>Ga0160447_100262_pt1 | contig 28417 bp, 28 predicted proteins | sample HID1973K_E1MG_FD_108222 | JGI IMG/M metagenome (GOLD analysis project Ga0160447, IMG submission 108222) | Enriched mosquito-associated microbial communities from UW Madison campus, WI, USA - HID1973K_E1 MG | ecosystem: Host-associated > Arthropoda: Insects > Digestive system > Unclassified ...
GAATCCAGGCTTTTTCGGCAGGATAGGCATTGCCTTCGGCGCCTTCTTCGGCATTCTGGGCAATGCAGCGTTCGCGGGCCGCGTGCAGCGCCTGCGCGAAGCGCCCGAAGCGCCCGATTTCGCGACGGAAGCGCCCAGGCCCGCCGCCGCACCCGTTCAACCGGTTCAGCCCGTTCAGCCCGCGCCGTCCGTGCTGAAGGAAGCCAGTCCCATCGCCGCGCTGCAACTGCTCGGCCTTCTGCAGCGCGATGCGCGTTTCATCGATTTCGTCGAAGAGGACATCGCCAAATACAGTGATGCCGATATCGGCGCGGCCGCGCGTCTCGTGCACGACGGCTGTCGCGCCGTGCTGCGCGAGCATTTCTCCATCAAGCCGGTGCGCACGGAAGCCGAAGGCAGCCGCATCACGCTGCAGGAAGGCTTCGACGCCGCCGCGGTGCGCCTGACGGGCAATGTCGTCGGCAAGCCGCCTTTCAACGGCAGCATCAGCCATCGCGGCTGGAAGGTCGAGGACACGCGCCTGCCGAAGCTCGCGCCGTCCCATGATGCGAGCATCGTCGCGCCGGCGGAGGTGGAACTGTGAGCGACATCAACAGCAACGAAAACCGCGCGCGCTATTCGATCGGCGTCGATCTCGGCACGACGCATTGCGCGCTCTCCTACGTCGACATGAGCGCAAGCGACGGCGAAAAGACCGTGCAAGGCGTGCTGCCGGTCGCGCAACTGACCGCGCCCGGCGCCGCCGAAGAGCGCGAACTGCTGCCTTCGTTTCTCTATCTGCCGCACGAAAACGAACTCGCGCCCGGCGATCTCACGCTGCCGTGGACGCAGGAGCGCAAATTTATCGTCGGTGAACTGGCGAGAAGCCGCGGCGCGGGCACGCCGATCCGCCTCGTGTCCAGCGCGAAAAGCTGGCTGTGTCATCCGGGCGTCGATCGCCGCGCGGCGATCCTGCCCTCCGATGCGCCCGAGGAAGTCGAGCGCGTGTCGCCGCTGGAAAGCTCGGTGCGCTATCTGACGCACTTGCGCGAGGCGTGGAATCACGCGCATCCGGATGCGCCGTTCGATCAGCAGGACGTCACCGTGACGATTCCCGCTTCCTTCGATCCCGCCGCCCGCGAACTCACCGCCGAAGCCGCCGCGGCCGCCGGCTACACCCGCATGACGCTGCTCGAAGAGCCGCAAGCCGCGCTCTATAGCTGGATCCAGAAGTCGAGCGGCGGCTGGCGCAAGCAGGTCAAGGTGAGCGATGTGATTCTCGTCGTCGATGTCGGCGGCGGCACCACCGACCTGTCGCTGATCGCGGTCGTCGAACGCGAGGGGAATCTGGAACTGCATCGCGTGGCGGTCGGCGAGCATATTCTGCTCGGCGGCGACAACATGGACCTCGCGCTCGCGCACACGGTCGCGCGCAAGCTCGCGGCGTCCGGCACGCAGCCCGATCCGTGGCAGTTGCGCGCGCTGACCTACGCGTGCCGCTCGGCGAAGGAAGCGCTGCTCTCGGATCCCTCGGTCGATACCGTGCCGCTCGTCGTGCCGAGCCGCGGCTCGAAGCTGATCGGCGGCTCGCTGCGCACCGAACTCACGCGCGCCGAACTCACGCAGATCCTGCTCGAAGGCTTTTTCCCGCAAGTCGATGCAGCGGCGCGGTCGGTTTCGCGCGCGCGCGTCGGTCTCACGCAACTCGGCCTGCCCTACGCACAGGACGCCGCCGTCACGCGCCATCTCGCCGCGTTCCTCGGCCGACAGGTCAATGCGCTCGCGGAGGTCGAAGGCCTTCAGCATCAGGCGCCGCAAGGCGCGACGCTGCTGCATCCGACCGCCGTGCTCTTCAACGGCGGCGTGTTCAAGTCGCCGCTGCTGGTCGAACGCGTGATGTCGACGCTGAACGCCTGGCTCGCCGCCGAGAGCGCGCCCGCCGCGCGTCTGCTCGAAGGCGCGGACCTCGATCTGGCCGTTGCGCGCGGCGCGGCCTATTACGGCTACGTGCGGCATGGCAAGGGTGTGCGGATCCGTGGCGGCACGGCGCGCGCGTACTACGTCGCGGTCGAATCGGCGATGCCCGCCGTGCCCGGACTGGAGCCGCCGGTGCAGGCGCTGTGCGTCGCGCCGTTCGGCATGGAAGAAGGCACCGACGCCGCATTGCCCGCGCAGGAATTCGGGCTGGTCGTCGGCGAGCCGGTGCATTTCCGCTTCTTCGGTTCGTCGGTGCGTCGTCAGGATCAGGTCGGCACGCTGCTCGATTACTGGCAGCCGGACGAATTGCAGGAGCTCGAAGAAATCGAGGCTTCACTGCCGCCCGAAGGCCGCACGCCCGGCGAAGTCGTGCCCGTCAAGCTGCATGCGCGCGTGACCGAAGCGGGCACGCTCGAACTGGAGGCGATTCCGCGCGGCTCGTCCGAGCGCTGGAAAGTGGAGTTCGACGTGCGCGGCGGTGTCAGCGCGGATCAGGGCATGGGCCTGTAAGTGTCCACGCGCAAGCACAAGGCGGTGGGCGCGCGGTACAGCGTCGGCATCGATCTGGGGACGAGCAATACCGTCGTCGCGTATGCGGAGGCCGGCTCGAACGATATCCGCGTGTTCGAGATCGAGCAGCTGGTCGGCGCGGGCGAAGTCGCAGCGCTTGCGCTGTTGCCGTCGCTGCGCTACCACTTCGCGCCGGGCGAACTCAAGTCCGACGATCTGCAACTGCCGTGGGGCGAGATGGAAGCGCCCGCCGTCATCGGTGCATTCGCGCGCAAGCTCGGCGCGCAGGTGCCCGGACGGCTCGTGTCGAGCGCGAAAAGCTGGCTGTCGCATGCGGCGGTGGATCGCCTCGCGCCGATTCTCCCGTGGGGCGCGGGCGACGACGTCGAAAAAATCTCGCCCGTGATCGCCAGCGCGAGCTATCTGGCGCACGTGCACGCGGCGTGGAACGAGCGCTTTCCGGACGCGCCGCTCGACGCGCAGGACGTGGTGCTGACCGTGCCCGCCTCGTTCGATGAAGGCGCGCGCGCCCTCACGCTCGAAGCCGCGCGCATGGCTGGACTCGAAAAACTGCGGCTGCTCGAAGAACCGCAGGCCGCGTTCTACGACTGGCTGTTTCATCATCGCGAGACGCTCGCCGGCGAACTCGCTTCGACGCGGCTCGTGCTGATCGTCGACGTCGGCGGCGGCACCACCGACCTCACGCTCATCCAGGTCGCGATGGACAACGGCGAGCCGGCGCTCACGCGTATCGGCGTGGGCAACCATCTGATGCTCGGCGGCGACAACATGGACCTCGCGCTCGCGCATCTCGTCGAGAAGCGCCTCGCAGGCGACGATGCGCGGCTGTCGGCCGCGCGGCTCTCGCAGCTCGTCGAGCGCTGCCGCGCCGCGAAGGAACTGCTGCTCGGCGAGAACGCGCCCGAGTCCACGTCGATCACGCTGCTCGGCGCGGGCGCGAAGCTCATCGGCGGCGCGCGCTCGACCGACGTCACGCGTGACGAGATCGGACAGATCATCATCGAAGGCTTTTTTCCCAAGGTGCCGGTGGACGATCGGCCTGGTCGCTCGCGTGGGGGCATCGTGGAATTCGGGCTGCCGTATGCGAGCGACGCGGCCATCACGCGCCATATCGCGGCCTTTCTCGGCCAGCACGCGGGCGAAGCGCGCAAAGCGCTCGACACGTCCGCCGACACGCTCGCCATTCCGGACACCCTGCTGCTGAACGGCGGCGTGTTCCGCGCCGATCCGCTCGCGCGGCGCATCGCCGATACGCTTTCCGGCTGGCGCGGCGCGCCTGTCAACGTGCTCGCGAACGGCAATCCCGATGTCGCGGTCGCGCGCGGCGCGGTCGCCTATGCGCTCGCGCGCGCGGGCCATGCGCCGAAGATCGGCGGCGGTTCCGCGCGCAGCTTTTTCCTGCTGCTCGACGACGAAGCCAGCGCGACGCGCGGCGTGTGCGTGCTGCCGCGCGGCACCGAGGAAGGTCAGGCCATCCATCTCGCCGAGCGCACCTTCGCGCTCACGCTCGGCGCGCCGGTGCGCTTTCATTTGGCGTCGTCGGTGGCGGAGACGGCGTATCAGGCGGGGGAACTCGCGGACCTCGCGGCTGGATCGGGCGATTTCGTGCGCCTGCCGCCGATCGCGACGGTCGTCGATCCACACGCCGCGCATCACGGCCGGGCGCGCGAAACGCCCGTGCACCTGACGACCTCGCTCACCGAAGTCGGCACGCTGGAGATGCACTGCATCGCCGTCGACGATCCCGCGAAGCGCTGGCTGCTCGAATTCCAGCTTCGTCAGGAAGCGCCCGAGGCCGACGACGCCGCGAGCGAAGCTCATCCGGCGCTGCCGAAAGCCATCGAACTGATCGACCGTACCTTCGGCTCGCGCGCGCAGGATGTCGGCCCGAAGGAAGTCAAACGCCTGCGCGCGCAACTCGAACAGACGCTCGGCGCGCGCGACACCTGGGACATCGCACTGCTGCGCGAACTGTTCGGCGCGCTGTTCGAGCGCGCGAAGAAGCGCCGCCGCAGCGCCGATCACGAGCGCCTGTGGCTCAATCTCGCGGGCTACTGCATGCGCCCGGGCTTCGGCCATCCGCTCGACGAATGGCGTGCCGAGCAGTTGTGGACGCTGTTCGATCAGGGCATCCAGTACAGCAACGAGAGCCAGATCTGGTCGGAATGGTGGACACTCTGGCGCCGCGCGGCGGGCGGGCTTCCCGAAGCGGCGCAGTTGCGGCTTCTCGATGACATGGCTTTCGTGCTCCAGCCGCCCGGCACGAGCCGCTATCGCCGTGCGGCGGGCGCGGCGCGCGCGGGTTACGAGGACATGGTGCGGCTCGCGGCATCGCTCGAGCATGTGCCGGTCGAACGCAAAGTCGAGGTCGGCGAGTGGTTGCTCACGCGCCTGAAGAAACCTTCGGAGAACGTGCAGAGCTGGTGGGCGCTCGGCCGCATCGGCGCGCGCGCGCCGTTCTACGGCAGCGCGCACGGCGTCGTGCCGCCGGAGGTCGCCGTCGCCTGGCTCGATGCGATCCTCGCGCTCGACTGGAAGAAGATCGATCCGGCCGCGTTCGCCGCCGTGCAGATCGCGCGCATGACCGGCGACCGTTCCCGCGACCTGCCCGACGAGGCGCGCGCCGCCGTCGTGCAGCGCCTCGAAGCGATGGGCGCGGCGCACGCGTGGACCGCGATGGTCCGCGAGACCGTCGAGCTGGATCGCGCGGACGTCGGCCGCGTGTTCGGCGAAACGCTGCCGGCCGGGCTGAAGCTGATCCGTTGATCGCCGCGCGCGCCGGGTGCACGTCGCATCGCATCGCATCGAAATGCTTCGTCCTCAGAAGTTTTTTGGCCGATGCGTTGCGCGCAAGTCCCGCCGGCGCTTGAATACCGGCTGAGCGCATCCTATGGTTATCAGTGTGTCGATATGGACACACACTGAAGGAGGTCAGCATGCCATCCCCACGCAAGGCTCAGGCGAGCCAACCCGCTGAAACCGAAATGTCGAGCCGCAAGAAAACGGCCGGCACCAAGGCGTCGCCCGCGAAGGCTACCGGCGCGAAGGAAATGCAGGTCACGAAGCGCACCACCAAGGCCAAACCGAAAAGCTGAGCAACCCGAAGAGCCGCCCTCGTCATCGTGCGGGGGGCATTCGATATGGCTGTCCTTCGAATCGGCGAGCGAAAACCAGACGCTCGCCGTTCGGCGCCCGGCACCGGCCCGGCCCAGTTCTCCTCCGCCTCCCTTCCGCCTCTTCGCATTCCGTCCGAACCCATCAAAAACACGCAATAATTTCCGGGTATAACGGCTGATTGCTAAAAAAAGGCGTATTTGTATGACCGCATTGGCCTAAAGTAGTTAACCCCGATTCCGTGAGCGAGCATGAAGATGGCCGTCCCCCAGCGCGCCGCCGGCGCGCGCAATCCAGGCATTCTCTTCGCTGCGGCCCGCGAGGCTGGCATGAGCCTGGTGCGCAATCTCTCGATTCCGGCGCCGTTCTCCGATCCCGCGCTCGAGGCGCAGTTTCTCGACGACCACAGCCAGCGCTTCTGCGCGTTCCGGCGTGCGTCGACGCTGCTCGCGCTCGCCATTTGGACGTGCTTTCTCTGGTGGGACTTCAGCTTCGCGCGTGGCAATCAGGCGCTCGCCGCGCGCCTGCCCGACATCCTCGCGCTGCGCTTCGCGGGCATCGCGCTGTTGTTCTTCGTCGGCGTGCTGGTGCTGCGGCCGTCGTTCCGCTCGCACGCAACTGCCCAGCGCATCATTCTCACGGGCATCTACGGGCTGCTGTGCCTGATCCTCACGATGGTCGCGATCACGCCCGCGCCCTATAACTACACGCAGCATTTCATCGGCCTTTGTCTCGCGCTGTTCTTCCAGTTCAGCTTCTTCTATCTGCGCTCGCGCGTCGCGCTGACCGCCGGCATCATCACGATGGCGTCGATCGTCCTGCTGCAGATCACCCTGCATCTGCTCAATCCCGAGGACTTCTTCGCCGGGCTGTTCTATATGTTCAACGTCGTGGTCGTGGGGCACGGCGTCTGCACGCACGCCGAGCGCGTGTCGCGCGAGCGTTATAGCTCGGAGCGCGCACTCGCGTCGCTCAACGACGAACTGCGCGCCGCGAACGTCTCGCTCGGCCGCAAGAATCGCGAACTCGAAGTCTCGAAGAAGGATCAGGAAAACAAGACCCACGCGCTGCTCGCGCTGCGCGAACAGCAGATGATCGCCGCGCAGACCGCGAGCCGCGAGAAATCCAACTTCCTCGCCGCCGCGACACACGACCTGCGTCAGCCGATGCACGCGCTCAACCTGTTCCTGCAGGCCGCCGCCGAGGCCATCCGCAACGGCGAGTTCGATCAGGCCGAGCGCCTCATCAACGAATGCGGGCGTTCGTCCGTGATCCTCGCGCGGCTTCTGAACGCGGTGCTCGATCTGTCGCGGCTGGAGTCGGGGCGCGTCGTGCCGCGCTATCACGTGTTCGACGTGCGGCAGATCGTCGAGGAAGCCGCCGAGCAGTTGCGGCCGTTCGCGATGAGCCGTGGCGTCGAATTGCGCCTGCGGCTGCCGAAGGAAGATGTCGTCTGCGTGCGCAGCGATTCGCACTGGCTCGGGCGCGCAGTGGCCAATCTCGTGTCGAACGGCATCAAGTACGCGGACCAGAACAAATCCTCAAAGCCGACGGTGATCGTCGGCGTGGTGCGCTCCGCGACGCGCGCGCGCATCGACGTGCTGGATAACGGCATCGGCATTCCGGCCGATTATTTCGACGCGATCTTCCAGCCGTTCTTTCAGGTCGACAATCCCGAGCAGGATCGCGACAAGGGACTGGGGCTGGGGCTGTCGATCGTCAACGCCGTGATCTCGATGCTTGATCAGCACCGCATCGAGCTGAAATCGACCGAAGGCCGCGGCTCGCGCTTTTCGCTCGAAATGCCGTTGTGCGGGCCATCGCCCGACAAGCCGTCGGCGCGCGCGCCGGCGCGCTCGGAAGCGGCGGATATGGCGCAGCTCAAGGGGCGTTATGTGCTGCTCGTCGAGGACGATGGCCTCGTGCGCGCGTCGACCGAAGCGCTGTTGTCGCAATGGGGCGTGCTTTACGATTCGGCGGCGAGCTTCGAGGAGTTTCAGTCGATTCTCGGCGATATCGAGCGTTTTCCGGATCTGATCATCACGGACTTCCGGTTGCGCGACGCGAAGACCGCGCGTGAGGTCGCGATGCTCGGTGCGGCGAGGCTCGGACGACCGTGCCCTTGTCTCGTCGTGACGGGAGAGCCGGCGGCGAGCATCGTGCCGCTCGCGTGTGAGCAGGATGTGCTTTCCAAGCCGGTCAGCCCGGCGGAGTTGCGGCGCGGGATGCTGGCGTTGATTGATGGTCGCGCTTGCGAAACCGTTGGCGTTTGGAAGTCGTTTTGCCGGATCCCGTGATCGAGATCCGGCGACAACGCCTAAGAAGCCAGCCGCGCGCCCAACCACCCCCGCAACGCCTCAACCTCCTCCATACACACCGAATGCGGCATCGGATACGCATTCCACTGCACCTCACACCCCTGCGCGCGCGCGAACTCACAAGCCTGCTCGCCAAGGCTCACATTGAGCACATCGTCAGAACTGCCATGCGCGGCGAAGATCGAAATCGAGCGATTCGCGTCTGAGAGCGATTCATCGATCAGCCCCTCCGACGGAATATAGCCCGACAGCACGATCAACCCGGCGAGCTTCTCGGGATGCGTAAGGCCCGCGTGATACGTCATCGCCCCGCCCTGCGAAAATCCCGCAATGAAAATGCGCTCGCTCGGAATTCCCCGCGCGTTCTGCTCCGCGATCAACCCGCGCACGCGTCCCACCGATTGCACGATGCCCGCCTCGTCCACGCGCCGGTTGATGCCCTCGAACGACAAAATGTCGTACCACGCGCGCATCACATAGCCGCCGTTGGCGGTGACGGCGATCTCGGGCGCGTTCGGAAACACGAAACGGATGGCGGGCGCATCGGCGATGCGCAGTTCAGGCACGAGCGGCACGAAGTCGTTCGCATCGGCGCCGAGGCCGTGCATCAGGATTACGGCGAACTCGGGATTCGGCCCGGTGTCGACCTCGATGGTCGAAGGTTGATCGGTCATTGCCCTTCACTCCTCTCGTCAGATGATGGGAACGAGAATCTGCACGATGCCGACGACCGACATCAGCCACACCAGCGAGCGCACGAACGGCACGCCCGCCGCATAAAGCGGTACATAGACGACGCGCGCAACGAAATAAGTAAGCGCACCCGAATGCGTGAGCGCGTTCTCGCGCCCCGCCACATGCACGATCAGCACCGCGATGGCGAAGATCGGCAGCGTCTCGAACAGATTGGCCTGCGCGCGCATCAGACGGCCGGACAGCTTTCCCGGCGGCGGCGTGGGGCCGTCGCGCGGTCCGGCGTTGTACTTCAGGCCGACCTCCCGATTGCGCACTACTGCGGGGAGCAACACTTGCACCAGCGCCAGCACGAGCGTCCAGGCCAGCATCGTCAGTTCGAAACTCATGGCATCTCCGGAAGATGAACCCGCCCAACGGATCGCGCCCATCATGCCATCATGGCCTCCGAGCGTGTAGTCTTCCACTCATGCATGCGATCACCCTCCGCCTCTCACCCGGCGATGACCTGCGCGCCGCGCTCGACCACGCGTTTCTCGCGCGTGGACTGTCGGCGGCGTTCGTGCTTCAGGGCATCGGCAGCCTGAGCGTCGCCCGGTTGCGCTACGCGGGTCGCGACGACGCAGCCGAACTGCGCGGCGACCTCGAAATCCTCACGCTCGCCGGCACGCTCTCCGCGCAAGGTCCACACCTGCACATGAGCGTCTCCGATGCCGACGGCCGCGTCTTCGGCGGCCACGTCACGCCAGGCTGCATCGTGCGTACGACCGTCGAGCTCGTCGTCGCGAATCTGCCTGGCGAACGTTACACGCGTGAGCACGACGCCAGGACGGGCTTCGCGGAACTCGTCATCCGGGAAGCGTGACGGCGACCGCGGGCTTCGCGCCGTCGAGCGCGAGTTCGTGGCGCGCGATCTGCTCGAATGCCTCGCTCGTCTCCGAATAGTCCCAGCGCTCGACCGTCGTTTGCCGCGCGCCGCCGCCGCTGGCGTCGTGGCGGATCACGTTCACCGAATTATCGATGGTGCCGCGCGTGCGCCACGACAGCGCCGTGCCCGCCTGCACCGCCCACATGCGGCGGCCCAGACCCGCGAAGGTATCGTGCAGCGGCAGCACGTACGGCAGATGAATATGCCCGCCGAGAATCAGGTCCGCGCCCGCGCGGGCCCAGCGCTGCACCGCGCGCTCGCGTCCGTGCAGCAGGTTCTGCTCGTCCTGCGCGCGCGTGACGGCCACCGGCTGATGCGTCACCACGACGCGCAACTGCGCCGCGCTCGCCGCCTCCAGGCGCGCGGCGACGCGTCGGATCTGCTGCATCGACACTTCGCCGTCCTTGTGCCGGTACGCGCGTGTCGTGTTCACGCCGAGCACGAGCAATTCCGCCGATTCGAACGAAGGCTCCAGATCGGCGCCGAACACGCGCTGATGATTCGCATACGGATAGCAGAGCCGCGCGAGCGGATTGAAGAGCGGAATGTCGTGATTGCCGGGTACGACGAGGGTCGGCGTCGCGCCGAGCGCATCGACGAACGCACGCGCCGCCGCGAACTGCCGCCTGCGCGCGCGCTGCGTGATGTCGCCCGACAGCACGACGAGATCGGGTGTGAGCGCCGCGGCGAGACGCAACAACGCCGCGACCACCTGCGGCCGTTCGGTGCCGAAATGCGTATCGGAAATCTGCAACAGCAAGGTCATGAGCGATTCGCTTCGGCCACCTTCGGTTCGGGCTTGAGCAGGAGAAGCGGCTTGTCGGATACGCGGAATTCCAGCGGCATTCGCAGCTTCGCGATCTCGCCATCCGTCGCGATCTTGATCGATCTGCGCTTTTTCGATGGATGCATCACCGTGATGCGCTCGAACGTGAAACTCACGACGTGATCCGAATCCGACAGCCGTCCCGCCGCGCCATGCAGCGAGAGCCACAGATGCATGAGCCGTCCCACCGGCCGCGGCGCTATCGCGACGAGCAAACCCTGTTCCAGCGCCTGCGCTTCGTCCGGCATGCCGATCTGCTCCATCTGCAGCCGGTTGTTGCCGACGAAAAGCGTCGACGAGCGGATTTCCGTCGTGCTGCCGTCGTGATCGATATGCAAGCGCAAATGGCGATGCGGCTTCAGCAGCGTCAAGAGCGCCGACCAAAGCGCGACGAGCCGGCTGCGGCCGAATTGCCGCTTGTAGATTTCGCGGTCTTCGAGCAGCCGGGGATAAAGCCCGAGGCTCGCGTTCACAAGAAACATGCGGCCGTTGACGAATCCCGCCTGCACCGGATAGACGCGCGCGTCGAGCAACAGTCTGGTCGATTGCTCGAGGTCGGCGGGAATGCCGTGGTCGCGGCTGAAGTAGTTGAACGTGCCGCGCGGCAGCACCGCGAACGGGCAGCCGGCATCGTACGCCGCATGCGCGACGGTGCAGAGCGTGCCGTCGCCGCCCGCGCCGACGAGCACGCCGTCCTGCGCGCACGCGGCCGCGGCGGTTTCGCGCGCGACGCTCGCCAGGCGGCGCGGGTCGTCGACGACGCGCAATTCGAAGCGCCGGCCCGCCGCGCCGAGTTCGCGTTCGAGCACCTCGCGTGTCGCGTCGGCCTGCTGGCGGCCCGAGCCCGCGTTCATCACAATGAAGAACGGCGCGTCGGCGGCGAGGCTTTCTCCGATTTCAGCGGATGCGGCGGATAGGACTGTCGGCGTCATCGGCGCTCCTCGATTGCTCGCGTGCGGATACACGTCGAGCGTGGCCCGCGCGCGTGCGCAGGCCTGCCGATTATAACGAAAGCCTTACAGCCCGGACCGCCGGTCCTTACGTGTGTTCGCCGCGAATGTAGTATTCGAGCTGCTGAATGGTGAACTGCTGCTCTGAGATGATGTTCTTCACCAGATCGCCAATGGAAATCATGCCGACGAGCTTGCCGTTGTCGATCACCGGCAAGTGGCGCATGCGCTTGTCGGTCATGAGCGCCATGCAGTCGTCGGTGCTTTGATCCGGGCGCACGTAGCGCACGTGCGAGGTCATGATGTCGCGCACGGGCGTCTGCTTCGACGCGCGGTCCATCAGGACGACTTTGCGCGCGTAGTCGCGCTCGGTCATGATGCCCACGATCTCGTCGCCTTCGGTGACGATCACCGCGCCGATATGCTTGTCGGCCATCAGCTTGATTGCATCGAAGACCGACGTCGTTGCGGCCACCGTAAAGACCGTCTGGTCGGGTTTCGAATTCAGAACCTGTGCGACTGTTGCCATCGAGCGCCTCCGTTGTATGCGGGGAACGTTGTTGCGCCTGGGCGACGGGTTGAACTTGCGCCTTCTGCCAGCCTAAAGCCTTGCGCCCGATGCCTTCATAGGCATTAACCCGACCATTCGAAAAAGTATAGATCAACGGCGTCGCGCGCACGTGCGGCGCGCCGCGCCTTTTGCACATCGTCAAACGCGCGTGCTTCTTTGCGCGTGCCTTCAGTTTCGTCGATTAGTGCCGCTAATCAGGCATCCGGCGGAAAGTCACCGCCATGGCTCAGAGGGAGAACGAGGTGAGCAGTTCACAACAGGATATCGAGCAGCGCGTGCGGCTCGCCGGCAGCAACATGTTCGAGTTGCTTCTGTTCAGGCTCGGCGAGGCGCCGAACTCGGAACAGCGGGAGCTTTACGGCATCAACGTGTTCAAGGTGCGCGAAATTCTCGCGATGCCGACAATCACCGCGGTGGCCGGATCAAGCGAGGAGATTCTCGGCGTCGCGGATATTCGCGGACAGATCATTCCGGTGATCGATCTCGCGCGCATCACCGGCTGCCGGCCGAAGAACGGGCCGAAGATCCTGCTCGTCACGGAATTCGCCCGCACGACGCAGGGCTTCGCGGTCGAGGAAGTCGACGACATCGTGCGGCTCGAATGGAATCAGGTGCTGTCGGCGGAATCGCATTCGGGCGGCACGACGGTGACGAGCTTCGCGCGGCTGGACGGCAACGTCGACGGCTCGCGGCTCGCGCAGGTGCTCGATGTCGAGCGCATCGTGCGCGACGTGCTGCCGTCGCGGGAAGCGGACATCACCGAGGCGAATACCGGGCGGCTCAATCTCAAGCCGGGCGCGCGCGTGCTCGCGGCGGACGATTCGGGCGTCGCGCGGGCGCTCATCGAACAGAGCCTCACGGCGATGGGCGTGCCTTTCGTGATGACCAAGACCGGTCAGGAAGCGTGGGACGTGCTGGAAGCGGCGCTGCACAAGGCGCAGAAGGACGGCACCGAGGTCGCGGATCATATCGCGCTCGTGCTGACCGATCTGGAAATGCCGGAAATGGATGGCTTCACGCTCACCCGCCGCATCAAGGCCGAAACCGGGCTGATGCATATTCCGGTGGTGATTCACTCGTCGCTGTCGGGGTCGGCGAACGAGCAGCACGTTCGCAAGGTCGGCGCGAATGCGTATGTATCGAAGTTCGAGGCGTCGGAACTCGCCAACGTGATGCGCGGCGCGCTGGCGCACGCGGCCTGAAAACGGCCGGCGCCCGGTCGACGCAGACCTTTTGAGTCTGTGTCGCCGGGCGCCTGAACGATTCTTCAGCCGACCAGCCCGGCGGATAAGCCGGGCCTGCCGGTTCGATCAGTGACCGAAGAAGACCGATTGCGGGTTGTTGCCCGATTGCGTCGCACGGTTGCCCGATTGAGCCAGCGTGTCACGCGAGCCGCCGAAAGCGGTCGAATTCACGCCGTTGGCGTTTTCCTGAGCGGCGATCGCTTGTGCGCTCGGGCCTTGTTGCGATGCCGGCGCGCCGACGGCCGGACGGTAGAACGGAGCCGGACCGTAGCCGCTTGCAAAAGCGGGCGCGGCGATGGTGGCGGATGCGGCGATCAGGAGAGTAGCGAGAAGATTGCGTTTCATGGTGTGCTCCAAAGACGGTTGACGTTCATTCAGAAAGCGCCGCAGCGGTCTTGCGAGAAACTGTCTGCTACGTCGATGAAGCGCAGTGTATACCCCTACTATCGCTTTTTTATCTCCATAAATTTCAATTCACTTTTCGCTCAGCGCCAACAATCGCGCGCTGCACGATCGTACAGTTTTCTCGCGAAGCCTTGATAGATAAGGGATTGCGCGCGCCGGCGGGCAGGCGCGTCTTTTGGTCAGTTTAGCGGGGGCGGAACAATTATTTAGCGAACGTGCGTTCGCATCAATGAACCAGACGTTCGATCAGACGAACGATCGCGCCCGGCGGATTGCCCTTCTGGCAACACCGCGTCGCGCGTGCGGGCAATGCGGCGCAGCACCCGCGCGGTTGCGTAGCCGTCGTGCTCCGGCATCGTGATATCGAGGATGACGACATGCGGCACCCAGCCATCGACCGCATGAAGCGCATCGACGCCGGACAGCGCAAAGCGCGTGTCGAAACCATCCGATGCGAGCGCGGCCGACAGGGCTTCGGCGCTGAAGACGTTGTCGTCGACGACGAGGATCCGCCACTGGTCGCGGTGCGCGTCGACGCTACGGTTGCTCCACAGCGCGCACTGATTGGAATGCAGGGATAAAGACATGAGCATTGGCCGGAAACACACGCCTGCATTGCAGCATGTTTCGCGCCCGATGCTCGCCGCCGGATCAGGCGTCGCTGCCCTTTTCGCCGTCTTTCTTGCCCTTGCGACGCTTGCCCGCGCCGCCTTCGGTCTCGCGCAGGCGCGCATTCGCTTCGACGAGCGACGCCGCGTCGTGCTGGCGCAACGCGAGATCGAGTTCACCGAGTGCGCCGAACAGCGCCGCCTGCTCCGCTTCGTCGAGCGGCACGGCGCCGCCCGTGGAGACGCGCCGCGCCTCCTTGTCGAGGCGTTTCGAAAGCTTCGCCGCGAAGCGCGTATCGATCACGCCCTCGCGCGCGAGTCCCGCGATCAACGACGCGAGCCGCATGAGCCCGCTCGCCGTGCTTTGCGTCGCCCCGTCCAGATCATCATGGTCTTCCACTGCTTTTCCCCAGGTTGGCACGCGGCGCCGCCTTGGCAGCGGGCTCGATGCGGGCGCCGCGTGTGCGCCCGTCTTGCGTGGCGTGATGATACGCCGACAATATGACGATCATATTCGCAGGCTCGCGAAACACGCGAGGCCATCGTTTCGTTCCCGCTGACGCGCTACCATCGCGATTCGGGGCGCGACCGATGGCACACTAGCGCGTGGCGGCGCGAACGCCCGAAGCGTCCCATCAGAATGCAACCGACTTTTCGCATGAATCCCGCTACCCTGCAAAGACCGCCCTACGGCTCCGATTTCTCCGGCCTCGTCTGCGGCTTTCGATTTCACGTCGATCACCCCGGCGAGCCGATCGATGCCGAAGCCGCGAGTCAATGGCTCGCGCGCGACGACACGACGAAGGAATTCGTCTGGCTGCACTTCGATCTCGCGAACAGCGCGTGCGAGCGCTGGATGCGTACCCGCCTGGGCCTGCCCGATGCATTCTTCGACACGCTCAACGAAGGTTCGCCCTCGACGCGCATCGAGCATCAGGAAGGCGCGCTCTTCGCTGTCATCAACGACGTGATGTTCAATTTCGAGCTGACGCCCTCCGAGATCGCGACGCTGTGGGTCTATACGCATCAGAAGCTGATCGTCACGGCGCGCCTGAAGCCGTTGCGTTCCGTCGATACGCTGCGCGAGTCGGTGAGGCGCGGCGAACTCTTCCGCTCGCCCGCGGAACTGCTGGCGCATCTGCTGCGCGATCAGGCGGATCTGCTCGTGCATATCGTGCGGCGCACGAGCGTCGAGGTCGACGGCATCGAGGATCGTTTTCTTTCGATGCGCGGCGCCTCGACCCGCACCGATCTCGGCGGCCTGCGGCGCGTGCTGGTGCGACTGCAACGGCTGCTCGCGCCCGAGCCCGGCTCCGTGTTCCGCCTGCTCGCGCGGCCGCCGCGCTGGCTGCATTCGCAGGATGTGCAGGACCTGCGCGACGCGACCGAAGAGTTCTCGCTCGTGCTCAACGATCTCGCCGGCCTCGTCGAACGCATCAAGCTGCTGCAGGAAGAAGTCGCGACGCGCATGGGCGAGCAAAGCAACCGCACGCTCTTCACGCTGACGCTCGTGACCGTGCTCGCGCTGCCGATCAATATCGTCGCGGGTTTCTTCGGCATGAACGTGGGCGGCATTCCGCTCGCGGAAAACCATCATGGCTTCTGGCTGCTGGTGGCGATCGTCGCCACCTTCACCGCGCTCGCCGGATGGTGGGCCTTCCGGCGCCGCCGCGACATGTAGCGCGCCGCGCCGCCGCCGATACTCAGAAGCCCAGGTCGCTCAGGCTCGGATGATCATCGGGCCGGCGGCCGAGCGGCCAGTGATATTTGCGATCCGCTTCCTTGATCGGCAGATCGTTGATCGATGCATGGCGATGCGTCATCAAGCCTGCCTCGTTGAATTCCCAGTTCTCGTTGCCGAAGCTGCGATACCAGTTGTTGGCGTCGTCATGCCATTCGTAGGCAAAGCGCACGGCGATGCGATTTTCCTTGTAAGCCCACAACTCCTTGATCAACCGATAGTCGAGTTCGCGCGCCCATTTGCGCCGCAGAAACGCGACCACTTCCTCGCGTCCGTTCGCAAACTCCGCGCGATTGCGCCAGCGCGTGTCCACGGTATAGGCGAGCGACACACGCTCGGGATCGCGCGTGTTCCACCCGTCTTCGGCGAGACGGACTTTCAGTTTGGCGGATTCTTCATCGAACGGCGGAAACGGCGGTTTGGATTCCATGGCGAGTCCTCTTCTTCAGCGATGAGATGTATTGGGTAGACAGGTCTGTCTACCCGATGCACTCTAGCGCAGGTAGACGAACCTGTCTACAATCGATTTCATGAATACCTCAGCTTTCCCCGCCGATGTCGCCGAGCTCGCGCCGGACGCACGCATCCTGCATACCGCGCACGATCTCTTCTACCGCGACGGCATTCGCGCAACGGGCATCGATCGCGTGATCGCCGAATCGGGCGTCGCGAAGAAGACCTTTTATCGATACTTTCCGAGCAAGGACGATCTGATCGTCGCGTTTCTGGACTTTCGTCACGACAACTGGATGGCATGGTTCCATGATGCGCTCGCGCGTCACGGCGCCACGCTGAACGCGCTCGTGCCCGCGCTGGCGGAATGGTTCGGCAACGAAAGCTATCGCGGTTGCGCGTTCATCAATTCGGTCGTGGAAGTCGGCGCGACGCTGCCGCAGGCGGTCGATATCTCGCGGCGGCACAAGCGCGACATGACCGCGGCGATCCGCGCGCTCATGCCGGCATCGCGCACGGCCAAGGCCGACGCGCAGGCGCTCGCGCTGGCCGTGGACGGCGCGATCGTCGCCGCGCAGTTCGCAGACACGCCGGCGGATGCGTTGAAGGCGCTCGCGCGCGTGGTGCGGGCGGTCAAGCGCGGCGCGGCCGAACAACGATAGAAGCACACAAGAAAACACCGGCGCGAGGCCGGTGCGAAGGGTTGAGTCGGGGATTTGACACAACCCGAGAGAACTTCAAGAGTGCGATAGAAATGCCCGTAAGGGAAATCAAGTATTTCAATCAATGCGATTGAATTCAGAGGCAGGCTTCATGCGTGCGCGACCTGCATGGGCATGAGCGCGCGCTCGATGACATCGGCGAGCTTCGCGAAATTGGGCGCGATATCGTCGTTCGGCACGCACGCGTAGCCGAGCATCAAGCCGCGCAGCGCGGTTTCGCGATCCATGAAGTAATTGACCAGCGGCCGCGTCACGACGCCGGCTGCGAGCGCGGCGGACGCGACCGCGCGATCATCGACGAAACGCGGCAACTCCAGTACGAAATGCAGCCCGGCTTCGTCGCCGCGCACCGCGAGGGTGTCGCCGAAGCGTGCGCGAATGGCGTTGATCAGCAATTCCCGGCGCTCGCCGTAGAGTCCGCGCACGCGCCGCACGTGTGTCGTGAGATGCCCGTCGAGGATGAACTCGGTCAGCACGGCCTGCTGCATCAGCTGCCCTTCCCGATACAACTCCGCCACGCCCGTCCTGAACGTCTCCACGAGCGGCTCGGGCACGACCATGTAACCCATCCGCAAGCCCGGATACAGCATCTTGCCGAGACTGCCCACGTAGATCACCTGTCCGGCGTCGTCGAGCCCCTGCAGCGATGACAGCGGCCGACTGCCGTAGCGAAACTCGCTGTCGTAATCGTCCTCGATGATCCACACCTTGTGCTGGCGCGCGAACTCCAGCAGCGCGCGACGCCGCGCGAGGCTCATCACCATGCCGAGCGGATATTGATGCGACGGCGTCACGAGCGCGATGCGCGGCGGGTCGGCCATGTCGCGCGCGTTCGGGTTGAGCCCTTCTTCGTCGACGGGAATCGGCACGAGCGTCAGCCCCGACGATTGCAGCACGCTGCGCACGCCCCAGTAGCACGGGTCCTCGACCCACGCGCGGTCGCCGAAATCGGTGAGCAGCCGCACGGCGAGATCGACCGACTGATGGATGCCCGTCGTGATGATGATCTGGTCCGGCTGGCACTTCACCGAGCGCGCGACGCGCAGGTAGTCCGACAGCGCGCGCCGCAGCGGCCGATACCCGCCGCCGGGCGCATACGTGAGCAGATCGGGGCTCGCGCGCTTCCAGAGACGCGCCTGCAGCCGGCTCCATGTGCGCGCCGGAAATTCGGCGACGTCCGGCACGCCGGGCATGAACGCGCCCCACTGCTTCGGCGACACGCCCGCCTGCGCGATCAGACGCTCGCCGCGCCGCGAGATCGTGCATTGCGGCTGCGTTTCTTCGACCTTCGCTTTCTTGACGCCAACGCCGTCACGCGGCGCGGTATCGGCGACATAGGTGCCGCTGCCGGTCGTCGAGGTCACGTAGCCTTCGGCCGTGAGCTGGTCGTACACATGCAGCACGGTATTGCGCGCGATGCCGAGATCGGTCGCGAGCGTGCGCGAGCTCGGCAGCTTGGTGCCCGGCGCGAGCTGGCTCGTCAGGATGGCCTCCTGCATGCCTTCCAGCATTTGCCGATACACCGGTTCGGCGGCCGTGCGATCGAGGCGCGCGCTCAGCCAGTCGGCGAGGATGATGGTATCCATGATTGTTTCCCGCGCTAGGAGCCACTCTCTTCCAACAGCCCGAAGTGGTTCCATTTTGAATATTGAAATGGCTCCCCATTGTAGAACCGTAACGGGCTATAGTTATCCCAAGCAGTGGAAAAAATTTCCGGGCGTCGGCCAAGACGCGCGGCAGTACAGGATTTTCCGAAGGAGACACGGAAGATGAAATCCGATCAGGTGATCGTCAGCTTTCGCGGCGTTCGAAAGACCTATGACGGCGAAACGCTCGTCGTCAAATCGCTCGATCTCGATATTTATCAGGGCGAGTTCCTCACCCTGCTCGGGCCGTCCGGTTCCGGCAAGACGACCTGCCTCATGATGCTCGCCGGCTTCGAGTTCCCGACCGGCGGTGAAATCTGGCTCGACGGCAAGCTGCTCAACAAGGTGCCGCCGCACAAGCGCGACATCGGCATGGTGTTTCAGAACTACGCGCTGTTTCCGCATCTGTCGGTACAGCAGAACGTCGAATATCCGCTGACAGTGCGCAAGATGTCCGCCGAAGAACGCGCGCATCGGGTGAACAACGCGCTCAAGATGGTGCGCATGGAAAGCTTCGCGAAGCGCTATCCGGCGCAGCTTTCCGGCGGCCAGCAGCAGCGTATCGCGCTGGCGCGCGCGCTCGTGTTCGAGCCCAAGCTCGTGCTGATGGACGAGCCGCTCGGCGCGCTGGACAAGCAGTTGCGCGAGCACATGCAGATCGAGCTCAAGGCGCTGCACGAGAAGCTCGGCGTCACTTTCGTCTACGTCACGCACGATCAGGGCGAGGCGCTCACCATGTCCGACCGCGTCGCCGTGTTCGACAAGGGCATCGTGCAGCAGCTCGACACCGTCGATCATCTGTACGAAGCGCCGTGCAACGAGTTCGTCGCGAACTTCATCGGCGACAGCAACCGGCTGCGCGGCACCGTCGAACAGATTCAGGGCGACTTCTGCGAGATCCGTCTCGCCGACGGCACGCGCGTGTCCGGGCTCAATGTCGCAAACGCGAAACCGGGTGCATCGGCGATCGCGTGCATCCGGCCCGAGCGCATGAAGCTCACGTCGGGCAACGGCCACACGAATGGCAACGGCATCAACGCGCTCGCGGGCGAAGCGAAGAGCCTCATCTATTTCGGCGATCACGTGCGGATGCGCTGCGGCGTGCGCGAGCAGGACGAATGCTTCGTCAAGGTGCCGCTCGGCACGGCGGCGCTCGACGGCTTCACGCCCGGCGCGCCCATCGCGCTCGAATTCGCGCCCGAGCATCTGCGCGTGTTCGCCTGAATTCAGACGAAGCGTCTCGCTTCCGACTCCCGTAGCTCCACTGATAAAACCAAGCAGACAGAGGAAACCATCATGAAGAAGTTCGCACTGTGTTCCATGGCGGCGGCGGTCGCATGCGCGTCGGCGGTGTCAGGCGCGGCGGAAATCACCGTCGTCAACTTCGGCGGCGCGAACGGCGACGCGCAAAAGGTCGCGTTCAACCAGCCGTTCGAACAGTCGTCGAAGAACAAGGTCACCGCCGTCGAGTACAACGGCGAACAGGCCAAGGTCAAGGCGATGGTCGAAGCGAAGCACGTGAACTGGGACGTGGTTGAAGTGGAATCGGGCGATCTCGGACGCGGCTGCGACGAAGGTCTGTACGAAAAGCTCGACTGGTCGAAGATCGGCAAGAAGTCGGATCTCGTGCCCGAATCGCCGCAGACCTGCGGCGTCGGCTTCTTCGTGTGGTCGACGGCGCTCGCCTACAACGCCGACAAGCTCAAGACCGGGCCGGCGAGCTGGGCGGACTTCTGGGACACGAAGAAATTCCCAGGCAAGCGCGGCATGCGCAAGGGCGCGCGCTACAACCTCGAATTCGCGCTGATGGCTGACGGCGTGGCGCCGAAGGACGTCTACAAGGTGCTCGGCACGAAGGCCGGCGCGGACCGCGCGTTCAAGAAGCTCGACGAACTCAAGCCGTCGATTCAGTGGTGGGAGGCCGGCGCTCAACCGCCGCAGTTCCTCGTCGCGGGCGACGTCGTGATGTCCACCGCGTACAACGGCCGGATCGATGCGGCGCGCAAGGAAGGCAAGAACCTGAAGGTCGTGTGGAACGGCAGCATCTACGACCTCGACTACTGGGCGATTCCGAAGGGCTCGCCGAACAAGGACGTCGCGCAACAGTTCATCGCGTATTCGGTGTCGCAGAAGCCGCAGGAAACTTATGCGAAGAACATCGCGTACGGCCCGGTGAACAAGGCCGCGATCTCCGCGCTCGACGCCAAGATCAAGGCCGACATGCCGAACTCGCCGGAAAACGCGAAGAACGCGGTGCTGCAGGACATGGCGTTCTGGACCGATCACGGCGACGAGCTGGAGCAGCGTTTCACCGCGTGGGCGTCGAAGTAAGCGCGTCATAGGCAGCAAGACGGTCGCGCTTTCCGAAAGCGCGACCGCAAAGAAGGAGACACAAGCGTGAACACCATGACGATCCCCGCGGACGATTCGCGCGAATCGAGCGCGCGCCTGAAGCGCGAACTGAAGATCGCCGACGCGAAGAAGCGCGCCATGGCGCTCGCGCTCATCGCGCCGCTCGCCATTTTCCTGTTTCTGATTTTCGTGGTGCCGATCGGCGCGCTGCTCACGCGCGCGATCGAAAATCCCGAAGTGGCCAACGCGCTGCCGCACACCGGCGCCGCGCTCGCGAAATGGGACCGCAAGGCGCCGCCATCGGACGAAGCCTATGCCGCGCTCGCGCAGGACCTGACCACGATCTCGGAAGGCGAATCGATGGGCGCGCTCGCCCGGCGCCTGAACACCGAAATTCCGGGCTATCGCTCGCTGGTCGCGAAAACCGCCCGCGCGATGCCCCTGACCGGCGACGACGGCAAGCCGCTGCCCGCCGCGCAAATCAAGTCGAAGTTTCTGGAAATCGACGAACGCTGGAACGATCCCGCCTACTGGCAGGCGATCGCCAAGAACGCAGGCCGCTATTCACCGTTCTATCTGCTCGCATCGCTCGATCACAAGCAGGACGGCTTCGGCAATATCGTCCACGCCGATCCGGACCAGTCGATCTATCTGAACGTCTTTGGCCGAACGTTCGTGATCGGCGTTGGCGTGACTTTGTTCGCCCTGCTGCTTGGCTATCCCCTCGCCTACTGGATTTCAACGCTGCCCGAGCGCCGCGCGAATCTCGTGATGGTGCTCGTGCTGATTCCGTTCTGGACGTCGATACTGGTGCGCGTCGCCGCGTGGATCGTGCTGTTGCAGAGCGAAGGGCTGGTGAACACGGCGCTGATCGGCAGCGGATTGATCGGCTCGCCGCTGGCGTTGCTGTTCAATCGCGTCGGCGTTTATATCTCGATGACGCACATCCTGCTGCCTTTCATGATCCTGCCGCTATATAGCGTGATGAAATCCGTCCCGCCGACGTATCAGCGCGCGGCGGTGTCGCTCGGCAGCCATCCGTTCGCGGCGTTCTGGCGCGTGTACGTGCCGCAGACCTATCCGGGCATCGGCGCGGGCGTGCTGCTCGTGTTCATCCTCGCAATCGGCTACTACATCACGCCGGCGCTGCTCGGCGGGCCGAACGACCAGATGGTCAGCTATTACATCGCCTACTTCACCAACGTGACGATCAACTGGGGCATGGCGTGCGCGCTCGGCGCGCTGCTGCTCGCCGCGACGCTGCTGCTTTATGTCGTCTACGGACGCTTCACGCGCTCGAACGTGAGCCTGGGGTAAAGAAAGATGAAACTCGCCAAACCGATGTTCGCGCCGCATACCTCCGCCATCGAATGCATCTGGTATTTCGCGTTGCGCATCATTTGCGTGCTGACGCTGCTGTATCTGATCCTGCCGGTGCTCGCGATCGTGCCGCTATCGTTCTCGTCGAGCACGTTCCTGGTCTATCCGATTCCCGGCTGGTCGATGCGCTGGTATCACAATCTCGTCATGTCGCAGGAATGGCGCATGGCTGCAAAAAACAGCTTCATCGTCGCGCCTTCCGCGACGGTCGTCGCGACGATTCTCGGGACGCTCGCGGCGGTCGGGCTGACCAAGGCGAACTTCATGGGCAAGAGCGTGCTGATGGCCGTGCTCATCTCGCCGATGATCGTGCCGGTGATCGTCGTCGGCGTCGGCATGTATCTGTTTTTTGCGCCGCTCGGCATCGCGAATACGTATTTCGGGCTGATTCTGGCGCACGCGGCGCTCGGCGTGCCGTTCGTCGTGACGACCGTCGGCGCGACATTGCAGAACTTCAACTACAACCTCGTGCGGGCGAGTCAGTCGCTCGGCGCGAGCCCGCTCAGGACGTTTTTCCGCGTGACGCTGCCGGTCATCGCGCCGGGCGTGATATCGGGCGCGTTGTTCGCCTTTGCCACTTCGTTCGATGAAGTCGTGGTGACGCTCTTTCTCGCCGGCGCCGATCAGACGACGTTGCCGCGCCAGATGTTTACCGGCATCCGCGAGAACATCAGCCCGACCATCGCGGCACTGGCGACGATTCTTATCGTGTTCTCGACGAGTCTGCTGCTGGCGCTGGAATGGCTGCGCGGGCGTGCTGCGGCGCGGGCGGTTGCTTAGGACGCGCGCGACCGTTAGCGAATCGCGAACAATGCACGCACAGCGTGCGGGTCGACTATCGCGCGGTGATCTCGCCGTCGACCGGTCTTCGGTGGCAACCAAGGACTGACCGAAGGTCAATGCCGTCAAGGCTTCGACTGGGTCCACGCATCGCGCGAAGGGCCATCGCAGTCGCTTTGGCCATACAAAAAGCGCGAATCGCGAACAAAACCCCTCACCGATCCGGGCGATTGCACCTCGTCGGCCATCCGCGCCGGTCCGAGCATGACCTTACGAATCGCTTGAGCGCACGCCAGTAAAGGCACGACGCGGGCCCTCGACATCGACTGCCCGATTATTCGTGACAACGGGATAGTGTATTCACTGATGCAGTATTTATCGGATTGTGCTTAATGACGTACGTTCTAGGTCGAGTCAAAGCCTGGAACAATGCCATGACAGCTTTTTCGAAAAGAGCGGACCCGTGGTCACAGACGGTTCACCTGCTCGAGGCGATGCCGAAGGATATCGCCCGCACTGCCCCATCTCAGAAAACGGCGCGCGCCGAAAGCGCGTTCCTCGAGCGCCTGACGCGCGACTGGAATCGCACGCATACGCATCATCCCGATGACCGGCTGCCTTTTCCGCAGGCCATCGTGCGCGTGATCGAGCGTCCGAGCAGCGCGACGGCGCTCGTGTACTGGTCGGATCCTGGAACGTGTCACTACGGCTATCAGGGATGGCGCGCGACCACGGCCAACGCCGAGGGCGTGTGCTCGCTCTCGGGTATGCCGATTCATCGCGGGGATCAGGTCTATCGGCCGTCGCAGCGCGATCCGAAGCCGCAGAACGCCGCCGCGATGATCCTCGCCGCCGCCATGCCGCAGAACAGCGAGGAAGTGGAAGTCGATATCCACGGCTGACGCCAATGCCAAAAGAAAACGGCAAGACCGGCATCGCTCGACGATGCCAGTCTTGCCGCGCGCGCCTTCAATATCCGACGGTGATGCGCTGTCTGATATGGGCGCCCTTCTGGAACTCGTCGAGGAAGGCGATCGCGTAGTCCTCGAATGAAATCCAGCTGCGGCCGTTGTTGTCGACGAGCAGTTCGTCGACACCGAGCCGGAATTTCTGCGTGCGCGCGCCCGGCACGAACTCGGCTGAAGGCGAGATGAATGTCCAGTCGACGTCGCGTTCCCGTCGCAATGCATCCAGGAAGGCCGCGCCCGCGGTGGCTTCCGGTTTGTACGCGGACGGAAAGTTCGGCAGGTCCAGCACGCGCTGACCGGGCGCCGCGTAAAGGCTGCCCGCGCCGCCCACCACCATCAGGCGCCGCACGCCGGCCCGCTTGACCGGCTCCAGAATCGCGCTTGCGGATACCGTGGCGAAGTGCGTCGCGCTGAACACCGCGTCGTGTCCCGCGATGGCCGCCGAAAGCGCGTCCGCATCGAGCACATCGACATTCTTCGCGTCGACGCCGTCCCGCTTCTCGAGCGCAGACGTGTCGCGCGCGATGGCAGTGACCGTGTGTCCACGCCGCAACGCTTCCTCCAGCAAACGGCTACCGACATTGCCCGTCGCGCCGACTATCGCGATTTTGCTCATTGCCGCTTTCTCCTTTCTTATTAGGGCGTCCGCACCGGCATCGTGCAACCGGTCGCTTCATGATAAAGGGAAACAAACGATGTCACAGTCGCCGCTTTCGATAGAATTTGTTTCCGCCAAGGACGGAATTGGAGAATCCATTCGCGCTGCGTGATCATTAAAAGCCTACGTAGCATGCTTATGGTCATGCAATTTCCGGGCCGATTCCAGCCCTCTGGCGCAATATCGACACACCATCGTCATAATCCAATTGCGCATTCCGAACGGCACGCTGCCGTTACACTAGAGGCCCCGCACTCTCTCGAGATGCGCGACCGCGGCGATTACCGGCGCGCCGCGCGCAGCAGTTTCGGAGCGAGTTTTCAAATCGAAGTCGCCAAAATGTCATGACATTGGTTTATATTGCAGTTCCTCGCCGCTCCATTACCGGAAGGAGTTAATCGTGAAGAATCCGCAATTGCAGGGTGCCATCGAAGGACGCGACAATCCGGCAGGCGAAACCGCCTATGAAGCTATTCCGGTCCGCGCACTCCCAAAGGAGTCCGCCGACGAACCCGGCTACTCCGATTCGCTGGACATCCCGCTCAATTACGGCATTGTGATGGACGCAGTTCGGGACGCGGTACGCGCAAACCCCTGAGCGTTCAGAATTTCATGCGAAGCGCCCCACTCGGGGCGCTTTTTTTCGTCCGGCCGTACGTTGACCTGAAGCAGTCGCTTGCCAAGAAAATCAACCAGATCGCGCTCGTCGCTGCCTGTACGCCGGTTAAGTTAGACGAATCATCGACTTAGCAGGCCTTCGGCACGATTCTGCAGCACACGTCAATCCGTACGAATCAGAACGCCCGCCGCTCGATCGACTGTATTAACGAGATGGTACACTTCGCCTCCGCTTGGGGCAGCGGGTCGCGCGCGGCGATTGAACCACGCGCCTGGGTGTCGATATTTCGTCCATGCCGATGGCTCCCGAATGCCTGAATTGGGCTATCTGCCACGTCCTTTTCGCCCAATCCCACAAAACAATCCGCTGCTAGTCTTTCTACTGGCGAAAAAAATGACATTGAAGTAAGTTCAGACGTGTAATAGCGCCTGGACAAACGTCTGGATCAATGCTCGCGGGGTAAAGGGATTCCTGGCGAGGCCGTAAACAAGACCGATCAACCTCATGCTGTGGCTTGCGCCCTGCTGAACGAAAACATGGCCGCTATTTTCGATTACCTGTTGGACAGTCAGATTTCCAGGCAATGGCGTGGCCTTCTGGCCGCGCTTGCGGACGAGTTCGAAGCGCAGATCGGGCGCAACGAACTGCGTCAGTTGATGCACCGTGTGGGCAGCCGCTTCGCCGACGCCCGGCCCTTGCCAGCCTGCGATTCCACCGCGGCGCTCGCCGACGCCCTCAATGCGCTCTGGCGCGACACAGATTGGGGCTTCGTCGAACTTTCCGATGAACGCGACTACTTGAGGATCGTGCATTTCTGCGCGCCGCTGCCCGCTTTCGGCGAACGCGCGCTTGCCTGGACGCCCGCGTTTCTCGAAGGTGCGTATCAGCAGTGGCTCGCCGCGCTCGGCGCGCAAGGGCTCGCGATCCGCCAGGCGAGCGAGTTCGGCGACGACGCCGGCATCGAATTCAGGCTCGCGCGCGTCGCAGCCTGAAGCAGCTTCAGCGTCATCCGACCGCCGCCTCGATGCGGCGGCATCGACCGCCCCGACGGGCGGATCAAAACATGCAGCACCGGCCAGGCAGTAAGAATAGGCACGACGAGGAAGCGGCATCATGAATACTTCGCGCGACATCGAGAAGCTGTTCGATCATTTCGGCGGCAATGCAGGCGACTACCAGGAAATCGGACGGGAGAACGAGGCCAAGACGGCCCGGACCCGTTGGCCGCTGCTTGCCACGCTCGACTTCGCGCAGCCGGCGATTCCCGAGATCGCGCCGCGCCGCGACGCACAGTCGAGCACGGCGCGCGCGCGTCCGAGTGAGCCGTCGGTCGAACCGGCTGACAAGCCGACGCCGATCCATCGCGGCAAGCAGCAGCTTTTCACGCGGCCGCATCGCCGCACGATTCCGCCCGTCACGCCGCCTGCGGCCGAATCACTGAGCGCCTTGCGCTTTTCGGTGCTGGGCGAATCGGCGTCGAAGGAGACCGGAACGATTCCGGATTCGGCCACCGCTTCGGCGGTCGACGTGCCGCCGGTTCAGCCGCCCGCAGCGAAAGACGCCGGCACGAGCCACGCGGAAACGCCGCGCCTGGCGGCCACGGCCGGATCGGGCTTCCTCGCGCGCCGCGCGCCCGCCCATGTGCCGCCGGCGGCGCCCGCGCCGCGTGCGCCCGAGCCGGTGCCAGCCGAGCCACACTCGATCCTCGGCAAGCTCTTCAGGCCGCAGCAACAACACGCTCAGAGCGCGCCCACGGATTCGCTCGGCGCCATGTTCGAACGCCTGCGCCACGCCAACGAACCCACGAACACGCAAGCAAGCGCAGGCCTCGCTGCGCGCGCGAGCCGCCTCCCACGCTCATGAAAGTCATCACGGTAGTTTCCGCGAAGGGCGGCGTCGGCAAGACGACGCTCGCCGCCAATCTCGCCTCGGTGCTCGCCGCGCGCAACCGTCGCGTGATCGTGCTCGATCTCGATCCGCAGAACGCGCTGCGCCTGCACTTCGGCATTTCGCTCGACAGCATCGACGGCATTTCGCGCGCGACGCTCGCAGGCGATCCCTGGCAGACCGTGATGTTCGACGGCGTCGATGGTGTCACCGTGCTGCCCTACGGCGCCGTGATCGAGGACGACCGCCGCCGCTTCGAGGCGCTCGTCGACAGCGATCCCGCCTGGCTCGCGCATGCGCTCGAATCGCTCGCGCTCGACCCCAACGACATCGTGATCGTCGATACGCCACCGGGTTCCTCCGTCTACACGCGCACGGCGCTCACGGCGGCGAATTTCGCGCTGAATGTGGTGCTGGCGGATGCCGCGTCTTATGCTGCGATTCCCGGCATGGAGCGCATGATCGACGCCTACGCCGCGCCGCGCCAGAACTTCGCGGGCCAGGGCTACGTCGTGAATCAGGTCGATCAATCGCGCCAGCTGAGCAAGGACGTGTTAAAGGTGCTGCGCAACATGCTCGGCACGAAGCTGTTTCCGGGCGTGATCCATCAGGATGAAGGCGTCTCCGAATCGCTCGCGTGCGACACGACGCTCATCCACTACGACCCGCTTTCGCAAGCCGCCGCCGATCTGCGCGCGTGCGGCGAGTGGCTTCTCTCCGCGGTCGATGCGATGGCCGCCTCGTCGAGGAAACTCGCATGAGCGCCGACAAGCCGTCGCCGGAAACGGAAGTGAGCGTCGCGACCTCGCGTCTCGAACGTTTCGTCGATGCGCGCCTCTGGGGTAGCCGGATCATGGTGGTCCTGCTGACGATCTTCGCCGCCTTCGCGCTGTATTTCGTCGTGACGGTGCCGCTCGCGTTCGGCCAGCAGCTCGCATTCGCGACCATCTGCTTCATCTGCGCGCTCGGCTTCCGGCGGCTGCAAGGCCAGTACGCGACGCTCGTGATGATCATGCTGTCGGTGGTCGCGTCGGGCCGCTACATGTTCTGGCGTCTCACCGAAACGA
>Ga0160447_100269_pt1 | contig 28010 bp, 26 predicted proteins | sample HID1973K_E1MG_FD_108222 | JGI IMG/M metagenome (GOLD analysis project Ga0160447, IMG submission 108222) | Enriched mosquito-associated microbial communities from UW Madison campus, WI, USA - HID1973K_E1 MG | ecosystem: Host-associated > Arthropoda: Insects > Digestive system > Unclassified ...
CGCGCGTGCGTGCGCGAGACGCTCCTCGTTCATGTCGCCGACGATCGTGCACGCCGCGCCCAGCAAGCGCGCCGACGCCGCCGCCGCCATCCCGACCGGCCCCGCTCCCGCGATATACACCGTCGAGCCCGGCCCCACGCCCGCCATCACGGCGCCGTGATAACCCGTCGGAAGAATGTCGGAGAGGCACGTGAGGTCGCGAATCTTCGACATGGCCTGCGCCTTGTCGGGAAACTTCAGCAGATTGAAGTCCGCGTACGGCACCATCACGTATTCCGCCTGGCCGCCGATCCAGCCGCCCATGTCGACATAACCATACGCGCCGCCCGCGCGCGACGGATTCACGTTCAGGCATACGCCCGTGTTCTGCGACTTGCAGGTCGGACAGCGTCCGCACGCGACGTTGAACGGCACCGAAACGAGATCGCCGATCGCAAGCGTCTCGACGTCACGCCCCACTTCGATGACCTCGCCCGTGATTTCATGCCCGAGCACGAGGCCGACCTGCGCAGTCGTGCGGCCGCGCACCATGTGCTGGTCCGAACCGCAGATATTGGTGCTGACTACTCTCAGAATGACGCCGTGGCCGATGTCGCGGCCGCGTGGATCGACCATTTTCGGATAGTCGATGGATTGCACTTCGACCTTGCCCTGCCCCAGATAAACGACGCCGCGATTGCTGCTCATTGATCGTCTCCTTGTTTCGTGGACGGCACGCGCGGTACACCCGAGGGATGACCGCGCCCGTGCAACGAGGGTAGCGCCGCTGCGAAGCCGCGACTGTCACTCAATGCGACGCGCGTTTGACTGAATCCGACATCGCGCCCCGAAACCCTTTCGACCCGGTTTTTATTGATTGACCGTTCAAAATAAAAAAACTAGTATCGGCCCACAGTTTTCAGATCGACGCCACCATGCCCAAGCTCGGAATGCGCGAGATCCGCCGCGCGCAACTCATCGACGCCACCCTGTACACCATCGATCAGTCGGGGCTCGCGGGCGCGACGCTCGCATCCGTCGCGCAGCGCGCGAGCACGTCGACGGGAATCGTCAGTCATTACTTCGGCGACAAGGACGGCCTGCTCGAAGCCACCATGCGGCATGTGCTGCGCTCGCTGTGGCAAGGCACGTCACGCCGTCGCAAGGCCGCGAAGCCCGATCCGCGCTCGAAGCTGCGCGCGGTCGTCGCGGCGAATTTCGATGTCGAACAGGTGAACGGGCCGGTCATGAAAACGTGGCTCGCGTTCTGGTCCGAGAGCATGCACAAGCCGGAATTGCGCAGGCTGCAGCGCGTGAACACGCGGCGTCTGCATTCGAATCTGTGCGCGGATTTCGCCCGCTCATTGACGAAGCCCGCCGCGCGGCGCGCCGCGAACGGTCTCGCCGCGCTCATCGACGGTTTGTGGCTGCGCGGCGCACTCGCCGGCGAGCCGTTCGATACCAAAGGCGCGCTGCGCCTCGCCTACGACTACATCGACCTCGTGCTCGACGCGCGCGGTTGAACCCACATCTTTTGAAGGAGCGCGACATGTCGGCATTCGGAGAGCAACGGCTTTTTATCGGCGGCGAATACGTCGATGCGACGAGCGGCGAAACCTTCGACACGCTCGATCCCGCCACCGGTGAAACGCTCGCGCGCGTGCAACAGGCGTCGCAGGCGGATATCGATCGCGCGGTGCGTTCCGCGCGCCAAGGCCAACGCGAATGGGCCGCGATGACCGCGATGCAGCGCTCGCGCATCCTGCGCCGCGCGGTCGATCTGCTTCGCGCGCGCAACGACGAACTCGCCGCCATCGAGACGCGCGACACGGGCAAGCCGATCGCAGAAACGCGCGCCGTCGATATCGTCACGGGCGCGGATGTCATCGAGTACTACGCGGGGCTCGCGACCGCCATCGAAGGCGAACAGATTCCGCTGCGCGAATCGTCGTTCGTGTACACGCGGCGCGAACCGCTCGGCGTGTGCGCGGGCATCGGCGCATGGAACTATCCGATCCAGATTGCGTGCTGGAAGTCCGCGCCCGCGCTCGCCGCAGGCAACGCGATGATCTTCAAGCCGAGCGAAGTCACGCCGTTGACCGCGTCGAAGCTCGCGGAGATCTATATGGAAGCCGGTGTGCCCGCGGGCGTGTTCAACGTCGTGCAAGGCGATGGCCGCGTCGGCGCGATGCTCGCGGAACATGGCGGCATCGAGAAGATTTCGTTCACGGGCGGCGTCGAGACGGGCAAGAAGGTGATGGCGCGCGCGGGCGGATCGACGCTCAAGGAAGTCACGATGGAACTCGGCGGCAAGTCGCCGCTCGTCGTTTTCGACGATGCCAACCTCGAACGCGCCGCCGATATCGCGATGAGCGCGAACTTCTTCAGCTCCGGACAGGTGTGCACGAACGGCACGCGCGTGTTCGTGGAGCGCGGTGTCATCGACACATTCGAAGCGTTGATTCTGGAGCGTGTGAAACGCATACGCGTCGGCGCGCCCGATGATCCCAGCACCAACTTCGGGCCGCTCGCGAGCGCGGCGCAACTGGAGAAAGTGCTCGGCTTCATCGAGAGCGGCAAGCGCGAAGGCGCACGGCTCGTCGCGGGCGGCGCGCGCATGACCGATGGCGCATTCGCCCGCGGTCAGTATGTCGAGCCGACCGTGTTCGCCGATTGCCGCGACGACATGCGTATCGTGCGCGAGGAAATCTTCGGGCCGGTGATGAGCATTCTCGCGTTCGATGACGAAGACGAAGTCATCGGGCGCGCCAACGATACGGACTACGGGCTCGCGGCGGGCGTCGTGACGGAGAATCTGTCGCGCGCGCATCGCGTGATTCATCGGCTCGAAGCGGGTATCTGCTGGATCAACACGTGGGGCGAATCGCCTGCGGAGATGCCGGTGGGCGGCTACAAGCAATCGGGCATCGGGCGCGAGAACGGCATCGCCACGTTGAATGCCTATACGCGCGTCAAGTCCGTGCAGGTCGAGCTCGGTCCCTATCAGCCCGTGTTTTAAGGAGCATTTGCGATGAGCGTGAACGAATACGACTACATCATCGTCGGCGCGGGATCGGCGGGCAACGTGCTCGCGTCGCGTCTCACCGAAGACGAGGACGTGACCGTGCTGCTGCTCGAAGCGGGCGGGCCGGACTATCGCTTCGACTTTCGCACGCAGATGCCTGCGGCGCTGGCTTATCCGCTGCAAGGGCGTCGCTATAACTGGGCGTATGAAACCGAGCCCGAGCCGCATATGAACAACCGCCGCATGGAATGCGGGCGCGGCAAGGGGCTGGGCGGATCGTCGCTCATCAACGGCATGTGCTATATCCGCGGCAACGCGCTCGACTACGATAACTGGGCCGCGCAGCCGGGTCTCGATGACTGGAGCTATCTCGACTGTCTGCCGTATTTCCGGAAGGCGGAGACGCGCGATATCGGGCCGAATGCGTATCACGGCGGCGATGGTCCCGTGCATGTGACGTCGAGCAAGCCCGGCAACAATCCGCTCTTTGCGGCGATGGTCGAGGCCGGCGTGCAGGCCGGTTATCCGCGCACCGAAGACTTGAACGGCTACCAGCAGGAAGGTTTCGGTCCGATGGATCGCACCGTGACCGCGAACGGACGTCGTGCAAGCACGGCGCGCGGGTATCTGGATCGCGCGAAACATCGCGGCAATCTCACGATAGTCACGCATGCAACGACCGACCGCGTGCTGTTCTCGGGCAAGCGGGCGATCGGTGTCGCGTATCTGCATGGCGGGCAGCGTGTCACGGCGCATGTGCGGCGCGAGGTGCTGGTGTGCAGCGGGGCGATCGCTTCGCCGCAGTTGTTGCAGCGCTCTGGCGTGGGGCGGGCGGACTGGCTGAAGGCGCTGGAGATTCCCGTGGTGCACGATCTGCCGGGTGTCGGTGAGAACTTGCAGGATCACCTCGAGATGTACATGCAGTACGAATGCAAGGAGCCTGTGTCCTTGTATCCGGCGTTGAAGTGGTGGAATCAGCCGGCGATCGGGGCCGAGTGGCTGTTGAACGGGACGGGCATCGGCGCGAGCAATCAGTTCGAAGCGGGCGGGTTCATCCGCACGCGCGATGACGATCCTTGGCCGAACATTCAGTATCACTTTCTGCCGGTGGCGATCAACTACAACGGATCGAACCCGATCAGGATGCATGGGTTCCAGGCGCACGTCGGATCGATGCGCTCACCGAGCCGCGGGCGCGTGAAGCTCAAGTCGCGCGATCCGCATGCGCATCCGGGCATTCTGTTCAATTACATGGCCGATCCGCTCGACTGGCGCGAGTTCCGCGATGCGATTCGCATCACGCGCGAGATCATGCGGCAGCCTGCGCTTGCGCGGTATCGCGGGCGTGAGTTGCATCCTTCCGATGACCTGAAAAGCGACGCGGAGCTGGATGCGTTCGTGAGAGCGAAGGCGGAGACGGCTTATCACCCTTCGTGCTCCTGCAAGATGGGGTATGACGATATGGCTGTCGTGGATGGAGAAGGACGCGTGCACGGGATGGAAGGATTGCGCGTCGTCGATGCTTCGATCATGCCGCAGATCACCACGGGCAATCTCAATGCGCCGACGATCATGCTGGCGGAGAAGATCGTGGATCGGATTCGGGGAAGGGAGGCGTTGGGGCGCGTTGCTACGCCGTATTTCGTGGCGGAGGGGAAAAAGGCGCGAAGTCGTCAAACTTCATTTGCGTCCCAGATTGCTGCGCCGTCCTTAGCGCGCGATTAATGTCCGACTGCCGAAAAAAAGGCCGCGTTAGCGCGGCCTTCAAATCGCCCTACCTCATACCACCTGCACAATCACTCCCTGGCCGAAACCAGCACGCCACTTCCTTCCTGCTCTTCTGCCTCGGAGACCAGCGTCTCCAGTGCAAGCCCTTTCGTCTCGATCCCGAGCACCCAGACCGCCAGCGCCGCGATCACGAAACATAGCGCCCCGAGCGAAAACACGCCGCCTTGTCCGAACGCAGGCAACACCACACCCACGACATAAGGCCCGATCAACGACCCCACTCGCCCGATCGCCGATGCGAACCCCGACCCCGTCGCGCGTGCTCCAGTGCCGTACAACTCCGGCGTATACGTGTAAAGCACGGCCCACATCGCGAAGAGAAAGAACTGCATCGCGAGGCCGGCACAGATGAGCAGCGTCGGCGTCTCCGCATGCAACGCGGTCTGCCCGTACACATAAGCCATGATGCCGCTGCCGATGAGCGATGCGATGCAGGTCGGCTTGCGTCCCCATCGCTCGACGAGCCACGCCGCGCACAAGAACCCCGGCACGCCGCCGAGCGAGATCAGCACCGTGTACAGCACCGACTTCGTCACGGCGAAGCCAGCCTGCTGCATCAGCGCGCCCAGCCACGAGGTCAGTCCGTAGAACCCGAGCAGCGCGAAGAACCACAGCATCCACACCATCACCGTCCGCCGCCGATAGGCCGCGCTCCAGATCTCGCGAAACGCGCCACCGCCCTTTTTTGCAGGCGGTTCGGCGAGCATCGAAGGCGCCGGCAAGCGACTCAGACCCTTCGCCTTCATCACCTTCAATTCGACGTCGGCGAGCACGCGCTCGGCTTCGGCAAATCGGCCGCGATGTTCGAGCCAGCGCGGCGACTCCGGCACCACGCGACGCACGATCAGTACGAACACCGCCGGAATCGCGAGCAACGCGAACTCGGTGCGCCAGCCGAACTTCGGCAGCACGAAATACGACACCACGCCCGATGCGATGAAGCCGAGCGGCCAGAAGCCGTCCATCAGCGCGATCAGTCTGCCGCGCGAAGCCGCTGGCACGAATTCGGAAAGCAAGGTCTGCGCGATGGGAAATTCCATGCCCATGCCGATACCCAGCAGCACGCGATAGAAGATCAGCGCATCGACGGATTGCGCGGTCGAGCACAGGTACGACGCCAGCCCCCACAGCACCATGCTCCACTGGAACACGGGCCGTCGTCCGAACCGGTCCGCGAGCAGGCCCGCGACAGCCGCGCCCAGCACCATGCCGAAGAAGCTCGCGCTCGCCACCAGCCCCGCCATCGCGGTCGAAAGGCCAAACTCGGTCTTGATCGAGCCGAGCACGAAGGTCATCGTGCCGAGATCGACGGAATCGAAGAAAAACGCAATCGCGATGATGATGAAGATCGTGCGGTGATACCCGGAAAACGGCAGACGTTCGAGCCGTGCCGCAGCGCTCGCGCGTGGATGCGTGGCGGTAGACATGTCATCCCTCTCGATGCGGCATGCGCCGCGTGGACGTGGAGATCAAAACACTCTGAACAAAGCGTTTTCAGTAGACGCCGACATAAATCCGCGACATAGAAGATTTACGTCATCGGGATGGAACACATACGTCATGCGCCGAAACGGGCACGCGCGCTCGCCGCAACCCGCATCACCGCCTCCACACTCAACCGCGCCGCAACCGCCTTCACATACTCATGATGCCGCGCCTCCAACGGCGCATCCAGATACTGCGCGTGCAGATATCGAATCAACGCGATACGCCGATGCTTCAACGTGATGCTCCGATCGAGCAACGCGAGCGCCGCGCCCGCATCGTGCTTCTTGCAGGCACGTTCGGAAAGCTGCGCGGTGGCATCGCGCGACGCATTCATCGCACGGACGCATGTTGCGCGGCGGCGTTCAATCGCCACGCGTCGTAATCCGCGCGCCGCCAGTCGAGTTCGAGCCCAAGCCGCTTCGTCCCTTCACGAATCTTCGGCTTGTGCAGCACGAGCGTAAGCGCATCGAGCGCAGGCCACTCATCGAACGACAGCGCGGCGACCTCGACCGCAAGCGTCTCGAGCAAACGCGTATGCCCCTTCGTCTCGAGAAACGCGCTCACCCGATTGCACCACGCTTCGTAATCGATCAAGCCCTCGCCCGATTCATGCGGCATGCCGCGATACCGTAGACTCGCATCGATGCACACCGGTTGCGGCCCTTCATGCTCATGCTCGTACAGACCGACGCGCGTCTTCACGATCAACTCGTCGACGATCACGCGCCAGCCCTGCCCACCTGCTTCGAGCGGTTCGAAAGGCTTCATGAGATGAGCGGCTCGGCGGCGTCGAGCATGATCTTCACGAAGTAATCGGCGAAGCTGCGGCGCACGATGATCTCGAAGCGATCGCCGCCGAGCGGCACCAGCGTGATCGACGCCTTGAAAAAGTGGCTCTGCGCGCACTGCCCTTCACCAAACAGCTTGGGATGCAGATCGAGCGGACAGCCGCGCGAGAGCACTTCGCGCGTCTTCGGGCCATCGATTTCGAGCACCGTATAACCGCTGCCGATATCCACCGCCGCAGAGAACTGCCCGACGAACGCATCGCGCAACTTCGCTTCGAGCGGCGCGGGACGCGAGGCGTCGTGCGCCGTATCGGAATGCACGAGCCATTCATCGGGACCGAGCCACAGCATCGTGTAACCGTTGCCGCGCGCGATCGTGTTCGGCTTCTCGGGCGGCGTACAGCCGATCACGCTCTGCACCGACTTCACGAAAGCCGCATCGCGCGTATCGCCGCGCACGTTCACCAGCGCGAGAAACGGCCGCTCCGTCAGACGAAATGCCTTCGGCGAGCCGCTCTGATGCGCTTTCATCAATGCATCGGCGCCGACGAGCGGAGACTCCTGCCACACACCCTGTCCGCTGATTGCGCGATCGACGACCGTCGAGGAACTCTTGATCTCATTCAACATGCTGACGTGCTCCTTCGCTGTCGTAGAACACCGAACTGGTGATTTTTGCGTTGACCCGCTTGCCGTTCGCGAGCGGAATCATGACCGATTCGCCGATCTTCTCGAGGCCGCCCTTCACGACGGCCAGCGCGATCGAGCGCTTCAGAATAGGGCTGTAGTAGCTCGACGTGACATGGCCGAGCATCGGCGCGGTGTCGCCCTGGAACGGACCCGCGACGATCTGCGCGCCTTCCGGAAGCACATACGAAGGATCATCGGTGAGCAGGCCGACGAACTGCTTGCGCCCCTGCTTCGCCGTATCCGAACGCGTCAGCGAACGCTTGCCGAGGAAGTCCTTCGACTTCGCGACGAGACCGCCCATGCCGAGGTCGTACGGCGTCATCGAACCATCCGTATCCTGGCCGACGATGATGTAGCCCTTCTCCGCACGCAACACGTGCATCGTTTCCGTGCCGTACGGCGTGATGTCGAATTCCGCGCCCGCGACCATGAGCGCTTCCCACACCGCGCGTCCGACGTTGGCCGGCACGTTCACTTCATATGCGAGCTCGCCCGAGAAACTGATACGCATCACACGCGCCGATGCGCCCGCCACCGTGCCATCGCGATAGCTCATGAACGGGAACGCCGCGTTCGCGAAGTCGATGTCCTGACACACCTTCTGCAGCACCTTGCGGCTGTTCGGGCCGACGACCGCGAACGTCGCCCAATGGTCCGTCACGGATGCGAGACGCACGCGCATGTCGGGCCATTCGGTCTGCAGCCAGCGTTCGAGCCACGTCAGCACGCGCGCCGCGCCGCCGGTGGTCGTCGTCATCATGTAGTGCTGTTCGCTGAGACGCACGGTGACGCCGTCATCGAAGATCATGCCGTTTTCGTCGAGCATCAGACCGTAGCGGCACTTGCCCACTTCGAGCTTGCTCCACGGATTCGTGTACATCCAGTTCAGGAGCTTCGCCGAATCCGGACCCTGAATGTCGATCTTGCCGAGCGTCGATGCATCGAGAATGCCCACGCTCTGACGCACCGCGAGCGACTCGCGCGCGACGGCCGCGTGCATGTCCTCACCCGCCTTCGGGTAGTACCACGGACGCTTCCAGTTGCCGACGTCCTCGAACATCGCGCCGTTCTCGACGTGCCATTCGTGGATCGCGGTCTTGCGCACCGGATCGAGGAACTCGCCCAGCTCGCGGCCCGCGAAGGTGCCGAAGGTGACAGGCGTGTAATTCGGGCGGAACGTCGTCGTGCCGGTCTCGGGAATCGTCTTGCCGAGCGCCTGCGCGAGAATCGCCATGCCGTTGATGTTGCCGAGCTTGCCCTGATCGGTGCCGAAGCCCATCGCCGTATAACGCTTCACGTGCTCGACGGATTCGAAGCCCTCACGCGCGGCGAGATAGATGTCCGCCGCGGACACGTCGTTCTGGAAATCGACGAACTGCTTCGGGCCGCGCGTCGACAGGTCCTTGTTGCCGACGATCCACAGCGGCAGCATCGGCGCCTCGACGATTTCAGCGACCTGCACGGAATTCGGCTTCGCGACGATATGACCCGCCGCGCGCGCCGCTTCCGCGCCCGCATCGACGCCGTGACGAATGCCACGCGCCAGCGAGAACTCGCCTGCACATGCGCCGACGCTGCTCTCCGGCTGCATCGCCTTGCCGGGAACGAAACAGGCTTTCTCGTCGTGCCAGTGCGCCTTGCCGCCCGATTGCGCGAACAGGTGAAGCACCGGGCTCCAGCCGCCCGACATCGCGATCAGATCGCATTGCAGTTCGGTCTGCTTCTGCCCGACCTGGCCTTTCGCATACGACGCCACTTCCACCGACGCGACGCGCAGCTTGCCGCGTGCCACCGTGATCACCGCGTTGTTCATCACGCGCACGCCATAGCGGCGTGCGGCCGCCGGCAATGCACCCTTCGATTCGGCCGGACGCGGATCGACGACGGTCACGTCGGCACCTGCCGTCTTCAGATCGAGCGCGCATTGGTAGGCGTCGTCGTTGTTCGTGAACACGACCGCGCTGCGGCCCGGCAACACCGCATAGCGATGCAGATACGTCGACACGGCCGACGCCAGCATGATGCCCGGCAGATCGTTGTTGCCGAACACGATCGGACGCTCGTGCGCGCCGGTCGCGAGCACCACGCGTTTGGCGCGCACCTTCCACATCAGTTCACGCGTGCCCTCGCGCCTCGACACGGGCAGATGCTCCGTCAGACGCTGCGTGATCGTGACGAGGTTGTGATCCTGATAACCGAACGCCGTGCTGCGCGAAAGAATCTTCACGTCGGGCATCTTGCGCAGTTCGGCTTCGATCTTCTGCACCCATTGCAGCGCGGGCTTGCCGTCGATTTCCGCGCGGCACGACAAGAGCGAACCGCCGAGTTCGCGCTGATCGTCGACGAGAATCACGCGCGCGCCCGACAGACCGGCCGCATGCGCCGCCGCGAGACCCGAAGGACCGCCGCCGACCACGAGCACGTCGCAATGAGCGAAACACTTGTCGTAGCGATCGGCATCGAGATGCTTGGGCGCTTCGCCGAGACCGGCCGCATCGCGAATGACTTCTTCGTACTTCGGCCAGAACTTGCGCGGCCACATGAAGGTCTTGTAGTAGAAGCCGGCGGGAATGAAGCGCGCGATCTTCTGATTGACCGCCATGCGATCGTTCTCGATGTTCGGCTTCGCGTTCACGCTCTGCGCGACGAGGCCTTGATACAGTTCCACTTCGGTCGCGCGCGCGTTCGGCACGGTATAGGCGCCGGTTTCGAGCTGCACGACTGCATTCGGTTCTTCGACACCCGCGGTGATGATGCCGCGCGGCCGGTGATACTTCCAGCTGCGCGCGACGAAGTGCTCGCCGTTCGCGAGCAGCGCGGACGCGAGCGTGTCGCCTTCGTAGCCCTGATACGTCTTGCCGTTGAACGTGAAGGTGACGGGAATCGCGCGATTGATGCGCCCGCCCATGCCGAGTCGGTCTTTCTGGCTCATTTCGACGTGCCTCCGTTGTCGGACATGACAGCCAACGGACGGTCGAACGTCTCGTAGCCCTGGATTTCATAACTGACGGTGTCGCGCTGCACCTTGAACCAGCGGCGGCAGCCTTGCGCATGGTTCCATTGCTCGTGATGCACGCCGCGCGGGTTCTTGCGCATGAAGAGGTAGTCGCCCCATTCGCGGTCAGTGAGTTTTTCGGTGTCGAGCGGGCGCGCGATATCCGCTTCGCCGCCGCAGGAGAATTCGGTTTCGGCGCGCGGCCCGCACCAGGGGCATTCGATCAGCAACATGTCTCTTTTCCTCGATGCGGTTAGTGAGCGACGGCAGCCGCGCCGTGTTCGTCGATCAGATGACCGGTATAGAAGCGATCCAGCGAGAACGGCGCGTTCAGTGCATGCGGCTCGTCCTTCGCGATCGTGTGCGCGTACGCCCAGCCCGAGCCCGGCGTCGCCTTGAAGCCGCCCGTGCCCCAGCCGCAGTTGAAGTAGAGGCCCTTCACGTCGGTCTTAGAGATGATCGGGCACGCATCCGGCGACACATCGACGATGCCGCCCCACTGGCGATTCATGCGCACGCGCGAGAACACCGGGAACATTTCGACGATCGCTTCCAGCGTGCCTTCGATGATGTGAAAGCTGCCGCGCTGACCGAAGCCCGCGTACTGATCGACGCCTGCGCCGATCACGAGATCGCCCTTGTCGGACTGGCTGATGTACGCGTGCACCGCGTTCGACATCACGACCGTGTTCACCACCGGCTTGATCGGCTCGGACACGAGCGCCTGCAGCGGATGGCTTTCGAGCGGCAGACGCACGCCGGCCATGTCGGCGAGCGTGGTCGTGTTGCCTGCGGCGACGACAGCGACCTTCTTCGCCTTGATGAAGCCCTTGGTCGTATCGACGCCCGTCACCTGATTGCCGTCGCGGCGAATGCCCACTACCTGGCAGTTCTGGATGATGTCGACGCCCGCGCGATCCGCGCCGCGCGCAAAGCCCCACGCGACCGCATCGTGACGCGCCACGCCGCCGCGACGCTGAATCGACGCGCCCAGTACCGGATAGCGGCTGTTCAGATTGATGGTCGGCTCGATTTCCTTGATCTGCTGCGGCGTGAGGAACTCGGCATCGACGCCGTTCAGGCGGTTCGCGTTCACGCGGCGTTCCGTGTCGCGCACATCCTGCAGCGTGTGCGCGAGGTTCATCACGCCGCGCTGGCTGAACATCACGTTGTAGTTGAGGTCCTGCGAGAGACCTTCCCACAGCTTCATCGCCTTCTCGTACAGCGCGGCCGATTCGTCCCACAGATAGTTCGAGCGCACGATGGTCGTGTTGCGCGCGGTGTTGCCGCCGCCGATCCATCCTTTCTCGAGAATCGCGACGTTCGTGATGCCGTGCTCCTTCGCGAGGTAATACGCGGTCGCGAGACCATGACCGCCGCCGCCGACGATCACCACGTCGTATTCGCGCTTCGGCTCGGGGCTGCGCCATTGGCGCTCCCAGTTCTCGTGATACGACATGCCGTTGCGCAGCAGGCTGAATATCGAGTAGCGGCTCATGGGTGTTTCCTATGGTGCGGGGTTTATGCGTTTGGGCAGTTCAGCATTCGATGACGTTGACGGCGAGACCACCGCGCGACGTCTCCTTGTATTTCGTCTTCATATCGGCGCCGGTTTCGCGCATGGTCTTGATGACCGAATCGAGCGACACGTAGTGCTTGCCGTCGCCCTTCATCGCCATGCGCGCGGCGTTGAGCGCCTTGATCGCGCCCATCGCGTTGCGCTCGATGCACGGAATCTGCACCAGCCCGCCGACGGGGTCGCACGTCATGCCGAGGTTGTGCTCCATGCCGATCTCGGCGGCGTTTTCCACTTGCGCGGGCGTGCCGCCCATCACGGCGGCGAGCGCGGCGGCGGCCATCGAGCACGCGACGCCCACTTCGCCCTGGCAGCCCACTTCCGCGCCGGAGATCGAAGCCGTTTCCTTGTAGATGATGCCGATGGCCGCGGCCGTCAGCAGGAAGCGCACGATGCCTTCGTCGTTCGAACCATGCATGAACTTCACGTAGTAGTGCAGCACGGCGGGAATCACGCCGGCGGCACCGTTGGTCGGCGCGGTGACGACGCGGCCGCCCGAGGCGTTTTCTTCGTTGACGGCCATCGCGTAGAGATTGACCCAGTCGAGCATCGACAAGGGATCGCGCAGCGACTCTTCTGAGCGCGAGCGCAACGAAGCATTCAGATCGGCGGCGCGGCGCTTCACGCGCATCGGACCGGGCAATTCGCCGCGTTCCTTGCAGCCGCGCTCGACGCACGCGGCCATTACGCGCCACACCGCGAGCAGGCCTTCGCGCACCTCGGCTTCGGTGCGATTCGCGCATTCGTTCTGCATGGTGACGTCGGCGATAGACAGACCTGTCTCCTGGCAGACGCGCATCAGATCGTCGCCGGTGCGAAACGGATGCGGCACCGGGTTGCTCGCCCGCAAGCCGTTCACGCGATCGCCCTCGCGATTCACGACGAAGCCGCCGCCGACCGAGTAATACTCTTTCTCGACGAGCAACTGGCCGTTCTCGTCGAATGCCTGAAAGCGCATGCCGTTCGGATGCACGATGCTCGATCCCGGCGCGCCCGGCATCAGCTTGCGATAGAAGCCAATGTGCTCGCGCTCCTCGAACACGACATCGTGTTTGCCGAGCAGCTTGAGGCGCTTCGTCGCGCGGATTTCGGCGAGGCGCGGCGCGATCATGTCGGGATCGATGAGATCGGGCAGATTGCCTTCGAGGCCGAGCAGCACGGCCTTGTCGGTGCCGTGGCCCTTGCCGGTCGCGCCGAGCGAGCCGAACAGTTCGGCGCGCACGCGCGTGACGAAGGCGAGCAGATTGGCGTCCTCGACATGCGACGCGAAACGGCACGCCGCGATCATCGGCCCGACGGTATGCGAGCTGGAGGGTCCGATGCCGATCTTGAACAGATCGAAGACGCTGACATTCATGGGCGAGTCCCTGGGTTTTGGCGCGGTTTCGGTATGGCTCTCATTGCACCAAACCCTGCAAGGACTCGATAGAACAAAACCGCCATCGAAATGGGATCGCGACGTCAGGGTTCCGTTCGCGTCGCGCAGGGCGAGGTTTTTTTGCGGGAATACCCGCGCGCCCACGCAAATCGAGGCCTAACAGAGCGTTTCGCGCGCGGCGCGTTTTTGCGCATCTTCGTTGCACTTTCCCTGTTTTTGAGACTGGTCCGAAGTGCTGGAAGAACGTGCCTCGGTATATTCCCTAGGTTCTCCGTTGCGCCGTGCCAGCAGGCTCCGGTGCGCTTTCCACCCTGTCCCGTTTCTCCAGTTTGCATCGATGGAAACTCACGCCTTACCCGACCAGTTCTTCAAATCCTGGGTCCTCGCTTTTCTCGTCGGCGCGGCTGTCGTCGGCACGCTCCAGGTTATCGATCTCCTCGCCGTCGATCGCGTGCTCACGCGTCAGGCGCCCGTCTGGGCGGCGCTGGCGCTGCTCTGCTCGATCGATCCCGTGCTGCGCTACTTCGGCGTGTTGAAGGCCGAAGTCGAGCAGCGCTGGGGCGATTACACCATCGCGAGCGTACTCGGCCGCGCGACCGGCGCGCTGATCGGCGGCGTCTTCGCGTGGGCGTTTGCCGTGCTCGGCGGCTGACGCGCGCACCTTCCTCTCACTGTTCTCGTTCATGCGGCCGGCGTCACGCGACGCCGGCCGCGTTCTTTCTGACGCGCGCCCGAGGCTTGCGGCCGGGTGTTATGCTCGACGGATAACATCCAGCCGCATGTCGCCCGCATGAACGCCGCCGAATCCCTTCCGCCGTCTTCCGTCGACGGTCAATCGAAATCACGCATCCGCTTCGGCATCATTCTGTTGCCGAACTTCACGCTGACCGCGTTCGCCGGTTTCGTCGACCTGTTGCGCCTGTCCGCCGACGAAGGCGATTTCAGCCGCCCGGTGCGTTGCTCGTGGAGCGTGATCGGCGAGACGCTCGCGCCGGTGCGCGCGAGTTGCGGCATCCAGATCACACCGTGGGAAACCTACGATCAGGCCGAGCCGTTCGATTACGTCGTGGTGGTCGGCGGCCTGCTGCATTCCGGTCCCGCCACGAGCGAGGCGACGCTGCAGTTCATCCGCCGCGCTGCCGCATCGAATGCGACGCTCGTCGGCATGTGCACGGGCGTGTTTTCGCTGATGCGCGCGGGCGTGCTCGAAGGACATCGCATCTGCGTGAGCTGGTTTCACTACTGGGATTTCGTCGAGCGTTTTCCGCATGCCGATGAACGTGCGCTCGTCGCGGACCGGCTCTTCGTCATCGACAGAAGGCGGATCACGTGTTCGGGCGGCCGCGCGTCGATCGATGTCGCCGCCGCGATTCTTCTGCGTCACTTCGAGACGGCGACGGTGCAAAAGGCGCTGCGCATCCTGCTCGTCGACGACATGCAGAAAGGCAACGCGCCGCAGCCGCATCCGCCGGGCCTCGCGCCCGCGACGCATCCGAAAGTGAAACGTGCGATCCTGCTGATGGAGCAGCACGTCGGGCGTTCGCTTACGCTCGATGAACTCGCGCACAAGCTCGATTTGTCGACACGGCAACTGGAGCGCCTCTTCAAGGCCGAGACCGGCAAGGCGCCGCAGGCTTACGCGAAGCAGGTGCGGCTGCGCACGGCCGCATGGCTGCTGACGAGTTCGGACAAGACCGTCGCCGATATCGCGTCGAGTTGCGGTTTCTCCGATGCCTCGCATCTCGGCCGCGAGTTCCGCAAGCAGTTCGGTGTGCCGCCGATGATGTATCGCGAGCAGGGCGGCGCACAGGATGCGCAGGAAGCGAATCAGGCAATGGATTACGACGAAGTTTTTCCGGGCCGCGCGCAGGCAATCTAGACGGCTTCCTTTCCGTCACGCGTTGCGCGGCTCGTCAAACCCAGGAGGAACGGCATGCAGACTCACGGATATTCGCAGGAAGAATGGAAGATGCGTTGCGATCTCGCGGCGCTTTATCGCGTCATCGGATACTTTCGCTGGACCGACATGATCTTCACGCATATCAGCGCGCGTGTGCCGGGCTCCGACCATCACTTTCTGATCAACAGGTATGGCGTGCTGTTCGACGAGATGCGGGCGTCGGATCTGGTGCGTATCGACAGCGAAGGCAGGCCGGTCGAAGCGCGTGCGGGCGACGATCCGGAGCGGTATCGCGTGAATCCGGCGGGCTTCACGATTCATTCCGCCGTTCACATGGCGCGGCCCGATGTGGTGTGCGTCGCGCATACGCACACGGCGGCGGGCGCGGCGGTGTCGGCGCAGAAGCAGGGGCTTTTGCCAATCAGCCAGCATGCGCTGAAGTATTACGGGCATCTCGCGTATCACGATTACGAGGGGATCGCGCTGGATCTCGCGGAGCGGGATCGGCTCGTGAATGATCTCGGCGCGCATAACGCGATGATTTTGAAAAATCATGGATTGCTGACTTGCGGAAAGTCGATTCCCGAGGCGTTTCAGGAAATGTACTTTCTTGAGCGCGCCTGTGAGATTCAGATTCGGGCGTTGGCGGGGAATGGAGAATTGAATTTGCCGTCGCAGAAGGTTTGTGAGTTGACGGCGGAGCAATATCGACGGGATGAGGCGGATGGGATTATGGCCCTGCAGTGGGAGGCGGCGTTGAGGATGATCGAGGGGAGTGGGAGGACGGATTATAGGAGTTAAGTTGATATCTCTCTGCCGGACGATGCAGATAGTTGCGTCGTCTGGCAATCCGCTGACCGGCGGCATTATTGATTTACAAAAATTGGTCCATTGCATGACGTGCACGCGTTAGATTGGAGTCCTTGAATTTCTGAAGCATTCGAGGATCTGGCGCATGGCGGTACGCTGCACATTCACACTCAACAACAAACAAACGTCGACGCTCGCGTGTTCGGGCTACGGCACGGTCGAGGCGTTTTCCGGGCAGATGCGAGGTCGCGACAATCCTGCCGAGGTCGCCACGAAAGACATTGGGCCGATTCCACCAGGTACCTATCACATCGTTGACCGTCGGTCGGGTGGGATGCTTGGAGATATCCGCGACCGTCTTGCCCCTATCGCGGGTTCTACAGACAGAACAAAGTGGTTCACGCTGTGGAATCCAAGAACCGGGGATTCGACCAAAATAAACGGGGTGATTCGAAGCCACTTTCGCATTCATCCGGAAGGTAGCCGTGCAGTGAGCGAAGGATGCATTACGCTCGTCAACCCCGCCGAGTTCGAATTGCTTCAGCGCTATATTCGGCGATCGCCACCAGCGCTGCCCGTCCCGGGTTCTACGCTGAAGGCATACGGCACGGTTGAAGTGAAATGACCCGGATAGCGATACTGAAAGCAATGCGCGCCATATTGGTGGCCTTCGTGTCATTGATTCTTGGTTTCGCCATTACCCGCTTCATCCTCAGCAATTCAGGCATGATGCCTCTCTGGATGCAGGTGTCGATACGCGCTGTGCTGGCGGTTTTCGGATGGAGCGATCCAGGACCTGAAGACATCGTCGATGTAAGTATTCTCGGCACTCTACTTACGGGATTGATCCTTGCCGCGCTCGCCACACGCGCATTTTCAGGCCTCACGCGCCGCTTCACTCAGAGCGCTTTTCTAAATGTTGCTCTCACCGTCATTTCCTTCTACGGCGCCTACGTGATGTCCAGTTGGATCGAGGACACCCTGATCTCGCCGGCACCACGAAGCCTGGAGCCGGACGATTTTGAAATCCTGCATTTGTCCGGCCTGCTACTGGCTTGCTGGTTCGCGCTGTTCGCGGCGGCTTTGGTGCTGCTGCTAGCAATCTTTCGGATCCGCGCATTCGTGCGCCGGAACTCCGAAAATTCATAACAATTCAAGTTTTTTATGACCTCCGATATTTTCGTTCATATCCAGGGAATCGACGGTGAATCCCAGGACGCCCAGTTTCCAAAGGCAATCCAGGCATTCCACTGGGAACATGTGATCGAGCAAACGTCGAACATTCATTCAGGTTCGGGAGGCGGCGCGGGAAAGGCTTCCGTTTCCGATCTGTTGTTCCGGCACGACCTCGACCGCGCGTCCCCTAATCTCGCAAAGTATTGCCAGACCGGAAAGCACATTCCCGAAGCGACGCTCACCATGCGCAAGGCGGGCGGCACGCCATTCGTGTATTTCCGAATCACAATGAAGGATGTGATCATCACCAAGGTTTGGCCTTCCGTCGACGGAGCCCACGCCATTGAAACCGTCGGTCTTTCCTTCGCGAGCATGAAAGAGGAATACTTCGTGCAAAACGCGCAAGGAGGAAATGCGGGCGCAGTGACCGTGGAGATCGATGTAAAACAAAACCGCGCCGCGTAGCGCGAGGCGCGCATGCCTCAACCGCGGCATGCGCGACGCCTCACCGCCCTCAGTTCCCCGCCGCCACATACGCCTTCACCGCCGGCAACCCCTCCTTCCCATCAAACGTCTTCACCCCCGCGAGCCACTTGTCGAGCACGCCCGGATTCGCCTTCAGCCATTCACGCGCCGCCTTGTTCGCATCCGTCTTGTTCATGATCGGCAGCATCACGTGGTTCTCGATATCCGTCGTGAACTGCAAATTCGATACGAGCTTCGCCACATTCGGGCAGCGCGTGTCGTAGTCGGTCGGCGTGACCGTCAGAACCTTCGCCTCGCCATAGTTCGGCCCGAACACGTCATCGCCGCCCGCCAGATAGTCGATCTTCATCTGCACGTTCATCGGATGCGGCTCCCAGCCCAGGAACACGATCGGCTTCTTCTCGCGAAAGGCGCGATTCACCTCGACGAGCATGCCCGCCTCGCTCGACTCCACGAGCTTGAACTTGCCGAGCCCGTACATGTTGCTGTCGATCATCTTCTTGATGAGCGCGTTGCCGTCGTTGCCCGGCTCGATGCCGTAGATCTTGCCGTCGAGCTTGTCGTAGTTCTTCGCGATGTCGCTGAAGTTCTTGATGCCCGCCTGATACGCATAGTCGGGCACCGCAAGCGTGTACTTCGCGCCCGTGAGGTTCGGCGTCGGCAGGATCTTCACTTGATTCGCTTTCCTGAACGAATCGATCATCGGGTCCATCGTCGGCGACCAGTAGCCGAGGAACACGTCGATCTGCTTGCTCTTCACGCCCGCGAACGTGATCGGCACCGAGGCGATCGTCTTCGTCGGGTTGTAGCCGAGGCCCTGCAGAATGGTCGATGCAAGTCCGGTGGTCGCGGCGATATCCGTCCAGCCGACATCCGCGAAACGCACGTTCTTGCACGCGGCAGGCTCGGCCGCATTCGCGGCATACGCACCCGACAGCATCGCCGCGGCCAGCGACGCGATCCACAAGCATTTCATGTATCTCTCTCCCAGTTTTTTTAAGGCACGAAGGCACGAACAGGCCCGCGCGCGCGACTCGGCCGAGTCCGCACGGAGCGAAGAAAGCAGACCAGCAGGACGTCAGGCCGATAAACGGCGCTCCACGCTCGGCGCATGACCGAACTGCGCGCGATACGCCTTGCTGAAGTGACAAGGCGAATGGAAGCCGCAGATGCTCGTCACGCGCGCAATGGATGCATCCGTGTTGCGCAACAGCTCGCGCGCGCGGCGCAGGCGCAGCGTCAGGTAGTAATGCGTCGGCGAGACATTGAGGAACATCTTGAACATGCGCTGCAAATGCCGCTGCGACAGATGCACGAGACGCGCGAGTTCTTCGAGCGACAGCGGCTCTTCGATGTTCGCCTCCATCAGCCGCACGACTTCGACCAGCTCGGCGCGCGAAAAGCCGACGCGCGCATCCACGGGAATGTGCTGGTAATCCGTCGAGCCGCGAATCCGCTCGACGATGAATTGCTCCGACACCTGCGCCGCATGCGCCTGTCCGAGCCGCATGCCGACGAGGTTGAGCATCAGGTCGAGCGGCGCGGTGCCGCCCGTGCACGTCAAGCGGTCGCGATCGATCACGAACAGCTCGTCCGCAAAACGCACATGCGGAAAGCGCTTGTTGACCGGCGACATGTCTTCCCAATGCAGTGTGCAGCGATAGCCATCGAGCAGTTTCGCCGCGAGCAGCGCATACGGCCCGGTGCAGATGCCGCCGAGCGGAATGCCCGCCTCATGCGCGCGCTGCAAGAGCGCGATCACCTTGTCGTCGACATGATCGGCGACGTGCCATCCCGCGCACACGATCAGCACGTCCGGCATGCCCGCCTCGTCGAGCGTGACGGTCGGCTTCACGGTGATGCCGTTGCTCGCACGCGCCGGTTCGCCGTCCGGCGTGATGATCGACCATCGATAATGCTGCGCGCGGCCGACGTAATTGGCCATGCGCAGCACCTCGACCGCGCTCGTGAACGCGATCATCGAGAAGTTCGGCAGCGTGAGAAAGCCGAAGTGCGCGAGATTGGACAACGGTGAATCCGTAACCGCTGGGACGATCGCGTCGCGCTTCATGTTTCAAGCCTCTCAGCCTTGTTGCGTCGCAGGCGTGCGGCGCACTTTCATCACGCTCCTGAGACCTGCGAACAGCGGGGCGCGCGCCATGCCGGGCATCCGTCCGAAGCTCTCGGTGATGCGGTCGAGAATGATCGCCAGCAACACCACCGACAAGCCGCTCTCGAAGCCGAGGCCGATATCCAGACGCTGGATCGATGCGAGCACGTCGTTACCGAGACCGCCCGCGCCGACCATCGACGCGATGATCACCATCGACAGCGCCATCATGATCGTCTGGTTCACGCCGGTCATGATCGACGGCAGCGCGTTCGGAATCTGCACCTTGTAGAGCAGCTGGAACGACGTGCAACCGAAGGCCTGCCCCGCTTCCACGATCTCGCGATTCACCTGCTTGATGCCGAGCGCCGTGAGTCGGACGGCCGGCGGCATCGCGAAGATGACGGTCGCCAGAATGCCCGGCACGCGGCCCAGGCCGAACAGCATCGCAGCCGGAATCAGGTAGACGAAGGCGGGCATCGTCTGCATCAGATCGAGCACCGGGCGCACCCCCATCTCGACGTAACGGCTCTTCGAGGTCCAGATGCCAAGCGGTATGCCGAGCATCAGGCTGATGATCGTCGACGAGAGCGTGAGGCCCAGCGTGATGACCATCTGATCCCAGAAGTTGGTCGCGTAGATCAGCAGTAGCGAAGCGAGCACGAACGCCGCGAATCGCCAGCCGACGCGCCACAAGCCAATGCCGACGAAGATCGCCATCAGGAGCCACATCGGGATGGCCTGCAGGCCGTGCTCGACCGCCGCGGCGAATGTTTCGATAACCTTGCCGACCGAGTCGAAGGTTTTCGCGTCGTGATCGAGGAGATAGTGGACGCCGTGGTCCACCCAACTGCCAAGCGGAATGATTTCAGACATGGGAACCTCGATGGTGCGTAAGGACCTTCAGGACATTGCTCTTGTTGATCGAACCGCAATACGAGCCGTCCGCCTCGACGACGGGCAGCGGCGCCGGACTCGCGACCACCCGGTTCACGACTTCATCGAGCGCCATGCTGCGCGCGATGCATTCGATGGGCCTGATCTGCGGCGCGGCATTGCCGTTGGCGTCGCGCCCGACGAAGCCGCGGATGCGGCGCTCGCCGTCGAGCACGAAGGCGTAGTCCGCACTGCCGTTGAGCGTCGCCGCAACGCTCGATGCGTCGATCTGCGGCGAGTGTTTCATGAGCGGCACTTCGTCGATCTGCATCAGATCGCCGGCGGTCAGATAGCGGCTCGTGTCGATGCCTTCGAAGAACGCTTCCACGTAGTCGTCGGCGGGATTGGTGATGATTTCCTGCGGCGTGCCGATCTGCACGACGCGGCCGCCTTCCATGATCGCGATGCGCGTGCCGATCCGCATCGCTTCTTCCAGATCGTGCGACACGAAGAGAATCGTGCGGCGCTGCTCGCGTTGCAGATCGAGCAGCACATTCTGCATTTCCTTGCGCTTGAGCGGGTCGAGTGCGGAGAACGCCTCGTCCATGATCATCAGCGAAGGGTTCACCGCGAGTGCGCGCGCGAGGCCCACACGCTGCTGCATGCCGCCCGATAGCTGCGCGGGCAGCTTCTGCGCGAAGGGCGCGAGGCCGACCTGTTCCAGCACGGTCATCGCACGCTTTTCGCGCTCCTTCTTGCCGACGCCCGCGACCTCGAGGCCGAATGCGGCGTTGGAAAGAACGGTGCGCTGCGGCATGAGCGCGAAGGACTGAAACACCATGCTCATGTCCTTGCGGCGCAGGGACGTGAGTTCCGAGCGCGGCACGGCGGCCACGTCGCGGCCGTCGATCAGCACCTTGCCCGCGGTCGGTTCGACGAGCCGGTTGATGAGCCGGATCAGCGTGGATTTGCCCGAGCCTGACAGGCCCATGAGCACGAATATCTCGCCTTCCTTGACGTCGAAGGAGACGTTATGGACGCCGACGATCTGTCCGGTGCGCTTGAAGACTTCTTCCTTCGTCGCGCCGCCGGCCAGCATGTCGAGCGCCTGCTTGGGACTGTTGCCGAACACCTTGCACAGTCCCTCGACTACTACCTTGGGGGAATTCATCGAATATCTCCTGGCGTGCGCGGACGCGCGTCCACGCTCTGCATACATAGTTGCCAGAAAAAAGTCGCATCAGCCGACTATTTGCGACAACCACATGTGGAAATACGACACTGGAATAAGGAGCGCGTTCTTTGGAACGAGGCGGAGCCTTGCTGGACAAGGGTTTGCGGGCAGCGAAGAGAACGATCTTGCGATTTTCGGCGTGTCGCGCCAGAACAAGTCGGAAGGCTTTTTTTCGATGCAGGCGGCGCGAGAAGCAGCGCGTCAGCAGAACGAAAGGGAGCAAACTGCGTCGCGCGCGTGGAGCGCGGAAGGTAGATACGTCCGAAGTGACGCTGGGAACGGCAGAAAAATGCTAGAAAAACTACAAGAACAAGAAAAATGAGCGGGCGGGTCGTGCGGCATGTGCCGTCGCGTATTGCTGGTGTTGTGTTTCCCGCGCCGCCATCAGACGCGCATTACAGGCGGATGCCGAAAGCCGTGCCGCGTGCCTTGCGCTTGCGCTCCGATTCACGGAAACGCGCTTGATACGAGTAGTCTTTGTCCATCGGCAGATGCGGCGATTCGAACAGCGAAGCAAATTTTTGCAGCAGGGCGAAGAGGTAGCTCATGTCTGACTCCGGTAAGCGATAGAGGGTTTTCCCTTAGAACGGATTATAGGGTTTGCCCTGATCGATTTCTAGTGCAACGCAACATTTTTCGGATAAGAAGTCAGTAGTTTTTCTACATAATTACCGGCCCGGCGATCTCAAAAAAGAGGGCCGGGTGGGAAACGCCCGTGCGACGGCCTCGTGCTATCAAGACGCGCGAAAGCGCGACACGCCGCCGCAGGGCGGGGTGTCGCAGGAATGTGACAACGAGGGTCAGTGCGCCGATGAAGGGGCGCGATGGTGCGCGTGCTGGTTCGGCGCGGAAACGCGCTTGCTGGCGTTGACGGGCTGAACGGGCGCGGTGCCGTCGGAGTCGCGCGGCACATCGGACATGCCGGGCGTGAGGCGCAAGCTGACGGTCGAGGAATCGGTATCGAAGAGCGAGGCGAGCGTCGCCTGCTGATTGAGCATCAGTTGCTCCATGCGATCCTGCTGGACCTTGCCGTCGCGGCTCATGTGCAGCAGCACGGCCGTCTGCGCGATGCCGGTCGCCACCGTGACGAGCATCACGCAGACGATGACCGTCAGCATCGTCTTCATGCGACGTGCGTGGGCGGCCGTGGACGTGCGCTGTTCCGCGACCACGGCGTACAGCGCGTCGATGGTGTCGGCGAATGCGGTGGCGCGGGCGCGGTCGAGTTCGGGTGCGTGCGGCTTCGCAAGCGGCGCACTGCCGGTGCGATCGCCGCGATCGCTCGCGATCAGCGCCGAGGCGATAGCGGCAACCGAATGCGGCGCGCTATCCGGCGCGACGGACGTGCTGATGCTCGCGGATCGCGTCGCGACAGCGGCAAGTGCGCCCGTTTTGACTGGCGGCGTCGGTTCTTCCGGAAACAGCCCCTGCACCGGTGCGACCGGCGCCACGCTTTCGCGCGCCGCGCGTCTGGTCTCGCCGCTTGCGCCCTGCGACGCCGTCCCGCAATTCGATTGCACTGCCGCGAGAAACACCTCTGGCAACTCGAAGCCTTCGAACGTACCCTGACGGATATCGGTGTTGAGCGCCTGCAAATGTGCGCGTTCGGCGTCGTCGGCGAACAGGTCGAGCGTTTCGCCGCCGCGCGCGCCGTCGCTCAGTTGAGCGAGACGCTGCGCCGAGCGTGCGGCGCGGGCGAGCTTCTTTTCGGTATCGGCGCTGGATGACGTGGCCTGCGCTGCGCGTCGACGGCGCGAGGGTACGGCGGAATCAGGATCTCTCTTTACTGCGGAATCTGGCATAGGTTCGAAAGACGGCGGCCTCTATGGCCCGGCATGCAAGGCACACCGGCGCGTCGGCGATTATTTTCGAGAGGCCGCATTGTCGCATGGCCGCGTGCGCAAACCAGCATCATCACGATGAATTCAGGTCGCATCGTCCTCGCGAAACTCGCGCACGACGTCGAGTTGTCGCAAACGCTCGCAGATCGCCTGATATTCCAGAGCCGATGCGCGCGACAGTTCTACCCGCACCTCGTCCAGATCGGGCGAATCGTCGCTTTGCTGCACGACGAACTGCTTCACGCGCACGCTGCCGGGCCCGAGCGCCTCGTGCAGCGCATGAAAGCTGAGCGAGCCGCGCTCCACGAGCATCGTCAGCTGGCGGCGCTGCTTCACGCTGATGAAGCGGCGTTCGAGCGGCTTGATCCCCGCCAGAATGATGAGGATGATCGCCGTGGCCGCGATCGACGCCGTGTACAACCCGCCGCCGACCGCAAGCCCGATTGCCGCGACCGACCAGAGGCTCGCCGCCGTGGTCAGCCCGCGGACGATTTCGCCACGCAGCAGAATCGAGCCCGCGCCGAGAAAGCCGATGCCCGACACGACCTGCGCCGCGACCCGCGACGGATCGAGCACGACGTGTTCGTTCTTCAGCGCATCCGCGAAGCCGTACGCCGACACGATCATGATGAGCGCCGAGCCGACGCACACGAGCATGTGCGTGCGCAGTCCCGCCGCCCACGAAAGCCGCTCGCGCTCGAAGCCGATCACGCTGCCGAGCGCGGCGGCCATTACGAGCCGCGACACGATTTCGATATTTCCCAACATGTTTTAGCCTCCTCTCGGTAAGAAGCACGACGCGCTTTGCGAAGACGCGGCGCGCGCCGGGCCGGTTTTGCTATCCTTTCCTGTTGCGTGTGCCTCGAAGGCCACGCGCCCCTCGGACCCATAAGAGTCTCCGTATGCAGGATCAGCAATCAAACGCTTCGCGGCCGATGCAATCGGCGAGCCCGGATTCCGCCGCGCAGTTGCGCGCGCATTTCTCGAACATCGTGCTGCCCATCTGGCGCGGGCCGGGCTTCAATGCGGCGCTCGGGCTGGCCTATGAAGCCGTCGCGCCGGACGATCATGCGCCGCTGCCGCCAAAGCGCTATCGCGCGATGGCCTGCGCGCGCCAGCTCTTCGTATTCTCGGAAGCCGGCGATCTCGCGCACGCCGCGACACTCTTCGAATCGCTACGGCACTATTTTCAGGACAGACGAAACGGCGGATGGTTCTACAGCGTGGATGCGAGCGGCGCGCCGCTGGAGCGCCAGAAGGATCTGTACACGCATGCGTTCGTCGTTTTCGCGTGCGCGCAGTACGCGAAAAATAGCGGCTCGGCGGACGCCTTTGCGCTGCTCGATGAAACCTCACGGCTCATCGAGGCGCGTTTTTCGAGCAATGGCGATCTATTGAACGCGGCGCTCGCCGAAGATTTCGGCGCGACGCTCGAAACGCCCTTGCAGAATCCGCTGATGCATCTCGCCGAAGCCTGGCTCGCCGCGCGCGAAGCGACCGGCGAGGCCGCCTACGACAAGCGCCTCGCGCTGCTGGCGCAGTCCGTCGCGGATGCGTTCGTGCACGAGCCGAGCGGCGCGATCGCCGAATTGCCGATGGGCACGCCAGGCAACCGGCTGGAGCCGGGTCATCAGTTCGAATGGTATTTTCTGGCCCTAGGGAGCAAGCACGCCGCGTTCGAAGCGGCGGGGCTCAACGAAAGGCTCGCGCGCGCGTTCGACTTCGCGCAGCAACACGGCGTCGACCGGGAAACGGGCGCCGTGTGCGCCGCGCTCGATGAAACGGGCCGCGTGATCGACGGCACGCAGCGCATCTGGGCGCAGACCGAATATCTGCGCGCGCTGGCAACGCGCGGCGACGACGCCGGCCAGCAGATCGCGCGTTTTGGCGCGCGTTTCCTGCATGAGACGGGTTGGGTCGAATGCCGCTCGGACAAGGGCGACATCACCCGCGCCGACATGCCGTCGACGACGCCGTACCACCTCGCGACGTCATACGCGGCGCTGCCGGACTGAGCGGAATCAGGCGAGCTGGAACACCGAAACCGCCGCCTTCAGTTGCCGCGTCTGCTCATGCAGCGACGACGCGGCCGCCGCGGCCTGCTCGACGAGCGCCGCGTTCTGCTGCGTCATCCCGTCCATCTGCGTGACGGCCTGGTTGACCTGCTCGATCCCCACGCTCTGCTCCAGCGACGACGCGCTGATTTCCGCCATCATCTGCGTGACGCGTGAAATCGACGCCGACACTTCGCGCATCGCCGCGCCCGCGCGTTCGACCAGCACGGAGCCGTCGCTCACCTGCGCCACCGATTCGCCGATCAGCTCCTTGATTTCCTTCGCCGACTGCGCGGAACGCTGCGCGAGGCCGCGCACTTCGCCCGCCACGACCGCGAAGCCGCGCCCCTGCTCGCCCGCGCGCGCCGCCTCGACGGCAGCATTCAACGCGAGGATGTTGGTCTGGAACGCGATGCCGTCGATGACCGAAATGATCTCCGCGATCTTGTCCGAACTCGACGCGATGCCGCGCATCTTCTCGACGACATCGTCGACCACGCTGGAGCCGCGCGAGGTCGCGCTGAGCGCGTCGCCGGCGAGCGTGTTCGCCTCGCGCGCGTGCTCGGCGTTCTGGCGCACGGTCGCGGTCAGCTCTTCCATGCTCGATGCGGTTTCTTCGAGCGAAGCCGCCTGATTCTCCGTGCGTGCGGAGAGATCGGCGTTGCCGCTCGCGATTTCGTCGGCGCCGAAGTTGATCGAATCCGATGTCTCGCGCACGGTCTTCACGGTGCTCGCGACGCTCGCCTGCATCGTCGCGAGGCCCGCGAACAGGCGGCCGATTTCGTTGCTGCCGCGATCCTCGATGCGCTCATCGAGACGCCCCTTCGCGATGCGCTCGAAATGCCGTCCCGCTTCTTCCAGCGGCTCGATCACGCCCCGGCGCAGCGCGACGTGCACCAGCGCGATGCCCGCGATCAGCGCGACGAGAATCACGATGCCCACCGCGCGGAACCACGCGTAACGCGTGTCGATCGACGAAAGATAGGCGCGGCCCGCTTCATCGCCGAAATTGACGAAGTTCTGCTGCTCCGCGAGATAGCGATCCTGGAAGCCCTGCGTCGGCTGGTCGAGAAACGCCTGAATATTGCCCGCGTCGAGATACTGCACGAGTTCGCTCAACGCCTTCGAATAGTCGGCGTACTTCGCCTGCAGCGCGGCCGTGCGCGCCGCGTTTTCCTCGCCCGTCTTCGGCGCGTTCAGGAACGCCGCGAACGATTTGTCCGCCGAAGCGATCTGCTCGCGCGCGTGCTGGACGATCTCCGTCGGCTCGGAGCCGCCGCGCACCATGCGCGTGCCGGCGCGCGAAAGGTTGATGCGCGCGTCCATCAGATGCTGCGTGGTCTTGTTGACCGCGTTGACCTGCTTCAAGGCGATATCGGACAGGTTGCCGACATCGTCATGCGTGCGCGAGAGCGACCAGAAACCGAGTCCTTCCGTGACCAGCTGAAAGAGACAGAACACCACCAGAACCGCGAGCAAACCCGATGAAACCTTGATCTTTCCGAACATCTCTTGCACCCACACTTTCCGAAATAGGCCCGCCCATCGCGGGGATAGTGCGGGTTTACGGCAACCAGGCCGGAAAGCTTGAATCGTTTGCCGCGCGGCGTGTCTACGCGAATGCGGGACGCCGCCGGAAACGTTCCATTGCACAATATTTGCGTCACTTCCTTGCAGTGGGCGCGAACGGTATCTATTGTCTTTGCAGGACGGCACCGAACCCACCCAAGGAGTGTCCGAATGGCCGAAATCGTCGATATCGCGCGCGGTGCGCTGAATGCGCAACCGTTCAGCGCCTTGCTCGGAACCAAGCTGA
>Ga0160447_100270_pt1 | contig 28001 bp, 37 predicted proteins | sample HID1973K_E1MG_FD_108222 | JGI IMG/M metagenome (GOLD analysis project Ga0160447, IMG submission 108222) | Enriched mosquito-associated microbial communities from UW Madison campus, WI, USA - HID1973K_E1 MG | ecosystem: Host-associated > Arthropoda: Insects > Digestive system > Unclassified ...
CGGCAGCATCAACCCTTGACAGTAGCCCACCAGACCGGCGCGACGATCACTGTGTCCGATCGTTTCGCATAGGTGTTCCAGGTACTCGTCGATCGATGTTTCCCAGTCCATTACTTCCTCATGCAAAGGATGAAGAAGCTCCTATAATGCCATGGATTTTATGACACAGTAGTACTAGTACACGAACCGCCGATCAGGTCGATCGATCGCGCTTTCCCGATCTGCGCTGCGCAAGCGGATTCAACGCGACCACAAAGATCACGATGCCGATGCCCAGCGCCCACATGCCGTAGCGGAATTCGGGCTTCACGTCGTAGAGCAGACCGTGCATCGTGAAATACAGGCCGCCGAGCCAGATGAACACACCGATCGAGGCAACCACCATGCGCGGCTCGTTCAGTCTCATCGATGCCTCCTGGATAGGTTGCGCGGAATAGCTCCAGTTTAGGACGTCTTTAGCGCGCCCGTATGTATCGGGCTTGGCGTGCGGCCATCGGTAGGCTACATTTTCTGCTTGTGACCGTGGGATCAGTCAACGTCTCCGCGCATGCAATAACGCATCGGCGGAGCGGCCGAATGCAACGTACGACCAACCAGCCGTTCAACGTCCGGGCGCTGCGCCATATGCGAAAGCCGATCCTGTCTTCGAGCCGGTTGCGCATCTTTTCGATGCTCGTGCTGTTCGCCGTCACGCCTGCCATCGCTCACGCGCAAGGCGCGCCGGATCGCGCCGTGGTGGGAACCAACGTCAAGAACTACGCGAACGCCGTGCTCGCGATCATGTCGTACACGGCGGTGCCCGACGTCACGACGAGTTCGCTCTCCATCAACAGCGGCGCGACCGGCAATCCGGGCTTCGGCCAGACGCAGCTCGGCGGCGGGTTCACCCTCAGCAGGTCGTTTCCGCTCTATCTCGAAGGCACCGTCGCGTACAGCCGCTACGATCCGACCTTCATCGCGACCGACGGCACTCAGCAACGCCCGGTGCCGGCGAAGTGGAACACCGCGAGCACGACGGTCGGTATTGGCTGGGACATTCCGATCACCAACGAGCTGCGCCTGCGGCCGATCCTCAACGGCATGATCGGCCGTGTCGCGAGCGATCTGCGCGTCGCGCAGACCGTGTTCAACCACCTCGCTAACACCAATCTCCAGTTCCTCGAAGACGGCGCGCTCAACGCCTACGGTCTCGGCGGCTCGCTGATGCTCGATCTGGAGCACTATCGCGAGCACTATGAGGTCGATGTCGAACTGCGCGCGACCGATATCTATTTACGCAGCTTCGGCAGTTCGTCGGATGCCGTGCAGGGTTCGGCGACGGCGCAGCAATTCAGCCTGTGGGCGCGCTGGCGTGCGCCGACGGGCTTCGCCGCGCTCGACCGGCCGGTGCGCTACGTGCTCGAAACCGCGTACTCGCATTACTTCGGCGACAGCGCGGGCGTGCTCGGCTTCAACGATCTGACCTCGCTCGGCGTGGGCCTCGAACTCGACAGCAGCCGATATCCCGTCGTCATCACGCGCACGCGCGCGATGGTGCGCTACGTGTTCGGGCACAACGTGCACGGCGTGTCGTTTGGGTTTGCCGTCAGCTTCTAGATCGCGGGGTGCGTCACTGCTTCTCGATCCGCCACTCCGCTTCCCCCTTCTTGCACGCGGTCGGCGTCCACGACTGCGTCTGTCCCTTCGCGACGGCGACGAGCGTGACTTTGCGGCACGTCCCGCCGTCGCGCTTCACGGTGTCGCGCGGCGTGACCGTGCCTTCGATGTGCACCGTGTTACCCGTGCCGTCGTTGTTCCATTTGATCGTTTCGCCGTCCTTCTTCGTGTCGAGCGCTTCCTGAGCGGCGCGATTGAGCGCCTTGCGGTCGGCGGGCTTCATATAGCTGATCGGCGTGTCCTTGAGGAAGTTCAGGTTCGCAGCATGGGCGAATGTGCATGACAACAACAGTCCGGCAAGAACGCGACTAGGGAAACAACGTGGGTTCGCCTTCATGTCCGCCTCCGTTCATGGCACGTCGAGTCGATCTAATGAGATATTCATTCATTTCGTTATCCGCGCATAGCTCTCAATCACTTGCCGAGCCTTGGATGTTGCAACAAAATCCGGTTCGACGAGTGGCATCAGTTCGCGTTCGCCTCAGCGCTGACCGCTTCAAGAAGTGACCTCGGTTGACGCAAAGCCAGCACGTCGATGTCTTCAGTTCGGCCCGTCGAGACTGCGAGTTCCCGGCTTAGGTAATCCGATGCATAGTCAATGAACGCGCGGGTCTTGCGAGGCAAGTACTTCCGCGCAAGAAAGACAATGAAGATGTTCTTGTCGGGCGTCGCGATCGAATACTCCGGCAACAGGCGAATGAGTTTGCCGTCGTCCAGCTCGGTCTGCACCACGCCTTTAGGCACGATCGAGAACCCCATGCTCTGCAGCGTCACGAGACGAGCCAGGAACCAGTTATCGACCGAGTACGCCGGTGCGAGCGTGACTTCATCCACAGCGCCTTGACCGTGACCGAAATTCCACGTCTGACTGCGTAGCTCCTCTTGCAACCCGACCGACGACAGGCTGCGCAAATCTCCCGGGGCGGCAGGCAGGCCATGCTCGCGCAGAAAAGCCGGCGTGGCCACGGGGACGAACGCATTGACGCCAACCTTCTGCTTGACGACCGCAGTTTAATCCGCCAGCTCCGTGACAATGCCGACGTCAAAACCATTTTCGACAAAATGGACATGCCGCTCGGCGAGGGTCAGCCGTACCGTTACGTTCGGATAGAGCTCGCGGAACCCGTCGACGAGTTGACTCAAGGTGAACTGGGATAGCGCGGTCGAAGCGACGACGCGCAACGCGCCGCTGGGACCGTCTTCCGTATTCGCGATCGTGGACTCCAGATGATCCAGCTCCTCCAGAAACGTGCGACATCCTTCGAGATAGCGCGCGCCAGCTTCGGTCACCGATACCTTGCGCGTCGTGCGATTGATCAATCGAGTTCTCAGCCGCGTCTCGAGCGAGGCGATCGCGCGACTCACCAACGCGTTGGAGACCCGCAGTTCTCGCGCGGTGCAGTGGAAACTTTCCGTATCCGATACGCGCACAAAGATACGGATCGCCTGGATCTCGTTCATTTGATCGCCCTCAATGCGCAGAGTCGTCTTGCCTGCGTCCTGGGAAGTTTGCTGTGCATCGCGCGAAGCAACTGCGGACGAGGCCAGCTATCTCAATCTCTCCAACTAGATAATTGATTGTCCATTGTTTGTCATTAGTTTTTTGCCGGGCTTACACATTGTGTCGCTCACGGACCAGCATCAGGGGGATCTCGACGAGGCTGGCTACCCGATTGGAAACGCTGCCAAGATAGGTTCGCGCGCCGCCGCGCCTGCCGTGTGTCCTATCACGATGAGATCCGCATCGCAGCGCTCTGCTTCGCGCGATATGGCGCTCGCAATGTCGTCGGTGCCGGACTCGGTGGTCGGTCGAGACCCGTAAAGGCGTTATGTTTTGCAGAGGTTCAGGCACCTTGGCCGCGGCTGCGATCGCCGCGGTTCCCTCCTTGACCAACGTTAGCTCGAGCGGTGTCGTCGGCATCAATCCGCCGGGACATATCGCGCGGTCGACGACATAGACCACGCGTATCTGCGTGTCCGCAGCTGCGAGCTTCGCCCCTACGCCCACTGCCGCAAGCGACGTTGCGCTGCCATCGACGGCGAAGAGCATGCGCTGCACGCCTTCGTCGTAGGTACTTTCGTATCCGGCGGGCACGACGATCAATGCGCAAGTCGCGAATTGGCTGAGCCGATCCATAACCGATGGATCGAATCACCTCACCAATCCGTGATGTTGCCGGATACCGAGGATCAGCAGGCCCGCGCGATCCTCGCCCGCCTCGGCTGCAAGTTCATGGACGACGCTATCGCCTTCCTCCGCGAGATCGATTTCACGACTTCGGACTGCAGCGACCGACTCCGCGAGCACGGTGCTCGCCACCGTGATCGCGCGTTGCGCGCTGGCTCGCGAGTTCAGTCGTGGACGCATCAAGCTCGACCCACCACGAGCGCTGTTTCTCGCCGGTCCCGATCTCCACGCGACGCATGGGATCGCCCTCCGTGACCATGCCAAGCAGCCTGCCGGACCCTTCGATCATAGGCATCCCGCTGATGCCGGCGAACACCATCCATCTGAATGGCCGCTCTGGCACCGAAGACGTGACGCTGCGCAGTCACTTTCGAACGACCCCTATTTGAGAGGAACGCTCGCTCGAACGTCTGCGGTGAGCTTCCGGCAAATGACCGTAGATGGCCGGGTTGAGGCAGTGCCACCGGCAATTTGATCGCCGGAAACCGGCCATTGAGCGGGGGCGGACGTGACCTTGGCTATTCAAATTGGACGGCGACCTCGATCGGCGGCTCGTGGCCGCTTGCCGAAGTTGCAGGCAGGGGCGCATGGCGCCTGAGGCGACCCGCCTCGAACTCCCGCACCCGAACCACAAGGGACAGTCGGCTTTCTCTAGAGCAGTCATTCGGTTCTGGCTTGGGTCTCGAGCCATCGTGTCTTCATGCGCGTTGGTCGCCCCTTGATAGGTCGTGGAATGCATCCATCGCACGCCCGGAATACGCGAGCGCCGGCCGCCACTTCCGGTGAAATCGGGAGTTCGGCAGTGTTTCCTTTGACGATCAACGCTTTTTGAAGTCGCCCAGTGCCGGATCAACACGGCATCCTCTCCACCTGAGTTGAGACAGATTTTATATACCGTGTCGTCCTGCCAACGACTTAATCGCTTCAATCCCCGCCGTCAATCGCGCCCGTGCTGCGGAGTTCGCAGAATGGACGACAATTCTCGGCGGCTTGAACTCCCGAAGCGCAACAGCCTCCTCCATCCAGACAATCACATCGTAGCCGGTCCCGCGCTCGTCATTACCTAGATCGTGGTCAAGACCGATCTCTTCTACAATCCCCGCTTCGAGAAGACGGATGGCCTCGTCGGGCCAGTACACCCTAATCCAGCCTGGCGGTGTCTCTCTGAGATCGTCGAGATAAGCTTTCAATCGTCCCCCGAGATGGCCGATCGTGTCCTCTACAAAGTCACTGCTTCCGCTGTGGACTATTCCTGGCCGACAGCGCGGCTCCCACAAAGGCCATCTACGTGACGCAGGTACTCAGCGATTTCAGAGTGCTTCTCGTCACCGATTTCGCCGTCGATCGGCGCTGACAGCTCTTCATTTACGCGCAGCCCACCCTCGGTCATGTTTGCAGACCCGATAAGCGCATGGTATTTGCCTTTCGACTCGAAGTACCACAGTTTTGAATGTAGGAACTTCTTCGTCGTGGCGATCACGTTGACGCCCAACTCTACCAGCAGATCTACTGCAGCTTGTTGCACTTCGGTCTTCCTCTTGTCCTTTCTTGGGCGATTCGAATAAACGGTGACTGCCACGCCGCGCGCTACTGCCGCGGCGATCGAGTCTTTCAGCAATCCGACACCTTCGAGCTTGATCCAGCCCGAACAGATAACAACGCGGTCGGCGTCAGAAAGCAGCTTCTCGATCGTTGCCAGGTGATTCCGTTCGTGCTTTTTCGGTACGTTATAGCGAAGTGCTGGCACGGCAGACCTTGATAAGAGTGACAGGCGGAAGCTTACAGCAACGCCGCATGAACCCGAACTCAGACAGAGGCCCCTTTCGCAGATCGAGACGGCTTTCCGGTGAAACATGTAGCGGTCCGGTCGAGTGAGATATTCGACCGGTGTTGCTTGCGGCACTCCCCCGGTGCTTCGAGATTGCCCTGGCTAACATCAGTGCTTTGCGGGAATGCGTTTTCGCGCCGTCCGGCTTGGAGGCCACCCCTTGCCGACGAGGACCGCTTCGACACCAGCGCGATGGAAAGGTGTGCCCGAGTTGTCGCAGGGCCTTTCCTTGAGGAGCGCACGAGGTTCAAGCGCTGTGGTGCTCGACGAAGCGGCCCACAAATAACGCTGTGTCCGATGCGCACTTCATCTGCAGTCGACGCGTTACGCGCAACGCAAGCGTGGGTAGTCGATCGTTGACGTTTCGCATGCTCTCGTCGAACGGCCGTTCCTGGCCGAACTCGGCCGGCAGCTCTTACCACCGTTTGATTTCCCTCGCCGCAAATGCCACTTCCGGCACCAACAGTGCGGGCGAGCAAAAAAAGTCGATTTACGACCATCATGCCTTTGCCGCTGTACGTTCCACGTCAGCGTCCGCTTGCCCCCACGCCGCAAGAAACGCCTCCACTTTCTCCTCAATTCCACTTTCAACTGTCCGCAGCCGCAGGATCGCAAGCCCGCTCTTCGCCAGGATGCTATTTTTCAAGGCATCTCGCGCCGCTTGCTCAGCTGTGTTATGGGAGGCGCCATCGACTTCGATCACTCTCAGCGGGGTTTTCCCCACTTTGAAATACAGCACGAAGTCGCAACTGGCGCCGTTGCGCATGTATGCCCGTTCTTCCGCCGTCAGCGCGGGGTTAGTAGGCGAGGCGACCTGGTTCAGCAGGATCTGCGTGTGAAAGGTGATGGCCTGGCGTGACGGGTCGGAAAGCGCTTCACGGAGGAGCTGTGCCACGATCTGCTCCGATTTGTATTCGGAATCTTCGCGCCGTAACCTGGCGTTCAGCCGCATCAGGGACCGGTCGTATTCCCTATACAGGAGGTCGAAGGCCGACACGACGGGAGCACGTATTATCTGCTTGTCCTCTGCGTGGTATTCGACGTAGCGCATCAAGGCGGCAATCGGGCCGTTATTCGCGGTGAAGACTTCATCGCCCGTCACCAGCGTGAATCGTTTTTTGGCGCGTGACACCGCCACATTGACGATACGGGGGTCATCCACGAAATCCATCCGCTCGCGGTTGTCACGCTTCCTGTCCAATACAGTGGAGAATACGATCTCGTCGCATTCCCTGCCTTGGAATTTGTGGACGGTGTCCCTGACGAAATCTGCGGGCAAATTCTTATCGGAGAGCGCGACCTGCGCCCGGAATGGGGCAATGAAGCCACGGCCGTCGCCTTCCAGCATGACAGGCTCGTCCTCATCGTCGAGCACCTTGCGCAATGAATCCAGTTCCCTGAGATTGGTGTTGTTGCGCGCGTGGTTGCCCTTGGCGGTCACCACCAGTCGCAGCGGGGTTTCGCCGTTGTCCCGGGTCATCGGAATCAAGGCGTTGTCATAGAACTGCTGGTTGCAGAACTGGATGATCCTGGGATGGCAGCGGTAGTGCTCTTTAAGCAGAGTCCTCGGCAACGCATCCCCAAATACGCTGGTGCACGAATCGAGCAGGCTGTATCGCTCGCAATCGTACGCGTTATCGGGGGTTCGAAGCCCCGACGCCACTGGAATGTGAGCTAACTGACGGCTGTCCCCAACGACGATCAGGTTCTTCGCGCAGCCCAGCGCCAGGATGCCCGGTACGATGTCCTGCTGTGAGGCCTCGTCGATGATGACGTAGTCGAGGGCTGCGCCCGGTGCGATCGAGTTGACGATGGAGTGCGTGCTGCTACCGAGGATGGGAAAGCGTTGCAAGAAGTGGTCGAACTGCTTCCGATACTGTCCCTCATTGATGCCACCTGGCTCAGTGGTATGCGCATGCAAGTGTTGCTTGAGGTAGCGCATCGACCCTGTCGTCAACGCCTCCAGCGACGCCGTGAAATTGCCTTGCGCGAGCGACTCGCGGCATGCCCCCAAGGCCGCCTCCTTGTTTTGCAGCGCCTTGTCGTAGTAGTGCATCTGCAAAGCATGAATGATGGACTGGCGGGACTCCTTCTCGAAAGGCTTGGCTCGGAAAATCCTGAAATTGAACAGCAGCTCGATTCGGTCCTTGAGCCGAATCGGCTGCTCTCCAAGATGGGATAGGTAGGCTATCAGGTCCGACGTCTTGTCTGGCGACAGGCCGTACTTGTCCAGAGACGCTCGAACCTGTAGCCCGTTCTCGTCCTGCCACTGCAGCAGATGGCGACGTTCGATACGTAGTTCATCGATGTCAGCCTGCAATTGCGCTGCTGTGTTGTGATCGTGAAGATGCCGCCTCAACCGTGCAAGCAGCGCCTGGATTTCGTCCATGGTCGGTGCGGGCTCGGGTTCGACGGACGGCCGGGGAGGTAGATTGTCGAAGAAAGCCGCCCGGTTTTCCTTGCTGCCGAGCTTGGCAACCAAATGGTCAAGGCCGGCTTTCTCCAGCTTCGTGTAAACGTTCTCCACGGCCGGATTGTTGTTGGACAGTACCGCGACCGTCTTACCCTGCAGCAGGATGTTGGCAAGGATGTTTAGAATGGTCTGCGTCTTGCCGGTTCCAGGCGGCCCCTCAATGACGCTAATCTGCGCGCGGAACCCTTGCTCGACCGCCGTGAGCTGGCTTTCGTTCACGCCAAATGGAAAGATCAGACCATCGACTTGCGCCTGCATCCCGTTCTGCCCCGTGCAATAGGCGTTCAAGGCAGTGTCCGGCCGGGGAGGCAGGCTCTCTAGCTGGCGGACGATATTGGCCGCGATCTCGCGCTGGATCTTTGAACCCGCGTTTTCCCTTCGGGCGTTCGCCACGTCGACAAAATACCGAAAGACAGACCCTTCCTTCATTGTTGTCGGCTTGACGAACTCGACGCTGTTCAATTTGTGAACGTACGGCTTGGAGGCGCCAGGATAGTAGACCACGGCATACCGCTCGCCGTAGATTGTCGCTCTCTCGACGGACTGAACGGATGTGCCACCTGGCTTTGCGAGCAACATCTCGTCCAACTCACGAGTGGGAACAACGCGGCAGTCACTGAGCGGGCGAGTGAATGTCTTCCTGGATGGGAAATAACATGTCAGTTGAAGGCTCTCGTACTTGTCGCTCCAGTAGATCGCCCAGTCGCTGATCTGAGAGGTCTTGTCCTCTCCGCTTACATGAATAGACACCATAAGTCTTGGATTCGTCTTAGACGGGTACGCGTCAGGACAGATCTCCCTTATTATCTCTTCTGCACTAAGACGGCCATCTCCGATGGATAAGTCAGCGCGCGGCAGCCCACCGGACGGATGGCTTGATTTCGCTCGAAGTGCCCACAAAGGACTGACTGCATTGAGGGCTCTGAAACACCGATTGTCAACGATTTCGCGCCCCGCGTCGAACGTCCGCTCCTGGCCGCTTTCCGAAGTTTGCAGTACCTACATTCCGCAGCGAACGCGACCGTCGCGCGAACTTCCGTAGTCGACCTTGCGTCGTCACTGGCCAGTGCTATGGTTTCAGCGCGGGAGGGTAACCTATCAATCGCTCGGCTCGAGCTTGAAATGGAGTTCAGCGTATCCCGCGTTGCACCGCCAGACCTCCTTTCCGTCTCGGAGAAAAATAGCCACGCCCTTCACCACCTTGCACGGAGCCTGAGGGTAAACAGGACCATGCCCATTGACCGCAGCGGCCAAGGCACTGCGCTCCTTACAGACCGCCATGTATCTTCCATCTTGCAGTGTCATTTAGTTCGCCAAAATCTGACACGCCTGCTCGCCGCCAACGCATCGCTGGCCAATGAGCAGTTCGTCGTGCCGATGTGTTTCACTGTTCTCCGTCCGGCAGTGTCTCGCCCAATGTTGCCCGAACGAGTGGCCGCGTGTAGGGTGCCTGCACGGCACGTGGCAGACCGCGCTTTGTCGCGTCCGTGATGACACGCTCACCATCTTCAGTGATCCACGCCACGACTTCTTGCGCGGACCACGTTTCGAACGCGGCGCGCACGGCCAGTTCGAGCTTTTCGTCGCAGCCCAGTTCATCCCATTGGTTGTGCTCGTCAGCCTGCGCGTTCCATGTCGCCCTCGCAGCCTCGATCACTTCGTTCTCACTCATCCCGACCTTCTTCTGTTTCAGGCGTCGCATCGCTTGATCTCGAGCGCCTGAAGAGTTCATGTCCGCGATCGCAGCACCGTTGAAGATTTTCTGTGCTTGATCGACAAGTCAAGTTAATGCGCTCCCGCATCTGCGGCGACTTCTTGCGTCCAGAAGTTCAATTGCGGCCAGGCGGCCTGATCACCTCGCTTGCGAATCGCACAGAAGCCTGCGTGAGCGAGACCATGAATGCCAAAGTATGCATTCATCTGCAAAGCGAGTCGAATATCTGCCCCTTCGCCGTCGTATTCATCGTCGCGAATAATCTCCCTGCCCGGAAGACCAAGGCTCACGCCAGCAGCCCACGCCCATGCGGTGGCTTCCGGGTCCGAGCACTCAATGACGGCGCGATACAGGGGAGCATCCGGGTGCAAGCCCTCTTCGTCAATGCGTCTGAGCATCTCGCGCTGCCCTGCATACAGGTTGCCGTTCATCAAAGAACGGAAGCAGCGCGGTGTGATCGCCAGATGGCCCGCCTCATGAAGCACGGTTGATATCCGACACTCGGGATCGGTAACCAAGGTGCCTTGGTCGATGCGGCATCCGTCCGAAAAACCGGTGGCCCCGGCCTCGTAACGTGCAAGAATGCCGGGTCCATTCAGGAACTGCAGCACCTGGTCCCGGGTCGAGGAAGCATCGATTGAATAGTTGCTTAGCATGCGCCGAAATCGCTTCTCGACAGGGTTAAGTTGATCACCTCGCTGTCCGCGCGGCGCGCCGGATGCGTCTGACTGCGGCAGCAGGCGTATCTGAAACTAAAGACCAATCGTGATGCCACCACGCGATCACCGCTGCGGCATCTCGCTCGGTCCTCGCACTGGCAACCTCCTCCACCTCCGCCGTAACCTCTTCCCACCAACTCGCTGATTCGCCGTCGCTCGCCATGCGGTCGATCGCTTCGCGATAGATGGTCTTGGCTTGCTCGATCGATATTTTCATCGGCTGTCCTCCCCTCACGGGCGCGTCAGTAGGCGAACGATGCGCGGATCATGCCGGACGTCGATCACCATCTCTATCTTGATATGGACGACGTCCGCATGTACGGGGTTGAGAATGTAGTTGTAGGCAAAAGGCATCACCGCGCTGGGCACTTTGAGCAACGCTGTTGATCCGCCCTCAAGCCATTCGCTGCCGGCGGACTGCGTATAGGACGCGTCCTCTCTCCAATTCTCCGGCAAAACGCTCTCGCTTAATTCGGCAATCGTCACTTGGTCACCGATCGCCACGCGCAGCAGACGATATGTGTCGGGCAAATCGGCGGTGGACCGAACTTCTTGATGAACGAGCGTCTCGAGCAGAGCACCGGCGGGGTGCTCGGCCAGATAGACCACCGGCTGCCCTGCAAAGTGCCATCGACCGGGAGCGCGCAGGCCGCCGACGCCTTTCAAGTCGGCGTAGTTGCTGATCCTCCACAGAACCATCAGGCGAAATATCCCTCGTCAATCTGTACGAGCGCGTCCTCGACCAGACGCGCCCCATGCTCGGTTGCAGCCATTCCAAGGGCGCTGAGGCCATCGAAGCGCTTCTGCAGACCGCGCAACCAAACCAAGGCCTTTTCGTTACTGCCGAAAGCGGCGTTCGCCTGCGCGACGATGCGCGCCAAACGAATGGCTCGATCGGATTCCTCCGTCGACAGGCGTTCGTGTTGCTGCCGACGATGCGTGAGTGTTCGCCGCGGGATAATGAAAGCCAGTTCGTCGGCCTTCAGCCCCTGAGCGGCGAGTCGATCGATTACGTCGACGTTGACGCGATCCTGCGCCAGTCCAGCGAGATCGGCATCATCCCGGACGCGCGCGTCAAGCAGTTCACCGAGCAGCGCGTATTCCGCTTGTCGTGCGTTTCCGGTACCAGTCGGTGTGAAGGCGATTATTGTCATGACCGTCCCTTTGGCAAAATGCCCTCCAATTATAGGCGTTTTGCCGACTGCATTGCAACTCGCAGAGGGCCTTGCCCGAGCCCCTTCTGCGCCAACCTCGGGCAATCGACGCGGAAGACCTTCAGCGACGTCTTCGGCCGCATCCTTCAAGCGCGTGAAGATGTCGGCGCCTGACCTCGCTCAAAGCTAACTCTGCTCATTTCGAGGGTTCGGCTCGACACCGTCGCTTGCCGCACATTGATTGCAAAGCATTTAATATGCGTTCGCGGCATTAATGATCGGTTGCTTTGCGTCAGCGGACAGCCGCGCCGCCTCGCCATCTGGCCGTGCTGACGTCTCGGGATACGGCGTACAGCGTGAGATTGCAGTCCTCACGCTTCCGTACGGCATCTGGCTCGCACGCAACCGCCGAGTGTTCTGCCATAGTCGAACAGATTCGTTGTCGGGTTTACCGTGATGTGCCAGCTTGATCAAACCTGCGCGCTTGCGACGACCCCTCCGCTCAGAATCAGGACCGAACGATGCGGTGCAAGTGCTGCACGGGAGACCGATGATGCTCAGACTCTTCAGCATCATGACGCTAGCGGCTGCAGTCGCGGGATGCGCTTCTGCTCCACCGGACGGCTCTCCCGATCCGGCTTGTGGTAATGCTCCTCGTCGGCTCCACCACTTCGAAGTTCGCCTCATCGAACAACGAGAAGAAACCAAGTCGAGTGCTGTGCAGCTCTATCGCCGACGACACGGGCTCCCAACCCAGCCGTCGACGCCCTGCGTCCATTGACGCTCGGCGACGTGAACGACATCCTCTGATGCCGGGCGTCGACGAAGTCGTCCTGGCTCGCTTTTCAACGGGGTTGTCCACGGTTTCTGTGGATAACTTGTCGGGAACCCGATATGGCAACGCGGACGGACCCGCTGTCGTCATTTCGCCGTGGCGTGAATGATGAGCTTGGGGATCGACTCACGAGGCCCGGTCCCTAGATCGGCCCTAGCCGACATTGAGGCCGGTTGCGTTTAACGTCAGGAGCCTGGCAGATTGCTGACCTTGGCGATGTCGCGCGGCAGGACTGCAACTTCTGCGTCGGCGAACTCACACTCACGACCCACATCGGCCGCTCAGGTTGTCGGGAGAGCAATGGCTGCTTGCGGGAGTACAACGGCCCACTGAATCTTCCCGAGATTGCGGGCGCATCCTCAGCTGTTTCGGGAGGGGCTAGTGGGACGCCTGACTAGGCGGCACAAATTAAACGCATACTGGCGACCCCATGACGCATACAAAAGGCTTTCATCGGCCGCTATACTGCCATATCGACCTTGCGTCAGTACAATCGCAAAAGGCCGCGCCACTCAATAATCTATTACATAACGAAATTCTTGGCCGAGCCCACGAACTTCTCGTAATAGGAAATTTGAATGAATGTGCTCGTCATTGACGACGATGAGTCCGTCGCGGACAGTCTTGCCTTTTTATTGGATTGCAATGGTCACTGTGCTTACGTGGGCTACGACGGCCGGACTGCCCTCACGCTCCTTCGCACCGGCGCTTTTGGAATCGCTTTCCTTGACGAGGGCCTCCCCGACATCACTGGCAGCACTGTCGCGCGTTCGCTGAGGGAAACACCGATTCCCTCCGGGATTTTTCTCGTTTCAATGACGGGAGACGCAGACAGTCAGAGAGAAACTGCTCAGCTCTACGATGTCTGTCTGCAGAAGCCGTTCTCGTTGGAGGCGCTCATGAAGGTCATCGACGACGCTCGCTCTAGCCAAGACGCGAGGACTGTGCTCCAGGCCTAGAGTTATGTGAACGGAAGCATGATGACGTCCATTGGCGTGCAATCGGGCTTACAGAGCTCCACAGGCGATTGTGGCGCGCCGATGGACAGTGCAATCGAATTTTTCGACGGACGAGCAGCGATATTCGAGTTCGACGCCGAGGCGCACCCGCCGCGAAGCCGAACTGCTGGCCGTCGTGCTGACATGCCGATTCTGCAAAGCGCGCTGCATCCCATTCCGAACCATCCAAGCCTCGAAGCGACTTTTCGGCTGAACGCCGCGACATCGCCTCAGGCTTCCGTTGTTCGCTTTATCGCGGAGAAGGGTGGCGGCGCCGCTACCGCGTGAGACGACGCCCGTTCTCATGACGGCACTTCCAATCTCGTCGTCCTCATCGGCCGCGATCGCGTTCCCGTTCGCGCGTCTACTGTCCCTCTAGCCTTACCTGTACGCCAATGGCGCAGCCCGACCGCACGTCGCATGGGGTACTCGGAATCGATGGCACGCTCTCGGCGCTGACAATGGGTTTGAGCGTTTCCGGACTGTCTCCAGGCACCATCTGAAAGTCGAGTACAGCGCCGCTGTCATAACCGATGTGCATCGCGCCTGTGCAGCCAGAGTGACCGTGTACGTCCCTTGCTGACTGGGACTAAATGTGGCCTGGCCCTGGGGAGTCCCCTTCGCATCCGAGAACCGGTTCGTGTAGAGCTGCCTGCTCCTTCGAACGTCTGGAGCGCCACTCCAATCGATAAGAATTGGTGAGGGGAGCGGGTCAAGCACAGGCGGAGATTTGCTTGTGTCCAAAATGCCGAGCAGCGCCCCGTGTGCGCTGAAGAACAGTCTCCTCTGAGCGAGGACGCGGAGCACTCATCCCGGCAAAGGTGCCATTGCTGCCGATCACACAAGTCGACGTTACCATTGATAGCACTCCTGCCTTTCTGCAAGACATGGCCATCTCTTTTGTGCATTTCCAGACTAGCGACGCATGCAACGTCCGATCCTTACGCTACCGCAAGGCCCCGAGCTACGTCTCTCTATTGTACGGCCTCCTCCGGCGGACCGTGTCCGCATTGTTCGTCCGGTTCCCGGATCACTGCGCCTTCGGCGGAGCCGAGCGCGGCACCGAAGGCGGGCCCGCTTCGCGGGAGGAGAAGCGCTTCAGCGGTCACGGCGGACTCGAGTCGGCAGGTCCCGAATCGCTGATAGCGCGATCCTCCCGCGTGGGTGCCAATGAATCAGAAGCGGTGACGCAAACCGATGGTGGCCTCAATCTGATTCGATGTCGATGCCGGTGAATTCACACCGTTGATCCAGGCGACTCCCAGCGGGTTGCCGGCCCTCGCGCTCACGCTTTGATAGGTGCTTTGGATATAGACGTCCGTGCGTTTTGAGAAGGCGTAGTTCGCGAGCGCGCTCACCTGATTCCAGTGCGGAGCACCGCTCCCGGCGTTGCCTCCGGCCCGTGAGTAAGTGTAGGCCGCCGCCAGCATAACGGCTGGTGTCAAAGCGAACCGAATGTTTCCTTCATAGTTCTGAAAGTGCGTGTTGAAGCCGGTCAGGAACAGTTCCGTCAGGTTCGTTTGCGTATATACGAAGCCTGCAACCAAGGGGCCGACCGCATAGTTCACGCCTCCGCCCCACGTTTGCTGTCGACTAGCGAGCGCACCTAATGGTACTGCGGTAGGAGTTAGAAGACCTGATAGTGAGGTCCCAAGCGTATCGGTGACTGCCCCGTTCGTGTTGAGTTGTGCCGGGGTGCCGGCCGAGTTGTTCAGGTGCAAATACCCGGCGCCAAAGTTCAACGGTCCCCACATGTACGACATGCCGACACTGTACGCACGGTTGTTCGCGAAGCCACCGGCCTGGTTCGAGAAGCCATACAGGGCCCCGATCCTGAAGCCGGCAAAATTCGGGCTCTGATACTTGACAGAATTGTTGATCTGGAACGAGTCGTTCAAATTGTCGACGTCGAACGGATGTGCAAAGTGCGTGCCGCCATACTGTGTGCCGGTCAACGAGAGCGGCCCTACGAAGTCAACCATGCCGTCGGTTTGACGTCCCAAGGTGAGCGAGCCAAAATCGCGACTGGAAACTCCGACGTAGGCCAAGCGGTTGAAGATGCGATTGGCAGACGACAACTGTCCGTTGTTCAGATTGAAGCCGTTCTCCAGAGTGAAAATCGCCTGCAACCCGCCGCCGAGATCTTCCGCTCCGCGCAGCCCCCAACGACTGTACTGTACGCCTCCACTCGTCATCTGCCAGTTGCTGTGACCACCTGCTCCGGTGCCGGTGATCTGGCTGTTCGTGTAAGTGAGACCTGCGTCGATGAGGCCGTAAAGTGTGACATTGCTTTGCGCCTGCGCCGACCCGGCCAGGGTGGCCAGCGCAGCACCGGCTATAAGAGTTTTCTTCATTCGCTACTCCAGGGTTGTGGGCCGTTTTCGTTAAACGCTTCACGCCACCCCGTACCGCGACGTCCTCTCTGCGGAGAAGTTGCTGTCGCCATACGACGATAATGCCAATTTGGTATCCGAATCTATCGCGTCGTAGAGTTTGTCGCTCGGTAGCAACACGCGCGGCCACGTTGCATGGAGTTGCCGTTTTGCGACGAACGCAACATGGGTGTTCGTTCGGCATCCTACGATCCCGAACGAGCATTCCAACGCCAGCGATACGCTCTTCGCCTTGCGCTTTTCCGATTACGAGCTAACCTTCCTCTGCGCCACTGAAATTGAGCGGGAAGTAGATCTCCACGGTGGTTCACCCGCTTCGGCGGGTTTTTTTCGTCCGCGTGTTCGCGACAGTGGTGTTCAGACGGCCGAGCAGAGTCGACCGTCTACTGACTGCTGCGCTGTGTTATAACTTCGCTTGCAGTTCGCTCGTGCTCTATGGGATTCTTTATTCCGCGTTGGAGAACATCGATGCAAAGACGAAACTTCTTGTGCAACTCCACCGCCATCCTGGCATTGGCAGCCCTCGCAGTAGCCGGCTGCACGACTAACAGAAACGCTGGAACCGAGCAGGCCGCGGGCGCGGCTGACCTGCACCGGTCGATCGACGCAGACGTCGATAGCGCCCTTCAGCGTCTCTACGCCACCGTAGGCGGCTCGCGCGAGCTAGTCGCTAAGGCGAGCGGCGTGCTCGTTTTCCCGTCAGTTATTCAGGCTGGCTTTGTTGTCGGCGCGCAGTATGGGAAAGGCGCGCTGCGCGCGGGGGGCCAAACCGTCGGGTACTACAGCACGACCTCGGGCTCGTTCGGCCTACAGGCCGGGGCGCAGTCGAAAGCGCTGATCTTCCTGTTTATGACACAGGACGCACTCAACAAATTTCGTAATTCGAATGGCTGGTCGGCCGGCGCAGATGCATCCGTGGCGCTCGTCAGGATGGGTGCGAACGGTACGATCGACACAACCACCGCCAGTAAGCCAGTACAGGCGTTCGTACTGACCAACGCCGGCCTGATGGCGGACGCCTCGCTTGAGGGCACAAAGGTGTCACGCCTGACGGAATGAGCGGCGCCGAGGATCGGGCGCCATAGCGTAGCTGCAAGGGCGACCTTTCGGCCTCACCCGAAGGACGCTATGTGCCTCCTCATTCAGCGCGCACTCGACCGATTTGGCAGATCCGGGGAAACCCCTCTTCTTCGAGAAGTTGCCAGCGATCGTATAGAAGATGCCAGAGGTCGTCTCTCCGGATAAGGCAAAATATACGCGGAAGACGCACGCGACCGGCGGCATTTCCCCGCTTGCGTTGCGCACTCGGACGCATGGAGATGCGCTATGGAAAATGTCACGAAAACCTGCTCGGCGCTTGCTACGTTCGCGCTCCTGCTGACCGGATATCCCGCCATCAGCGCGCCACAAAGCAAACGACACCTGAGCGAAACGGAGTGCCGTGACCTTGCCGCAACCAAAAGCAACGCACCTAAGACGAGGTCGCAGCACCGAAGCGAGCTTTCGGCCCTGAGTAAAGCGGGCTACAACCCGTCGCCATGGCACGACGACCCAAACTACCCAGCAGATCTGCACGCCGCTCAGCGTCTGGTTGACCATTGGTTCGAAACCGAGTGCAAGGCATCTCCAAGGTGAAAGGCCCCGAACCCACTACGCTCCTCCTCCGAGTGCAGAGCAAGCGAGCTCGGCGTTTCAGCGCGACGCGCGATGTTGCGCACGACTCGCGGCCTGCTATTTCCCACTGGCGACTCAGCCCCCGCGCGCCGCAAAAGCCTTGATTTTGTCTATGATAAAAGCTGCCTTCGGAAAAGCTCGTCTTTCATTTCTATGACATTTCGATCGACCGGGATATGACAAATTCGACAGAGCGCGTTTTAGAGCCAGACCCGGTCGCTAACGGCGCCCCCGAGTCAAATCCTACCTTAGAGCGCGCTCCGCCGGCGGCCGTGACAGGAATCGGTATCGGGGCGATCGCGCAAGAAATCGGTGTAACGAGGGACACCTTGCGCGTTTGGGAACGCCGCTACGGCTTTCCGCAGCCGATGCGCGCTCCCAGCGGCGAGCGGCTATATCCACAGGAGCAGGTGTCGAAGCTGCGGCTCGTCACGCGTCTGCTCGACGCAGGTCATCGTCCGAGTAAGGTCCTCGCACAGTCGCTCGAAGCGCTTCAGCAGCTCGCCGAGACTTCCGGGATCGGGCAGGACGTGCCGGACGCCGAACTCGATCGTCTGATTTCATTACTGCGCGCGAGTGCCTATGAAGAGTTTCGCTTTGAACTGTTGAAGCGCGCCGCGCGCGACGGTCTCGAGCGTTTCGTGCTGGACGTGGCGGCGCCGCTGTCGGCACGGGTCGGAAACGCCTGGGCCGCAGGCACCCTGCAGGTGTACCACGAGCATCTGTTCAGCGAGGCGCTCCAGACCACGTTGCGCACGCTGATGCGCCCTCTGTCTGATGCGCTTCGCGGGCGCGGCGGCCGTCCCCGCGTGCTGCTCACGACGCTGTCCGGCGAGGGCCACGGTCTTGGCATCCTGATGGCCGAGGCGATGTTCATGCTCTCCGAATGTGAGTGCATCCAGCTGGGGCTGCAGACGCCGCTGCATGATATCGTCGGCGCCGTGGCGGCGCATCGGGTCGATATCGTCGCGCTCTCCTTCACCGCGACGCTGCCCACGCAGTCCGTCGCGAACGGCTTGACCGATCTGCGCAATCTGCTGCCGCCGCACGTGCACATTTGGGTCGGTGGAAGCAGCCCGGCGCTGCGCCGCAAGTTTGAGGACCGCGTGCATCCGGTCATAAGTTTGACCATGGTAGATGAGACCGTTTCGAACTGGCGGCAACTGCCCATGCCATGATCGGCAATATCGGGCGAGTCACAGTTCAGCTGGCGCGTGTCGAGCAAAAAAGCGCTCTGCCGAACGAAGGCCGCAACCTGTGCGCGGCGATCACGCGACCGAAGAGAATCACGCGTGCCGAGCTTCCGGGACAGCCCGAAAGCTTGCAGCCGGTCCTAAAGGCACGAGGTCACTTTAAATGTGTTCTCCAGGAGGCTGCTTGACATGAGTCAAGCGCAATCGCTTCGCACCGGAGTGCTCAGGTTTTCGGACCAGACTCGGACCGGGGGCGACGCGCCAGCAAGAGCGGTACTTCTGTCAGTTGGGCCACGCGTCCGGACACAGTCCCGAGTATCCAGCGCGCGACCTCTCTTTGCCCATGAGAATTGCATCGGCGTTCCAGCGCGCGGCTCCATGCACGATCGCATGCGCGACATCGTCACCCGTTTCATCGGTTCGTACAAGCGCAGCATCGAACGCGAAATCCTGTGCACACCAGGTTTCTGAGAAGACCGTGCGGGCCTTCGCCAAAGCAGACTGTCCTTCTTCGAAGAATGCCTCTTGAAGCGACGTCGTCGACGCGGCTTCAGTCGCGCGAGCCGAACGATCGATGACGTAGATCGCTTGCACCTGTGCGCCCGGCCCGGCGATCTTGAGCCCTGCTCGCAAGGATGCCAGCGAAACGGGACTGCCGTCCACGGCACACAGCAATCGGCAGGGTCTGGCGGTCTCGAACCGGGCGGGAGGCGCGGGCAGCACCTGCATCGAACAGTGCGCCATGTCCGCCGCATCCCGGGTCGTCCGCTCGGTCCATTGCAGGATGCCCATGTGGCGGCGTGCGGCTAGCATCATGAGATCGGCGCGCCACGTCTGCGCCGCCCGCGTAAGCGCGTGAGCCGCGTCTCCGCCGCTCTCGAACAGGTCGGCGACAAAGGTATTCACGTCGATGCCTGCGCTCTGGAGGAACCCCCGCGCCCTGTCTATACTCGCCTCGACGCCGCGCTGCAATCGCACATGCGCCGCGATCGCGTTAAAGAACGCGAGCGGTGCGTGTGGAATCATCGCGCGCCCATTCTTCAGCAATCCGACAATGCGTACCTTCGTGTCCACGTCGGCCAGCGAGACGGTGAGAGCGGCCGCTTCCGTCCAGTCGTCCGTCGAATCGACGCATAGCATGACTCGCCCGAACGCCGCGCATTAGTTACAGTGAGTTGACGTGTTGCTCATAGGATCCTCTCTACCCGCGATGGAATGAAATGGCGGCCGCCATGAGACGCAGCCCGAAACTTAGCGAAAGGTGCCCTTGACAAAGCCGAATGTTGGCGGGAGGCCGTGCGTCGCTGTCGTCCGAGGTAGCTCACCTTGTTGTCGCTGCCGAAGCGTTCGGGGAGCGCGCGTGCCAGCACGGGATCGATCCGGTGCGAGGCAATTCATGAAGCTTCGGTCGTTACCGGCTAGACGTCGATCGTGTGCGCGGCCTTGAGGCGTATCCAAGTCATGCCTTCGCGCAGACCGGCGAGTACCGCCTCGGGTTCATTGTCGAAGGAATGCGTCTGCCTGAACCGGTGCATGAAGCTTGCTCCTTCCACGCCGCGGTGCTCGACGCTGATCGAACACTCGACGCCTTGCTGCGTCCGCTCCGTATTGCAGGCGACGGTCCAGTTGGCGCCGGCTATTGATCCCGTGAGCGACATGTCGATTCTCCGTTGATCGATCCAGGTTTCGTTGCAAAGATGTGTGAGTGACACGTCGACTTTACAGGCGACGCACTGCGTGGGCTTGAGCCAGGTAAACGGATCGCATCGCCGGGGGTGCGACGTACTCCGTTTGATTTAGCTCAATGGCCGTGCGCGCGACGACAGGCAGACTTACTTCCATGCGATGACGAATCATTGCGATTCACGCGACTCGGTCACTCTCCCGTCACGCTTGTGCGCGACCCGGGACATCGGTCGTACGTCGAAGGCATACATGAGCAGAATCGAGCGCCACAGTGCTACGCCAAAGACTGGGTCGCCCGCTCGACGAGTCCTGCCTCGCGGTGCGATCGCACAAGCAGTTCCGGCAGGAGCGGCACTCTTCGCCCTCTGGTGGGTCGGCATCCACTACCTGTCCGCGATGTGCCCAGTCGGCACGTTGGCTCGTGCGTGGCTGTTCTTGGGCGCTTCAACGAGCGTGCTGCTGCTCACGAGTCTGATCCTTCTCCTTGCGACTCACCGCGCCGCGCACGCGAGCGTCGTTCAGGCGACGATGAGCTACGGGCAGCTCGACAGCATCCTCCGGTCAACGACGGACGCCATTATCACGATCGATGCGACGCAGCGCATCGTCAAGGTCAATCCGACGGCCGAACGCGTGTTCGGGTGCGCCGCGCGCGACGCGATTGGCGGCCCGCTGTCTCGCTTCATCCCGGTGCGTTACCGTGCGGCGCACGACGATCAGGTGCGGCATTTCGAACAAGCCCGCGTGTCGGAGCGACGGATGGGTCCACAGCGCGTGTTGTACGGCCTGCGCGCCGACGGCGAGGAATTCCCGATCGAGGCATCGATATCGCAGGCGGACGCGAGCGTGCTGGGAAAGGGCCGCGCCATTGACCTGAGTCAACCGCGTCGCTTGCTGCGTCCAACCGTTCTCGTCCACCTGGTTACCAGTGTCCGGGCGCACCCCAGACTGGAATCCGCGTTGCAGTTGGCCACGCTTCGACGCGTATGTCATCGGGCATTTTGCTGTCTTCGAACCCAACCGGCGTGCCCTCAACGTCATGGCGGGCACCGCCGAGTATTACGAGCAGCGCGCGGCCATACGGCACGAGCAGCGCGGCGCGATCGAGCGGATCTTTCATACGGAGATCAAGCGCGCCGGCCTATCGGGCGAATGGATCGAAACGCGGAAGTGGGCCAGCCATGCGGTGCCGCATTTTGCGCGTTGCGCGGATCTCGTGATCGTGAGCCAGGACGATCCGACCGATCCCGAGTCTTACGCTGGAGATCATTTTCCCGAGACCGTCATTCTCTCCTCGGGGCGGCCGGTCTTGCTTCTCCCGTACACGGGATTCTTCGCCCAGGTCGGCAAACATCCGATGATCGCCTGAGACGGTAGCCGCGAAGCCACTCGCGCCTTGCACGACGCGCTCCCGCTTCTCAAGGCAGCCGGGCAGGTCTCGATCGTGAGCGTCGATACGTCCCGAGGCGAAACGGGCGGCGGCCGCATCCCCGGCGCGGACATCGCAGCCTGCATCGCCCGGCACGGCATCAAAGCCGCAGTCTCGTCAGAAGACATTGCGCCGGACGTGTCCGCGGGCGAACTGCTGCTTTCGCGGGCCACGGATCTTCATGCCGATCTCGTGGTCATGGGCGGCTATGGACATGCGCGCTGGCAGGAACTCGTGCTCGGCGGCGCCACCCGGACTTTCCTATCGTCGATGACCGTGCCCGTGCTGATGTCTCACTGACTTTCATCCGCGAGCGGCGCCCCTGCGCACGCCGTCGAGCGCAGCAGCAAGTCTTCCAAGGAGTCGATCGTGCCATCGATGTAAGCCCGCGAAGAACTCCCAATTGGCTCGTCAGGCACAATCTTCCAGTGCCCATTCTCAGGCGCACTTACTAGCGCCGCAAAGCAGGCTGAAGCATCGAAGCGGGGAAAGCAAAGCCAGTCAATCGAGCCATCCCTGGACACTAACGCCGCACTCCGGCAGTTTCCAAGCAAGGCTTAATCTTCGATCAGATTCTTCGTCGACAACATTCCGGAATTTTTTGAACCGCGCTGCGTGTGGCCAGAGATGGTTAAGATCGAGCGCGTCGTGTTACTGACATGGTTGCTTCTTGTTCTAGTGCCAGCTGCTTCTATCGACCACGTCGTGTTCATTTGCCGTCAATCCCGTCTGCGACCTTTGCAACGAGTTTCGCTACGGGCCCCGACGGTGTAGGCAACGTTCGAGTCACGAGCTCTTCAAGTGCTACTCGGTACGATAAAATCCCTCCTTCGGCGACGATACCTAACTCTACATTTGCATGACGACCCGCCCGTCTATCTTTCCTTCCTTCATCGCACTGAAGATCTGATTGATATTCTCAAGGCGATCTGTTGAAAAATGCGCTTTAGCTTTTCCCTCACCGGCGAAGGCGAGACATTCCTGCAAGTCCTTTCGGGTGCCGACGATGGAACCTCGCACGGTTTTTGCGTTAAGGACGACATCGAAAATCGGCAGATCGAAGCTTCCTGGCGGTAAGCCGACCAAGGACATCGTGCCGCGCTTGTGCAGCATGCCAACGGCCTGTGCGAAAGCGGTTCTGGAAACGGCGGTGATCAACACGCCGTGCGCGCCGCGTATATTCTTTTGTACTGTAGCAACTGCGTCCTGCGTGGCGGCATTAATCGTCATGTCGGCGCCAAGACTGGACGCGAGCGCGAGTTTGTCATCTGCGATGTCGACGGCGACGACGTGAAAACCCATCGCTTTGGCATATTGTACGGCCATGTGACCCAGGCCGCCGATCCCTGAAATGGCCACCCAGTCTCCCGGTTTGCAATCTAGAACTTTAAGGCCCTTGTAGACGGTGACGCCGGCACACAGAATGGGCGCCGCCGCCGCGAATTCGAGGTTGTCAGGCAGAAGTCCCACGTACGCAGGGTCGGCAAGCACGTAATCCGCGTATCCGCCGTTGACGGTGTAACCAGTCATTTGCTGCTTGTCGCAAAGCGTTTCCCAGCCGGTGATACAGTGCTCACAATGACCGCAGGCAGTATGGAGCCAAGGTACGCCGATGCGGTCACCCTCCTTGAGCATACTGACACCGGCCCCCAACTTGGCAACATAGCCGACGCCTTCGTGCCCCGGAATGAAAGGGACGCTTGGCTTCACCGGCCAATCGCCCTCGGCGGCATGCAGGTCAGTATGACAAACCCCGCAAGCAGCAACTTTCACGAGCACCCGGCCAGGGGGGACATCAGGAACGTCGACTTCCTCGATGACCAGTGGTTTTCCAAATTCGTGTACAACTGCGGCTTTCATCCGCTCGGACATTGCAACCTCCATTCAATGGAATAAGGACCGAAACGATTGAGCTAGCTACTGGATTGCCGCAGATTTGCATCCAACGCAAATGGCGGATTTTCCCCGGTCTGCACTTCTGAATTTTCCTGGACGCTGTGCGTAATTAAAATTTCGTTGGCGCGTGCCGCGATCGCGAAAGCGCGAACGGCCGGCATCCGATGCCCGGCAATCGGCGGAGTTTCCGTCGGTACATGACGGGATCCCAATCACGATGCGGGCCGAAACGAGCGTCATGGTCCGGACAGGACAAGGGCCACTGTCGTCAATCCAAAGACAGTAGCAACCAGGTATTGCCGTGTAGCATGCGTAAGGACACTGGAGATACGCTCACCCCCAGTATTACTGATTGCCTTGACAGTATAGGCGTCCCGCAGCGCTTCGGTCGACATATCGGCGCGGCTCGCTCCTACACTGCGCCTCGTACCGCGTTCATCCCTTTTTCATCATGCTGGCATGAGAAAGGGTGTCGTGGACAACGCCCATACTGGCAATGCGCTTGCCTGGAATATAAGTGACCTCTATGCTGGGCACGATGGCGGCGTCTTTCAACGCACACGGGATGGCGGCTGCCGGATCCGCACTCCGAGGGGATCGGGAGCCGACGCAACTGAGCGGCGACGTCGAGAACAATCTCGGCAACCAGTGGAGAGTTCGGTCCATCGGGCAAGAACGTTCCCGGCAAAGGTCGCAGCAAGGGTGGTAAGGAGGCGGGATTGGCGGTCGAGTCGACGGACTTGGCATTCGGGTGGGCGACACGTTCGAGAAATTGGAGAGGCCTGCCATGTCGATCGCGCGAAGTTCTGCTGGTCCCACCTCGGTGTCGTCCAGCCTCCGCGCCGCCGCACTGCGCGTTCAGCTGACGATCTGCCTCCTGCTTGCCGCGACCGGCGGCAGTTCGGTCTGGGCAGACGACCAGTCGATAGACGCGCAGGACGCACCCAAAGCGCCAAAACCTACCAAAGCGAGTTCGCCTTGGTTGCTGCTGCCGACGTTCTCGAATAATCCCAAACTAGGCACCTCGTTTGGCGTCCTCGCCGGATACGTGCGAAAGTTCGATCCGCAGTCGCAGGTATCGCTCTTTGGCGTGAGTGGGCAGTACACGTCGACGAATTCCCTGGTCGGGGCAATCTTCGCCCGGACTTCCTTCGATGGAGACCGACATCGAGTTACTTTCCTTGCCGCTGGCGGAATAGTCAAGAACGACTACGACAACTTCCTCGGTACGGGTAAGCCGTTGAACTCCGAAGACCACCTGCGTGTTCTGGTGGGACGGTATCTGTACCGCATTAAGGGCGACTGGTTCATCGGTGCACAGACAATTTTCACGAACTACCAGATCGTGGGCCAGACGGCGCTGGACGATGACCTGCTCAGCACCCTTGGCCTGACAGGCTTCAAGGCCGGCGGTGTGGGTCTAGTGATTAACCATGATTCCCGGGACATCGTGGACGCGCCAAAACGCGGGTGGTACTTCAACGTGAACAGCATCGCCTATCGGCAGAGCCTAGAGGGAAGCAGCAATTTCAACGTTCATCGGGCCGACTACCGGCGCTTCTGGAGCCACGGGAGCGGGAATGTGTTCGCGTTGCGCCAAGCAATCAGTGGACAGTTGACGCTCCGCCCGCCGCCTTCGCTCCTGTCGTGTTGCGCGGCTACACCATGGGCGAGCATTTAGGCAAATACATGTCCTCCGTGGAAGTCGAGGAGCGCCATCGTCTGGCTGAACGGTGGACAGCGACGCTGTTTGCCGGCATCGCGTGCCTGTATGGTGCGAGCCGGGGCGGCTGCTCGAGTTCCGCCAATCGTTTCCCAAACCTGGGCGCGGGCTTGCAGTACATCCTAAAGCCCGATCAGGGTATTGTCGCCAACCTTGAGGGCGCACTCGGAAAGGACGGCAACAAGGCCTTGCTATTCAAGATGGGATACGCGTGGTGAGACATTCCCCCCTGACCCGAACGCGCGACGGCCGGATCTCGCGTTCGCAAGTCGGCCCCGGAGTAATAGTTTCAGTTGAACGCCGCGTCGCGCAGCACGAACCACGTACCCACGCAGTCTGCGCCGGCTACGAAGGAAGGTGAACATGGATCCATCGGCAAACAACTCGGGACACCAGCGAATCGATCTTGATTCGCGTCTCAGAGCCCCGCGCGCTGCCGCTGTCGCCGGCATCATATTTTCTGCTTTACTGATTATCAGCCTTCTGCTGCTGCGGCACTCCGTTCCCGTTCTTCCGATAGAAGCGAGCGCGTGGCTTCGAGAGAGTTCAGGTACTGTGTCTCTTTCGGTCAATCTGGTGCCGTTCGCTGGTATCGCATTTCTCTGGTTCATTGGCGTGCTGCGAGACCGCCTCGGAAAACGCGAGGATCGCTTCTTTGCCACAGTGTTCATGGGAAGCGGCCTCCTGTTTTTGGCAACCTTGTTCGTCGCCGCCGCTTTCGTCGGGGGGAATCGTGACCGCGTATGGCATCGAAATCGACCGACTTTCCGGTTCAGCGACATTCACGGTCGCGCGAGCGGTTGCCTACGAAATCATGAATGTCTACGCGGTCCGTATGGCGGCAGTATTCACCATTGCCACCTACACGCTTGCTCTTCGCACCGGCTTTGTTTCGCGCTGGATCGCAATAACCGGATATGCTTCCGCCGTCGCATTGTTCTTTGCAGGGCGGCACGTAGACTGGATCGTGCTAGTTTTCCCGTTCTGGGTTCTGCTTTTCAGCCTGCACATCCTTCTGGACAATTTTGGCGTATTAGCCCTGGGGAGCACGAGTGATTCTGACGGTGAAGGCGACACCTACTCGTTAAGAGAAAGCATCCACGTTGGTTGATCTATTCGCGAGACGACCGAGACATCATTTGCGCAGACGTACCGGCCTTGCGTCGATCCGTACGACTACGTGCTGCATGTAATCACCGAGCTGCCGCGGCGTGCCTTCGATGCAGACGTGACCGACCTGTTGCAATTCAATCGTGTGCGGCAACAGCGGGCCAAGGCGGAGACCGGCTGACTTACAGGCCGTGCGCCGGTCATCGTGATTGCGCGTTCCATCACCCCGATGCAGACTCACTGATTGATATCAATCGCCGCTACGCAGCTACGTTTGACCGTTCACTTGTAAACGACTCTCAATTCGGCATCCTAATGCTCACGCTTACGACAAAACGGCCCGCAACGTCAAAATGCTTGGCGGGCCGCGTCGTTTTGGACCGAGCTACTTCTTTGCAGCACCCTGCTCGCTGCACGCTTTAACCGCTTTTTGAGACTGATACGAGCAGCACCAGGAGCGTCTACTCCCCTGCTCCATGTTGACCCGCTTGTGTCAGTCTGGCCGTAGTTGATTGCATACATCTCAGTTCTCCATCTGTTGCTATGGGCTGCGTCGGCAGTCCGTCTGATTCAAGACTAGGAAACAGGGGCGCGCAATGTGCGTGGTCGAATGACGCATATGGAGGCTCTACTCGATAAATTTGGCGTCAGATAAACGGGCCCGCAACGTCTGAATAGGCGCTTGCGCCCGGCGTCGTTTGGGGAGGCCGCTCGCGAACCGCCGCTTTCATCGGTGCCGAAGTTGGCGTTCTAACTCAGTGGCGCGGGGGTGAGTGAATGAGGCGGCCACGATGACTGGCAACAGCCAGAGGCAGAGGGCGAGCAGAAGGAAAAAAGCAAGGGCAGACATGATTTGCTCCAAAGAAAGCGCCCAAATTCGGTTGGTTGTACGCGGCCGCCGCGGCGATCACTCGCGCGTCGACTTCGGGTGGGTGCTGCCCTGAGGTTCGATCTCTGTGCGTGAGTTGTTGTCCAGCGTAGATCGCAAGCGGATTTTAAGTCTAGCGTCTGTATGGTGTTGAGGAAGATCGAGCGCAACAGCCAGAAGCAGAGAACGAGCAGAAAGAAAAGAATTTGCGCAAACATGATTCCGCTCCAAAGTGAGAGCACCATTCGGTCAGGGCGATGCTCTGCCTAGAAGCTTATAAAAAGCATGGCCGCTCTAATGTGGCAGGTCGCTGCATATTGAGGCTCTAACCTAAAAATCCTCCAGGTAGCGGACCCGCTGGGCGGCCCCCAGGGCCGGGGGGCCGCGCTTCGAAAACTCATACCGCCGCTTGTACGAGTTTTACTCGCGAGGGCGCGGACGAGGCCGCGGGCGGTAGTCCAACG
>Ga0160447_100272_pt1 | contig 27874 bp, 20 predicted proteins | sample HID1973K_E1MG_FD_108222 | JGI IMG/M metagenome (GOLD analysis project Ga0160447, IMG submission 108222) | Enriched mosquito-associated microbial communities from UW Madison campus, WI, USA - HID1973K_E1 MG | ecosystem: Host-associated > Arthropoda: Insects > Digestive system > Unclassified ...
CGAAACCTGGCGCTGCTGCACATCAATCTGGATCGTTTCAAATTGCTCAACGACAGCCTCGGCCATGAAGTGGCCGACCAGCTTTTACGCCAGGTGGGGCGTCGACTCAGTGCCGAGCTGGCCGAAGCCGATACCGTCGCACGGCTGTCGGCTGACGAGTTCGCCGTGCTGTTCAACACCTATGGGAACCTGACCACGCTGGCCCGAGTGACCACCCGTTTGCTGGCCAAACTGCGTTCGCCGCTGTCCATCTCGGGCCACGAACTGGTGATCAGCGCTTCCGTCGGCATCGCCTTGTTGCCGGATTCGGCAAGGGACATCGCCGCGCTGGTCACTCAGGCCAATATGGCAATGCAACACGCCAAGCACTTGGGTGGCAATAACTTCCAGTTCTACACAGAGAGCCTGCAGGCCCGGACACTGGAGCGTCTGCAGCTGGAAATCCAGTTGCGCCGTGCGATCGAGGAGGGACAGTTGGAAGTGTTCTATCAGCCAAAACTCGAACTGGCGAGCGGGCGTCTTAGCTCGGCTGAAGCATTGGTGCGCTGGCGCCATCCAACACGCGGAATGGTTCCTCCCGGCGAGTTCATCGGGCTGGCGGAAGAAACGGGGTTGATTGCCGACATCGGCGAGTTCGTGCTGCGTCAGGCATGTCGGCAATCCCGCGAATGGCAACGCCAAGGGCTTCGGCCGATCCGCGTCTCGGTGAATCTGTCGGTGCATCAGTTGCGGCAGGGCAAGTTGGTGAGCCTCGTTCGTCAGGTTCTCGACGAAGCTGGCCTAATGCCTGAGTACCTCGAGCTTGAGCTGACCGAGAGCCAATTACTGGACAGCGTCGAGCACATCATCAGCACCTTCAAGCAACTGCGTGAGCTGGGAGTGAAGCTCGCCATCGATGATTTCGGTACTGGCTATTCGTCGTTGAGTTACCTCAAGCGCTTTCCGGTGGATTACGTGAAGATCGATCAAGCCTTCATCCGCGGCCTGAACGAAGGCACCGAAGACGCGGCGATCACGCGGGCGATCATCGCCATGGCTCACAGCCTGGAACTGAAAGTCGTCGCAGAGGGGGTCGAGGATGTCGACCAACTCACGTTTCTTCGGGCGCATTATTGTGACGAGGTGCAGGGCTACCTGATCAGCCGGCCCGTGGAGGCAAGTGCGATGGGCGACATCCTGCGCAATGGTGAAGCCGTCGCCTGGAGTCATGCATGAAAAGTCCTACACTGGATGACAACCGTGCAGGTAAAGCGCCTCGATTGGCAAGAGCAAGATCGTTTCGCTGTGCGGTTTGCAGGTCATGTAGTATAACTACAAGAAAGCTACAGCCCGGCCCATCCTTCAATTGAGTCCTGTCCATTGAATCTGTTGCAGCACATCGCCCAGTCCCGCCATCTCTTGCGTAAGTCGGAGCTCAAGGTAGCAGACCATGTGCTGCTCGATCCGGCGGCCGTGATGCACAGTTCCATGGCTGATCTGGCCCACAACGTCGGCATCAGCGAGCCCACCATCGTGCGTTTCTGCCGGGCCATCGGCTGTACGGGTTTTCAGGACCTTAAACTCAAACTCGCACAGAGCCTTGCGGCTGGTGCGAGCTTTGGTCAGTTCGCAATACATGAAGATGACTCGGTCGCCGACTACAGCCTGAAAATCTTCGACACCACTCTTCACACGCTGATGGAAGTGCGAGAGAAGCTCGATCCCCACGCGCTGCAGGCGGCGGTAACGGTCATGGCCGCTGCACATCGCGTCGAGTTCTACGGTTTTGGTGCGTCGGGCGCGGTAGCGGCGGACGCGCAGCACAAGTTCTTTCGACTGTTGCTGACCGCGGCCTCGTATTCCGATCCACATATGCAGGCAATGTCAGCGGTGACGCTCAAGCCGACCGATGTTGCGGTGTGCATCTCGCAGTCCGGACGTTCGAAGGATTTGCTGATCACTGCCAACCTGGTGCGTGAGAGCGGCGCAAATCTGATCACGCTATGCCCGAGCCAGACGCCACTGGCCGAACTTTCGACAGTCAACCTGGCGATCGATGTTCACGAAGACACCGAAATCTATACCCCGCTGACCTCACGCATAGCCCATCTGGTGGTCATTGATGTGCTGGCGATGGGCGTTGCGATGGCGCGTGGCCCAAGCTTGGTCAACCATCTCAAGAGCGTTAAACGCAGCTTGCGCAGCCTGCGTCTGTCGCCGAAGTCAATCAAGTCGACAGAAGACTGAACCGATCAGTGTAGGAGCCGCTTGCCCGCCAATACAGGTATTGCCGACGTCATGCGTTCGCGGGCAAGCGCGCTTCTGCCGTGCATGTGGCAACCTTCACCAACTTGTAACCCCTACGCCACCTGATCGTCACGCCTCAAGGCCACTCTGTACTCCCGCACACGCAATGGGAGACAGGATATGCCTCGGCACTACGATGACTCGCAGCAGCACAGCACCTCCAGCGTCAAGACACGTCGTCAGCAGGAAGATCAGCGCCGCATGGCGTTTCGGCGCGCGATCGAGACCTACTCCGAAGAGCGCCGCCTGAATCAGGAACTCTGCGATTATCTCGACGCCGCCTCCGCCAACTTCTGGCAGAGCGCTAGCGCTTCGGAAGGTGCCCGTCAAAGCGCGCGACCAGCTCGCTGATCTGAGCGCGCTCGGTGCGAATGAACGCCAGAAACGCGTGAGCCACCGGCGACAGACGCTTTTCTCGAGCCTGTACGACGCACCAGCTTCGATACAGCGGCAGTTCGGCCACCGGTAGTTCCTTGAGCGTGCCGGTGGCCAGTTCCAGACTCAGTGCATGTCGCGTCAGCAGGGCAACGCCCAGGCCTGCCACCACGCACTCTCGTTGAGCCTCAGCGGAGGAGACCTCCAGCGTGTGCTCGAAGTGGATACGCTTCTCTTTGAAATACTCCTCACAAGCCTTGCGCGTACCAGACCCCGGTTCGCGAATGACCAGCGTCTGGTTTTCCAGATCCTTGAGCGCGGGATTGGGCAGCAGACACAGCGGATGATCCGGTCGTGCCACCGCCACGATAGGGTTGTTCAGGAAGGGTAGAAATTCCAGTCCCATGTCCTGCGGCACCATCGACATCACCACCAGATCGTCGCGGTTATCCGACAGTCGGCGAATGACTTGCGCTCGGTTGACTACAGTCAGATTGAGCATCACTTCGGGGTAGCGTCGCTTGAACGCGGCGAACAGATGCGGCACGAAGTATTTCGCACTCGATTCGATGGCCAGTTTCAGCTGGCCCTGCAGCGAGCCCTGCATGTCGGAGAGCTGCATATCGAGGTTTTCCAGACGGCCGAAGATGTCTCGGCTGGCGAGCTGTAACGCCTCGGCGGCCTCCGTCAGGTAGAGCTTTTTACCCACATATTCGAACAATGGCTGCCCGATGAGCTCTTCCAACTGGCGGATTTGCAGGCTGACGGCCGGTTGCGTGAGCGACATTTCCTCGGCTGCACGGCTGTAGGAACGCAGATCGCAGACCTCATTGAAGATTCTCAATTGACGCAATGTCATACGCATCAATGACTTACGCACTTTTTGATGGCTCCGAAAATGGCTGAAAGCGTGACTATAAGGTTTTACTTATGTTTAACCCAATTTTTACTCATTTTTGTTAATTGCTGATTCGTCATAGGGTGATCCCATCGCCGCGACGCAACATGCAGTAACGGAGTGTCGCAACGTACTGACCGGGTTTCTGGTCCGTCTGCTCATCGGTCGAGGAAATGCCAGTGATAACAAAAATCCTGATCGCCAACCGTGGAGAAATTGCCGTCCGTATCGTGCGCGCCTGCGCCGAAATGGGCATCCGCTCGGTTGCGATCTATTCCGACGCGGATCGCCATGCGCTCCATGTGAAGCGTGCGGATGAAGCCTATGGCATTGGTTCCGAGCCGCTCGAGGGTTACTTGAACCCGCGCAAGCTGGTGAATCTGGCCGTGGAAACCGGTTGCGATGCGTTGCATCCCGGTTATGGGTTCCTCTCGGAAAACGCTGACTTGGCTGAGATTTGCGCCGAGCGTGGAATCAAATTCATCGGCCCGTCCGCTGAAGTGATTCGTCGCATGGGCGACAAGACCGAAGCCCGCCGCAGCATGATAAAGGCCGGTGTACCGGTCACGCCTGGCACCGAAGGCAACGTCGCCGATATCGCCGAGGCGCTGACCGAAGGCGATCGCATCGGCTACCCAGTGATGCTCAAGGCCACTTCCGGTGGTGGCGGTCGCGGCATTCGTCGCTGCAACAGCCGTGAAGAACTGGAACAGGCATTCCCCCGTGTCATTTCCGAAGCGACCAAGGCGTTCGGCAAGGCCGAAGTCTTCCTCGAAAAATGCATCGTCAATCCCAAGCACATCGAGGCGCAGATCCTCGGTGACAGCTTCGGCAACGTCGTGCACCTGTTCGAACGGGACTGCTCGATTCAGCGGCGCAACCAAAAGCTCATCGAAATTGCTCCGAGCCCTCAGCTGACGCCGGAACAGCGCGCCTACATCGGCGATCTGTCGGTGCGTGCGGCGAAAGCTGTGGGATACGAGAATGCGGGTACCGTGGAGTTTCTGCTCGCCGAGGGCGAGGTGTACTTCATGGAAATGAACACCCGCGTGCAGGTCGAGCACACGATCACCGAAGAGATCACCGGTATCGACATCGTTCGCGAGCAGATTCGTATCGCGTCCGGCCTGCCGCTTTCGGTCAAACAGGAAGACATCATTCACCGTGGTTTCGCGTTGCAGTTCCGCATCAACGCCGAAGACCCGAAGAATAACTTCCTGCCCAGCTTCGGCAAAATCACCCGTTACTACGCGCCCGGCGGGCCTGGCGTGCGTACCGATACGGCGATCTACACCGGCTACACCATTCCGCCGTACTACGACTCGATGTGCCTGAAACTGATTGTCTGGGCTCTGACCTGGGAAGAGGCGATGGACCGTGGCCTGCGCGCGCTGGACGACATGCGCCTGCAAGGCGTGAAGACCACCGCCGCTTATTACCAGGAAATCCTGCGCAACCCGGAATTCCGCAGCGGCCAGTTCAATACAAGCTTCGTTGAAAGCCACCCTGAACTGACCAACTACTCGATCAAGCGCAAACCCGAAGAGCTGGCTCTGGCCATCGCCGCCGCCATTGCCGCCCACGCAGGCCTGTGAGGAACACAACAATGTCCAAGAAGATTTTTGTAACTGACACCATCCTGCGCGACGCCCACCAATCGCTGCTGGCGACGCGCATGCGCACCGAGGACATGCTGCCGATCTGCGAAAAGCTCGACAAGGTCGGCTACTGGTCGCTGGAATGCTGGGGGGGCGCGACATTCGACGCTTGCGTCCGGTTTCTGAAAGAAGATCCTTGGGAGCGCCTGCGCCAACTGCGTGCAGCATTGCCCAACACACGCCTGCAAATGCTGCTGCGTGGTCAGAACCTGCTGGGCTACCGCCATTACAGTGACGACGTGGTCAAGGCCTTCGTTGCCAAGGCGGCAGTCAACGGCATCGACGTGTTCCGTATCTTCGATGCCATGAACGACGTACGTAACCTGCGCGTGGCCATCGAAGCTGTTAAAGCTTCTGGCAAACACGCTCAAGGCACCATCGCTTACACCACAAGTCCTGTGCACACCATCGAAGCGTTTGTCGCTCAGGCCAAACAGATGGAAGCCATGGGTTGCGACTCGGTCGCGATCAAGGACATGGCCGGTCTGCTGACGCCGTACGCCACTGGCGAATTGGTCAAGGCACTGAAATCCGAGCAGTCGCTGCCGGTTTTCATCCATTCCCATGACACTGCCGGTCTGGCTGCGATGTGCCAGATGAAGGCGATCGAGAACGGCGCCGATCACATTGACACTGCTATCTCCAGCTTTGCCTGGGGCACCAGCCATCCGGGCACCGAGTCCATGGTTGCGGCGCTCAAGGGCAGTGAGTTCGATACCGGCCTGGATCTGGAGCTGCTGCAGGAAATCGGTCTGTACTTCTACGCCGTGCGTAAGAAGTATCACCAGTTCGAGAGCGAATTCACTGCGGTCGATACTCGCGTACAGGTCAACCAAGTGCCGGGCGGCATGATTTCCAACCTCGCCAACCAGCTCAAAGAGCAGGGTGCCTTGAACCGAATGGGCGAAGTGCTGGCCGAGATCCCTCGTGTGCGCAAGGACCTGGGCTACCCGCCGCTGGTGACCCCGACTTCGCAGATCGTCGGCACTCAGGCGTTCTTCAACGTGCTGGCTGGCGAACGCTACAAAACCATCACCAACGAAGTGAAGCTCTACCTCACCGGCGGTTATGGCAAGGCGCCGGGACAGGTCGACGAGAAGCTGCGCCGTCAGGCGATCGGTAACGAAGAACTGATCGACGTTCGCCCAGCCGACCTGCTGAAGCCGGAAATGACCAAGCTGCGCGGTGAAATCGGTGCATTGGCAAAATCCGAAGAAGACGTGCTGACTTATGCGATGTTCCCGGACATTGGCCGCAAGTTTCTCGAAGAGCGTGAAGCCGGCACGCTGTCGCCGGAACCGCTGTTGCCAATTCCTGAGCCCGGCACGGTGGCGAAGGCGGGCGGCGAGGGCGTTCCGACCGAATTCGTGATCGACGTTCACGGCGAAAGCTATCGCGTCGACATCACCGGTGTCGGCGTGAAGGCAGAGGGCAAGCGCCACTTCTACCTGTCCATCGACGGCATGCCGGAGGAGGTGGTGTTCGAGCCGCTCAACGAGTTCGTCGGCGGCGGCATCGGCAAGCGCGCTCAGGCAAGCAAGCCCGGCCACGTCAGTACCACCATGCCGGGCAATATTGTCGATGTGCTGGTCAAGGAGGGCGACATGGTCAAGGCCGGTCAGGCCGTGCTGATCACCGAAGCGATGAAGATGGAAACCGAGGTTCAGGCGGCTGTCGCCGGTAAGGTGGTGGCGATCCACGTCGCCAAGGGTGACCGCGTGAATCCGGGCGAAATTCTGGTGGAAATCGAAGGCTGATCGCACCGCAATGATAAGCAGCCTCCCGCGCGCAGACGCGGGAATGGCTGACGGTTAACCTCTGGGGGAGCTCTCGTGGCTCCTCTTTTTTTTGCCCGTTGTTTCTTCAAAAGGGTAGGAGTGAGCTTGCTCGCGGTTCCGGTGGGTCACTCACTGTTGCATGGCTCGAAGAACCTGGGTCGCGAGCGAGCTCGCTCCTGCATCGGGGAGTAAACCCGCCGCACCGCTTGTTGTGTTTGCTCAAAAACTCATCCGCCACTGGCCCATCAACGCATGATTGCGGCTGTTGCTGCCCAGTTCGCCGTTATAGCCGACGCTCAATGTGTGGCGTGAGGAAATGCCCAGATCCAGACCGGCCTCGACCATGACACTGTCGCGGTCCAGTGCAGTGCCTTCGACGCTGAAAGCGCTACCACCCAGAACGAAAGCCTGGCGAGTGTCGCTGTCGACGTCGCCATAGGTGTGGCGCCAGCCCAGGCTGCCGCGCGGCGTCAGGCTCATGCCGTTGTCCAGTTGGGTGAGTTGCGCCAGACGTATGCCGAAGGTACTGCTGAAGTTGTCCTGGCTTTGGTCATCGACGCTGAGTGCCGCCGCGCCACCTTTTTCGGTGTAGCTATCACGGTGGTAGCGCTGGTAACCCAGGTTGGCGAAAGGCTCGACGTTCAGGCGCCCGCTGCCCATTGCGTAACCCAGCTCGGCAAAGGCCTGCTGGCTGTCGGCGTCGTAGTCGCCTTTTGGCCGATCACGGAAGCTATCGAATTCGACCGTGCGTTTGCTTTCGCCATCATGACGGCTATACGCCGCGCCCAGACGCAGCGCCAGCGGCCCGTCCTGACGCTGTGCGTAGGCGCCGACGTGCCAGCTGTTAACTTTGCCATCGACGCCGCTGCTGTCCAGATCGGTACGCGAGTAACCCCCCAGCACGCCCATGCGCCATGCTGGCGTCAACGCCCAGTCGACGCCCAGCACACTGCCATTGGTACGCTGTTCCAGGCCGGCGCTACCGTGCTCGCCATCGAGCTTGCCGTAGCTGCCGATCCCTTGCAGCCAGACCCGCCCGCGAGCGTTCGGGTCGTTCAGATTACGCGCCGCATTGGGTACGCCGCTGGCGACGAGGGCCGGGGTCTCCTTTTCGCTCAGGCCAACCACAAGGCTTGAGCCGCTGTTCATGCTTTGCATGGCCGACATCATGGTCGCGCCGACTTGCGAGGTGCTGGCCAGCGTCGCATTGGTCAGGTTGGCGTTGCTGCTGCCGGCCAACTGCTCGATTGCCGAACCCGCGGTGGCAGTGCTGGTGCTGATGAGCGCGTTGTACAGCGTATTGTTCTTGCCGATGGTCGCCAGGCTGGTCGCCGCCTGACTGCCGTTGCCGGTGCTGGCGTAATCATTGAACGCTACGTCGTTGCGGGTGTAGGTCAGGCCGACGCTGGTGGGCTGATAGCTCAGGGTCGGGGTGAGGAACGCGTAATCGCTGGTGACGCTGCCGAACGAGCCGTTGACGCTGCCCGCCTGGAGCACGGTGTACTGACTTTGCCACGGATAGGTCCCGGCATTCGCGTTGACGATAAGCGAAGCGCCGTTGAGATTGGCATTGCCGCTGACCTTTATCGTTGCGCTGCCGCCGTCGGCGTCTGCACCGAAGGCCAGGGTCGAGCCGCCGCTCATGTTCAGGTCGCCGTTGACCTGCGCCGCGCCCAGCGCCTTGCTCGCGACCAGCATGCCGTTGACGTCGAGTCCGCCGACGGTGCCACCACCGGCGTACACAGCGCCTTGATCCACGGCCATACTACCGGCGATACCACCCTGGTTGATCAGCTCGGCGCCACTCGAAACGCTGCCGCCGTTGCTGAAATCGCCACTGCCGGTCAGGGTCCAGATGCCCTGACGGACCCGCAGCGATTCGAAGTTCTGGCTGGCGCCGAAGCTGCCGCCCAAGGCATCGTTCATGATCACGGTGTCAGTGCCGGTGCCACCATCGACCACGCCGACAAAGCGGCTGTTGTGGCCCAGTGTCAGGGTGTCGTTGCCTCCGCCGAAGTCCAGCGCCAGCCCATTGCTGCCACTGATCAGGCCGTTGTTGAACACGCTGTCATCGAACCCCCCAACCAGCTTCACACCGAAACCGCCCAAACCCTGGATCGTGCCGTTGTTGATCAAGGTTGTCGCTCCGACACCAGAGCCGCCGCTTCCGTCGTCAACCAGAATGGCGCTGTCGACACTGCTGATCAGGGCGTTTTCGGCGTTGTAAATGTAACCCCCGCCTGCGGCAATGCCCTCGCTACCATTAGCGAAGCCGTTCTTGTCCACACCGCTGGCGCCAAGGCCCTTGATGGTGCCGTAGTTCTCGATATGAGCGATCAGGTCGATATCCACGCCGTCGCCGTCACCGTTGGGCTGCAGACCGTTGTTGCTGCCCGTGATAGTGCCGTAATTGATGACGGTACCGCTGCCATCGGAGCCGTAGCCTGAACCGTTGCGTCCGGTAACGGTGCCATAGTTGTTGAGGGTGGCACCCAGATCGGTGGTGATGCCGTGACGCCCGCCCGAGATCACGCCGTAGTTGTTCACCGTGACACCGGTCGCCGAGTCGATGTCTACGCCGTCGAATTTCTGGTCAGCGTTGGTCGAGTCGCCTGAGGAAATCTCGCCGTAGTTAATGATGGTGGCGTTAGAGCCAGTCTTCATGCCGTCGCTGAGTTCACCGCGGATCAAGCCACCCTCGCGGTTGATGACGGTGGTAGTCACCCCTGCGCCGCGCACTGCGTCCAGGTCGATACCCTGGCCTGTCGAAGAGCGAATGATGCCGCTGTTGTCGATCTGGATGTTGCCGCTGGGAAAGTCGCTGTTAATGCGCAGTGCGTCGTCGAAGCCGTCGATCACGCCGCCTGCGCGGTTGGTGATGCTGTAGTTGCGCGGGGCTGTCTCATCGCCGCTACTGTCGAACGCCCGGCCACCGGTGGATTTGATCGATCCGCTGTTATCCACCACAACGCCTGTGCCGCTGGTGGTGCCTTTGAAGCTGACAGCCTTGCCGCTCGCCGCGATGCCACCTGTTTGGGTGACAGTCAGCGTGTCGTTGCCACTCAATTCCACGCCGGATTGACCGGCAGTTGTGATGACAATGTTCTGCGCGGCTGCGGCGATGGCCTCGCCAGCAAATCCGCTGGAGACGATGACAGCGACGTGCAGGGCGAGTCGAGACTTGGTGCGGGGCATACAGGACGGCCTTTTTTGTATTAAGGGGGCGTCCTATATAGCCGTTGGATATGACAGGTTTATAACGTGCGGTAGTGCTCCAGAGTTTTCACCTGCTCGCCATCCTTGAAGTTGTCGACAGCCAGCCACGCGGCGAAAGCCCTCTGTCGCTCAGGCCATTCGCTGTCCAGGATCGAGAACCAGGCCGTATTGCGGTTCTTGCCCTTGACCACCATGTGCTGGCGGAAGGTGCCCTCGAAGCTGAAACCGAAGCGTTCGGCGGCGCGCATGGAGCGGGCATTGTCCGCATTGCACTTCCACTCCAGGCGACGGTTGCCCAGCGCGAACGATTCCTGTGCGAGCAGGTAGACCGCCTCGGTGCTTTTCGGTGTGCGCTGCATCGAGGCGCCAAAGGTCACGTGGCCGATCTCGATGCGGCCCTGATTCGCAACGATGGACATCAGGCTGAGAAAGCCATCCAGCACACCGGTCTCTTGATCCACCACGGTGTAGAACCATGGGTCGGTCGAGACTTCCAGGCCCATCAGGTAGTCATCGAAGGCGCTGCGTTCGGTGAAGGGGCCGACGGCCAGGTAATCCCAGAGTTTCGGGTCGGCGCCGGGGCCCTCAAGCGCTGCCCAAAGACCGTCCGCGTGAATGGCTGCGTTGAGTTTCTCCAGACGGATGAAGCGTCCGTTCAGGGTTCGGGTGTCCGGCAGCTTTGCCGATTGCCAGTGTTCAAGATTCGACATGTTCGGATTCCAGTCTTACAACGGTTTGCGGAATTGGATGAAGCCCGGTCGTTCGGCGATGCGCTCATACAACTGAATGGCCGTGGCATTGGTTTCGTGAGTCAGCCAGTGGACCTTGTCGGCGCCACCGTTTTTAGCCGCGACGTACACGTACTCGATCAGCTTGCGGCCGACGCCAGTGCCGCGTTGCTCAGGGACGACCAGCAAATCCTGCAAATAGCAGGAGTAATTGATGCTCCAGTTCGAGCGATGAAAGATGAAATGCACCATCCCGACTGCCTTGCCGTCTTCCCAGGCGAGGGCGGCGTTGGTGGGTTCATTGCTGTCGAGAAAACGCTGCCAAGTGCTCGCGGTCACTGCATCGGGTAATTCGGTCTTGTAGAAGGTCAGGTAAGCCTTCCACAGCGGGAGCCAAGCGTCGTGATCTTCGGCGGTGACAGGGCGAATCTGTACGTCTGACACGGGTTTCTCCTTGGTTCCTGGAGCGAGCGATTACTGATCGTAGCGCCCCGGATGGCACGGCATCCACCGAGTCGGGATGACGAGGTCTTCATCCTGCATCGAGTGGGGGCGGGAATGAGATTTTCCTTGGCGACTGGTCCAATCCTAGGCAGCCTAATGGACTGTTGTAAGAACCAATAACAGTCAATTTCGTAGGGCCAATCAAATGCCTGCTTCAACGCCTGCCCTGACCTTTGATTTCGCCGGTATCGAGCTGGACCGACGCCGTGGGCTGAGTCGTCAGCTTTATCAGGCGTTGCGCCAGCGAATCCTAGACGGGCGTCTGGGCGGGGGCACCCGTTTGCCAGCCAGCCGAGAACTGGCGATTTCCCTGTCGATTTCCCGCAACAGCGTAATGCGCGCCTACGATCAGCTGTACGCAGAGGGGTTCACTGAAGGGCGAATAGGTGATGGCACTTACGTTGTCCTGCTTGCGGATAAACCGAAAGCGTTGAGAAAAGTATCCACAAAATTGTCCACAGGGTTATCACCAGGCTTATCAACAGGTTTATCCACAAAATCGCTCAGACAGCCTGGTGATTTATCCAGTGAAGTTATCCACAGTGCCTCGTTGGAGCTGCTTCAGCGCCATCATTTGAGTGTTCATAAAACGGGCATGCCGAAAGCGTTCCGCGTCGGTATCCCGGCTTTCGATCTCTTTCCTTTTGACGTTTGGGGCAAGCTCCACGCGGCTTTTTGGCGCAAGCCGGGTCTCCATCAGTTGGGCTACGGGGACCCGGCAGGGGAGTGGCGGCTCCGTGAACTCATTGCTGCATATTTACGAACCTCACGTGACATGCACTGTGTGCCTGAGCAAATTGTGATCACCAGTGGCGCCCAGCAGGCAATTACCCTTTGTGCACAGTTGCTGTTGAACGCTGGCGACGGGGTTGCGGTTGAAAATCCCGGATATCGTGCAGCCGGCCACGCGTTCGCCGTCGCGGGGGCGAAGCTGCATGGAATGCTGGTGGACGCGGAGGGGATGCGTTGCCCGGAATCGAGCGACAGCGGTTGTAAACTGGCCTACGTCACCCCTTCTCACCAATACCCTCTGGGCGTGACCATGAGCCTGGCCAGGCGCCTTGATCTGCTGGCCTGGGCCGAGCGTAATCAAGGCTGGATCGTTGAGGACGACTACGATGGCGAGTACCGCTACAGCGGAGCGCCGTTGTCGCCGTTGGCTGCGCTGGACCGGCATGGTCGCGTTCTGTATGTCGGGACGTTCGCCAAGGTCGCGTTTCCGGCGTTGCGTCTCGGGTATCTGGTGTTGCCGCGCAATCTGGTCAAGCCTTTCAGTCAGCGCCGGGCTGTGGACATGCGTCACTCGGAGATAGGCACTCAGGCGGTCATGGCTGAGTTCATCGCAGCGGGGCATTTTCAGCGGCATATCCGGCGCATGCGTCGCGCGGCATTGAGTCGGCGCGATGCGCTGCTGGCCGGGTGGCCGGAAAATCTGCGCGGCTGCAGTCCGATGCCCAGACCACTGGCGGGGCTGCATGTGTCGGTGGCCGCGGACAGCATCGAGCGAGAGCGGGAGTTGGTGGCAAAGGCGGAAAGCGTGGGGGTCGAGGTCGCGCCGTTGAGCGAGTACTGGCTGCCCGAATCCGACACCCCTGTGGATAACCGGGCCGGCCTGGTGCTGGGGTTTGCGGCGGTGCCGGAGGCGGATATTGCGTCGGCGCTGGAGAGGTTGCGCCGGGTGTGGCGAGATTGATCAAAACGGTAGCTATGTAGCATCCGGCTTGCCGACGGTGGGGGCTGTGAGATCGCCACCGCCGGCAAGCCGTGCCGCTACACGTCATTCACTGTCCGGCAGCCCTTAATGCTCAGCATTTACGGGGGTATACTCGCGCCCATTGCAACCATTTCCTGAGATTCCTTCATGAGCCTTCCTCTTTCTGCGACGCCGGAACGTAAATTCGGCACGCCGCTGATTGCCTTCCTTCTGTTGGTCATCGGCGCACTCTTCCTCCAATCTGCCGTGGGCGGCAAACAGGTACTGCTGCTGATCGTCGGTGCCGCGCTGGGTCTGACGCTGTACCACGCGGCGTTCGGCTTCACCTCAGCCTGGCGCGTATTCATCAACGAGCGTCGTGGTGCCGGTCTGCGTGCGCAGATGGTGATGCTGGCGATTGCTGTGGTCCTGTTCTTCCCGGCTCTGGGTGCAGGCACTTTGTTCGGCAATCCGGTGACAGGACTGGTCGCGCCAGCGGGTGTATCGGTTGTGTTCGGCGCGTTTATCTTCGGTATCGGCATGCAGATGGGCGGGGGGTGTGCGTCAGGGACGCTGTTCACGGTTGGTGGTGGTAATGCGCGGATGGTCGTGACGTTGCTGTTCTTCATCATCGGTTCGGTGGTAGCGACCCATCACGCCGATTGGTGGTTTTCCCTGCCATCGTTCCCGGCCACTTCCATCGTCAAGGTTTTCGGTGTCATGCCCGCGCTGATCATGAGCCTGGCTCTGTTCGCCGCCATTGCACTGGTCACGCTCATGCTGGAAAAGCGCCGTCATGGCGGGCTGGAAGCGGCTGTCAGCAGTGAGCATGTCGGTCTGCGTCGTTTCCTGCGCGGCCCGTGGCCGCTGGTGTGGGGCGCCATCGGGCTGGCTTTGCTCAACTATGCAACCCTGGCACTGGCTGGCCGCCCTTGGGGCATCACCTCGGCGTTCGCCTTGTGGGGCGCGAAAGTGGCGAGCGGTCTGGGCGTTGATGTCGGCAGTTGGGTGTTCTGGCAGAGTCCGGCGAACGCCAAGGCGCTGGCCGCTCCGGTGTGGGAAGACATCACCACCGTAATGGACATTGGCATCATGCTGGGTGCAGCAGTGGCGGCGGGGCTTGCAGGACGTTTCTCGCCAAGTCTGAAGATCCCGACGCGTTCCCTGGTCGCGGCGGTGATTGGCGGTCTGTTGCTGGGTTACGGTTCGCGCCTGGCCTACGGCTGCAATATCGGCGCGTACTTCAGCGGTATCGCGTCGGGCAGCCTGCATGGCTGGCTTTGGCTGATCGCGGCATTCGCCGGCAATGCGGTGGGTGTGCGTATTCGTCCGTTCTTCTTCGAAGGCGAGCGTCGTCCGGTTGTCTTGACCGGTTGCTGATTAGAAGCCGAACAAACGGTTTGTAGCAGCCCGGCTTGCCGGCGGTGGCGCTAGCAATTATCGCTACCGCCGGCAAGCTGCTACAAGGGATGGTCCAACTTATCGGTATTACTTCAGCTGTTCCTTCGCCACCTTGACGATGTTGTCAGTGGTAAACCCGAACTTCGCCTGCAACTTGTCGATCGGTGCCGAGGCGCCGAACGTGTTCATTACGATCTTCGCGCCGCTCTGACCGACATACCGATCCCAGCCGACAGGTCCCGCCTGCTCCACCACCAGGCGCGCAGTCACGCTCGGTGGCAATACGCTGTCGCGATAGGCCTTGTCCTGGTCCTCGAACAGTTCCCAACTCGGCATCGACACCACGCGCGCAGCAATGCCATCGGCCTTGAGTTTCTCGAACGCTTCGACGGTCATCCCGACCTCGCTGCCGGTAGCGATCAGGATTACGTCCACTTTGTCTTTCACGGCGTCGGCCAGCACATAGGCGCCTTTGGCTACGTTCTCGGCACTGGCATATTTCGTGCGATCCAACGTCGGCATCGGCTGACGGGACAGTACCATGCAGCTTGGGCGATGGGTCTGGGCCAGCGCGACCTTCCAGGCTTCGGCGGTTTCGTTGGCGTCCCCTGGACGCAACGTCAGCAAGCCGGGCGTGGCACGAAGCTGCGTGAGGTGCTCGATAGGCTGGTGGGTCGGGCCGTCTTCACCGACGCCGATGGAGTCATGGGTGAAGACGAAGACCACCGGCAATTCCATGATCGAGGCCAAGCGAATCGGCGGTTTCATGTAATCGCTGAACACCAGAAACGTCGAGGTGTACGGGCGTATGTAGGACAGCGCCAGGCCGTTGGCGATGGAGCCCATTGCGTGCTCGCGGATACCGAAGTGCAGATTGCGGCCACCGTAGCTGTCGGCTTCGAAGCTGCCAGCCCCTTCAAAGGTCAGATTGGTTTTGGTGGAGGGGGAAAGGTCTGCTGATCCTCCGATGAGCCAGGGAATCTGTTGGGCGAAACCGTTCAGAACCTTGCCACCCGAGGCCCGCGTAGCGATGCCTTTCGCGTCGGCGTCGAAGCTGACCGCCGTGTTGCGCCATCCCTCTGGCATCTCCCCGGCACGCATTCTCTGAAGTTCATCGGCCAGCGCCGGCTGATCTTTCTCGAAGCGCGCGAACGTTTCCCGCCAAGCGTCGTAATCACTGCCGCCTCGTTCCAATAGCGCGTCGCGCAGGTGATGGCGGGCTTCTTCCGGCACCAGAAAGTTGCTGTTTTCGTCCCAGCCATAGGCTTTCTTGGTCAGCTTGATTTCATCTTCGCCCAGCGGTTCGCCGTGGGCCGATGCGGTGTTGTGTTTGTTCGGCGAGCCATAGCCGATCACGCTGTCGACCACGATCAGGGTCGGCGCATCGTTGGTCTGCTGGAAGGTCTGGATTGCCTTGGCCAGCGCCGCGGCGTCGTTGGCGTCTTTCACATGCAGGGTTTTCCAGCCGTAGCCTTCGAAGCGCTTGCGCGGATCGTCGCTGTAGGCCAGTTCCGTATGGCCTTCGATGCTGATGGTGTTGTTGTCGTAGATCCAGCACAGGTTGGACAGTTTAAGGTGACCGGCAAGTGAAGCCGCTTCGGCCGTCACGCCTTCCATCATGTCGCCGTCGCCGCACAGCACATAGACGTTGTAGTCGAACAGTGTCGCGCCTGGTTTGTTGAAATGCTCACCCAGCCAACGCTCGGCCATTGCCATACCCACGCTGTTGGCACAGCCCTGACCCAGTGGGCCGGTGGTGGTTTCAACGCCGGTGGTCATGCGGTACTCCGGGTGACCGGGGGTCTTGGAGTCCAGTTGGCGAAACTGTTTGATGTCTTCCAGGCTCACCGCTGGTTTGCCTGAGCGCTTCCCGTGCTCGTCGATTTCGACCACACCTGCCAGATGCAGCAGTGAGTACAGCAGCATCGATGCATGTCCTACCGAAAGCACGAAACGGTCGCGGTTTGGCCAGTCGGGATGTTCAGGGTGGTAGCGCAGGAAATCTTTCCACAGGGTGTAGCCGACCGGCGCAAGCGCCATGGGAGTGCCGGGGTGGCCAGAGTTGGCCTTCTGCACGGCATCCATCGCCAGGGTGCGGATGGTGTTGATGGTCAGCTGATCGCGGTCGCTGTGCTGTGGCGCTGGTCGTTCGGTGGAGTGAGAGGTAGCAGACGAGCTCATTAACTTTCTCCTCGTAACGTGTGGCTGAAGCTTCCAGATAGGTGTTGAGCACGAGGAGTGCGGGTTCGTTCCATGAATAATCTGTTAGCTGACTGGCGTGTCATTACAAAGCATTAACCGATTCAGCAACTCGTCGATCCGCAGGTCTTCTGGCGAACCATCTGGTCCATTTGCATTCGAACCCTTGGGGTTTGTGCATGTTGCCGTACCCGATCACTGACTTTTGAACGGGGGTGGCCTTTGCAGGAAACGATCATCAAGAAATATCGCGCCATGGTCAGGACTTTCACCTACATCGGTTGGTCACTGTTCTGGCTGTTGATCTGGGACGTCATCGTCACGGTTGATTTCATGCTGTATCTGGAACGCAAGATCACCCTTCCATCGATGCCGCTGACGTTGCTCGGTTCGGCGCTGGTGGTGCTGACCAGTTTTCGTAACTCCAGTGCCTACAACCGCTGGTGGGAGGCGCGCACGTTGTGGGGCGCACTGGTCAATAACTCCCGCAGCTTTGCGCGACAGGTTCTGACGCTGATCGACGACGAGGATGAGTTAAACCCGGTCAAAGCCGTCTTGCTGCGTCGGCATGTGGCTTATGTGGAATGTTTGTCAGCGCATTTGAAGGGCGGGGATTGCGGCGAGGACGTGACCGCGATGATTCCGCGTGAAGAGTATGAACGCCGCAAACGCACCAATAACTTCCCCAACGACATCCTCAATGAATCCGCCGCAATCATCGCGGGCGAATACAAGGCTGGCCGCCTGGACAGCATTCGTCTTGAACGGCTGGAAGCGACATTGGTGGAGATTTCCAATTGCCAGGGCGGCATGGAGCGAATTGCCAATACGCCGTTGCCTTATCCGTACGTGACGTTCCCGCGTTTGTTCATCACGCTGTTCTGCATCATCGTGCCCATCGGTCTTGTCGAAACCCTCGGCTGGTTTACGCCACTGGCTTCCACGGTCGTGGGTTTCATGTTGCTGGCGATCGAGAAGATCGGCACCGACCTGCAAAGCCCGTTCAAGGCCTCAGAGCACGAGATCCAGATGAAAGCGCTGTGCGACAACATCTCGGGGAATTTGAATTCGATGTTGCGCGATGCCACCGAAAAGCAGCGGTAAGCCCCAACCGGCGTTCTGATCGTTCCCACGCTCCGCGTGGTAATGGCGTCCGTGACGCTCGGCGTCACACAATGGACGCGGAGCGTGGGCACGATCAGCTTTGTCGCTGCTTCTATGTACCCGACTTGATCTTGGTCCAAACGCGCGTCCGCGCACGCTCGGCATCACGGGGCAGCGGTGTCAGCGTGTACAACGTCTTCATCGCTTCCTCGGTCGGGTACAGATTCGGGTTAGTGCGGATCGCCGGATCGACCATTTCGGTCGAGTCCTTGTTCGGGTTCGGATACCCGACGAAGTCGCTGATCGGCGCGATTACTTGTGGTTGCAGGAGGTAGTTGATGAATGTGTGAGCATCTTCCACGTCCTTGGCGCCCTTCGGAATCGCCAGCATATCGAACCAGATCGGCGCACCTTCCTTTGGCAGACGCATGTCCACTACAACACCGTTCTTGGCCTCCTTGGCGCGGTTCGCGGCTTGCGAGAAGCTGCCCGAATAGCCCACTGCCACACAGATATCGCCGTTGGCAATGTCAGCCATGTACTTGGAGGAGTGGAAGTAGGTGATGTACGGACGAATCTTCATCAGCAAGGCTTCTGCCTTGTCGTAGTCCTTCGGATTCTTGCTGTTTGGATCAAGCCCCAGATACTTCAGGGCGAGCGGCAGGATCTCGGAAGGCGAATCCAGCAGCGTCACGCCGCACTGTTTCAGTTTGCTGATGTTTTCCTCCTTGAAAATCAGATCCCAGCTGTCCACCGGTGCGTTGTCGCCGAGCACCGCCTTGACCTTGTCCGGGTTGAAGCCAATCAGGATGGTGCCGTACATGTAAGGCACGGCGAACTTGTTGCCCGGATCGTTGGCCTCCAGCAGCTTCATCAGCTTGGGGTCCAGGTGCGAATAGTTGGTCAGCTTCGACTTATCCAGCGGCTGAAACACGCCTGCCTGGATCTGCTTGGCGAGAAACACGTTGGACGGCACGACGACGTCGTAGCCCGAATTGCCCGTCAGCAGTTTGGCTTCCAGTGCTTCGTTGGTGTCGAAAATGTCGTAGATCAGCGGGACCTTGGTGTCCTTTTTGAAGTTTTCCAGGGTCTGCGGCGTGATGTAGTCGAACCAGTTGTAGACGCGCAGGGTCTTTTGCTCGTCGGCGTGCGCCGCGCCGGCGAGCATGGCCGCGCCCGACGTTGCGATGAGGGTCGAGGCGATAAAGCGTTTGAGTCTGTTCATCGTGGTTGCTCTTCTTCGAATTGAGAGGGTCAGACGCGTTCGAAACCTTCCAGCACGTTCACGGCATTGATGCCGATTTCCTCGACGGCATAGCCGCCTTCCATCACAAACAGAGTGGGCTTGCCCAAACGTGCGATGCGTTCGCCCATGCGCAGGTAATCCGGGCTGTCGAGCTTGAATTGCGAGATCGGGTCGTCCTTGTAGGTGTCGACGCCAAGCGACACCACCACTACGTCGGTGCCAAAGCGTTCGATCTCTGCGCAAGCCTGTTCCAGCGCCGCGCTCCATTGCGTCCAGTCGCTTCCGGCCGCCAGTGGATAGTTGAAGTTGAAGCCTTCCCCGTCGCCTTCGCCGAGCTCGTTTTCGTAGCCGAGGAAGAACGGGAATTCCGCTTCAGGATGACCGTGGATCGAGGTGAACAGCACGTCGCTGCGCTCGTAGAAGATCGACTGGGTGCCGTTGCCGTGGTGGTAATCGACGTCGAGGATCGCGACCTTTTTGTGGCCCTGATCGAGAAAGGCCTGGGCCGCGATGGCCGCATTGTTCAGGTAGCAATAGCCGCCCATAACGTCGCTCGCCGCGTGATGCCCCGGTGGACGACACAGGGCGAACGCGCTGCGAGCGCCATTCTGGATCGCTGCCTGGGCGGTGAGTGCGACCTGAGCTGCGCTGTACGCGGCTTGCCAGGTGCCGGCGGTAATCGGAGCGCCGGCGTCGAAGGTGTAATAGCCCAGTTGCCCGTGCAGGCTGGTGGGGATGACCGAGCGCAAGGTTCGAGCAGGCCAGGTGTAGGGCAGCAGATCACCTTCCGGATTGGTCTCGGCCCAACGTGCCCAGGCACCTTTGAAGAATTCCAGAAATGCCTTGGTGTGAATGCGTTCGATCGGTGCAATGCCAAAGTCCTGCGGGCTCTCCACAGCGCCTATCTCACGGTCTTTGACCCGTTGCAGCACATGGTCGGCGCGCGATGGCATCTCGAAGCAGGGCATCAGCTTGCCGTCGATCAATTCGCAGCGGCCATGATGAAGATGGTGATCGTCTGAATAGATCGTCAGCATTTTTTTGTTCTCCCGGGGCTAAGTTGACTGCCATTCTTGTGGCGCAGGGCTTTTCAGAGAACGACGGAAACGGCCAAAAGGGGATGAATGCGGCCATAAACTCTGTCCGTAAATCGCCCCTAAATGTGGCGGATCGCCCTGTTTCGAGGCAAAGCGCTGTGTGCGGCGGGTGACGTTACTTGTAGCAGCCCGGCTTGCCGGCGGTTGCGGACCTCGGCTCGTCACCGGCGGCAAACGGAACGCCGGCCGGCCGGACTGCTACAGAGCGCCGGTGCAAGTAGTCAAACCCGAAACTGGCTCGGCGCCACACCGCTCCAGCGAATGAAGGCATGACGAAAGCTCGCGGTTTCGCTGAAACCAAGCTCTTCCGCGATGCGATGGATAGGCAGTTGATCGTCTTGCAACAATTGCTTGGCGCGCTCGAAGCGTAGCTCGTCGAGCAGTTGTTGATAGCTGCTGCCCGTGGCCTGCAGGTGACGACGAAGGGTACGTTCAGAGCAGGTCATTTTCTGCGCGAGCATGCCAAGGCTTGGCGTCTGGCCAAGTTGATCGGATAGCAAATGACGTATTCGCCCAAGCCATGCCTGACGGCCGGTGAACTCGATGTTCTGCCGACGGCAGCGCTCACGCATGTCGCGATGGGTGACGGGGTCGGCAAGGGTCAGCGACTGGTCGAGCCAGCGCTTGTCGAAGGCGAAAGCGTTGTCTTGGGCATTGAAATGCAGATCGCAGGCGAAGCTTTCTCGATAGCTGGCCTGGTAATCAGGGGCATCATGGGCGAAGCGGGCGCCAAGCAGTGGCAAGGCTTTGCCCAGCAAGTCGTCGCAGATCACCTTCAGCGATGCCATGCACAACTCGGCGTTGAAGACCCGCAGGTCCTCGTCGTCGCGATAGTCGCTGGCGCTGAGCCAGATACTTTCACCGTCCTCGATCAACTGCAGTTCGAACAACGTGCCGAGCAAGGCCGGGTATTCCAGCGCCAGGCGCAAGGCGTCACCGAAAGTGGCACTCGTCAGCAGGGCGTAACCGAGAATCCCGTAGGACGACACATGCATGCGCCGGCCGAGTGGCAAACCGATCTCCCTGCGCAGCGCTACCGCATTGGCGCAGACCTGCATTTCCTGAAAAGTGGTGATGCGGATATCCGGCCGACTCAGATCCGCTTCAGTGATCCCACTCCCGGCCAGCAACGCTTCGCTGCCCCAGCCTTCGGCCGAAAACGTCTCCAGCACCAGTGAAACGGCGTTGAGGGTGGTGAGGTGGGAATGAAGCATGAGGCCGGTCCGATTGTTTTTTCATCGGAGAAGGGGAGCAAGAGGTGTGCCGTAGATCGTGAATGTTCACTAAGAGCTGTAGGAGCGCGCTTGCCCGCGATACGTTTGTCCAGACACTGCGATGTTGTCTGGGCCTTCGCCATCGCGGGCAAGCGCGCTCCTACAGGGAGGGTATGTCGATGCTTATCAGCGCAGCTCCCCACACACATCCAGTTCCGCCAGACGCCGCACGTCGTCCTGCGCCAGCCCCGCACCCAGCAGCGCGTGCAGCTTGCCGAACGCCGCTTCGCGGGTCATGCCGCCGCCGGACAGGACGCCAACGTCGCGCAGGCGGCTGCCGGCTTCGTAGACATCCAGCTCTACGCCGCCTTCATGGCACTGAGTGATTGCCACCACACAGATGCCTTGCTCGCGGGCACGCTGCAGGCTGTCGAGGAAGGCCGGATTGTCGCTGGGGCCGGTGCCACTGCCGAAGCATTCGAGGATCAGGCCTTCAATGCCGCTGTCGATCAGGCCATCCAGTTGCGCGGCGCCAATGCCGGGGAACAACGGCAACACCGCGACGCTGACCAACTGCTTGGGTTGGCGATAATCCAGCGCCGCTGGCCATTCGGACACCGCCTGGCCTCCACGCGCACGATTCAGCGCAGCGAACGGATTACGCCCGCAGCTACGAATCTTGGCGCAACGTGTTGGCTGCAGCAGCTCACCGTGGAAGTACAGATGCACACCCGCTGACAGGCCTTTGCCGAGCGATTGCAATGCGCCGTTGACGTTCTCCCAGGCATCGCTGTCCGGAACACCGGCAGGCAGCATCGACCCGGTAAAGACTACCGGCGCATTCAATCCCAGCAACTGGAAACTCATGGCCGCCGCACTGTAGGCCAGAGTATCGGTGCCGTGCAGGATCAACACCGCATCGCAGCCATTGACTTCGACGGCGTCGACCACGGCTTCGCGCAGGCGCTGCCAGTAGTCGGGTGTCATGTTGGCGCTGTCGATCAAAGGAGACATTTCGCGAAACTGCCATTGCGGCACTACCAGCGCGGGCTGACCAGCAAGTTGCTCGGCCATCCGTGCTTCGAAACCGGAAGCCGGCGCCAGACCGTTTTCACTGGCCTGCATGCCGATGGTTCCGCCGGTATAGAGCACCATCACTTGCTGGGCCGGTGCGTGGTTTTCGCGATTCATGCCTGTCTCCCTGGACTGACTTTCGGATGATTAAGTAGCGTCGACGACTGTTTTTCCGTTCGCCGTGGCAGGCGTGACGGCAGGCTGTTCGTGGCCCGGTTTCGGCCAGGCCTTGAGGTCCAGATCCAGATCGGGGAACTGACTGGAGTCGAACACCGGCGTCTGGATACCCGCCTTACGCTGTGCATCGTAGTCATTGAGGATGCGCAGTCCAATTTTGAACAGCATGGCCAGCGCGATCAGATTGACGAACGCCAACAGGGTCATGGTGATGTCGGCGAAAGCAAACACGGTGCCCAGGTCTTCGACGGCGCCCCAGAGGATCAGCACCAGTACCAGCGCACGGTAGCCGATCAACGCCTTGCGGCTTTCGCCAATCAGGAAGCGCAGGCTGTTTTCGCCCAGATAGTAGTTGTAGAGAATCGAGGTGAACACGAACAACGCCAACGCCACGCTGATGAACAGCTTGCCCCAGTCACCGACGACCGCTGCCAGCGAGTTCTGGGTCAGGGCGATGCCATCGCCTTCGAAGCCCGGGGTGTAGAAACCGGAGAGCAGAATCAGCAGGGCGGTGCAGGTGCAGATGACGAAGGTGTCGAGGAAGACGCTGAATGCCTGGACCACCCCTTGAGCGATCGGGTGCTGAACTTCAGCCACCGCCGCCACATTAGGTGCGCTGCCCAGACCGGCTTCGTTGGCGAATACGCCGCGCTTCACACCCATGACAATCGCGCTGCCGATCAGGCCACCGAACACCTCGTCCATACCAAATGCGCTTTTGACGATCGTCATCAGCATGTGCGGGACCTGCTCGAACTGCACGGCAATCACGTACAACGTCACCGCGATGTAGACCAGCGTCTTGATTGGCACCAGCAGGTCGGCCACTGCCGCGATGCGCTTGATGCCTCCCACGAACACCAACCCGAGCAGCACGGCCAGACCTACACCGGCATAACCCGGCGAAACACCGAAGGCGCTGTTCAGAGAGTGGGTCACGGCATGGGATTGCAAGCCGTTGAAGGCGAAACCGAAGGTCACCAGCAGCAACACCGCCATGATCATGCCCAGCCAGCGTTTGCCCAGGCCATGTTGAATGTAGTAGGACGGGCCGCCGCGATATTGCCCTTCGGCATCGCAACGCTTGTACAGCTGCCCAAGAGAGCACTCAAAGAAACTGCTCGCCATACCGACCAGCGCGGTCACCCACATCCAGAACACCGCACCCGGTCCGCCCAGAGTCACGGCGATACCGACACCGGCGATGTTACCGGCACCCACTCGCCCCGCAAGGCTGAGCATCAAGGCCTGAAACGAACTCAACTGGCCCGAGCTACTGCGCAGGCTTTCGCGAAAGACCGCGAACATGTGAACGAAGTGGCGTAGCTGAACGAAACGCGAGCGAATCGTGAAATATCCACCGAGCCCGACAATGAGCACGATCAGCAGTTTTCCCGAGAGGAAGTCGTTGATGACTTCAAGCATGTGTGATCCTCGCTTTTTAGAGGGGGCGCACTATACCGGTGCGCGTTATTGGAGTCTTTATTCGGTTTGTCGCTTTACAGCTTCTTCCCTGATAGGAGCACGCTTGCTCGCGATGGCGGCGTCTCGGTTCGTGATGTGTTGGCTGTAATACCGCCATCGCGCGCAATCGCGCTCACACAAGGAGTTCGGTGTTATGACTGCGGCTGAACCGGGTCATTCCGGGCAAAAAAAAGGGCCTGGAAGCGTCTACTTCCGGCCCTCAAAAGGGTGAGGGGTGTCTAGGCCCTCAGCCTGGTGATCGTGTTGCAGGTAAAGCGGGAGCTGCCGATCAGGCCTTCAGCGGCACCAATCGTGGAGCGATCATGTTTTCCGGGCGCAGGATGTCGGCAAGCATCACGTCGTCCAGCAGACCTTCTTCGCGCACCAGTTCCAGTACGCCGCGGCCTGTTTCCAGGGCGATGCGGGCGATACGGGTGGCGTTCTCGTAACCGATGTACGGGTTCAGCGCAGTCACCAGACCGATCGAATGCTCGACCAGTTCGCGGCAGCGTTGTTCGTTGGCAGTGATGCCGACGATGCAGTGCTCGCGCAGCATGTCCATGGCGCGCTGCAGCAGACGGATCGAGTCGAAGATCTTGTAAGCGATCAGCGGCTCCATCACGTTCAATTGCAGTTGGCCGCCTTCCGCCGCGACGGTCAGCGCCAGGTCGTTACCCATGATCTCGAAGGCGCACATGTTCACGGCCTCCGGAATCACAGGGTTCACTTTGCCGGGCATGATCGAACTGCCTGGCTGACGCGCTGGCAGGTTGATCTCGTTGATACCGGTGCGAGGGCCGCTGGACAGCAGGCGCAGGTCGTTGCAGATCTTCGACAGCTTGACTGCCGTACGCTTGAGCATGCCGGAGAACAGTACGAATGCACCCATGTCGGAGGTGGCTTCGATCAGGTCCGCAGCGGGAACCAGCGGCTGACCGCTGATGATCGCCAGACGCTCCACTGCCAGATGCTGATAGCCGGGGTCGGCGTTGATGCCGGTGCCGATGGCGGTGCCGCCGAGGTTCACTTCGGTCAACAGCTCGGGCGCCAGGCTGCGCAGACGATTCAGGTCTTCAGTGAGGGTGGTGGCGAAGGCGCGAAATTCCTGGCCGAGGGTCATCGGCACGGCGTCTTGCAGTTGGGTGCGACCCATCTTCAATACGTGGTTGAATTCCTGACCTTTGGCCGCGAACGCCTGGATCAGGCTGTCGAGGCTGGCGAGCAATGCGTCATGACCCAACAGCAGACCGAGGCGAATGGCCGTCGGGTATGCGTCGTTGGTCGACTGCGCCATGTTCACGTCGTTGTTCGGGTGCAGGTACTTGTACTCGCCTTTCCCATGACCCATCGCTTCGAGCGCGATGTTGGCGATGACTTCGTTGGCGTTCATGTTGGTGGACGTACCGGCGCCGCCCTGAATCATGTCGACCACGAACTGTTCGTGGAAGTCGCCACGAATCAGGCGTGCGCAAGCTTCGCTGATCGCTGCGTGCTTCTCGCTGCTCAGGTGGCCGAGCTGATGGTTCGCATCTGCTGCTGCCTGTTTGACCATGGCCAGGCCAACGACCAGTTTGGGGTAGTGAGCGATCGGAACGCCGGAGAGCCGGAAGTTCTGTACGGCGCGCAGGGTCTGGATGCCGTAATACGCTTCAGCGGGTACTTCGAGAACGCCAAGCAAGTCTTTTTCGATGCGAAATGATGCAGCGGAGGACATGATAGAGAAAGTCTCAAGAGAGGCACGGACTAAGCCGGAACGCCTTAGATACTAGGCCTGTGGCCGATTGCGAACCAATGCTGTTAAGCGCTAGCCTATGCGCAAACGGCATAATGTTGATGTGACGTTCGGATTATGACGAACGTGTGAATAGCTTCAGTTGCAAATTCGGTGCATCACTGTAGGAGCGCGCTTGCCCGCGATTGCTGATTGTCTGTGACATCGTAGTCAGCAGACACGACGCAATCGCGGGCAAGCGCGCTCCTACAGTGAGCGGTAACCACGTCCGGGGAGGACGCCATGAACCTGGAAAGCAAATGGCTGGAAGACTTCAGCGCACTGGCCGCGACCCGCAGTTTTTCGCAGGCGGCGGAGCGTCGATTCGTGACGCAGCCGGCGTTCAGTCGGCGAATTCGCAGTCTGGAGTCCGCACTGGGCCTGACGCTGGTCAATCGATCCCGAACCCCCATCGAGCTGACGGCGGCGGGCCAGTTGTTTCTGGTGACGGCGCGGACCGTGGTCGATCAGCTTGGCGAGGTACTGCGTCATTTGCATCATCTGGAAAGCGGGCAAGGTGAGGTAATGCAGATTGCAGCGGCTCACTCGCTGGCGCTGAGTTTCTTCCCTCGCTGGATCGCCCAGCTGCGCAATGAAGGGCTGAACATCGCTACGCGGCTGGTCGCCACCAACGTGGGTGACGCGGTGCATGCCCTGCGTGAAGGGGGCTGCGATCTCATGCTCGCGTTCTACGACCCGGATGCCGCGTTGCAGATGGACGCGGAAATTTTCCCGTCCCTGCACCTGGGCATGACGGAGATGCTTCCGGTGTGTTCGGCAGATGCGGACGGACAGCCGTTGTTCGATCTGGAGGGCGAACTCAGCGTTCCATTGCTGGCCTATAGCGCTGGCGCATTCCTCGGGCGCTCGGTCAACCTGCTGCTGCGCCAGCGCAATCTACGTTTCACTACGGTTTACGAAACGGCAATGGCCGACAGTCTCAAGGGCATGGCACTCCAGGGTCTGGGCATCGCCTGGGTGCCGCGCCTGAGTATTGCGGCAGAGCTGGAACGCGGTGAACTGGTGATCTGTGGGGGCACGCAATGGCATGTGCCGCTGGAGATTCGGCTGTATCGCTGCGCGCTGGTGCGCAAGGCCAATGTGCGGTTGCTGTGGCGCAAGCTGGAGGGTGGCGTGGCGCAGGCGGCTGTCTGACCTGGGAGTCAGCAAATACGGGGCTTTGCAGCGAGAAACGATTGGCTGACAGGAGGTCGTCAGCGTCCTGTCAAATGCGACTCTTTGCGGTATACTGCGCGGCCTTTGGCCGGTTGCTCCGGTCATTATTCGTACGACAAGCCACGCCGGTCCTCCCGCGTGGCTTGTTGTTTTTAGACGCGCCTGCGGGCGCCCGATGAGAGGCACGACGATGAGCGCACTGGTTGGCGTGATCATGGGCTCCAAGTCCGATTGGTCCACCCTTAGCCACACCGCCGACATGCTGGAAAAGCTCGGCATTCCGTACGAAGTCAAAGTGGTTTCGGCGCACCGTACGCCCGATCTGCTGTTCCAGTACGCTGAAGAGGCCGAAGGCCGTGGCATCGAGGTGATCATCGCCGGTGCCGGTGGTGCCGCTCACCTGCCAGGCATGTGCGCTGCCAAGACTCATCTTCCAGTGCTGGGCGTTCCGGTACAGTCCTCGATGCTGTCTGGCGTCGACTCGTTGCTGTCCATCGTGCAGATGCCTGCGGGCATTCCGGTTGCGACTCTGGCCATCGGCAAGGCGGGCGCAATCAACGCAGCGCTGCTCTCGGCCAGCATTTTGGGCGCCAAGCACCCACAATTCCACGCAGTGCTGAAGAAATTCCGCACTGAGCAGACAGACAGCGTTCTGGACAATCCAGACCCGCGCGAGGCCTGAGGTTTTCATGAAGATCGGCGTTATCGGTGGCGGCCAGCTGGGTCGCATGTTGGCTCTGGCGGGCACACCGCTGGGAATGAATTTCGCTTTTCTCGATCCTGCGCCGGACGCCTGTGCCGCCGCGCTCGGCGAG
>Ga0160447_100274_pt1 | contig 27761 bp, 29 predicted proteins | sample HID1973K_E1MG_FD_108222 | JGI IMG/M metagenome (GOLD analysis project Ga0160447, IMG submission 108222) | Enriched mosquito-associated microbial communities from UW Madison campus, WI, USA - HID1973K_E1 MG | ecosystem: Host-associated > Arthropoda: Insects > Digestive system > Unclassified ...
CGACGACTTCATGTCGCCCTTGCGCATCATCGGGCCGGCTTCCATCGACGAATGCATCTCGTCGCCGGTGCGGTCCAGGAAGCCCGTGTTGATGAACGCGACGCGCGCGCCCGCCGCCGCGATGCAGGCCTTGAGGTTGACGCTCGTGCGGCGTTCCTCGTCCATGATGCCCATCTTGATGGTGTGACGCGGCAGGCCGAGCAGGTCTTCGACGCGTGAGAACAGTTCGTCCGCGAACGCCACTTCGGCGGGGCCGTGCATCTTCGGCTTTACGATGTAGATGGAACCCGTGCGCGAGTTCATCCTGTTCTTGAGATCGTGCATCGAGCCGAGCGTGGTCATCACCGCGTCGAGGATGCCTTCCGGAATCTCCTTGCCGTCGCGGTCGAGCACGGCGGGGTTCGTCATCAGATGGCCGACGTTGCGGATGAACAGGAGCGAACGTCCGTGCAGCTTGATGGTCGAGCCGTCGGGCGCGGTATATTCGCGATCCGGGTTCATGGCGCGCGTGAAGGTCTTGCCGTTTTTCGTGACCTGTTCCGCGAGATGGCCCTGCATCAGGCCGAGCCAGTTGCGATAGAGCTGCGCCTTGTCGGCGGCATCGACGGCCGCGACCGAATCCTCGCAGTCGATGATCGTGCTCACCGCCGCTTCCATCAGCACGGCCTTCACGTGCGCGGCATCGGTCTTGCCGATGGAATGATTCGCGTCGAACTGGATCTCGAAGTGCAGGTCGTTGTGCTTGAGCAGCACGGCGGACGGTTCTTTCGCGTCGCCCTGATAGCCCGCGAACTGTTCGCCGTTCTCGAGGCCGCTCTTGCTGCCGTTCTTCAGCGTGACCGTGAGCTGGCCTTGCTCGATGCTGTACTTCGTCGCGTCGGCGTGCGAGCCGTGCGCGAGCGGCGCATGGTCGTCGAGGAAAGCACGCGCGTACGCGATCACCTTCGCGCCGCGCTTCGGGTTGAACTGCGCGGTGCGCTCGGCGCCGTCCTTTTCGTCGATGGCGTCGGTGCCGTAGAGCGCGTCGTAGAGGCTGCCCCAGCGCGCGTTGGCGGCGTTGAGCGCATAGCGCAGATTCGAGAGCGGCACTACGAGTTGCGGGCCGGCCTGCTCGGCGATTTCGCGATCGACATTGGCGGTGCTCGCCTGCACGTGCGCGGGCGCGGGCACGATATAGCCGATCTCCTCGAGAAACTTGCGATAGCCGCGCAGATCGCGCACCGGGCCGGGATTGCTGCGATGCCAGTTGTCGAGTTCGGTCTGGAGGCGGTCGCGCTCGGCGAGCAACGCGCGGTTTTTCGGGGCGAGATCGTGCACGATAGCATCGAATCCCTTCCAGAAGGACGCACTGTCGACGCCCGTGCCGGGGATGGCTTCTTCATCGACGAACTTCGCGAGACTCGCGTCGACCTGCAGGCCGTGTTGTTTGATCATGTCGTTCATGGGCACTCCGGCTGAATTTGCTGCTGCACAGGGTTTTGGGGTGGGCTGGGCCCTATGGTAGCGCGTCTTGGGGGAGGATCGAAGCGTGGGCGGGGTGCAAGGGGCGTGCCTGCACGAGCCTTCGGACGGTCGATATCCGGAGCGGAAGTAGCGCCTTGCGGCACCGGGAATACTTCTGGGGGCTGCTAGCTGACGCGCTTCAATTCGTCGGCAAGCAACTGGAACTGTTTGCCAAGCGCGGGGATGTCTTCACGGATCGTTACCCAGACAATCCCGAAATCGATCTTGTGGTAGCCATGCGATAGTGCGTTTCGCATTTCATACGCCGACTGGAACGGCACCTCGGGATGTTGGACGACGAAGGCAGGAAAGTGTCGGGAGATATTTCTGCATGCCTCGCCAATCACTTCAATGTTACGGATGACCGCGTCTTGCGCGAATTCATCGTTGTTGAATGTCGCTTCGTCCAGTCCAGCGGTGTAGCGCGCAATACGCCGTATCGCCGTGAGGACGTGGTCTACGTACTCAGGCAAAGTCAATGCGTCTCGGCTCATACCGGAATGGCGCCTGCGATGATTTCATCGCGAGTTCGATCAGGCAGCGCGCGGGGAGTCAGCACATCCACTTTCACGCCGAGCAGTTCCCGCAACTCATGACGAATCGCGCCGATATCGAGCAATGATGTTTTCGGCGTAGGGTCGATGAGGAGATCGAGATCGCTCTCCTCCGTATCTTCACCGCGTGCGACCGAACCGAAGATGCGAGCATTCTTCGCGCGATGCGCTTCGATGATGCGACGAATCTCGTCGCGATGGGCTTCCAGTGCGATCGACGGTTTCATGATTCTTTGAATGATTGATCCGCTTGCCGAGTCGACGGTTATCCGGTGACCGTCAACTCAGAAGAAAATTATACGTGCAGTCTAGTATAGCGGCTCCGCCCAGGCCTCGAAGACGCGCGTCCATGCCGTCCCCAAGCAGCGAAATTCCAACTGCTTACAATCCGCCGACTCTCGTCGCTAAGGAACAGGCGTCATCGAGGCAGCCGGTTCGATTAAAACAATTCGGAATACCTGCCAAGAATGGCGCTAGACCTCCAATTGCCGCACAAGCCACCCAGCGACGGTTCGATCGTGACTGACACGAAGTCGATCCACTGACCCGTCGCTCAATGCAGCGTCGACGCGTTCGCCCCGCAGCAGTGTTTGTACTTACGTTCGCTGCCGCAGGGGCACGGCTCATTCCGGCCGATCTTATCTACTTTCAGTCGCGCGGATTGTGGCGCGTCTTCAGTCGCTCGCGCTCGGCGATGCGGTTCGAAAAAGCGGTAGATGTGGGGTAGGCCCGCGATCATCATCTGTATCACGTTTTCCCGGTCTTCGAGCCCGGCGGGGTTGGTGCGTGACTCGGGGTCCGGGTCATGCTCATGGCAAAGCATCAGAATAGGAACCAACGCACCGGCATAGTCGTCGTCGTCGAACAGCTCGTGCCAGCTTCCGTGCCGCATCTCTACACCGCTCATGAAGCCAAAGGCCCATTCATTGGCAAGGGCCGCGCCGCTTGCGTCCAGTGACAGCACCGGGAAATAAACTGCTTCTTCGTCGTGCAGGGTTTGCCGGAGGTCGTCCGCGATCGTGTTCCAGTGACGGATCAGCAGACCGAGGACCTGTTCGCCTTCCTTGGTGGTCGTGAAGGGGGCGTTATTTCCCAGTACCGCAGGCAGCCATTCGCTCGGCATGATCAATTGAGGGCTGCAAATCAGCGCAGCGAAAAAGCCGTCGAGCATTTCGAGGGTCATCGCCTCATCGCCAATCGAGTCGAGAAAGTCGTCCAGCCGATCGAGTTCGCGCTCGGTCAGCGGTTCTGTAGGCAGGGCTTTCAAGTAGTTCTCTCTGTCGGGGAAAATGCGCTCCACTGCATTATACGAATCCATAGCATCGAGCCCGGCTTGCGCGCCTGTGACGAAGACACGAAAGACCGGGCCCGACCCTGCGACTACGCCTTCAGCAAATCCTCGATCATCACCGGCAGTTTGCGCACCCGCACCCCCGTCGCGTGATACACCGCGCCGGTGATCGCCGCCGCGATTCCCGCCAGCCCGATCTCCGCGATCCCGCGCGCGCCGAGTTCGTTGAAGACCGTATCGGGGTAGTCGAGGAACGTGACGTCCATCTTCGGCGTATCGGCATTGGTCGCGACGACATAGTCCGCCAGACTGCTATTGACGGGCGCGCCGCTGCGTTCGTCGTAGACCGTATGCTCGAACAGCGCCATGCCGACGCCCATCACCACCGCGCCTTCGATCTGATTGCGGCCAGCCCGCGGATTGAGGATCTTGCCCGCATCGATCACGGTCACGACGCGGCTCACGCGCAGGCGCGCGGTCGCGGGTTGCCACGTCACTTCGGCGAAGTGCGCGCCGAACGAATGGATCGACCACTTCTTCTTCAGCGGATCGTCGAAGCCGCCTTTCGCGCTGCCGCTGCCCGATGCCGCATGCAGCTTCGCGGCCTCGAGAATGCGCGCGAACGGCACGCCGCTCTCGGGCCGCTCGTTCTTGCGATGCACATGGCCGCCGCTCAGCGTGAGTTCCTCCGCCTTCGCGCCCGCGAAAGGCAGTCCTTCCGTCTTGGCGGCGCGCGCGAGCAGCGTCTTGATGGCCTCGCGCACCGCATCCGATACCGCCGGAATCACCGATGCCGTCGCCGCCGATCCACCCGACACCGGCCCGAGCGGCAACGATGTATCGCCCAGGCCGACTTCGATCCTGTCGAGCGGAATACCCGTATGCTCCGCGACGATCTGGGCGAGGATCGTGTACGTGCCCGTGCCGATATCCTGCGTGCCGCACGCGACACGCGCGGTGCCGTCCGCGCGCAGATCGACGGTTGCGTCCGCCGAGAAGCGCAGGCCTGGCCAGCTGCACGCGCCGACGCCCCAGCCGAGCACGAGGCCATCGCGCTTCATCGAGCCGATTTCGGGCGTGCGCTTCGACCAGCCGAATTTCTCCGCGCCGGTCTTCAGGCACTCGACGAAATGCCGCGAGGAAAACGGCAAGCCGCTGCTTTCATCGACTTTCGGCTCGTTGCGCAGGCGCAGTTCGACCGGGTCCATCTTCAACGCGATGGCCAGCTCGTCCATCGCCGATTCGAGCGCGAACAGGCCGGGCACCGCGCCGGGTCCGCGCATCGACGTGGGTGAGCCGACATTGCGCTTCACCGTGCCGCCCGTCACGCGAAGATTGGGCGTGCTGTACATCGACGGCGTGGCTTCGCCGCAGTCTTCCGTGTAGTCGTCGTCGATGGCCTCGTGGTTCACGAAGTCATGCTGCAACGACACGAGCTTGCCGTCCTGCGTCGCGGCGAGCCGCACGCGCTGCTGCGTGGTCGGCCTGTGCCCGACGTTCTGGAACATCATCTTGCGCGAGAGCACGAGCTTCACGGGCCGCTCGAGTTGCCGCGTCGCAGCCGCGGCGAGCAGCGAATGCGGCCACATCCAGAGCTTGCCGCCGAAGCCCGAACCGAGATAGCGCGAGATCACGCGCACTTTCTCCTTGGGCAGGCCCATCATCTGCATCAGCGTGCCCTGATGATTGGCGACAGCCTGACTCGTTTCGTAGAACGTATAACTTTCGCCGTTCCAGTGTGCGATGGTCGCGTGCAGCTCGATCGGGTTATGCGTTTCGACCGGCGTCACGTAGTTCTCGTCGATCTTCACGGGCGCGTCGTCGAAGGCGCGGTCGGGGTCGCCGCGTTCGCTGTGCACGTCGAGCTTTTTGCCGGCGTCGAGCGTCGCGCTCACGTCGTGCGGTGTCCTGTCGTAACCGACCTTGACCGCAGCCGCCGCCGCGCTCGCCGCTTCGAACGTATCCGCCACGACGAGCGCAATGTACTGCCCGTAATAACGAATGACGTCGTCGTCGAAAGGCGGGCGGTTCTCGTCGACGAAACCGGTGTCGATCGAATTGCCGGAGATGCGATAGAAGCGGCCGATATTGCCGCGATGAAGAATCAGCTTCACGCCGCGCATCGCTTCTGCCGCGGCGAATTCGAGCGACGTGATCCTGCCGCTCGCAATGGTGGCGCCGACCGGCACGGCGTACAGCATGCCGGGCAGGTCGACGTCGGTGGTATAAGTCGCGCGGCCGCAGACCTTCAGCGGTCCGTCGATGCGCGACTGGGGCCGTCCAATGAAGGACTGCGTGATGTCGGGCGCGGTGGACATGTTCGGTTCCTCGGTCGGGTTCAGGATGCGGACGTGGCCATCTTCAGCGCATGCACGATGCAGCGCGTGGACAGCTCGACCTTGAAGCCGTTCTCGCTTTGCGGCTTCGCATCGGCGAGCGCGGCATCGGCGGCGCGCTTGAACGTGGCGTCATCGGGCGCTGCGTTCAGCAGTTCCTGTTCCGCCTCGCGCGATCGCCACGGCTTCGTGCCGACGCCGCCCAGACCCACGCGCGCGTGCGCGATGCGCCCATCCTCCACGCCGATCACGACGCCCGCCGACGCCAGCGCGAACTCATACGACGCGCGATCGCGCAGCTTCAGATAGAACGAGCGCGCGCCTTCGACCATCGGCGGCAGGGTAACGTGTGTGATGAGATCGCCCGCATCGAGCACGTTCTCGCGATCGGGCGTCGTGCCCGGCAGCAGGAAGAATTCGTCGATCGGAACCGCGCGCTTGCCGCCCGTGCCTTCGATGTGAACCGTCGCTTCGAGCGCCTGCAGCGCGACGCACATGTCCGACGGGTTGCTCGCGATGCACGATTCGCTCGTGCCGAGAATCGCCATCATGCGATTGAAGCCCTGAATCGCCGAGCAGCCGCTGCCCGGCTCGCGCTTGTTGCACGGCGATGTCGTATCGCGGAAATACACGCAACGGGTGCGTTGCAGGATATTGCCGCCGGTCGTCGCCATGTTGCGCAACTGCACGGACGCGCCCGCAAGCACCGCCTGCGACAACACCGCATAACGATCGCGGATCAGCGGATGATGCGCGAGGTCCGAGTTGCGCGAGGTCGCGCCGATCCGCACGCCGCCGTCGTTCGTGGTCTCGATCTTGTCGAGCGGCAGACGGCTGATGTCGACCACGCGCATCGGCCGCTCGACGTTGAGCTTCATCAGATCGAGCAGTGTCGTGCCGCCCGCGAGAAAGCGCACTTCCGCGCCTTGCTGCGCGGTGTGCGCGAGCGCGCCGGCAGTGATCGCGTCGCGCATGTCGCGCGCGCGGGAGAGCTGAAACATGTCCATGTCGCGCTCCTTATTTTGCCGTTGGCTTGGTCGCGCGCACCGACTGGATCGCCGCGACGATGTTCTGATAAGCGCCGCAACGGCACAGGTTGCCGCTCATCGCTTCGCGCACGTCGTCGTCGCTCGGTCCGATGGGTTCATCGAGCAGCGCCACCGCCGACATCAACTGGCCGGCCGTGCAGTACCCGCATTGATAGCCGTCGCATTCGACGAACGCGGCCTGCAGCGGATGCATCGCTTCGACTTCGCCGATGCTTTCTATCGTCGCGATGGTGTCGCCGTCGCAGGCGGCCGCGAAACAGAGACACGAGTTCACGCGGCGGCCGTTCACATGAACGGTGCATGCGCCGCATTGGCCGTGATCGCAGCCTTTCTTCGTGCCGGTGAGATGAAGATGCTCGCGCAATGCATCTAATAGCGTCGTGCGCGGATCGAGCGTAAGCGTCTCGCTGCGGCCATTGACGGTCATCGTGAAGGTGACGGTCGCGTCAGCCTGCGCGAGCGTCGGTGCAAGCGTCTTGTTGGGGGTATCGGCGTGCGTGGTTTTCGATTGGGGGATGTGACGTTGTGGCATCGAGCAATCTCCTTGAATAGTGCAGCACGCTGCTGCACTGATGCGGCAAAGCGGCAGAACGTGAGAGAGGCGAAGATGCGGCGAAGTGTCGGGCGCCGATGGCGCGGGGAAGGGCGGCGGGAAAGGGTCTGCGCGGGCGCGCGCAGGACCTTCGGGCGCCGGCGAAGCGGCGAAAGACGACACTCAGCCAGTATAGGCACGCGTCGCGAAACTTTCTCGATCGAAAGCTGGCGCGGGCGGCGGCGATGCAGCGGGCGCACGAAGCATGCCCGCCGGGGCGTCGGGGTGCTTCAGTGCGTGAGCACGGCGCGCGCGAACAAGGAAAGCAGGAACACGCCGACCGTCGTGAAGGCGACGAGGGCCACGAGGATCAGGATCAGGCGCAGGATCATCTGCATCGTGTCGTTCCAAAAAAATGGCCGCTTGCGCGGCCGGAAGGAGGGGTGGATCGGTCAGCCTTCAGACTAGGCGCGCTTTCTTAAATCAGACTTAAGCGCGCCGACTGTCCATGCGTTCCGTGCGGGCCGGCCCATTCTCCTTCCTTTCCGGATCCGATGCAGCACTCTTACCGCAGCGCTTCGCTATAACGGTCGCGCAGCGGGAGGAGCGTCAGAAGCGCGACCGCGCTGCCGAAGATCACGTAATAGCAGATCGAGAGCGGATCGCCCGTGGTCATCGTGAGCCATTGCACGATGGCCGGCGCAAAGCCGCCGAAGATCATCACCGCGACGTTGTAGCTCACCGAGATGCCCGTCGAGCGCACGCTCGAAGGCAGCAGCTCGGAGATGAACGCGGGGTAGCAGCCCTGAAAGATGCCGAGATAGGTCATCAGCAGCGCCTGACAGACGATCAGCATCGGCAGACTGGGATGCGCGGTGAGCACCGCGAAGATCGGATACGCCGTGACCAGCGACAGCGCGAGCGCGGTTCCCATCAGCTTCTTGCGGCCGATGCGGTCCGACAGGCGGCCGAAGATCGGGCAGCACACGAGATACACGAGCGCGCCGATCGTCGAGCTGATGAGGCCGTCGGTGAGCGCCATGTGCAGCACGCGCGTGGCGTGCGTCGGCAGATACAGCAGAAAGATGTACGTGCCGATGGTGCCGAACACCGTCAGTCCGAAGCCCGCGAGCACGGGCATCCAGTGCTTCGTGGCGGTGTCGCGGATCGGGCGCGTGGTCAGTTCGTTCTTCTGCGCCTTGTCGACGAACACGGGCGATTCGTCGAGCTTCGAGCGCAGATACAGGCCGACCGGCACGATCAGGAGGCCGATCACGAACGGAATGCGCCAGCCCCAGCTATTCAGATGCTCGGGGCTCAGCGTGCGCGTGAGCACCGCGCCGAAGAACGAACCCGCGAGACTCGCCGCGGCCTGCGCGACCATCTGGAAGCTGCCGAAGTAGCCGCGCTTGTTGGCGGGCGCGTATTCGACGAGAAACGCCGTCGCGCAGCCTACTTCGCCGCCCGCCGAGAAGCCCTGGATCAGACGCCCGAGCAGCATCAGCAACGGCGCGGCGACGCCGATCGCGGCATAGGTCGGCGCGAACGCGATGATCGCGATGCCGACCGCCATCAGCGAGATGGTCAGCGTGAGCGCCGACTTGCGGCCGACGCGATCCGCGACCGCGCCGAGCACAATGCCGCCGAGCGGGCGCGTCAGAAAGCCGACACCGAAGGTGGCCCAGGTCGCGAGCAGTGAGATAGTGGGATTCGTTGCGGGGAAGTACAGCTTGGCGATGATGACGGCGAAGAAGCCGTAGACCATGAAGTCGAACCATTCGAGCGCGTTGCCGATGGTCGATACGACGATGGCTCGTCGGCCAGACATGTTGATCGCGGCATTCTGTTCGGCCGCGTGGGCTGCGGGTAGTACGGTGCTCATCGAATGCACTCCGTGGCGTGGGGCGATTGATCAGGTGCGACGACATCCGCTATTTTTTGTCGGCTCGCCGGGCTGAGCGCGCGAGCCGCTGCAACACGCAAACATTACGCCGAGTTGAAATAAGAAAATATAGAATTTCTGAACTGACACTCAAGCAAACCTGATCGAACGATCGGGGTTGTCCCCTAGGCTCGATGAGCAACATTCGCTTTTTGCGCACCTTCATCGCCGTCGCGCGATACGGCTCGTTTGCGGCGGCCGCCGAGAAAGTCGCGCTCACGCAGGCTGCGGTGAGCATGCAGATGCAGTCGCTCGAAGACGATCTGAAACGGCCGCTCTTCGATCGCGTCGGCCGCACCAACCGGCTGACGAGCATCGGCAAGCAGGTCTTGCCGCAGGCGGAGCGCATCGTCGCGCTGTACGACAGCATGCGTCTCACCGGACTCGACGACGAGATCGCCGGCTCGGTCTCTATCGGCGCGGTCGATTCGGCGATGGGCGCGCTCGCGTCCGTCGTCACCGAATTGAAAGGTCAGTATCCACGGCTCGATGTGCGGCTTTTCACCGGCAAGGCGCTCGCGCTCGCGCCGCAAGTGGAGGCGGGCGAGATCGATGCCGCCGTGATCGTGGAGATGTCCGGCAAGACGCCCGCGAGCCTCAACTGGACGCCGCTTTATTCGGAGCCGCTCGTCGCGATCGGAACGCCGGCCAGCGCGCCCGCGAGCGCCGCCGAGATGCTCGCGAGCCGGCCGTTTCTGCGTTTCGATCGCGCGCAGCGCACCGGTGCGCTGATCGATCGCGCGCTCAAGCACAACCGTCTCGCGGTGAACGAGTTTCTCGAACTGAATTCGCTGGAAGTGATCGTCGAACTGGTGCGCCAGGATGCGGGCGTGTCCGTCGTGCCGCTGCTCGAATACGGCTCGTGGGCGAGCGATCCCGCATTGCGTGTGCTGCCGCTCGCGAAGAACACGCCGCGCCGCGTCGTCGGCATGCTGGAGCGCAAGATCCACGATCGTCACGCGGTGATGAGCGTCGTGCAGGAGCGCATTCGCTTGCGTTCGCGCGGGGCGCTGCCGAAGCAGGAAAGCTAAAGCTTTCCTTAAGTCACGGACAAGAAATATCAGCTTTCGCTGTTATTTCCCGCCATCGACAATGCTTCGGTCACTCAATCACACACGAGGAAAGCATGTCGATCATTCCCGAGATCGCCCAGTCGCGCGACGAGATTCAGGCCATTCGCCGCGATATCCACGCGCATCCCGAACTCTGTTACGAAGAAGCGCGCACGGCGGAGCTGGTCGCGCAAAAGCTCGAGAACTGGGATATCGAAGTGACGCGCGGTCTCGGCAAGACGGGCGTCGTCGGTGTCTTGAAGAAGGGCACGGGCAAGCGCGCGATCGGCTTGCGCGCCGATATGGACGCGCTGCCCATCCCCGAATCGAACACCTTCGCGCATGCGTCGCGCCACGAGAACAAAATGCATGCGTGCGGCCACGACGGCCACACCGCGATGCTCCTCGGCGCCGCGCAATATCTCGCCAAGCACCGCGATTTCGACGGCACGGTGGTGTTCATCTTTCAGCCTGCCGAGGAAGGCGGCGGCGGCGCGAAGGCGATGATCGACGACGGTCTTTTCGAGCGCTTTCCCGTCGATGCCGTGTTCGCGCTGCACAACTGGCCGGGCATGGCGGCGGGCGAATTCGGCGCGCGCGTCGGGGCGACGCAGGCATCGAGCAACGAGTTCGAGATTCGCATCGAAGGCGTGGGCTCGCATGCGGCGATTCCGCACGACGGCGTCGATCCCGTATTCACCGCGCTGCAGATCGGCACGGGTTTGCAGAGCATCGTGACGCGCAACAAGCGGCCCATCGACGCGGCCGTGCTCTCGATCACGCGGATGCAGGCGGGCCACGCGGTCAACGCGATCCCGACCACCGCGACGCTCGCGGGCACCGTGCGTACGTTTTCCGTCGACGTGCTCGATCTGATCGAGACGCGCATGAAGGAAATCGTTGCGGCGACGGCGGCGGCGTATCGGTGCAAGGCCGAGGTGAGCTTCATACGCAACTATCCGCCGACGGTGAACACGGAAGCCGAAACGCATTTCGCGCTGGGCGTGATGCGCGACGTGGCTGGCGCTGCGCGTGTCAACACCAACATCGATCCGACGATGGGCGCGGAGGACTTCTCGTTCATGCTGCTGGAGCGGCCCGGTTGTTATGGGTACATCGGCAATGGAGTCGGCGCGCATCGCGAGCAGGGTCATGGGCTCGGACCGTGCACGCTGCACAACAGCAGCTACGACTTCAACGATGACGTGCTCACGCTCGGCTCGACGTATTGGGTACGGCTCGTCGAAAAATTTCTCGCGCGCGCTTGAGGAGGCGACATGTTTTCATCGACCTACCGCGAGGCGCGTCAGCGTTTTCTCGAAACCGCTGCCGAACATGAACTCGCGGTCGATACGCGCGTGCTCGAAGGCATCGCGGGTCTGGAAGGCGAGACGCTCGCAACCGATGTCGTGCGTATCGGTCCCGCCGATGCGAAGCGCCTGCTCGTACTGACGTCCGCGACGCATGGCGTCGAGGGCTTTTGCGGCTCGGGCGCGCAGATCGCCTTGATGCGTGACGACGCGTTGCGCGCGTCGATGGAGACACTGGGCGTCGCGATGCTGCTCGTTCACGCGATCAATCCGTATGGCTTTTCGTATCTGAGCCGCACGACCGAAGGCAATGTCGATCTGAATCGGAACAGCGTGGATTTCAGCAGGCCATTGCCGCAGAACGCGGGCTATGCGGAACTGCACGATCTGCTGATTCCCGCGCGCTGGCCGCCTGACCAGGCGAACGTCGCGGCGATTCGTGCGTATATCGACACGCGCGGCCAATGGGCGTATCAGCAAGCGGTGACGACCGGGCAATACTCGCATCCGCAAGGCATGTTCTACGGCGGCGCGCAGACCGCGTGGAGCACGCGCACGATGCGCGATCTGCTCGCGGAATATGGCGAAACTTGCGTGGCGATCGGCTGGATCGACTTCCATACGGGGCTCGGCCCGAGCGGCTTCGGCGCGAAGATCTGCGTCGGCGATGTGACGCGTGCGCGTCGCTGGTGGGGCGCGGACGTGACGAGCCCGTCGGACGGCACGTCGATCGCGGCGGATGTCGCCGGACCCTTGCTCGATACGTTGCGGCAGACGTGCCCGCATGCCGCGATTGCATCGATCGCGATCGAATACGGCACCGTGCCGCTCACCGACATGCTCGACATGTTGCGAGCGGACGTGTGGGTGCGTCATCACGCGGACGCGCCGGATGAATTGAAGGCGGACATTCGCAGGCAGATTCGCGCCGCGTTCTATATCGATGACGATGTCTGGCGCGGGATGATCGTCGGTCAGGCGCGGGCGGCGGTGTTGCAGGGGTTGTACGGGATTTCGCGCGAAGGAGGTGCTTGAAGCGAAGTAAAGCGGATGACTCTGCGAATTGCACTAACGCTGATTTTTGGGATATTGGGGTCGCGCTCGCGACGCACATCATTAGAATTCGAGCCGACACCTGAACGCGCATTCACGTTCGCGAAACTAAGTATTTCTTATCGTCTATCCCGATCACGGCGATACAATCCGCACAACAGAAAAGAGCATCGTCCGCAACATGAAAGCAAACATCAAATTCTCGCTAGCCGCGCTCGTGCTGCTATCGACCGGCATCGCGTGTCAGGCACAGCAGGCTCAGCCGGCGCCACAGCCGGTTCAGCGCGCCGCCGGCCAGTCGCTCACGAAGGAGCAGCAAGCCGCGCTCGACAAGCAGGACCAGGATGTCGCGCAGGTCGCGCTGGCCATCGTCAGGTTGATCGATCAGAACAAGGCAGGCGAGGTATGGGATCAGAGCTCGCCTATCGCGAAACAGATCATTTCGCGCGATGACTTCATGAAGAAGGTTGCGCACGATCGCGCGTCGCTCGGCGCGCCGGGCATGCGTATGCCGATGGGCGTCAAGCACTATCGCTATGATGGCTCCGGCAACATGCCTGCGGGCGCGTACCTCAACATTCTCTTCGATACCCAGTTCAGTCAGGCCAGTCAGTCGTCGCGCGAGATGGTGACGTTCATCCTCGACTCGGACAAGGTCTGGCGCTTCGTCGGGTACTCGGTGCGCTGAACCGGCGTCACATGTTCGTCCAGGACGCGCACCATCCCTTGCCGGCCACGAGCTTGCCGCTGAAGAGCGTGCAGCCGCCCCAGGCGTCGCCCGATTTGCCCTGATACAGCGAGCAGTTCGCGCACGTCTGCTCCGCCGCGAAGTTCGGGTATTTCGCCTTGTCGATCTTCGCGGCGTCCTCCTTGTAGCCGACGGCGACGGCGGCCGGATCGGATTCGCTCAGGTGCGGCAGATCGGCACGGGCTCGCGTGAGCCACAGCGCCGAACCCATGCCGATGCCGAGAATCATGAAGCTGCGGCGTGACGTGTTCATGGTCGTGGACCGTTTTTCTGTCTGTGGGGAGGTCGTTGCGCGCTCTGCGGCGCTAATCGAACGATACGCTCTCACGCGCCGCCGTGCCCGGATCGCGGCGCTTCCGGCGCATACGTTTGCGAATCGAACGCGCGATCGGTTTTGCTTTCGCGCGCTTTTCGCATCCTCCTTCAACGTACCGGTAACGTCGTTCATTCCAGCCGGCGCTAAACCTTTGCGCGCGCGTGCCGTAAATCAGGCCAGAACGCATTTGCAATCGCGTGAATCACACGCGCGGCGCACCGGCCGCGGCTCAATTCGAAGGAGAACGATCATGACTGAAGTTGAATGGATGATGGCTGGCATGTACATGGCGGCGCTCGTGTGCGGCACGCTCTTCATGAGCGTGCTGGCGCGCCGCAGCCTGAACAGGGTGGAGGAGCGCGGCCACTGAGACATTCGCTGGCGTGATCCCCCACGCTTGACCATCTGATACCAAGTTTTGGTATTATCGATCACTCAAGCGATGGGGGAATGTTATGGCCAAAAATACGTCCGTTTCGCTCGGCGATCATTTCGCGGATTTCGTCGAAAATCGCGTTCGCGCTGGCCGCTACAGCACTGCAAGCGATGTGGTCCGTGCCGGATTGCGCCTGCTCGAAGAACAGGAAGCGAGGCTCGACACACTCCGTTCCGCCCTGGAAGCGGGAGAGCGTTCGGGGTCGTCGAAGCCGCTCGATTTCGATGCGTTCATCGCCCGTAAGCGCAAGTCCACTCGATGAAGTCATGCCTGTTTACGCCGGCGGCGATCCAGGATCTCGACGGCATTTGGGATTACACGTTCGACAAGTGGGGTCCGGCTCAGGCCGAGCGGTATGCGCGAATAATTCAGGACACGGTCAGTGGCCTCGGCAAGGGCGTCCAGCGGAGTCTGCCGGCGGAACACATTCGCACCGGCTACCGTAAAGCCCTGGTCGGAATGCACGTGATCTTCTTCAGGGAATCCGAGGATACGATCCAGATCGTGCGGATACTCCGTCAACAGATGGATTTGCCGGCCCATCTAGGCGACGCCGGATAGTCTTTCCGTCGCAAAATGAAACGCGCGCCGTGAGCCGATCCATGAATCGGCCCGCCGGCGCGCGAAAACCTTCCTGCCGAATTAGTGGAACAGCTTGACCGCCTGCGTGAGCGTATTCGTCACGCCCCATGCCAGCGGAATCAGCACATATGCCCAGAACAGCAGAAGCAGCCCTTTATTGGACGAGCCGCCTTCCTGAGTATTGACGCGGGTATTCATCGCGGATCTCCTCTCCAGAGTCTCAAACGGCGGCCTGCGCCGACGTGTTCATGTGATGCTTTTCATGCACGCGCGTGACGAGCAGGTTGCAGAGAAAGCCGATCACGAGCAGCGTGGCCATGATATGCAGGGTCATCGTGTACGCTTCTGCGCCGACCACGCCGTGCGACACCTGATACGCACGCACGTAATTGACGAGCACCGGTCCCGCCACGCCTGCCGCGGCCCACGCGGTCAGCAGCCGTCCGTGAATGCCGCCGACGAACGCCGTGCCGAACATGTCCGCGAGATACGCGGGAATGGTCGCGAAGCCGCCGCCGTACATCGACAGAATCAGGCCGTAAGCCAGCACGAAGAGCGCGATGTTGCCCGAGCCCGCGAATTGCGGCACGAGGAAATACAGCACCGCGCCCAGCACGAAGAACACGAAATACGTATTTTTCCGCCCGATCCAGTCCGACGCCGACGCCCACACGAAGCGCCCGCCCATGTTGAAGAGCGAAAGCAGCCCGACGAAGCCCGCCGCCGCGCCCGCCGTGATCGACGTCTTGAAGCTTTCCTGGATCATCACCGAAGCCTGGCCGAGCACGCCGATGCCCGCCGTCACGTTCAGGAACAGCACGAGCCACAGCAGATAGAACTGCGGCGTCTTCAGCGCCTGGTCGATGTGCACGTGGTTCTTCGTGATCATCTTCTTGGCGGTCGTGGGCGGCGTCCAGCCGGCGGGCTTCCAGTCCGCTGGCGGAATACGGATCGCGAACGCGCCGATCGTCATCGAGATGAAGTAGAGCACGCCGAGCACGAGGAAGGTTTCGGCCACGCCGGCGCTGGTCGCGCTCTTGAAGTGGTTCATCAGCGCGACGGAGCCGGGCGCGGCGATCATCGCGCCGCCGCCGAAACCCATGATCGCCATGCCGGTCGCCATGCCGCGGCGGTCCGGGAACCAGCGGATCAGCGTCGACACCGGCGACACGTAACCGAGCCCCAGCCCGATGCCGCCGATCACGCCATAGCCGAGATAGAGCAGCCAGATCTGATGCAGATAGACGCCGAGCGCCGAGACGAGAAAGCCGCCGCCGAAACAGCAGGCGGCGGTGAACATCGTGCGGCGCGGGCCGACCTTCTCCAGCCACTTGCCGGCGAACGCCGCCGACAGGCCGAGAAACACGATCGCGAGCGAGAAAATCCAGCCGAGCGTCGTCAGCGACCAGTCATCCGGCGCGGACTTCGTGATGCCGATGATCTTCGTCAGCGGCGCATTGAACACCGAGAACGCATACGCCTGCCCGATGCACAAGTGAACAGCGAGAGCCGCCGGCGGCACCATCCAGCGCGAGAAGCCGGGCCGGGCGATGGTCGCCTCCTTGGAAAAGAAACCTGTCGGGCCGTGCGCGGCCCCTTGTTTGATCGTGCTGTTCATTGTGGTCTCCGTGGCGCGTCATGCATGCACGTGCGCGCTCATCGTTTGCTTGACGTGCCGCCCGGGGTCGCCGGGAAGCAGCCCGCCGTGGTTCATGCGCCTGGCGACACGGTCCGCATCGCCTTGCACATGGCCATTTCGCGCCGCCCAAACATGCGATGTAACGACATATGGGTGCGACGCTTTGCCACGGCTGGGCATGACCATAGACAACTGTGAAGGGCTTTGCAATATGAACACTCGTGCCATAAGCGTTTGCCCGCAGCACGAGCGGCTCTCGCGGCTGAGCGCGATGCTGTTTCGCATCGCTACAGGGCGAGGCAAGTGTTCTGAATGTGAACAGTTCACATCGGCTTCGTATAAACCCTGACGATGCGCCGCGAAGCCGCGTGACGATGCGGCTTTCCCGTCCATCGACCCAGCGCGCGCGCGATGGCATGGAACTCGCAATCAAGAGCGACCGGCGCCGGACTTCGGCAGTGCCGGCCCGTTCACGTCGACATGCGAGGAGCACATAGAAATGAATCATGCAGAGATGCAGTTCCTGAGCACCGAATACCCCTACAAAAAGCAGTACGGCAACTACATCGGCGGCAAGTGGGTGCCGCCCGCGGGCGGCGAGTATTTCGACAACATTTCGCCGATCACCGGCGAACCCTTCACGTCGATTCCGCGTTCGCGCGAAGCCGATATCGAAGCCGCGCTCGACGCAGCGCATGCCGCGAAGGTGTCGTGGGGCAGGACCTCCGTCACCGATCGCGCGAACGTGCTGCTCAAGCTCGCCGATCGCATGGAGCAGAATCTGTCGCGTCTCGCGGTGGCCGAGTCCATCGACAACGGCAAGCCGCTACGCGAGACGATGGCCGCGGACATTCCGCTCGCGATCGATCACTTCCGCTATTTCGCGAGCGCCGCGCGTTCGCAGGAAGGCGGTATCTCGGAGATCGATCACGATACCGTCGCGTATCACTTCCATGAGCCGCTCGGCGTCGTCGGGCAGATCATTCCGTGGAACTTCCCGATCCTGATGGCCGTGTGGAAGCTCGCGCCGGCGCTCGCCGCCGGCAACTGCGTCGTGCTGAAACCGGCGGAGCAAACGCCCGCGTCGATTCTCGTGCTGCTCGAAGTGATCGGAGATCTGTTGCCGCCGGGCGTGCTCAACGTTGTGAACGGCTTCGGCCTGGAAGCGGGCAAGCCGCTCGCGTCGAACAAGCGCATCGCGAAGATCGCCTTCACCGGCGAGACCACGACGGGCCGCCTCATCATGCAGTACGCGAGCCAGAACCTGATTCCCGTGACGCTGGAACTGGGCGGCAAGAGCCCGAACATTTTCTTCGAAGACGTGCTGAACGCCGACGACAGTTTCTTCGACAAGGCACTCGAAGGCTTCACGATGTTCGCGCTGAATCAGGGCGAAGTGTGCACGTGTCCGTCGCGCGCGCTGGTGCAGGAATCGATCTACGAGCGCTTCATGGAACGCGCGTTGAAGCGCGTCGCTGCGATCGCGCAGGGCCATCCGCTCGATACGAAAACGATGATCGGCGCGCAGGCTTCGCAGGAGCAGCTGGAAAAGATCCTGTCGTATATCGATCTCGGCAAGCAGGAAGGCGCGCAATGCCTTTCCGGCGGCGAGCGCGCCACGTTCGACGGCGAGCTGAAGAACGGCTACTACATCAAGCCGACCGTCTTCAAAGGCCACAACAAGATGCGCATCTTCCAGGAGGAAATCTTCGGACCGGTGCTGTCGGTGACGACCTTCAAGACGGAAGAAGAGGCGCTCGAGATCGCGAACGATACGCTCTACGGTCTCGGCGCGGGCGTGTGGACGCGCGACGGCACGCGCGCCTATCGCTTCGGCCGCGCGATTCAGGCGGGACGCGTGTGGACCAACTGTTACCACGCGTATCCGGCGCACGCGGCGTTCGGCGGCTACAAGCAGTCGGGCATCGGACGTGAGAATCACAAGATGATGCTCGACCACTATCAGCAGACGAAGAACATGCTCGTCAGCTATAGCGACAAGCCGCTCGGCTTCTTCTAAAGCGTATGAGGCCGCCGCTCTTTGCGGCGGCGGACGACTCGAACCACGGGGACATCATGAGCGAACAGGAAGTGCTGCGCGTGACCGCGACGCCCGCCGCGATCGACTTGATCGACAAGCTCAAGGCCGAGCACGGCGAAGTGCTGTTTCATCAATCGGGCGGATGCTGCGACGGCAGCGCGCCGATGTGCTTTCCGGTCAAGGAATTCATGGTCGGCGGATCTGACGTGAAGCTCGGCGCGATCGGCGGCGTGCCGTTCTACATGACCGAATCGCAATACGAGTACTGGCAGCACACGCAACTCATCATCGATGCGGTGCCGGGTAACGGCGGCATGTTTTCGCTGGAGCGTCCATCCGGGTTGCGCTTTCTCACGCGCTCTCGTCTGTACAGCGATGACGAGAACGCGTGGCTCGAAAAACATCCGGTCGAACACGTGAGCTGACGCGTTCAGTCCCAGCGCGGCGGCCGCTTTTCGACGAACGCCTGCGTGCCTTCGAGCGTCGCGTCTTCCATCATGTTGCAGGCCATCGTTTCCGATGCGAGCGCGTATGCGTCTTCGATGCCGCTTTCGAGCTGCCGATAGAACAGGCCCTTGCCCGCCGCGACGGCCTCACGCGGCTTGGCGGCTATCGTGGCGGCGAGCGAGCGCACGGCATCGTCGAGCGCATCGGGCGATGCGACGCGATTCACGAGGCCGCGTTCGCGCGCCGTGGCTGCATCGATGAACTCGCCGGTCATGAGCATTTCGAAGGCGGCCTTGCGCGATACATTGCGCGAGAGCGCCACGCCCGGTGTCGCGCAAAAGAGCCCGAGGTTCACGCCCGATACGGCGAAACGCGCATCGCTCGACGCCACCGCGAGATCGCACATCGCGACGAGCTGACAGCCCGCCGCCGCCGCGATGCCATGCACGCGCGCGATCACCGGCTGGGGCATGCGCTGGAGCGTGAGCATCATATGCGAGCAGCGTGCGAACAGCGCGCGATAGTAATCGAGCGCGGGCTCGGCGCGCATTTCCTTGATGTCGTGACCCGCGCAAAACGCGCGGCCCGCGCCCGCGAGCACGACCACGCGCGCATCCGATTCGGCGATATCCTGCAACGCGCGGTCGAGCGCTTCGAGCATCGCTTCCGATAACGCGTTGAACGCATCGGGCCGATTCAGCGTGAGCCCGACGACGCCTTTCGTGCCGTACGCATCGGGTTCGATCAGAACGAGTTCGCTCATGTTCATGCTCTCCGTCAGACGTCGATGGCCGCGACCGAGCCTGCGCGCTTGCGCAACTCGAACTTCTGGATCTTGCCTGTAGACGTCTTCGGCAATTCGCAGAACTCGATCGCGCGCGGCACCTTGAAGCCCGCGAGTTGCGTCTTGCAATGCGCGATCAGCTCCTGCGCGCTGACATGCGCGCCCGCTTTCAGTTCGACGAATGCGCAAGGCGTTTCGCCCCAGCGCTCATCCGGTTTCGCGACGACGGCCACCGCGTTTACCGCCGGATGCCGGTACAGCACATCCTCCACTTCGATGCTCGATATGTTCTCGCCGCCCGAGATGATGATGTCCTTGCTGCGATCCTTGATGCGAACATAACCGTCCGGATACTCGACGGCCAGATCGCCCGTATGGAACCAGCCGCCGCGAAACGCTTCCTCGGTCGCGGCCGGATTCTTCAGATAGCCCTTCATCGCGATGTTGCCGCGAAACATGATCTCGCCGATGGTTTCGCCATCCGACGGCACGCGTTCCATCGATATCGGATCGCGCACGGTCACGGCATCCTGCAGGTGATAGCGCACGCCCTGCCGCGCATTGAGCCGCGCACGCTCGCCGATATCGAGTTCGCTCCATTCGGCCTGATGCGCGCACACGGTAGCCGGTCCATACACCTCGGTGAGGCCATACACGTGGGTCAACTGAAAGCCCATGCGCTCCATGCCTTCGATCATCGCGGCGGGCGGGGCGGCGCCCGCGACCATCGCATTCACTTTCTGTTCGATGCCGGTCTTCATCTCGTCGGGCGCGTTGACGAGCAGGTTCTGCACGATCGGCGCGCCGCAATAGTGCGTGACGCCTTCGTTGCGGATCAGATCGAAGATGGACTTCGCGTCGACTCGGCGCAGGCACACGTTCACGCCCGCGCGCGCCGCGACCGTCCACGGGAAGCACCAGCCGTTGCAATGGAACATTGGCAGCGTCCACAAGTACACGGCGTGCGTCGGCATATCCCATTCGAGCACGTTGCTGATGGCATTCGTATACGCGCCGCGATGATGATAGACGACGCCCTTCGGATTGCCCGTCGTGCCCGACGTATAGTTCAGACAGATGGCGTTCCATTCGTCCGATGGCGGCGACCAGTCGTAGTTGGGATCGCCGCTCGCGAGCAGCGCCTCATAGTCGATCTCGCCGATGCGCTCGCCCGCGCCGGTGTATTGCGGATCATCGACGTCGATGACGAATACTTCCTGTGGCACGTTTGCGAGCGCCTTCTTCATCACGTCCGCGAACTCGCGATCGACGAGCACGGCCTTCGCTTCGCCATGCGTGAGCATGTAGGCGAGCGTGGCGGCGTCGAGCCGGGTGTTGAGCGTGTTGAGGACGGCGCCCGACATCGGCACGCCGAAGTGCGCTTCGACCATTTCGGGCGTGTTCGGCAGCATCGCGGCGACGGTATCGCCAGGACCGATGCCGCGTGCAACGAGCGCCGAGGCGAGCCGGCGCGTGCGCGCGTAGGTTTCGGCCCAGTTGCGCCGCACGTCGCCATGCACGACAGCGGGGCGCGCCGGATACACGGATGCCGCGCGCTCGATGAAGTTGAGCGGCGTGAGCGCCGCGAAATTGGCGGCCGTTTTGGAAAGGCCTTCTTCGTACATGCCCGCTGTCATGGTCGTCTCCTGTCGATGTACGCATTGTCGCCGCGCTTCTATTAGCTCCATATTATGCACGCGGCTTACGTGTGCCTGACATCTCGTAATTAGCCGACACACCTTCGTGCTGCCGAGGCGTCAACGCGGTCAGTTTCAGTGCGTTATTCGAAGCGATGCCCTTCATGCGACGCATGTCGTCGGTCAGAAAGGTATCTTTCAAATTACTAAGGAAGTCGAAATGAAACGTATGGTAGCTGGGATTGCTTTCGCAAGCATCGCGCTTACCGCTGTCACGGCAATGGCGCAACAAATGGGTCGTTTCGGTGGGTTCGACTCGGAACAGCACATGATCGATGACACGATCAATCGCGTCGAGGCGCAGCGTCGCGCGGGCCATGAAGACTTCGGCGGCCACGCATCCAAGGCCGAGACGCTGCTTCGTCAGGCGAAGGCGGAGTTGAACGCGGCGACCGACTATCGCGTGCATCACTGAGATCGGCGCTTCACGTCCGGAGCCTCCCGGACGTGAAGCGAACCAGCGCGTCAGGCGAGATCGTCGAGTTTGACCTCGAAGCCGCGCCTGACGCCCGGGCGTGCAAAGAGCGCGTCATACCAGCGGCGGACGTTCGGGTAATCGTCGAGCGAGACCTGATGACGCTCATGCCGCCATGCCCAGCCGAGAATCGCAAAATCGGCGACGGACAAATCGTCCGCGACGTATTCCACTTGCGCGAGACGCTTGTCGAGCACGTTATATAGGCGTCGCGTTTCATCGGAATAGCGCTTGAGTCCGTAGCGCCGATCGGATTCCGCCTCGACCATGCGGAAATGGTGCACCTGTCCCGGCATCGGGCCGAAGCCGCCCATCTGCCACATCAGCCATTCGAGCGCCGGTACGCGGTCGCGCAGACTCGCGGGCAGGAACTGGCCGGTTTTCTCGCCTAGATAAAGCAGGATCGCGCCGGATTCGAAGACGCTGATCGGCTGGCCGTCGGGTCCGTCTGGATCGACGATCGCCGGAATGCGGTTGTTCGGGCTGATGCGCAAAAACCCGGGCGCATGCTGCTCGCCTTTCGTGATGTTCACCGTCTTCACGGTGTAGGGCAGTTGCATTTCCTCCAGCGCGACGCTGATCTTGCGTCCGTTGGGCGTGTTCCACGTATGCAGTTCGATGGTCATGGCGATGCGTCCCGGTTCAGGTGAGTGCAGGCGACACATAACGCTGAAAGCCCGCGCGCTGCGTGATGCCGACGTACCAGCGTTCGAGCTCGGGCAGCGCGGGCCGAACCAGTTCGGCAATACCGAACCAGCGGCGCGCATACGCGGCGATGATGAGATCGGCGAGAGTGAAGGTATTGCCTTCGAGATAGTCGCGGCCTTTCAGATGCGTATCGACGACGCGCCAGAGCTTCTCCACTTCACTCGCGGTGGCGGCGAGCTGTTTGACGTCGCGATCCGCCGCGCTCGTGCGGATGTAGCCCCAGAAGAGCGGGCGCTCGGTCGGCTGCAAGGTGGAGAGCGACCAGTCGAGCCAACGGTCCGTGCTCGCGCGCACCTTCGGCTCGGCGGGGTAGAGCGTGCCGGCCGCGCCGTATTGCATCGCGAGATAGCGGATGATCGAGTTCGATTCCCACAGCACGAAATCGCCATCGACTAAAGTGGGCACGCGGCCCATCGGGTTCATCGCGAGGTAGTCGGGTTCGTTGTTGCGGCCGAATTGCAGGCCCGCATCGATGCGCTCGTATGCGAGGCCCAGTTCCTCGCAGCACCACAGCACTTTTTGTACATTGACCGAGTTGGCTCTGCCCCAGATCGTCAGCATTCGATGTCTTCCTTCGTTGGTGTCGCGTTGCGCGTCGAAGGGTCAATCTTAGAGCTAGTCAGGCACTTTCGCTGGTGTAGGCTTATTCGACGGATGGTGTTCGGATTTTCGCCGGATCCCGCTCACGGGATCCGACGAAAGCCTCAGTCGATGTGCGCCGCGAACCCACTCCGTCCAGCAGCGAGTTCATCCCGCAGAGTGAGATGAGGAATCGCATAATCCCCATGATTCTGCTTGCGAAATGCGATAGGCGTGTCATCAAAGAGCCGGTCCAGACGCCGACCAAGCGCGTCACAAGTTGCATCGAGTCGCGCGTCGTCCATCATGCTCGTCTGATAGACGACAAAAGGCGGCAGCACGTCAAATCCCGGATAGAACAACACGCCGTGCTGAATCGGAAACAGGATGTCGTCGATCGGGCCGTTGATGCCGCGCGCACTGTAATGCGATTCCCATCCGCCCGTCGTCACGACGATCATCGCCCGCTTGCCCGCCATCATGCCTTCGCCGTAACGGTCGCCCCAATGCGTCTCGGAGTGCTCGCCCACGCCGTAACCAAAGCCGTACGCATACACGCGCTCGACCCAGCCCTTCATGATCGCGGGCATCGAAAACCACCACATCGGGAATTGCAGGATCAGCGCATCGGCCCAGCGCAACTTGTCCTGTTCGGTCTCGATGTCGCGGCTTTGCAGGCCGTTCTCGAACGCGTGTTTCGAGTCCAGGCTGGCGTGAAACGGCGCATCGCCGTTGCGTTCGCGGACGTCCTGCGCATCGAGCGGGGCTTTCCAGTTCATCGCGTACAGGTCGGAGACCTGCACATGGTGGCCGCTGGCGCGCAGGCGCTCGACGGCGTAATCATTGAGCGCGCCATTCAGCGAGCGGCGTTCGGGATGGGCATATACGATCAGCACATTCATCAGGCTTTCTCCAGTTCGATTCAGGAATGGAGACCAGCTTAAAGACTGCTCGGGTATATTGGAAATGAATATCTGAAATTGCAGGAATTACCATGAATAATATCTTGAGAAAGCTCGATCTCAATCTGCTCGTCACGCTCGATGTCCTGCTCGCCGAGCAGAACGTCACGCGCGCGGCCGAGCGTCTGCATTTCTCACAGCCTTCCGTGAGCGTGCATCTGGCCAAGCTGCGCGATATCTTCGGCGATCCCTTGTTGCTGCCCGGACCGCGCGGCATGCGTCCGACCGCGCGCGCCGAAAGTCTGCGCGAGCCGTTGCGCGAAGCGCTGGCCTCGCTCGAACGCGCGGTGTCGCCGGAAACCGCATTCGATCCCGCGACCGCCGACAACACATGGCGCATTGCCGCCACCGACTACACCGAATCGACCGTGCTGCTGCCCGCGTTGAGCGGCTTGCGCGCGGCCGCGCCGCGCACGCGCATCGCGGTGCTGGAGATCGTGCCGCCACGGCTCGCGAAGCAGGCGGAGAACGGCGAGATCGATCTCGCGTTTCACATCGTATCGGCTGAAACGGCGGGCTTTCACCAGCAAGCGCTTTTCACGGAAAGCTATGTGCTCGTCGGCCGCAAGGATCATCCGCGCTTGAAACGGCGGCCGACGCTCGCGCAATTCTGCGCGCTGGAACACGTGATCGTGTCGCCCGATGGCGGCGGGTTCTTCGGGCCGACAGACGCCACGCTCGCAACGCTCGGCATGAAGCGGCATGTGGCGCTTTCGGTGCCGCACTTCCTGTTCGTGCGCTCCGTGCTCGCCACGACCGATCTCGTTTCGATGCAACCGCTGCGCCTCGCGAAGCACTGGCCGGAGCTGCGCATCGTCGCACCACCCGTCGACGTGCCGGGCTACGAAATGTCGATGTACTGGCATGAGCGTGTGCATCGCGATCCCGCGCACCGATGGCTGCGTGAATTCATCGCGCAAGCTGTTTGAAAGTATCGCGGTTCATTCATGACGTTTTCGCATGATCGTCTTTATCGTTATCACCAATTCAGCGTGTGAATCGCGAGTGCTACTGTTTGTCGGCAAATCCTTAATTGCTGCATGTGTCTGGCTGGCGTCGCTCCACGATCCACTACAAAGAGGAGACTGATGATGTCAAAAGGCAAGTCGTGGCGGAGAGTGCACGCCGTCATCGCAACGGGGACGGTGGCGGCGGGGCTAAGTCTGTCAGCATCGGCGCATGCGGCGGGAGAGCCGATCAAGATCGGCGTCATCAGCGAAGAGTCCGCTGTGGCGGGCGCTTCGATCAGCAAGGCCGCGCAGCTCGCGGCGGAAGAGATCAACGCCAAGGGCGGCGTCGACGGCAGGCAAATCCAGATCATCGCGTATGACGACCACTCGTCGGCGTCGGACGGCGTGCGCGCATTCCAGCGCGCCGCGAGCCAGGACAAAGTGGTCGCGATCATCGGCAGCTATATCAGCGAAGTCGCGCTGGCGATGGAGCCGTGGTCCGCGCGCCTGAAGATGCCGTTCATCACGCCGGGCGCGGCAAGCAATGAAATCTCGAAGCGCGTTCACGACGACTACAACAACTACAAGTACACGTTCCACGGCTGGATGACGTCGGCCTTCATCGCGCAGTCGATCTGCGATTTCTCGCATGACGTGCTCGTCGGCGAGTTCAAGATGAAGACGACCGTCGTGATGAGCGAAGATGCGGCATGGACCAAGCCGCTCGACGAGCGCTACCTCGAATGCCTGCCGAAAGCGGGCCTCAAGGTGCTCGATCACATCCGCTTCAATCCTGACACGTCGGACTTCACGCCGATCTTCAACCAGATCGAAGCGAAGCATCCGGACACGATCACCACGGGCATCAGTCACGTCGGCGTGCAGCCGACCGTGCAATGGCACGACCAGCAAGTGCCGATTCCGATGTCCGGCCAAAGCTCGCAAGCCACGACGACGAGTTTCTGGAAAGACACCAACGGCGCGACCGAAGGCGTGATCACGGCATCGGCGGCGGCGCCGGGCGTCGCGATGACACCGAAGACCGTGCCTTTCGTCGAGTCGTATCAGAAGCACTTTGCGGGTGTATCGCCCGCGTATGACGGCTTCACGAGCTATGACCTCGTGTACATCATCGCGGACGCGATCCATCGCAATCAAGGATCGACCGATCCGGACAAGATGGTCGATGCGCTGGAGAAGACCGACTATGTCGGCACGATCGGACGCTGGCAGTTCTACGGCAAGAACGATCAGTTCACGCATGCGTTGAAGTACGGCGAAGGCTATATCACCGGCATCAACCTGCAATGGCAGAACGGCAGGCAAGTGGCGATCTGGCCGAAATCGGTGGCGAACGGGAAGGTCAAGTTCCCGGCATTCGTGAAGGTGCAGGCGGCAGCGAATTAGAAGCGCATGCGTCGCGTAAGGCGCATGCGTCACGTTGGCATCGACATAAAGGCCGCCATGTTGCCACTGCAGATACTCATCGACGGCTTCGCGATCAGTTCGCTCTATGCGCTCGGCGCGATCGGCTTCACGTTGATCTTCGGCGTCTCCGGCGTGCTCAATCTCGCGCACGGCGGCGTGATGCTGATCGCCGCGCTGCTCGGCTGGGCGCTCGCGGGCGAAGCGGGTCTCGGCACCTATCTCGGCACGCCGCTCGGCGTGATCTGCGGGATGATCGCCGCGTACATCACGTACTTCATGGTGGTGCGGCCCATTCAACGATCCGCCGCGATTCCCCGCGAGGAGAAAGAAATCTTCGTGCTGACGGGCACGCTCCTCTGGGGCATCATGATCCAGCAGGGCATGGCCTGGCTCTTCTCCGACAACCCCATCACGATGCGTCCGCTGATTCCCGGCGTCGCGAACATCGCGGGCGTGCGCGTGCCGTACAACGAGATCATGATCGCCGTGGTCTGCTGGGTCGTGATCGGCTTGCTGTGGCTCTTCGTGAATCGCACGAAGGCGGGCAAGGCGCTGCTAGCGGCGTCGATGAATCCGGGCGGTCTCACGCTGCTCGGCTTCGAGCTCTCGCGCATCTATCTGCTGGCGTGGACGCTTTACGGCGTGCTCGCGGGCATCGCGGGCGTGCTGCTCGCGTCGTTCCTCGGCGTGAGTACGAACAACACGGGACAACTCACGGCGAGCGCCTTTTCCATCGTCGTGCTGGGCGGGCTGGGAAGCGTGTCGGGTTCGTTGATGGCCGCGTATGTGGTGGGTTATCTGGAGACCGTCACCGCGTATCTCATCGCGCCGACGCTGCGGCCGCTGCCCGCGCTGTTGCTGCTCGTGCTCGTCGTGTATGTGCGGCCGCAAGGCTTTCTCGGACGGCGCTGATCATGAAAGACATCGCTCGTTCGCGTTTGACGGTGTGTGCGATTCTGCTTGCGATCATCGCCGCGACGCTGCCGTGGTGGCTCACCGGCTACATTCTCGGCGTGCTGACGGTCGCGTATTACTTCGGCGTCTTCGCGATGTCGTGGGACCTGCTGTTCGGTTTCGCCGGTGAAGTCAACTTCGGCCCGACATTCCTGATCGGTCTGGGCGCGTATTCCGCGGCGATCCTGAACGCGCACGCTGCCGCGCCGATACCGGTATGCGTGATGGCGGGCGGCCTCGTCGCGCTCGTCGGCGGCTTGCTGCTCGCGGTGCCCGCGTTGCGATTGCGCGGGCCGTATTTCGGTCTCGTCACGCTCGTCGCGGTCCTGCTGCTGCAAAACGCGATCGTGATCTTCGCGGGCATCACGGGCGGCGAGATCGGCATGATGGTGC
>Ga0160447_100275_pt1 | contig 27492 bp, 26 predicted proteins | sample HID1973K_E1MG_FD_108222 | JGI IMG/M metagenome (GOLD analysis project Ga0160447, IMG submission 108222) | Enriched mosquito-associated microbial communities from UW Madison campus, WI, USA - HID1973K_E1 MG | ecosystem: Host-associated > Arthropoda: Insects > Digestive system > Unclassified ...
ACACAACCGCGCACACTAAATCGAAATCCCCGGTCCCCCATTGCTGCCCAACAGTTGCTCGACCGAATCCGCGTCCTTGTAATCCTGTTCCGGCAGGCCATCGAACAGCGTGATCACGTCGTTCGACACCCCCGCTTCGCGCGCCGCATCGACGATCGCGTCCTTGTTCGCTGGATATTTCACGAGGCGCAGCACCTGAGCGATCTCATCGTCGATCGGCTCGTCGTTCAAGGCGTGTTTTGCGTGCGTATCGGTCATTGCGAGGTCCGAAAGTGACAGGAGGGCGCGTCAGGTCTGCACCTGAATCGGCTGGCTCGCCATGCCGTGGCTCGGCGTGCGCGACTTCGGCAGCGGCACGTGACGCCAGCGCGCATGATCGAGATCCTGCGCCGCGACTTCCGGCGCGGGCGGCGAGACAGGCGCGGCATTCACACGCAACGCGGCGCGCGTCGCGGCAGCGGTGGCCGTGGCGTCATCCGTCGAACTCGTGTGCAGCGGCGCCGCATAGCACGAGACCGAAACCAGGGCCATCGACAACAACGTTGAGGTCTTCATCGGGCAACCCCTCCTCACGGAAGCAGCGAGAAGCACTAAGCAAAGCCTATGCCGATGCGTCGTCAAGCTGCTCGCCGCGCGCGCGTTTCCGTTCGGACGATGCACGCACGGGCGCGACGAGTGGGCGTCGCGCGGACGTATTTCGAGTGAAATATGAAGTTGATCCGACTCGCGCGCGAGACGCGCGCACGCGTCGTTGCGCGCCGCGAAATTGCACGGCTGCGCAGTTTCAGCGCGAAGTCGGGTTCAAACGGAAGTATGCGTCCAGAAGCGAGGTTTTGTACACGACGCCGAGCAGGAGCGGCTGGGTCTTTTTCTCGATCACCGGCAACCGCTCGCCCTGAAACGCGAGGAAGTGTTGCAGCGCCTCGCCGAGCGACATGTCGGGCGTGAGCACGTCGAATTGCGGCTGGAGATAGTCCGCGGCGGTCTTGGTTTTGGTGTCGTGCTCGTCGAGCAAGTCGGAGGTGATGTCCTTCAGCGCGACCACGCCGCGAAAGCGCTCGCCTTCATCGACTACGTAGAGATACTTCACAGGATATTCGAGGAACACGCGCGTCATGTCCTTGATGTTCGCGGTGAGCGGCACGACGGTATCGGCGGGCTTGACCAGTTCGCGCATCTGCGTCGCGGCCAGCCGCAGACGCTCTTTCTCCTCACGATTGCGGCGCAGCGTGACCTCGTACATGGAGGTCTGCTCCGACGTGCGCGCGATGAAGTACGCGATCACGCACGAGAGCATCAGCGGCAGCATCACCTGATACGAGAGCGTCATCTCGAAAATCATCAGGATCGCCATGAGCGGCGCGTGCGTCGCGGCGGCGAGAAACGCGCCCATGCCGACCATCGCGTAGGCGAAGGGCGCGGACGTGTGATCCGGCCAGATCGCGTGCACGCCGATGCCGTACAGGCAGCCGAGTACCGCGCCGACGAAGAGCGTCGGCGTGAAAATACCGCCCACCGCGCCCGAGCCCGCCGTGGCTGCCGTCGCGATGAGCTTGAAGACCAGCACGGTCAGGAGCGCGCCCCAAGTCCACGGCTCGTGCAGCAGCGAGTTCACCACTTCGTAACCATTGCCCCAGACCTCGGGCCACCAGATGGAGATCACGCCGACGATCAGTCCGCCCAGCGCGAGACGCACGGGCAGGGGCAGGGGAAGTGTCGAGAAGCGTTTTCTCGATGCCGCGAGCAACCTCAGGAAATGCGGCGCGAGCACGCCGCACAGCAGCCCGAGCACGACGAACAGCAGCACTTCGACGCCCGTGATGGCCGGAAACACCGGCATCTCGTACGGCGGGTGATAGCCGGCGAATTCGCGCATCGTGATATTGGCGACGACCGACGACACGACGATCGGCCCGAAACTTTCCATGGCCATCGAGCCGAGCACGAGTTCGGTGACGAAGAACGCGCCCGCGATGGGCGCGTTGTACGCCGACGTGATACCGGCCGCGGCGCCGCACGCGACGAGCAGCCGCAGGCGCGGCGGATCGAAGTGAACCCAGCGGCCGATCAGCGATGAGACGAGCGCCGCGAGCTGGACCATCGAGCCTTCGCGGCCGATGGAGCCGCCGCTCGAAATCGTGATGAGCGAGGACAGGCTGCGCCACAGGCTCTGCCACACGGGCACCACGCCATCGCCGATGGTGACGGCTTCCATGTAGTCCGTGGTGGCGTTCTTGCTGGCGCGCTTGCGGGCGATCAGCAGGCAGAAGCCCGCGATGAGCCCGCCCGCCGCCGGCAGCACGATACGCACGGGCCACGGCAGGCTGCGGGCGAGCGCGACGAGACCTTCCGAATGATTGCCCAGAAGACGCTGCAGCAACTCAATGCCTTCGCGGAAGACGGAGGTCGCGAAAGCCCCGGCCACGCCGACGACGACCGCCCAGACGAGCATCGTATGCGAGTCCGACAGACGGAAGAGCCGTTGGGCGCGTGTACGGAGCTTGAGCAGGAATGAGAGCACTTTTGCTAAATCGTGGAAAGCTTAGAAGGAAACGGAATAAGGGAGTCGCAAGGATAGCATTGCGCCGTCTCGCTGCGGCCCGCGTGCGGCGGGCGCAAAAAAGCCCGGCGCGCTCGGCCGGGCTGCGTTCGTTGCGTCGGACCTCACCACTTCGGCGCGAACGGCGGATTCGCGTGGCGTTTGCCTTCGTCGAGCGCATCGATTTTCGCGATGTCGTCGGCGTCCAGCCTGAGTTTCTGCGCGTCCCAGTTGGCCTGCTGATGCGCCGGATTCGTCGATGCCGACAGCACGACGATATCGCGCGACAGCAGCCACGCGAACGTGACCTGCGCGGGCGTCGCACCGTGTTTGTCCGCAATGGCTTTGAGCGTTGCGTCCGTATGCGCGCGGCCTTCGCCGAGTGGCATGTACGCGGTCACCTTCACGCCGAGCTGCTGCGTCGCGTCGACGAGCTTGCGGTTCGCGAGAAACGGGCTCACTTCGAACTGGTTCGTGACGATGTCCTTGCCGCCCGGCGCCTTCAGCGCTTCTTCGAGCAGCGGCGCGGTGAAGTTCGACACGCCGTAATGACGGATCAGGCCGAGCTTCTGCGCTTCCTGCATCGCCGCCAGCGTTTCGGCGATCGGCACCGCGCCGTCGGGCGACGGCCAGTGCACGAGCGCGAGATCGATCGTGCCGATATCGAGCTTCGCGTGACTGTCCTTCAGGCTTGCGACGAGCGCATCGCGCGAGAGCCGCTCCCACCAGACTTTCGTCGTGACCCAGATGTCGTCGCGCGGCACGTCCGACTCGCGCACGCCCTGGCCGACGGCGGCTTCGTTGTTGTAGTACTGCGCGGTGTCGATATGCCGATAGCCGATCTGCAACGCGCTTTTCACTGCGTTCGTGGTCTTCGCGGCGTCGACGCGAAACGTGCCGAGACCGAAGGAAGGAATCGTTTCTACCATGCTGGCTCCTGAGTTTGCGTGGGGATTTCACGCGTCCTGATCGAGTTCGGGATAGTGCCTGAAAATGCCCGATTCGTTGAAGGGGATGCGCCGTTCCGAATCGACATACGCCGCGATATTCGGTCTTTGCAGCACCGCGTCGTGAATCGCCGCGACGCGCGGATACTGCGTGCCGAACTTTTTCATCGCGCGCGGGAAGGCGTAGTGCAGCCCATCGACGATCTGGAAGATCGAAAGATCCACGTGAGTCGTGGTATCGCCGATCATCTGCGTGTCGCCATGCGGATTCTGCTTCAGCACGCGCTCGAAATAGTTCATGAACTTGGGCACGCGCTTGTCGAGAAAACTCCGCGTGCGGATTTTCGCGGCGTCCTTCTGATCTTCGTAGTAGAGATCGGTGGCGAGCGGATGATGCGTGTCGTGCACTTCGGTCACGAAATCGGCGATCGTCAGTTGCACGCCATGCGCGACGTATCGCAGGCCTTCGTCCTTCGGCGCGAGTCCGAGCTTCGGCCCGAGATAGAGAAGGATATTGGCGACGTGCGGCACGATCAGCTCGCCGTCCTTCAGGAACGGCGGCGCGAACGGGATATGCGGCTCGGTCTTGCTGTTCAGGACTTTCATCATCGCGTTCGTGCCGTTCGATGCGCGCGCGACATCGATGTACTGCGCGCCGGCATCTTCCAGCGCGAGCCGCACGAATTCGCCGCGGCCCTGCAATCCGTCCCAGTAATGAAGTTCGTAAGCCATGAGAAAGGGCTCCTGTTTGGGGCATGCCGCGTCCGTGGCGACATGCGAGTGTGCGCTTTTTCGATGAAGCGGCGAGCAACACACGTTCCCGTCGCGCGATAACGCCATGAACGGGCGCAGATCGTGCAAAATCGATGTTTTGCGTTTTCGACGTAGCGGAGAAGGGATGGACAAGCAAGGCTTCACCACAGGCATCGTTCACGGCGACAGAATCGTCGGCGTCGAGCACGGCGGCGTGCGCCAGGCGATCCACACATCGGTCCAGTACGGATTCGAGCGCGTGGAGGATCTGATCGGCGTGTTCCAGGGCACGAAGAAGGGCGGCTTCAACTACGCGCGTCAGGGCACGCCCACTACGGCCGCGCTCGAGCGCAAGATCACGAGTCTCGAAGAGGGCGTCGGGTCGATCTGCTTCAGCACCGGCATGGCGGGGCTGACGGCGGTGTTCCTCACGCTGCTGCGCGCGGGCGATCATCTCGTGTCGAGCCGCTACGTGTTCGGCAACACCAACAGCCTTTTCGGCACGCTGCGAACGCTCGGGATCGAAGTGACGATGGTCGATGCCACCTCCGCCGAAAACGTCGCGAACGCGATCAAGCCGAACACGCGCATGGTGTTCGTCGAAACCATCGCCAATCCGGGCACGCAGATTCCCGATCTGAAGGGCATCGGCGAGCTGTGCGGCGAGCGCGGGCTCGCGTATGTCGTCGACAACACGATCACGTCGCCTGCACTGTTCAGGCCGAAAGCGGTCGGCGCGAGTCTCGTCGTCAATTCGCTCACGAAGACCATCGCCGGGCATGGCGCGGCGCTCGGCGGCGCGGTGACCGACACGGGCCTGTTCGACTGGAGTGCGTATCCGAACATCGCCGATGAATACCGGCGCTCGCCGTCGAAGGAGCAAGGGCTTCTGCAGATTCGCAAGAAAGGCCTGCGCGACATGGGCGCGTCGCTGTCGTCGGAGCAGGCGCATTCGATCGCGATGGGCGCGGAAACGCTCGCGCTGCGCGTCGCGAAGTGCAGCGAGAACGCGCTCGCCCTCGCGCAGTTTCTGGAACGGCACGAGGCCATCGGGCGCGTGTTCTATCCGGGGCTGAAGAGTCATCCGCAGTATGAGATCGCACAGACGCTGTTCAAGGGCGCGTCCTGGCTGCTGTCGTTCGAGTTGCGCAATGCAGAGCGCATGATCGAAGTGGTCAATGCGCTGCAATTGCCGGTCAAGGCGACCGGCCTGGGCGATACGCGCACGCTGATCATCCCCGTCGCGCCGACGATCTTCTTCGAAGCCGGCCCCGAAGTGCGCAAGTCGATGGGCATTTCGGACGGCATGTTGCGGCTGTCGGCGGGCATCGAGGATACCGACGATCTCATCGCTGATTTTGATCAGGCGTTGAAGCGCGCGGTGTAAGCCTCACGAAGCGCGCGCATAGTAAATATTTTGCGGATGCCGCGCTTCGGCGAAGAAGAACCATCGCTCGGCGACAAGCCCCAGATACTGCGTGACCGACGCGAGGCAGAACAGCGCGACGGACTGCGTGCTGATGCCGAGCAGCATCAGCACGAACGGCACGCCGAACGCGCCGACCAGAAACGTCCACTTGATGCGCGCGATCGCTTCGGGCGACCGTCCATGAAAGAACTCGCGCAGATTGAACGCGCCCGCCGTGAAGCCGCGCGATTTCTGCACGACGTTCGGCCCTTTAATGCCCGTCGCGCTCTGCACGGTCGACTTCGGACGCAGACGCGCGTTGCGCTTCAATGCAGCGACGCGCGTCGCGCAGCCCGCGAGCGTCAACGTACATGCGCAAGCCGCAAGACCCGCCGCGAGCGACGGTGCGAGCCACGCGGCGCATGCCGTCGCGAGCGTGAATCCTGACGCGCAGCCGAGCAGCACGAAGTTGACCATCGTGAGCGGCGTCGCCCATTCCTGCAGGAAGCGCAGGCACGCGTAGATCATCGCCGTGCAGACGAACAGCGCCGCCGACGCAAACACGCCGATCACGCCGATCGCAAGCGACCACGGCGCGCTCAGCCAGTGCGCGATGCCATATAGCGCGCTGCATCCGAGGAAGGCGGGCAGACACAGACATTCGCGCGACAGCCACGACGTGCGCCACATCGCGATGGCACGCCACGCGCGCTCGGGATGCCCGAGGTGAAAGAACGAAGCGATCAGCCCAAGCACGCCGAGCAAGACCGACAAGGCCGCGCCGACGACGAAGAACAGCTGCGCGGGCGCTCCGGTCAAACCGAGCTTCGCGAACACTTCGACGCCGACGAGCGCGATCAGCAAGCCTTGCGCGGCGCCGCTCAATGTCGTGAGGAACACGACGGAAAACGCGGGTTTCATGTTTGAGCTCCGATGAAAGATCAGACGCGCACGGCCATCGACGCGAGATTCAGGTCGCCGTGCGCTTCGAGCGCTTCGGTGCTTTCCTGGCTTTGGCAACCGCACGAGCCGCCGCTGCTGCACGAGTTCACCGGGCGCCGTGGCAAATAGTGATTCGCGGGCTTCGTGTCCCATTCGGGCATCAACTGATAGCCGCCGCGTTCCTCGATCGCTTTCGACACGACCGATTCGGGATCGTGGATATCGCCGAACAGCCGCGCCGAGGTGGGACACGCGAGCACGCACGCCGGTTTGCGGTCGCGTTCGGGCAACGCCTCGTTGTAGATGCGATCCGCGCACAGCGTGCACTTCGTCATCTCCTTGCGCTCTTCGTCGAGTTCGCGCGCGCCGTAGGGACACGCCCACGCGCAGTACTTGCAGCAGATGCACTTGTCGAAGTCCACCAGCACGAGTCCGTCTTCCTTGCGCTTGTAGCTCGCGCCGGTCGGACAGACGGGCACGCATGGCGGGTCCTCGCAGTGCAGGCACGACTTGGGGAAATGGATCGTGTCGGCGAGCGGAAACTCGCCCGCTTCATACGTCTGCACGCGATTGAAGAACGTGCCGGAGGGATCGGCGTCGTAAGGGCGCTGATCGGCGAGACTGCCCGCTTCACCGGACGTGTTCCACTCCTTGCAACTCGTCACGCACGCGTGGCATCCGACGCACACGTTCAAATCGATCACCAGGGCCATTTGAGTCATGATGGTCTCCTTTCAGTTCTGGTTGGTCGTGTTTCGCTTGAGGACGTTGCGCAAGCGCGCCGCGAACTCGCCGCGTCCGGCGAAATAGGTCTGCACGACGCGTTGAACCGAACCGGTCATGCCGGGCGCTGCCTGCATCGGTGCGAATTGCGGCAGCGTGTGGCGCGCATCGGCCTCGGCGGGATAGACGCGCACGCGCACGTCGTACCACGCCGCCTGGCCCGTGATCGGGTCCGAGTTGGAGAAGCGCATGCCTTCGCGCCCGGACGCCGGAAGCTCGTCCGTGATGAGGTGATTGAGCAGGAAGCCGCGTTGCGATTCGTTGGCGTCGGGGCCGAGGCTCCACGCGCCCGACGCCTTGCCGATCGCGTTCCACGTCCACACCGTGCCCGGCTCGACCGCTTCGCTATAACGCGCCATGCAGCGCACCTTGCCCCATTGCGATTCGACGTAGATCCAGCCGCCATCCTCGATGCCGTTCGCCTTCGCCATGCGCGGGTTCATGAACAGCATGTTCTCGCCGTGGATCTGCCGCAGCCATGCGTTCTGCGAATCCCACGAGTGATACATCGCCATCGGGCGCTGCGTGACGGCCGCGAGCGGGTATCGATCGAGATTCGTCGTCTCGAGTTCGAGCGGCGCGTACCAGAATGGCAGCGGATCGAAATACTGCTCGATGCGCGCGCGCAGATGATCGGGCGGCTGCCTGCCTTGCGTGCGTCCCTGCGCGGCGAGGCGGAACTTCTGCATCACGTCGGAGTAGAGCTGGATCAGGATCGGCTCGCCGAACTTGCGAAACCCCTTGTCGACGGCGAATTGCAGATACGGCCCGTTGCAGTTGCGCATGTATTGCAGCGACTCGGGCAGCGTGTAGTGATACACGCAATCGTGCTTCGCGTACTCTTCCCACTGGTTCGGATTCGGCTCGCCGACGAGCGCATCCTTGCCGTCCTTGCCGCGCCAGCCCATCAGAAAGCCGACGCCCGATCCCGGCGCGGTCTGATGATTGACGATGAAGTCCGGGTAGTCGCGATACTTGCGCGTGCCTTCGGGCGTCGTGAAGGCGGGCAGCTTGAGCCGGCCGCCGAGTTCGACCAGCACTTCCTGAAACGGCCGGCATTCGCCCGTGCGCGGCACGACCGGCACGCGCACCGAATCGACGGGACCGTCGAACTCGGAGATAGGGCGATCGAGCATCGACATCGCATCGTGACGTTCGAGGTAGGTCGTGTCGGGCAGGATGAGATCGGCGAACGCGGTCATCTCCGACTGGAACGCGTCGCACACGACGATGAACGGAATCCTGTACTCGCCGTTGTCGTTCTTGTCGGCGAGCATCTTGCGCACTTCCATCGTGTTCATCGACGAGTTCCAGGCCATGTTGGCCATGAAGATCATCAACGTGTCGATGGGATAAGGATCGCCGCGCCACGCGTTCGTGATGACGCTGTGCATCACGCCGTGCACCGCGAGCGGATATTCCCACGAGAACGCCTTGTCGATGCGAACGGGCGTGCCGTCGTCGTGAATGAACAGGTCCTCGGGCGCGGCGGGCCAGCCGAGCGGGCCGCTCGCGAGCGGCGTATTCGGTTTGACCTGATCGGGATGATTCGGCGGTTTCGCCGACGGCGGCACGGCGCGCGGAAACGGCGACTTGTGACGGAAGCCGCCCGGGCGGTCGATCGTGCCGAGCAGCGACATCAGCACCGCGAGCGCGCGGATCGACTGGAAGCCGTTCGAGTGGGCGGCGAGCCCGCGCATCGCGTGAAAGGCAATGGGATTGCCGGTCACGGTGTCGTGTTTTCTGCCCCAGCAGTCGGTCCATTCGATCGGCAGCGTGATCTTGTGATCGCGGCCCACCTGGATCATCTCGGCGGCGAGACGTCTGATCGTCGCGGCGGGAATGCCGGTGATGTCGGCGGCCCAGTCGGGCGTGCACGATGCCACTTGCTCGCGCAGCAGCGCGAAGGAAGGCGTAACCGGCGTGCCGTCGTCGAGCGTGTAGCGGCCGTCGAGCGCAGGCTCGGCGTCATCGGCATGATGCGGGACCGCGCGATTCGTCTTCGCGTCCCACCACAGATGATTCTGCGGAAACAGCGCGTTGGACTCGGGCGCGTCGCCGTTCTTCACGAAAAGCCCGAACGTGTCGCTCGTTTCGTTCATGTCGAGCAATTCGGCGGCGTTCGTGTAGCGCGTGACGAACTCGTGATCCCAGGCATCGGCGGCGATCAATTCGTGGATGAGCGCCATGAACAGTGCGCCATCGGTGCCGGGGCGAATCGGCACCCATTCGTCGGCAATGGCCGCGTAGCCGGTGCGTACCGGATTGATCGCGATGAAGCGGCCGCCCGCGCGCTTGAACTTCGAAATGGCGATCTTGAGCGGATTCGAATGATGATCTTCCGCGGTGCCGATCATGAAGAAGAGCTTCGCGCGATCGAGATCGGGGCCGCCGAATTCCCAGAACGACCCGCCGATCGTGTAGATCATGCCGGCCGCCATGTTGGCCGAGCAGAAGCCGCCGTGCGCCGCGTAATTGGGCGTGCCGAAATTTTTCGCGAAGAGACCGGTGAGCGCCTGCATCTGGTCGCGGCCCGTGAACAGCGCGAATTTCTTCGGATCGGTGGCGCGCAGATGCGCGAGACGTTTTTCGAGCGTGTCGAGCGCGACCTCCCACGAGACGGGCTCGAACTGCGCTTCGCCGCGTAGTGCGTCGGGTTTTCGCATCAGCGGCTGCGTGAGACGCGCGGGCGAGTACTGCTTCATGATGCCCGAGGCGCCTTTCGCGCAGATCACGCCTTGATTGAGCGGATGGTTCGGATTGCCGTCGATGTAGCGGACTTCGCCGTCGCGCAGATGCACGCGGATGCCGCAGCGGCACGCGCACATGTAGCACGTCGTGGTCTTGACATCGAGCTTCTCGTTCTGGGTGCGAGCGCCGTGTTCCATGAGTGCTCCTTCAAAAACGATTTCGCGCGAGAGGGGACGTCTCGCGCGATTGCTGCTACTTCAAGGCATCGATCAGCCGAACAACTTTTCGACGCCCAGTGTGATCGCGAGGCCGCCGCCGATCAGCCACACATACAGGATCGCGCCAGTGGCGAGAGCACGCGGGCCGGCTTCACGAATCTGCGCGATGCGCGTTTCCATGCCGAGCGCGGTCATGGCCATCGTGAGGGCGAAGGTGTCGAGCATGTTGATGGTGCTCGTCGCGGTATCGGGCAGCACGTGCAGCGAGTTCACGATGACGAGCGCGAGAAAGCCGAGCGCGAACCAGGGCACCGCGATCTTGCCTTTGCCTTGCGCCGAATCGCCGGCACGCGAACGGTTGATCCAGAAGCCGATCACGAGCAGCACCGGAACCAGCAGCATCACGCGCGTCATCTTGACGATGGTCGCGATGTGCGTCGCCTCGGGGCTTACGTTGCTCGCCGCGCCGACGACCTGCGCAACTTCGTGGATGGTGCCGCCGAAGAACAGGCCGGCGCCGAGCGTATCGAGATGCAGCCAGCCGGCGTTGAGCGCGAGCGGGTAGAGGAACATCGAGAGCGTGCCGAACAGCACGACGCTGCCGACGGCCATCGCGCTCTTGTGCGGCTTCGATTGCAGGGTCGATTCGAACGCGAGCACCGCGGCCGCGCCGCAGATCGCGCTGCCGGCCGCCGTGAGGAGCGCCGTGTCGCGATCGAGCTTCATCAGTTTCATGCCGGTCCACGTGCCGATCACGAGCGTGCTGACGACGACCAGCACCGACACCGTGAAGCCCGACACGCCGACCTGCGCAATTTCCTGCAGACTCACGCGCAGCCCGAAGAACGCGACCGCGATGCGCAGGAGCTTGCGCGCGGAGAAGTTGACGCCGGCGGCCCAGCTATCGGGCATGCCGTGGCGCAGCGCGTTGCCATAGATCGCACCCGCGACGATGCCGACGATCAGCGGGCTGATCCCGAGCCCGGCGATGGCGGGCAGGGAGGCGAGCCGCGTGACCGCTGCCGCGAACAACGCAACGAAAAGAATCCCGTTGAGCTGTCCGCGTGTGGAGGACGCGGCTGGTGCAAGAGGGCGGGCGGATTGAAGCGTGGACATGAGGGAACCCGTTGGTAAGTTGGATACGTCGATGGGCTAATCCTATTCTCGATATATGAATATGAAAAATCGTGATTTAGAATGACATATATCGGTTTAGGTGATATTTAAGATACATGACCCCGGAACAACTGATAACTTTCGCAACGGTCGCGGAGCATGGCAACATCAGCCGCGCTGCGGTGGCGCTGCATCTGTCGCAGCCGGCCGTGTCGGGCCAGTTGCGGCTGCTGCAGGATGAGTTCGGCGAGCCGCTCTACCAGCGCGACGGTCGCGGCGTGCGTCTGACCGCCGCCGGTGAACAGTTGCTCGGGCACGCGGAGCGCCTGCGCGAGACCTTCCGCGCGGCGCATGCCCTGCGGGACGCGTTACGCGGGCTGGAGCGCGGCACGCTGCGCATCGGCGCGAGCACGACGCCCGCGAGCTATCTGCTGCCGTATCTGATCGCGGCGTTTCACAAGCGCTTTCCGGAGGTCGTGGTGACGACCATCGACGGAAATACGGCTGACATCGTCGCGGCGCTCGGCTCGCTGGATATCGCGCTGGTCGAAGGTTCGCCCGGAAGCGATCTGCCGCTCGGCACCACGGTCACGTCATGGCGCGAGGACGAGATCGTCGCGATCCTGCCGAACGGCCACCCGCTCGCGGGCGGCGGCGATTCGGTCACGCTCGAGGCGCTGGGCAAGCATCCCCTCGTGCTGCGCGAGCCGGGCTCGGGCGTGCGGCAGGTCATCGAGCGCGCGTTCGCGGAGAGCGACGCGCCCATGCGCGTCGCGATCGAAATCGCGGGCGTGGAGGGCGTGAAGGAAGCGGTGCGCGCGGGCATGGGCATCGGCTTCGTCTCGGCGATGTCGATCCGGCATGAGGACAGCGCGCTGCAGCGCATGCGTATCGCGCCGCAGCCCCTCACGCGACGGTTCTCGATCCTGCTGCCGCACGCGGCGACGCCTTCGCGCGTGGCTGCGCGTTTCCTGGAGTTGTGCGAGGAGCCGGGTTTGCTCGGCTAGGGAATTCCACTATGGCGCGTCGACGGCGGTCTGACGCACCATTCGTTCTCAACAGGGGCGCTGCGGCGTCCTTTTTGAAAAACGTTTATGGAACCGGTTCCAAAGCTGTTTTGGGGCCGAAACCGCTACCCGATGCAAGCAAACTCAATGTCCGATATCGATCAGAAGCGCACCGAAGTCGTGATCGTCGCAAGCGCCTTCGGCGCGGACGCGATCCGGCGCGATGGCCACGCCGTATGGGCTGCCGCTGCGGCGTGCGCGGGCGCGGAGGGCTTCGAGGTACGTCGCGAACTGTTCGCAAGCGATGCCGATGCAGAGGCCGAAGCGCTCGCGCAACTGGGCGACCGCATCCGCGCACAGGGTTTGTGGGCCGTGTACTCGACGCCCGCCACGCTGTTCCGCGACGACGGCGCGCTCGATATCGACGCGCTTGCCCTCGCCATCGACGAAGCCGCGGCGCTCGGCGCGCGCATCGTGAAGTTGCAACTGGGTGGCACCGAAAGCAGCGTCGCGACCGATCCGGCCACGCTCGATCGCCTGATGACGGCAATCGTCGCGTCGAAAGCGCGCGTCGTCGTGGAAAACGGGCAATTGAAGGCGGGCGGCACCATCGGTGCGTTCGACGCGCTCTTCGCCGCGCTGCCGGCCGGAAGCGGACTCGCGATGACCTTCGACACCGGCAACTGGCACTGGGCCGAACAGGACCCGCTCGACGCCGCCACGCGCCTCGCGCCGCATGTCGCCTATGTGCATTGCAAGGCGGTGATGGGCGAGGGCGCGCGCCGCTTCGCCGCCGCGCCTGCGAACGGCGACGCGCGTTTCGCGACGCTCCTCGCGCACTTGCCTGGCGACGTGCCGCGCGGCATCGAATATCCGTTCATTCCCGCCGCCGATGTCTCCCTCGACGCCGACGCCGCACGCCAGGTCGCGCGCATCTCGGCATTTTGAGCGGCATTTTGAATTAAGCATTTTGCATTCAGCATTCATCTGCAAAGGACCCGACATGCAAGCCAAGCCTGAAGCTCTCGACGTCGTCACCTACGGCGAAGCGATGACGATGTTCGTCGCGGCCGTCACCGGCGATCTCGCGAAGGCCGGTCAGTTCACCAAGCGCGTCGCGGGCGCGGACCTGAACGTCGCGATCGGCCTGTCGCGGCTCGGCTTCAAGGTGGGCTGGATGAGCCGTGTCGGCAACGACTCGTTCGGGCGCTACGTGCTGGACGTGCTCGCCGCCGAGGGCATCGACGCGCGCCGCGTCACGATCGACGAGCGTTATCCGACCGGCTTCCAGCTCAAGGGCAAGTGCGACGACGGCAGCGATCCGGCCGTCGAATACTTCCGCAAGGGTTCGGCCGCGAGTCACCTTTCGCTCGACGATTACGCCGCCGACTACGTGCTCGGCGCGCGTCATCTGCATCTGACGGGCGTCGCGCCCGCCATTTCCGCGACTTCGCGCGAACTCGCGTTTCACATGGCCCGCGAAATGCGTGCGGCTGGCAAGACCATCTCGTTCGATCCGAACCTGCGCCCGACGCTCTGGCCGTCGCGCGAGGCGATGGCCGAGTCGCTCAACGCGCTCGCCGCGCTCGCCGACTGGGTGTTGCCGGGCGTGGCCGAGGGTCTGACGTTGACGGGCTACGCGAAGCCGGAAGACATCGCCGCGTTCTATCTCGACCGGGGCGCGAAGGGCGTCGTCGTGAAGCTGGGCGCGCACGGCGCGTACTTCCGCACGGCGGATGGCGATGCGGGCATCGTGCCGGGCGTGCCGGTCGTCGATGTCGTCGATACGGTCGGCGCGGGCGATGGCTTCGCGGTCGGCGTCGTCAGCGCGCTGCTCGAAGGGCGCGACGTGCGTCATGCGATCGCGCGTGGCAACCGCATCGGCGCGCTTGCGATTCAGGTGATCGGCGACAGCGAAGGACTGCCGACGCGCGCCGCGCTCGACCTGCTTGAAGCACAGGATTCCAACGACAAGACGGCCAAAGCCGCGTTCGATCTGGCCTGAAGCCAGCAACCGAAAGACTCAACCGAATTGCGTTCGGAGACAACCATGCAATCCACGACTCCCAAGCTTGCGGCGCGCCGCTGGTGGGCGATCATGCCGATCGTTTTCATCACGTACAGCCTCGCGTATCTCGACCGCGCCAACTACGGCTTCGCCGCGGCCGCGGGCATCAATCACGATCTCGGCATCAGCAAGGGCTTGTCGTCGCTGATCGGCGCGCTGTTCTTCCTCGGTTACTTCTTCTTCCAGATTCCCGGCGCGATCTATGCCGAGCGCCGCAGCGTGAAGAAGCTCGTGTTCTGGAGCCTGGTCCTGTGGGGAGGGTGCGCGACGCTCACGGGCATGGTGAGCAACATTCCGTCGTTGATGGCGATCCGCTTCGTGCTCGGCGTCGTCGAGGCCGCGGTGATGCCGGCGATGCTCGTCTTCATCGCGAACTGGTTCACGAAGTCCGAGCGATCGCGTGCCAATACCTTCCTGATTCTCGGCAATCCGGTGACGGTGCTGTGGATGTCGGTCGTATCGGGTTATCTGGTGAATTCGTTCGGCTGGCGTCACATGTTCATCGCGGAAGGTTTGCCGGCGGTCGTGTGGGCGGTGATCTGGTGGTTCATCGTGAAGGACAAGCCTGCGCAGGTGACGTGGCTGACGGATCAGGAGAAGAACGATCTCGATGCGACCCTGCGCGCCGAACAGGCCGCGATCAAGCCGGTAAAGAACTATCGCGAGGCATTCAAGTCGCCGGCGGTGATCAAGCTGTGCGCGCAGTATTTCTGCTGGAGCATCGGCGTGTATGGTTTCGTGCTGTGGCTGCCGTCGATTCTGAAGAACGGCTCGACGCTCGGGATGGTCGAGACGGGCTGGTTGTCGGCGGTGCCGTATCTTGCCGCGACCATTGCGATGCTGCTGGCGTCGTGGGCGTCGGACAAGCTGCAGGCGCGCAAGGCATTCGTATGGCCGTTCCTGCTGATCGGCGCGGTCGCGTTCGCGGGATCGTATCTGCTCGGCTCGACGAACTTCTGGGCTTCCTATACGCTGCTCGTCATTGCGGGGGCGGCGATGTATGCGCCGTATGGGCCGTTCTTTGCGATCGTGCCGGAGCTTTTGCCGAAGAATGTCGCGGGTGGGGCGATGGCGCTCATCAATAGCATGGGGGCGTTGGGGTCGTTCGTCGGGTCTTATTTTGTTGGCTATCTGAATGGGGCGACGGGGTCGCCGGCTGCCTCTTACGTGTTCATGAGCGTGGCGTTGTTGTTGGCTGTGTGGCTTACTTTGGCGGTTAGGCCGCAGGGTGCGGTGGGGGCTGGGGTGGTTGTGCGGTCTTGATTTTTTGTTTCTTCGCCGGATCCCGTAATCGTGTCGGTGTATTAGCGTTGCCCCTGTGCGGGGCGGCAGTCACTTTCTTTGCTGCTGCAAAGAAAGTAACCAAAGAAAGCAGCTTGAGCCGCCCGCGGTCATACGCAATTTGGCTACTATTCTCGTTGTTCGTGGACTCAGTAGCGAGTGCCCTCGTAGGACTCACCCGGCTTGGACCGCACACGGTCTGACGAGCTAGAACGTATAACGTGCTGGTTCAGCACGAAAGAGTTCCGGCACAGCGCTACGCGCTGCCGCCGGGCATGCAAGGGAAACCGACGAAGCGCCGATGCAGTGAGATGGAGGTGTTAGCACAGAAGCACGAGCAGACCCGATTGACCCATCGGCCGCGAAGCGGGCTGGAGCCATTTGGTGCTGAACCAGGCACGCACGCGGCGCGATGTGGCAGACCGTGCGCGGTCCAAGCCGGATGTGGCCTATGAGGGCACTTGCTACAGAGGCCACGAGCGAGGAGAAGGATACCCAAATTGCGTGTGACCGCGGGCGTATCGAGCTGCTTTCTTTGGTTACTTTCTTTGCAGCAGCAAAGAAAGTGACTGCCGCCCCGCACAGGGGCAGTGCTAACCGACCGACACGAAATCAGGATTCCACGAAAGCCTAAGCAACCCGAAGCAATCCAAAAATGACCCACAAAATCGTAGCCTACAAAACCCTACCTTCCGACGTGGAAGCCTACCTACGCGACCATGCAGAAGTAGAGAACGTCGATCCCAGAGACGAAGCCGCCTTCATCAAAGCGTTGAAGCAAGCCGACGGAGCCATCGGCGCGAGCATAAAAATCTCCCCCGCCATGATCGAAGGCGCCAAAAACCTGAAAGCCCTCTCGACGATCTCAGTAGGCTTCGACCAGTTCGACGTAGAGGACCTGACGCGCCGCGGCATCATCCTCACCCACACCCCCGATGTCCTCACCGAATCCACCGCCGACACCGTCTTCTCGCTGATCCTCACCAGCGCACGCCGCGTCGTCGAACTTGCCGAGTGGGTGAAGCAAGGCAACTGGAAGGCGAGCATCGGCGAGGCGCAATTCGGTGTCGATGTGCAAGGCAAGACGCTCGGCATCGTCGGCCTCGGACGCATCGGCGGGGCGGTCGCGCGCCGTGCGGCGCTCGGCTTTCGCATGAACGTGCTCTACACGAACCGCAGCGCGAACGAGCAGGCAGAAAAGGAATACGGCGCGAAACGCGTCGAACTCGATGAACTCCTCGCGCAATCCGACTTCGTGTGCCTGCAAGTGCCGCTGACGGCCGACACGCGCGGACTCATCGGCGCAAATGAACTGAAGAAGATGAAGCGAAGCGCGATCCTGATCAACGCATCGCGCGGACCGACCGTCGATGAACCCGCGCTCATCGAAGCGCTGAAGAACGGCACGATTCGCGGCGCCGGCCTCGACGTGTTCGAACAGGAACCGCTGCCCGCCGATTCGCCGCTGCTCGCGATGAACAACGTCGTCGCACTGCCGCACATCGGCTCGGCCACGCACGAAACGCGTCACGCGATGGCGCGCAACGCCGCGGAAAACCTCGTCGGGGCACTGGACGGCACGCTCACGACAAACATCGTCAATCGCGAAGTCCTGAAGCGCTGAAAACGCGTGGTCGCGCGGGCATGCGCTAACATGCGCGATGCGAGGAGAACGATAATGACAGCATCGCGCAGCGCTCGAGAGCGAGGCGCGGGCCCACGACCACTATGTCCGACGATCCCACACTGACGAACCGCCCGGCCACATTCGGCGCGCGCCGCGCGACGATCACCGATGTCGCCCGCGAAGCCGGCACCGGCAAGACGAGCATCTCGCGCTATCTGAACGGCGAGATGAGCGTGCTGTCGCCCGACCTGCGCGAACGCATCGAAGCGGCCATCGCCAAGCTTGACTATCGGCCGAATCAGATGGCGCGCGGCCTCAAGCGCGGCCGCAACCGCCTGATCGGCATGCTGCTCGCCGATCTCACGAATCCGTATTCCGTCGAAGTGCTGCAAGGCGTCGAAGCCGCGTGCCACGCGCTCGGCTACATGCCGCTCATCTGCCACGCGGCCAACGAGATCGACATGGAACGGCGCTATTTGCAACTGCTCACGACTTATCGCGTCGAAGGCGTGATCGTCAACGCGCTCGGCGTGAAGGAAGAACTGCTGCAGGGCTTCGCGCAAGGCGGCATTCCGGTCGTGCTGGTGGATCGTTCGGTCGAAGGCTTCATCACCGATATGGTCGGGCTCGATAACCCCGCCGCCGTGCAACTCGCCACGCGTCATCTCGTCGCTGAAGGCTTCGACGAGCTGCTTTTCATCGTTCAGCCCGTCACGCATATCAGTTCGCGGCGCTTGCGCGAGGCCGCGTTTCGCGAGACCGTCGCGGCGCTCGACGCCAGCGGCTCGACGCTCGTGATCGATCTCGCCGATGCAGCCGCCGCGCTCGCCGAACTCGACACGCGCGTCGCGGCGGCAAGAGCGAAGGGCAGGCGCGTCGCGCTTTTCGCGGCGAACGGGCCGGTTGCGCTGCGCGTCGCGGTGCATCTGAAGGAACGTCACGGCGCGGACTGGCAGGCGAGCGTCGCATTGATGTCGATCGACGATTCGGAATGGGCGCAGCTCGCCGGCATGACGACGGTGCGTCAGCCGACCTACGATATCGGCCGGCGCGCGGTCGAATTTCTCCACGAACGGCTCGGCGGCGCCGCGATGCCCGCGCGCGAATGCCTGCTGCCGGGCGAACTCGTCGTGCGCGCATCCACGATACGCGCGACTCAACCCGCATCACAAGGAATCTGAATGGTCAGTGTTTCGACGTTGCTGAGCCTTGCGCTCGCGACGCTCATCATCGCAGCGATGCCCATCGTGCTGTACAAGAAGCTGCGCCCGCGTTTTTCCATCATGCCGCGCGAGGCGATTCTCGGTATCGCCGTATTCGCGCTCTTCGCGATGGTCATCGAACGCGCGCTGCACGGCTTCATGCTGAGCAATCCCGCTACGTCGGTGTGGCTCAGGTATCCCGCGGTGTTCGTCGTCTATGGTGCGATCGCGGCCGGCTTGTGCGAAGAGGTCGGACGTTTTCTTGCGATGAAATGGCTCATCTCGCGTGAGCCGGGCGCGCTCGATCGTCATGGCCCGGGGCTCGGCTACGGCATCGGGCACGGCGGGGCGGAAGCGTGGATCGTCGGCGTGCTCGTGCAGGTGCAATGGATCGTCTATGCGGTGCTCGCGAATCGCGGCACGCTCGACGCGCACTTCGAAAGCGCGCCGCTCGAAGCGCTCGCGCGCATTCATCTGGTGCTGATGACTTTGTCGCCCGTGTCGGCCGGCATCTTTCTCGTCGAGCGCGCGAGCGCGTTCGTGCTGCAGATCGGTTTTTCCGCCCTGATGTGGCAGATGCTGCGCGAGCGTTCGCGTCATGCGCTCGCATTTCTCGTCGCCGCGCATGCGCTCGTCGGCTTGCCCGCCGCGCTCTTCCAGGCGGGGCTCGTGCCGCTCATCGTCGCGGACGCCGTGTACCTCGTGCTCGGCGTGATCGTCGCGGTGGCGCTCGTGCGCTACTATCGGCGTGCCGCCGCGCAGGGCGCGTGAAGCGCATCAACCGAATATCGACATCGAATGGACGACTATCAATACGACTGCCCGAGCGCGGACATCGAGATGCTCGCGCGCGTGATCAGCGATCTCTTTCCCGAACAGACGCAGTTCGCCGAGCGGCGGGACGACGCGGGCCGCACGTCGCTAGCGATTCACTACGTGGCGATGCGCTTCGGTTCGACCGCGCGGCGCATCACCATCGACGTGCGCTTCGAACCTGCCGCGCTCGCGCGTTATCGTGCGCTGCCGCCGCGCCTGCACGCGCGCAGCTACGCGGTGCTGCGCGCGTATGTGGAAGCGACGCTCGGCTCACTCGAAGAGACGTACGCGAACGGCGAGACCGTGCCGCGCGAATTGGACATCGAGATGGGCGAGGACTTCGCCTGATGTTTTTTCAGATGACGCGATAGACCTTCGCGAAGCGCGCGGCCTTCACGACGCCGTAGTCGCCCGGCGCATATTGCATGACCCAGTCGCCCGCGTCGCCGGTGAGAATGTCGCCCGCCGCGGATCGCGCGATGGAGAAGGGCGCGTGCATCTCCTTCGCGAGCACGACGCTCGGCCGGTTGCGATACGTGCCCGCTTCGCCGTGCGCGATGCCGCCTTCGGGCACGTACTTCGCATCGAAGCGCTCGCGCGACACGACCCAGCGCTCGCCGCCGCTGCCGGTGACGATCGCATCGCCGCTCGCGTAGCGGTTCGGCCCTTCGAGGCTCATCAACTCGCCCGCGACGGCGGCGAATTCGACGGCGACGGCTTCGTCCTTCACGACGCGGCGCGCGGCGGGATCAGTGAACAGATCGAGCTGGGACAGAGGGAGCATGGTGCGATCCGGGATGGCAGTGACGGTGCGGGATCGTAACGGCATTCGCGCCATTTTGCACCCGGCGGACGAAAAAAAGCCCGCATCGTGCGATGCGGGCTGTTCGGCCCTGCGCTCGTTCAGGGCTTCGTCGCGGAAGCGGCATCCGCTGCTGCCGCATGCGGGTGGCGATGCGCGCGATTCTGGCGCGACTTGCCGTGCTCGTCGCGGAAGCTCGTATCGGCCAGCTTCTTCTGCTCGGGCGAAAGGCTCGCGTAAAGCGGCTCGAACGCTTCGACGAGACGCTTCGTGCCATCGGCGTTGGCCTGCGTGATCTGCTCGTATTGCTTCATGTCGTCGAGCGCGGACATCGTCTTGCGTTGCGCGATGCGCTGGCGATACAGATCGGCCATCGTGCGGCCGTTATCGCGCATCACGTCGGCGAACTTCGACCACTGGTCTTCCTGCTGCGGCGTGATCTTGAGGCTCGAATGCAGTTCCGCGATACGCTCCTCGACGCGCGCCTCGCGCTTGCTGGCGGCCGGTGCGGATGGCGTGGCCTGCATGGCCGGCGCCGATGCCGCCGCGGGCGCCGACGATTGCGCGAATACCGGGCTCAATGCGCAAAATGCGGCCAATGCAACGAGTGTTCTTTTCATTCGGGTTACCTTCGATCGATATGGAAAGCGGCGTGCTTCGTAAGCTGCATGAAAAGGCAGCGCGATGGCACACCATCGGCGGATATTAGTATCACGATTGCATGCGGATTCGGCCGCATTGCCACAACTGCTTACATTCGATACGTCTCTGGAAAAATACGCAGTGGATACCTTGTTGAGCATGCGGGTCTTCGTCGCCATCGTGGAGGCGGGCAGCCTGAGCGCCGCCGCCGAGCGCTTCTCCATCTCCGCGCCGATGGCCGGCAAGCATCTGCAGGCGCTGGAGGCGCGGCTCGATGCGCGCCTCATCGTACGCACGACGCGCCGTCAGAGCCTGACCGAGATCGGCCGCGAATATTACGCGCGCTGCCGCCGCATTCTCGCGGAGGTCGATGCGGCCGATTCGCTCGCCGAATCCATGAGCGCGACGCCGCGCGGCGTATTGCGCGTGACCGTGCCGCTCACGTATGGCGTGCAGTTCGTCACGCCCGCCGTGACCGAGTTTCTGGCGGCGTTCGCGCAGATCACGGTCGAACTCGATCTCACGAATCGCATGGTCGATATCGTCGAAGAAGGCTTCGATGCGGCCGTGCGTATCGGCACGCTCGCCGATTCGAGCTTCGTCGCGCGCCCGCTCAAACCGTATGCGATGACCGTGTGCGGAGCGCCCGCGTATCTCGCGCGCGTGGGCACGCCCGCGACGCCCGCCGATCTCGCGCGCCACGAGTGCCTCGGCTTCGTGCACCAGGGCCGCGAGGCGGGCTGGCGGCTCGAAGGCGAGGATGAGGCGATGCACGCGCACCGCACGCAGTCGTCGCGCTTTCGCACGAACAACGGCCAGGCGCTCAGAAAGGCCGCGCTCGCGGGTTTCGGTCTCGTGCTTCAGCCGCATGCGCTCGTCGAGGATGAACTGAAGAGCGGCGCGCTCGTCGCCGTGCTGCAGGACTTCCTGCCGAAGCCTTCGCCGGTGCATCTCGTCTATCCGCGCGACACGCGCGCGACACCCAAGCTCGCGAGCTTCGTCGATTTCATGGTGGCGAAGCTCGGCGTGTAACGGCCTCTGATCGGCGTTCGATTCGCGCCGTCGTCTCAGCCATAATGCAAAACACAAAACACCGGATGCCCGATGGCATTCAAAACGCATAACGCGAAACACAAAATTCCAAGGACGACGCCCTCATGAGACCGCCGCGCCTCGATCAGCTCGACGACATCGATCGCAATCTGGTCGCGCTCCTGCAGATGGACGCGCGGGAGAGCGTCGCGAATCTTGCGCGGCAACTGGGTGTCGCGCGCACGACGGTGATCGCGCGCATCGCCCGGCTGGAAAAGAACAACGTGATCGCGGGCTACGGCGTGCGGCTCGGGCAGGACGTGCTCGATGCGAGCATACAGGCGTATGTCGGCATCAAGCTCACGCCGAAGTACGGCCGCGATCTGCAAAAGCGCTTCGCGCGCATGCCTGAGATTCAGTTGCTCTGCGCGGTGAGCGGCGAGTTCGATTACGTCGCCTGGCTGCGCGCCGATTCCCCCGACCGCCTGAACGATCTGCTCGACGAGATCGGCGCGCTGGAAGGCGTCGAGCGGACTACGACGTCGATCATCCTCGCGCGCAAGATCGACCGCGTCGGATGAGCCGAATGATACGAATCGTCGTATCGGATCGTCAAAATGACGAAAAACCTCGTCGAAGCGCATCATTTTGCGTCTGTGATCAATATTCGCGCCCTCCTAAACTGTGTGAAGAAGCCGATTGGCGAAACTCACACACCAAGGAGATGAATATGAAAGTGGCCCTCGTCGGCGCCGGATTGATCGGCCAGAGCATTGCCCATTTGCTGCGTGAAACGGGGGATTTCGAAGTCGTCGCGTTCGATCGCGACGAGCATGCGCTCGCGCTGCTCGAGGCGCAGGGCATCCCGACGCGCCGCGTCGATTCCGCCGATACGCCCGCGTTGCGCCAGGCGCTGATCGGCTTCGATGCGCTCGTCAACGCGCTGCCGTATTACCTCGCGATCAACGTCGCGTCGGCGGCGAAAGCGGCGGGCGTCCACTATTTCGATCTGACCGAAGACGTGCGCGCGACGCACGCGATCCGCGCCATCGCTGACGATTCCGAGCTCGCGTTCATGCCGCAATGCGGTCTTGCGCCGGGCTTCATCGGCATCGTCGCGCACGATCTGGCGAAGCGCCTCGACGACGTGCGCGAGGTGAAGATGCGCGTCGGCGCGCTGCCCGAGTTTCCGACCAACGCGCTGAAGTACAACCTGACGTGGAGCATCGACGGCCTCATCAACGAGTATTGCCAGCCGTGCGAGGCGATCCGCGAAGGCCGCACGCAGTGGGTGCAGCCGCTCGAAGGCGTCGAGCATTTTTCGCTCGATGGCATCGAGTATGAAGCGTTCAACACGTCGGGCGGCCTCGGCACCTTGTGCGAGACGCTCGCAGGCAAGGTCGAGACGCTCGATTACAAGTCGGTGCGCTATCCCGGCCATCGCGACCTGATGAAGTTCCTGCTAGACGATCTGCGCATGTCCACCGATCGCGACGGCCTCAAGTCGATGCTCAAGCGCGCAGTGCCATCGACGGCGCAGGACGTCGTATTGATTTTCGTCACGGTGACGGGCATGCGCCGCGGGCAGCTCGTGCAGGACGTGTTCACGCGCAAGATTTTCGCTAAGGACGTGTGCGGCGTGCCGATGAGCGCGATCCAGATCACGACCGCCGGCGCGATCTGCGCGGAGCTCGATCTGTTCCGCGAAGGCGTGCTGCCGCAAAGCGGCTTCGTGCGTCAGGAGCAGGTGCCGCTCGAAGCGTTCCTCAACAACCGTTTCGGCAAGCTGTACGAAGGCGCGAACGCGGTGGCGACGGCGCGGCAACTGGCGGCTGCTTAACGGATCAGGCGCGCGACCAGTGCCTCGCGCGCGTCATCGTCGGCTTCGGTATTGTCGAACATGACGAGCGTCTGCGCGAGCGCCGCGTCCGGCACGAAAAGCCGCTGACGATATTCCTCCCAGTGCGCGAGCTTGTACGCATCGTTCGGATCGCCGCGCGCGACGATGCGCTCGCGCGCCACATCCTCATCCACGTGCACCCAGACGACGCGAACGGCCACATCGTCGCCGATGCCGAGCCATGCGCGATCGAACAGGCGTGAGGCGCGCACTTCACGCGTGAGCGGCGCGACCACGGCGACGCTCACGCCGAGCGCGAGATTTTCCGCGGCGGTATCGATGAGACAACGGTATTCCGGATCGCGGAAATGCGCGATGAAGAGCGGACTGTCGCGGTCGTGCGGATCGCCCGTGAGCGCGCCAATTGCCGCCGCGCTATACGCGCCGTAGAGCGTGTCCTTGTCGAGTAAGCAGAAAGGCTCGCCGGTCGCCTGCATGAGCGGCGCGAACAGCTGTTTGGCGAGCGTCGTCTTGCCGGTGCCCGCATGGCCGCAGAAGAAGATCAGATGCTTCACGCCTGATGGACCTCGATAAAAGATCATGCGTCTTTGCGCGCGCGCTGATAGCGGTTCATGAGCGGCGTCGCGGTGATGCCGTGCACGATGACCGAAGCCGCGATCGTCGCGACGACGAGCGGCGCGAGCGGCGCGGCCACGTCATGCGGCGCATGTTCCAGCGCGTACAGCAGATAGTAGAACGAGCCGACGCCGCGTATGCCGAACCAGCTCATCAGCCGCCTTTGCGGCCCCGCCGCGCGCGAACCGATGAGCGATGCCTCCACCGCCGCGGGCCGCAGCACGAAGAACAGCGCGACGATCAGCGCGCCGGCCTGCCAGGTGAAGAGATCGCGCCACATCGTCGCGAGCACGGCGCCGACGATCAGCATGATCGCGACTTCGGCGATGCGCTCCAGCTCGATCGTGAAACCGTGCACGCGCTCGGCCATGAAGGCGTGCGCGCGCTCGGGATCGGCCGCGGCGGCGCCGACATCGTCCGCATCGATCTTGCCGACCGCCTCGCGCGCGGACTTGCCGCCGCTGGTCTTCTGCTCGACACGACGCATCGACAGGCCGGCCGCGAACACAGCAAGAAACGCGTACGTGTGCAGCAACTCCGCGACGCCATAAGACAACGCGATCAGCCCGAGCGCATAGAAACCCTCCGGCCCGAGCGCTTGGCCGTGGCGCGTGCGCAGATACGCGACGAGCCGCACCGACACCGCACCGAGCAGCCAGCCGATCGCCAGCGCGCCCGCTATACCCCACACGGCCTGCAACGCGAAGTCCCAGTGCAGCGCCTCGCCCGGCGTCGTCTCGAACCGGCATACCGCGATGCCCAGCAGCGCGAAGGGCAGCGCGATGCCGTCGTTCAGGCCGCCTTCGCCCGTCAGCGAAAAGCGCAGCATGTCGATGTCACCGGGCGTTTCCACCTGCACGTCGTGCGCGAGGACGGGGTCGGTCGGGGCGAGCATCGCGGCGAGCAGCAGCGCCGGACCCCAACTGAGCCCGAGCGCGTAGGCGGCGAAGAGCGTGAGCGCGGCGACCGTCAGCACCATCGCGACGAGGCCGAGGCGGACAGGCAGAAACCAGAGGCGGTCGGTGGGCGGCACACGCAGTCTCAGGCCGATCGCGAACAGCGACACCAGCATCGCGACTTCGGTGATGCGGCGCAGGACGGTCGCATCGGTCGTGAGGTCGAGCTTCAGCAGATTGGCCGCGCCGGGGCCCATCGCGACGCCGATCGCGAGATAGCACATCGCGGTGCTGATCGGCAGGCGCTTGAAAGTCGAACTGGCGAGGCCCATCAAAATGAGCAGGCCGCCGACGACGAGAAACCAGATCGTCTCGATCATGAATGCCTTTGTTTCGTGTACCGTTCATCAACAGCACGAGCCATGCCCGTGCCCGCTGGACGTGCGTCGGGCAGGGCGTCTGACCGCTCATCTGCATGCGCGTAAGATGCAATTCGGTTGCGGCATCTTCATTCGCCATCCGCTTCATTCGCACGGTCGGTTGCGTCGGCGGCGCATACGGCCGAGGGAGAACCAGCATGTCACAGCATTTCGATGCGGTGGTCATCGGCACAGGGCAGGGCGGCTCGCCGCTTGCCGTGCGGCTCGCGCAAAGCGGCAGGCGCACGGCGGTGATCGAGCGGCATCTGTTTGGCGGCACCTGCGTGAACGTCGGCTGCACGCCGACCAAGACCTATGTCGCGAGCGCGCGGGCAGCGCATGTCGCGCGCACGGCGGCGCGATACGGCGTGATGATCGGCGGCGATATCACCATCGACATGGCGCGCGTGAAGGCACGCAAGGACGAGGTGATCGGCGGCTCGCGCACGGGTATCGAGAAGTGGCTGCGCGGCACGGAGAACCTCACCGTGTTCAAGGGGCACGGACGCTTCACGGGGCCGCATGCGCTTTCGATCGAAGCGAGCGATGGCTCGACGCAGGATATCGACGCCGATCTCGTGTTCATCAACACGGGCACGCGCGCGGTGGTGCCGGAGATCGACGGGCTCGGGCGCGTGCCGTATCTGACCAATTCGACGATTCTTGAGTTGACCGAGGTGCCGGAGCATCTCGTGATCGTCGGGGCGAGTTATATCGCGCTCGAATTCGGGCAGATGTTCCGCCGCTTCGGCAGTCGCGTGACCTTGCTCGTGCGGGGCGATCGCATTCTGGCGCGTGAGGACGAGGACGTCGCGCGCGCGATGCAGGATGTGTTCGTGCGCGAGGGCATCGAGTTTCGCTTCGGGGCGCGGATCGAACGCGTGGAGCCGTCGGCGGGAGGCGTACGCATATCGAGCGGTGCTGACACGATCGACGCATCGCATCTGCTGTTCGCGACGGGCCGCACGCCGAACACCGACGATCTGGGGCTGGAGCATGCGGGCATCGCGGTGAACCGGCACGGCATGATCGATGTGGACGGGCAGTTGCGCACTCGTGTCGAAGGCGTCTATGCGCTGGGCGATGTGAACGGGCGCGGGGCGTTTACGCATACGTCGTGGAACGATTACGAGATCATCGCTTCGAATCTGCTCGATGGGGAATCGCGCAGCGCCGATACGCGCATCATGGCTTATGCGGTGTTTGTCGATCCGCCGTTTGCGCGGGTGGGCATGAGCGAGGAGGAGGTGCGCAAGGATGGACGCGATGCGCTCATCGCAACGATGCCGATGACCCGCGTGGGGCGCGCGCGGGAGCGCGGGGAGACGGATGGGTTCATGAAGGCGCTCGTCGATGCGCAATCGAAGCGGTTTTTAGGTGCGGCGATTTATGGCATCGAAGGGGATGAGGTGATTCATACTTTCATCGATATCATGAATGCGGATGCGCCGTTTTCTACGCTGCAGCGGGCTATGCATATTCATCCTACGGTGAGTGAGTTGATTCCCACTTTGCTTGAAGGGTTGAGGCCGTTGAGGTGAGTTTGTTGTTGTTGGTTTGTTGTTGTTGTCGCCGGATCCCGTGATCGTGTCGGTCTATTAGCACTGCCCCTGTGCGGGGCGGCAGTCACTTTCTTTGCTGCTGCAAAGAAAGTAACCAAAGAAAGCAGCTCGAGCCGCCCGCGGTCACACGCAATTTGAGTGTTCTTCTCGTTGTTCGTGGCCTCTGTAGCGAGTGCCCTCGTAGGTCTAACCGGGCTTGGACCGCGCACGGTCTGACAAGCTAGTCGTTTGAGCGCGCTGGTTCAGCACGAAATAGCTTCGGCAC
>Ga0160447_100279_pt1 | contig 27285 bp, 21 predicted proteins | sample HID1973K_E1MG_FD_108222 | JGI IMG/M metagenome (GOLD analysis project Ga0160447, IMG submission 108222) | Enriched mosquito-associated microbial communities from UW Madison campus, WI, USA - HID1973K_E1 MG | ecosystem: Host-associated > Arthropoda: Insects > Digestive system > Unclassified ...
AGCGCCTTGCGGAAACTTTCCAACGCCAGGGCGTCCAGGCCCAGCGCCGCCTGGCTACGCGCCATCCCCACATAGGCTTCAGCACGCAATGCCGGATCGGCGAGGCCCTGCTTGTACAGGCTCAGCGCACGTGGGTAGTCGCCGCTGGCGCGCGCGATGTCGGCCATCGCCAGTGTGCCCTCGATCAAGCCCGGGTCCATGCGCGTGGCCTGCGCACAGGCCTGGCGCGCACGCTCGAACGCAACCGCGTCGCTCACCGACTCCAAGCGCACGATCTCGGCCCGGCAGATGCCGGCCTGGGCCCGCGCGAACCCCGGATCGCGGGAGAGCGCGCGCCGGAAGGCGTCCAGCGCGCGTTCGTAGCTGCCTTCGCCGCGCGGGCGTTGCAGTTCCGACAATCCGCGCAGGTAATCCTCGTAGGCACCGGCGTCGTGGGTCGGGGTCAGGCGCCGCTCCAGGCGCTGGTCGACACCGGGCAGGCTGCCCAGCAACTGCCGGACCACTTCGCCGGCGATTTCGTTCTGCACCGAGAACACCTCGCCGGCCGCGCGGTCGTAGCTCCCGCTCCACAAGGTGCTGCCGTTGGCGGTGTCGGTGAGCCGCGCGCGCACGCGCAGCTGTCCGCCGATCCGCTGCACGCTGGCGTCCAGCACGCTGGCCACGCCCACGGTCTTGCCCCAGCGACGCGCGTCGTAGCCTGCCAGCACCGAGGAGGCCGTCAGCGGCAGTGCCGCCACCTTCAAACCGGGCACGCCGGCCAGCGCATCGCGCACCTCGACGGCGAGGCCATCGGCGAAGTAGCGATCGTCCGGCGCGCCTTCCGGACTGCTGAACGGGCGCACCGCGACGGAGCCCAGGCCGAGCGGCGGGCGCGGCGCTGGTTCGCGCCGCCACCACCAGAGGCCGATGGACAAGACCGCCAGCAACAATACGGAGCCGGCGAAAGCCAGCCAGCGGCGGCCGCGCGGCAGTGCGAACCGCCGCCGCCCACCCGGGCGCGTGGCGGCGGTCGCATTCACCGTTGGGGCGGTCTGCTCGACCGATGCGCTCGACACGGCGGCGTCCGCTTCGGCAGGCGCGCCTGGCGGCAGCGCTTCCGGCAACTCCGGCGCCGGGGGCAGTGCGGGCTCGACGACGGCCAGCGGCGGCAGCTCCGGCCTCAGCTGCCCGATGAACCGGTAGCCCAGGGCGTGGTGGGTCTGGATATAGCGCGGCGCCTGCGGACGTTCGTCCAGCGCGGCGCGCAATTGGGCGATGGCCCGGGTCAGCACACCCGGGGTGACATGGCGATGGCCCCAGATCGCATCGAGCAACTGCTCGCGGGTGACCAACTCGCCGGCGCGGCGCAGCAGCATCAACAGCACTGCAAACGCTTTCGGCTCTACCTGTTGGGGAATGCCCTCGCGCAGCAAGGTATGTGCCGTGGCGTCGACCACGACCTCTTCGAAGCGATAGCGCTCGACAGCATGAACAGGACTGTCGGGATCGCCTTTCGGATCCATCGGCTTGCCCTCACGAAAACCTCATCAACCAGTGCAATCACTGTCTGAAGGCTCCGCCGGCCATCGCGACACAGTCTACGCGCAAGCAGCAGGCTGGTGACGCGCCGGAAAGCCCGGCGCCCCACCCTCTCTGGAGCACCGCCATGAACGCCATCGCCACCTTCCAACACCCGCTGCCGAACGTCCTGCACTGCCCGCCGAGCGCCCACCGCCGCCGCCGCATCGGCGCGTTCGAGCCGGACCTGGACGCCCTTTCCCACTTCAATGCGCTGCTGTCCCGGCTCGGCTGGCAGAGCCCGGCGCTGGACCGCGACCAGCTGGCCAGCGCCGCCCGCGAACTGGGCCAGGCCGGGCAGCACGACACCCCAGCCTGTATCCGCCTGCGCTTGCAGCAGGCGGCCGTGATCGAGCAGATGCTCGCCGACCATGACTGGCAGACCGACGCCCGCGCGGCCACCGCCGCCAACGACCTGCTGGGCTACGTCCGCGGCGACTGGCACCTGCTGCCCTTCACCCAGGTACCGGCCGCCGGGCTGGACGACGCCATCGTGGTGGAAACCGCCTGGCCGTTGCTGCGGCCGGAAGTGGTCAGCTACCAGGACTACCGTCGCCTGCGCGGCCAGGAAGCGGCGTACCGTGGCTGCCGCTACGAGGACGTCGCCTACGACCGCCAAAGCTGGCGTGAGGCCCGCGAAATGGAAGCGCGGCTGATCGAACAGCGCCGCCGTATCCGCGAGACCAGCTACGCGCCGGTGGAAGCGGCTTGCTTCCGCGTGCACTGAAGCGCTCGCCCGCCCGGCCATCGGCCCACCCTGCCTTGCCACCGCCCGCCTGCCCGGGGCGGCCGGCGGGCCGGAGGACGCCCGACAACAAGCAGGACGCGGGCGGCGGCCGCGACCGGTCACTGTCAAGCCTTGTCCCCCCTTGCCCCGGGGGCTAACCTGCCCGGTCACTGCAGTGATCCGGCATGACCACTTCCCGTTTCGTACACCTCCACGTCCACACCGAGTTCTCGCTGGCGGATTCCACGATCCGCGTGCCCGAGAAACCTGAGCAGGCCGATCCGGCCAAGGCCAAGCAGGCCAACCTGCTCAGCCGGTCGGTGGAACTCGGTGCGCCGGCGCTGGCGGTCACCGATCTGAACAACCTGTTCGCGCTGGTCAAGTTCTACAAGGCCGCCGAAGCGGTCGGCATCAAGCCGATCGCCGGCGCCGACGTGATGATCGCCGCACCCGACCAGGTGCCGTCGCGGCTCACCCTGCTGTGCCGCGACCGTGAGGGCTACCTCAGCCTGTCGCGGTTGCTGACCCGCGCCTGGATGGAAGGCCACCGCCCCGAGGGCGGCGTGGCGATCCACCCGGAATGGCTGCAACAGGGTCACCACAATCTGTTCGCCCTGGCCGGGCGCGACAGCCTGGCCGGCCGCTTGTTCGGCGAGCACCGCCACGACCTGGCCGAGCAACAGCTGGCCGACTGGCAGCGCGTGTTCGGCGACGGCCTGCACCTGGAACTGACCCGCACGGGCCGTGACGGCGAAGAAGCCTTCAATCAGTTCGCGCTGCAGGCCGCCGGCCTGCGCGGCCTGCCGGTGATCGCCAGCAACGACGTGCGCTTCCTGCACGCCAGCGATTTCCCTGCGCACGAGGCGCGCGTGTGCATCGCCTCGGGCCGCGTGCTCGACGATCCCAAGCGCCCGCGCGACTACAGCGACCAGCAATACCTGAAGTCCGGCGAAGAGATGGCGGCACTGTTCGCCGACATCCCCGACGCGATCGACAACACGTTCGAGCTGGCCCGGCGCTGCAACATCGAGATGCGCCTGGGCACCTACTTCCTGCCCGCCTATCCGGTGCCCGAGGAGGAAACCCTCGACAGCTGGATCCGCAGCACCGCGCGGCGCGGCCTGGAAGCGCGCCTGGAAAAGAACCCGCTGGCCGAGGGCAAGACCCGCGAGGACTACTTCGAACGCCTGGAATTCGAGCTGGACACCATCATCAAGATGGGGTTCCCCGGCTACTTCCTGATCGTTGCCGACTTCATCCAGTGGGGCAAGGACAACGGCATTCCGGTCGGCCCGGGCCGTGGCTCGGGTGCCGGTTCGTTGGTGGCCTGGGCGCTGAACATCACCGACCTGGACCCGATCCCGTACAACCTGCTGTTCGAGCGCTTCCTCAATCCCGAGCGCGTGTCGATGCCCGACTTCGACATCGACTTCTGCATGGATCGCCGCGACGAGGTCATCGACTACGTCGCGCGCAAATACGGCCGCGAACGAGTCAGCCAGATCATCACCTACGGCACGATGGCAGCCAAGGCGGTGGTGCGCGATGCCGGCCGCGTGCTCGGCTTCCCGTACGGTCTGGTCGACGGCGTCGCCAAGCTCATTCCGAACATCCTGGGCATCACCCTCAAGGATGCGATGGGCGAAGGCAAGGAATCGGAAATGGCCTCGCCGGACCTGATCCAGCGCTACCAGGCCGAAGACGACGTGCGCGACCTGATGGACCTGGCGCGCCAGCTCGAGGACCTGACCCGCAACGCCGGCAAGCATGCTGGCGGCGTGGTGATCGCGCCCGAGCCGCTGAGCGAATACTGCCCGCTGTTCGCCGAACACGACGAAGAAGGCCGCGGCAAGAACCCGGTCACCCAGTTCGACAAGAACGACGTCGAAGAAGTCGGCCTGGTGAAGTTCGACTTCCTTGGGCTGCGCACGCTGACCATCATCGATTGGGCGGTGAAGGCGATCAACGCACGCCATGCGCGCGCCGGCATCGATCCGATCGACATCGCCGCGTTGCCGCTGGACGACGCGCCGACCTACAAGGACATCTTCGCCTCGGGCAATACCGGCGCGGTGTTCCAGTTCGAATCCTCGGGCATGCGCCGCCTGTTGAAGGACGCGAAACCTGACCGCTTCGAAGACCTGATCGCGCTGGTGTCGCTGTACCGACCCGGCCCGATGGACCTGATCCCCAGCTTCGTCGACCGCAAGCACGGCCGCGAGGAGATCCAGTACCCCGATCCACGCACCGAAGCCATCCTCAAGGACACCTACGGCATCATGGTGTACCAGGAGCAGGTCATGCAGATGGCGCAGATCGTCGGCGGCTACTCGCTGGGCGGCGCCGACCTGCTGCGCCGCGCGATGGGCAAGAAGGTGCCGGCGGAAATGGCCAAGCACCGCGAGATATTCCGGGAGGGTGCGGCCAAGGATGGCGTCGGCGAAGCCAAGGCCGATGCGATCTTCGACCTGATGGAGAAGTTCGCCGGCTACGGCTTCAACAAGTCGCACGCCGCCGCCTACGCGCTGGTCAGCTACCAGACCGCCTGGCTCAAAAGACATTACCCAGCCGAGTTCATGGCCGCGACGCTGTCTTCGGACATGGACAACACCGACAAGGTGGTCGGCTTCCTCGACGAGGTGCGCAACCTCGGCCTCACCGTGCGGCCGCCGCGCGTCAACGATTCGGCCTACATGTTCGAGGCCGCTAGCGCGGACACGATCCAGTACGGCATCGGCGCGATCAAGGGCGTCGGCCGTGGCGCCTGCGAAGCGATCGTCGAAGAACGCCAGCGCAACGGCCGCTACGAATCGCTGATGGATTTCTGCACGCGGGTGGACTCGGGCAAGCTCAACCGGCGCACGCTCGAAGCGATGATCAACGCCGGCGCGCTGGACGAGCTCGGCCGCAATCGCGCCTCGCTGATGCTGCAACTGCCGGAAGTGCTCAAGGCCACCGACCAGATGGCGCGCGAACGCGCCTCCGGCCAGAACTCGTTGTTCGGCGGCCCGGATCCGGCAGCGCCGTCGATGCGCCTGGAACTGCCCGAAAGCAAGGAATGGCCGCTGGGCCAGCTGCTGTCGGGCGAGCGCGAAACACTGGGCTTCTACCTCAGCGGTCACCCCTTCGACCCTTATCGCGACGAACTCAGGGAACTGGTCGGCTGCGACCTCGGTGCGCTGGAGCGCATCTGGTCTTCGCAATCCGGCCGCGGTGGCGGCGATGGCGAAAAGCGCTGGCGCCCGGAAGTCAGCGCGATCCTCGCCGGCCAGGTGGTCGGCGTGCGCCGCAAGGGCGACAGCCAGGTCTTCGTGCAACTGGAAGATGGCCGCGGCCGTGTCGAGTGCAGCGCATTCTCCGACGGCTTGAACGAGTTCGGCCACCTGCTCACCCGCGACCGCATCCTGATCGTCAAGGGCGGCCTGCGCGAAGACGAATTCAACGGCGGCTACAGCCTGCGCCTGCGCCAGGTCTGGGACTACGAGCAGGTCTGCGTCGAGCACGCGCAGCGCCTGGCCCTGCGCCTGGACCTGCGCGATCGCCACGCCTGGCCGCGCATCGACGCCCTGCTCGCCGGCCACCGGCCGGGACGCACCCCCGTGCGTTTCGACCTGCTGGTCGGCTCGCCGATGGGCACGGTCGCCGGCATGCTCGACGTCAACGGCGGCGGCTCCGTGCGGGTGGATCCGAAGCTGCTGGACGGCCTGCGCGCCGACCCCGCCGTGCGTGCGGTCAAGGTCAAGTACAACCCGCCCTGGGCGCAGTAGGCGGCCCGCATCGCCCGAACGCAGGCGTACGGGTGGCTCGCACGCCTTCGGCTACACTTCCCCCCTTTGATCCGCACGGCTTCCCATGAATCCGAATTACCTCGACTTCGAGCAACCCATCGCCGATCTGGAAGCCAAGATCCAGGAACTGCGCAACGCCAGTACCGGCCCGGCCGTCAACGTCGACGCCGAGGTGCATGCGTTGCGCGACAAGCTGCGGATCCGTACCGCGCAGATTTTCCGCGACCTGTCGGCCTGGCAGGTTTCGCAGCTGGCGCGGCATCCGCAGCGTCCCTATACGCTGGATTACATCCGCATCTTCTGCGACGAGTTCCAGGAGCTGGCCGGCGACCGCGCCTACGCCGACGACAAGGCCATCGTCGGCGGGCTGGGCCGCATTGCCGGCCGGCCGGTGGTCATCATCGGCCACCAGAAGGGCCGCGACACCAAGAGCAAGGTCGCCCGCAACTTCGGTATGCCGCGTCCGGAGGGCTATCGCAAGGCGCTGCGCCTGATGAAGCTCGCCGAGCGCTTCCGCCTGCCGCTGCTGACCTTCATCGACACGCCCGGTGCCTATCCGGGCATCGGCGCGGAAGAGCGCGGCCAGTCCGAGGCGATCGCGCGCAACCTGTTGGAAATGGCGGAGCTGAAGATCCCCGTGGTGTGCACGGTGATCGGCGAGGGCGGCTCCGGCGGCGCGCTGGCAATCGGTGTCGGCGACCGCACCTTGATGCTCGAATACGGCACCTACTCGGTGATTTCGCCCGAAGGCTGCGCCTCGATCCTGTGGAAGGACGCCGGCAAAGCCAAGGACGCGGCCGAGCAACTCGGCCTGACCGCACGACGCCTGAAGTCGCTGGGCCTGGTGGACAAGGTGATCCGCGAGCCGATCGGCGGCGCGCACCGCAATCCCACCCAGATGGCAAAGCGCCTGAAGGCCGTCCTGCTCAACGAGCTCGACGTGCTGGAAAAGGTGCCGGTGGAAACCCTGCTGCAGCAGCGCTATGAGCGGCTGCGCAGCTATGGCGCCTACGAGGCCGCCTGAGCCCTGGCCGCCGGCCACCGGATGCGGTGCGCCGGCCACCGCGCTAGGATGAACGCGGTTCTCGCACAGGACGGTCTAGATGGAGCTTCCCCGCTGGGTCGGGCCGACGGCCCTGTTCGTGGTGCCGCTGGTGATCGCGCTGCTGGTCAACTTCTTCGTGCGCAAGCGTCGCGGCATCGCTTCCAATGCGGTGCTCGCCTGGTTGGTGATCGTGTGCTGGATCACCGCGCTGACCTGGATCCTGCAGCAGGTACGCACCTAGCCGCGATCAGAACGGCTTGGCCAGCACCAGCCAGATCACCGCGACCAGCACCACGACCGGCAGTTCGTTGAACAGCCGCAGCGCGCGTGAGGAAGGCAGCGCACGCCCCTTCTCCACGCCTTTGAGCCAGCGTCCGGCGACGATGAAATGCGCCAGGATCAACGCGACCGCGAACAACTTGGCGTGCAGCCAACCGCTGCCGGGCACCACCATCGTCGGGAAGTCGGGCAGGAAACGATAGCCCTGCCATAGCAACGCGCCCAGCACGATCGCCATGCCGAACATGTTGTGGCCGAACTTGTAGAGCCGCCGCCCCATCAGCAGCAAGCGCGCCTGCACCGCCGGCTCGTCGCCGCCTTCAGCCAGGTTGACCAGCAACCTGGGCAGGTAGAACACCGAGGCCATCCACGCGATCACGAACAGCAGGTGGAAGGTCTTGATCCACAGGTACAACGTCATGGGCTGGCTCCGCCGGCTCGCGTAGGATGGCCGGCATTTTCACCGATCCGCTGCCCGTGCGCATGGCGCACCGCATGCGGCGGTCATGCCGAGGGAGCCCGCCATGCAAAAACAATACGACCAGGCCTATTTCCAGCGCTGGTATCGCCACGAGGGCCTGCACGATGCCGCGCGCCTGCGGCGCAAGGTCGCACTGGCGGTGGCGCAGGCCGAGCACTACCTGGAACGTCCGCTGCGCAGCGTGCTCGACATCGGCGCCGGCGAAGGCGCCTGGCGTGCGCCGCTGTTGCAGCTGAGGCCACGCGCCAGCTATCTCGGCTTCGACGGCAGCGAATACGCGGTGCGCCGCTATGGCCGCAGCCGCAATCTGCATCCGGGGCGCTTTGGCGACTTCGCCTGGCTGCGTCCCTGTGCGCCGGTCGACCTGCTGGTCTGCGCCGATGTGCTGCATTACGTACCGACCCGCGAACTGCGCGCTGGCCTGCCGGGCCTGGCCGAACTATGTGGTGGCATCGCTTTCCTGGAGACCTTTGCCGCCGAGGATGAGTTCGAAGGCGACCACGAGGGCTTCCAGTCCCGCCCCGCCCGCTGGTATGCCCGCCAGCTCAAGGGCCAGGGCTTCACACCGATCGGCTCCCATTGCTGGCTGTCGCCTGCTCTGGCGGACCATGCCTCGGCCTTGGAGACCACGGCCTGAGGTCGCCGGAGCGGACTCGCCCTGCCAGGACCGTTCTGCCATCGGGGTGACTTCATGCTTTTTGTAGGAGCGGCTTCAGCCGCGACCGCCGGATCCCGCAGTGGCGGCTGAAGCCGCTCCTACAACTACCCCAGATGCATCTGGAGCAGAGCCCCCCGTGAAGGGGCGCGCGCCGCGTTCTGCTTCCCCTATCCCCCTCCCGGGGCTTCCCCTACCCATTAAGGTGCAACTGCGCCATTTCCGTTATGCTGCACAGCAGCAACCACTATTGGCTGTCAAGGGGTAGGAATGCTTTACCAGTTGCATGAGCTGACCCGCAATCTTCTCGCGCCGTGGGTCCATCAGGCGCAGGCCAACGCCAGAATGTTCTCCGATCCCGACAGTCTCTGGGCCTCGCTGCCCGGCGCCGAGCGGTTGGCCGCCAGCAATGAGCTCTTCCACCGCCTCGGCAAGGAATACGAAAAGCCGGCCTGGGCGCTGGACGACGTGGAAGTCGATGGCCATTCGTTGCCGATCATCGAACGCGAAGTGCTGAGCAAGCCGTTCTGCCGGCTGCTGCGCTTCAAGCGTTTCAGCGATCGTCCGGAACTGTTGGCCAGCATGAAGCAGCAGCCGACCGTACTGGTGGTGGCGCCGCTGTCCGGCCACCACGCCACCCTGCTGCGCGACACCGTGCGCACCCTGTTGCGCAACCACAAGGTCTACGTGACCGACTGGGTGGACGCGCGCATGGTGCCGACCTCGGCCGGCGAGTTCTCGCTGGAGGACTACATCGCCTACATCCGCGAGTTCATCGGCCATATCGGCGCGAAGGACCTGCACGTGATGAGCGTCTGCCAGCCGACCGTGCCGGTCCTGGCCGCGGTCTCGCTGATGGCCGCCGATGGCGAACAGACGCCCCGTTCGCTGGTGATGATGGGCGGGCCGATCGACGCGCGCCGCAGCCCCACCGCGGTCAACAACCTCGCCACGCGCAACCCGATGTCGTGGTTCGAGAACAACGTCATCCACACCGTGCCCTATCCGTATCCGGGCCACGGTCGCCGCGTCTATCCGGGGTTTCTGCAGCACACCGGCTTCCTGTCGATGAACCCCAGCCGCCACGTGATGTCGCACTGGGACTTCTACACGAACCTGGTCAAGGGCGACCTGCAGGATGCCCAGGCGCACCGTCAGTTCTACGACGAGTACAACGCCGTGCTCGACATGCCGTCCGAGTATTACCTGGACACCATCCGCGTGGTGTTCCAGGAATTCCTGCTGCCGCGCGGCAAGTGGAAAGTGCGTGGCCAGTTGGTCAAGCCCTCGGCGATCCGCGACACCGCGTTGCTGAGCATCGAAGGCGAACTCGACGACATCGCCGGGCTCGGCCAGACCGAGGCCGCGCATGAGCTGTGCACCGGTATCGATGCGGCGCATCGTCGCCACCTCGTCGTCGAAGGCGCCGGTCACTACGGCATCTTCAGCGGCCGGCGCTGGCGCGACGTGGTCTACCCGCAGGTGCGCGACTTCATCGCCCACTACGCGGCCGAGCCGGCGACCAGCGCGAACGCAACGGTGACCCCGCTGCGCCGCCGCAGCAAATAGTCGCCCCTGCATTACCTGAAAAAACAAAGGCCGCCCTCGGGCGGCCTTTGCGCTTGTGCGTGGTGACGAAGACGAGTCAGTCCAGCCGCACCAACAGGTGTTTGGCCATCAGCCCGTGCAAGTGGCCGACGGCACGCGCCAGATGCAGCGTGACGAACAGCATCAGCACGCCCACCAGGCTCAGCAAGGGCAGCGCCCAAGGCACATCGCCCGCGAACGTCCACGGCCCCATGTTCAACGAGAAGGCGTTGTCGAAGAACCAGCCCAGTGGCGACAGCAGGAAACCGACCGACAAGCCCAGCAACGTGGTGAACACCACGCTGTAGGCGATGCCCAGCGGGAGCATCAGCAGGAAGTACAGCATCGTGGTCCAGGTGCGCGCGTCCTTGAACATGTCCGCGATGCGCGCCAGCCAGCCCTGGTCGCGCTCGACGTAGGTCGGCCGACGCGGCATGCGTACCCCCAGCAGCACTTCCAGCAGCCGCCCTTCCACCAGCGAAAGCAGGCGCACCGAACCCAGGAACAGCACCAGCAAGGGCACGCCGATGATCAGGATCAGCAGCCCGAGCGAGAGCGACGCACCGGTCACCACCCAGCTGAAATAGAAGGTGCCGGTCACCACCGCCAGCAACAGGTAGAACAACGCCCCGTAGGTGCGCGGATCGGCCGCCACGCCGAAGAACCGGCCCCACCACGAACGCCGCTTGGGCGGCAGCGGCGGGCGCAACGCGCGCGTCACCGTGACCTCGGTTTCGCGGTAGATCTCGGCCACTTCCTCGGGCGCACCGTAGCTGCCGGCCACGCCGGCGATCACTTCGGCCTCGCTCTTGCCGGCCTGCTCGGCCAACTCCGAGCGCAGGTACTCCTCGGCATCGTAGAGCGCGTCCTGGATCATCGCCCGGTCCGCCCCGGCGCTGGACAAGGCCTGCCGCAACTGCAGCAGGTATTCGGCAATGGTGGTCGGCAACGGCCGGACCGCTTGGCTGACAGTGTTCATTCGTTGCTTCCCTCCAGCACTGAATCGACAGAATCCCGGGTGGCGCGCCAAGCCGCGGTCCAATGCACGAGGCAATCGCGTCCGGCGGCGGTAATGCGGTAGTAGCGCCGCGGTGGACCGGACATCGACGGCTCGACCTGGCTCTCCAGCAGCCCGGCGCCCTCGAGATTGCGCAACACCGGGTACAGCGCGCTCTGCTTGCCGGCCAGCACGCCATCGCCGACCCGCTCCAGCCGCTTGGCGATCAGGTAGCCGTAGAGCGGCTCACGCGCCTGCGCCAGCACCGCCAGCAAGGCCAGCGATACCGTGCCGGCACTGAGCTCCTTCTGGAACTTGCGAAGCTGGGCGTCCAGTGGGACATCGAGCTCGGTCATGGCGGCACTCCCGCTAGGTTGGACTCGATACTAGTGTCCACTTCGCTATAGCGAATGTGCCTCTAGTCACGGTGTGCCCCGCTTCGCGGTTCCCACCCCCAAGTTTTGCCGCGCAAAACTCGAGCCCCCGTTCCGCATCTCCCAACTCCCTGCGCCTTCGGCGCGCCCCCTCTACCAGAGGGGCTTTGCTCCAGATGGATCCGGCGGCGCGGATAGCGCGCCAGGAGCTATGGCGGAATGCTGCGCTCTTGGCAGGGCGCACGCAGTACGCGGTGCTGCCCCTACAATGCGCGCACTATGTCGCCCGAAACTGTTGCCTCCCCCGCCTCTCGCCCCTCCCTGCAACGCATCTTCCTCACCGGCCTGCTGACCCTGCTGCCGGTGTGGCTGACCTGGGTGGTCGTCAAATTCGTGTTCTCGCTGCTGTCCGGTATCAGCGCCCCCTGGGTGGTCCCGATGTCGCAGCGCATCGCCGCCTCCTTCCCGGGCTACCTGGACTGGGTACAGGCGTTGTGGGTGCAGAACACCATCGCCTTGCTCGCCACCCTGCTGGTGATCCTGTTTGTCGGCGTGCTCAGCCGCCGGGTGATCGGCCAGCGCCTGCTGCGCTGGTTCGAGGCGATCATGCGGCGCATCCCGCTTGCCAGCATCGTCTACGACAGCGCGCGCAAGCTGCTGGACATCCTGCAGACCCAACCTGGCAGCACCCAGCGCGTGGTGCTGATCGATTTCCCGCATCGCGACATGAAGGCAGTCGGACTGGTGACGCGGGTGATCCGCGAACAGGGCACCGGCCGAGAGTTGGCGGCGGTCTACGTCCCGACCACACCCAACCCCACCTCCGGCTATCTGGAAATCGTGCCGGTGGAACTGCTCACGCCCACCGACTGGACGGTGGACCAGGCGATGAGTTTCATCATCTCCGGCGGTGCGGTCTCGCCGGACACCGTACCCTTCGTGCGCACGGCGGACCGTTGATGCAGGCCGCACGCTTGCTCGACGACCGTGCAACCCGCCTGTTCATTGCGCTGGCCGCGTTCTTCTGCGTCAACGCCGCGCTGGCCGAATTCATCGGCGTCAAGATCTTCGCGCTGGAAGACACGCTCGGCATCGCGCCGCTGAATTGGAACCTGTTCGGGCAGGCCGGCTCGCTCAGTTTTACCGCCGGCACGTTGTTGTGGCCGATCGTGTTCATCATGACCGACACGATCAACGAGTTCTTCGGCACGCGCGGCGTGCGCTTCATTTCCTGGGTGGCGGTGGCGCTGATCGGCTACGGCTTCGTGTTCGCCTTCGCGGCGATCTCGCTGGCGCCGGCCACCTGGTGGGTCACCGCGGCGCAGAACCAGGGCGTGCCGGACTACCAGGCCGCATTCGCGGCCGTGTTCGGCCAGGGCCTGTGGACGATCGGCGGCTCGCTGGTCGCCTTCCTGGTGGGCCAGTTGATCGATGTGGCGGTGTTCCATCGGATCCGCCGCGTCACCGGCGAGAAACACGTTTGGCTGCGTGCCACCGGCTCCACCGCGGTATCCCAGCTAGTGGACAGCTTCGTGGTGATCTACATCGCGTTCGTGATCGGCCCGCAGCATTGGCCGACGTCGCTGTTCCTGGCGGTGAGCACGGTCAACTACCTCTACAAGATGGGCTTTGCGGTGCTGCTGATCCCATTGCTGTATGCGATGCGCCGCGGCATCACCGCCTATCTGGGCGCGGACCGGGCGCAGGACCTGCGCGAACAGGCCGCCGCCTGAACCACGCCGGTCGCCCTGCCCGCCGGGCGGGGTGGCCGTGGCGCGCCGGATCGGGCAAGCTCGCCTGCCGAGTTGCACCGGAGTGCCGTTGATGTCCTCGCGCCTTTCCCGCCTGTTGCTGCTGTGGCTGACGTTCGCCGTGCCGTTGTCGATGGCGCCGCACGCCGATGCCGCACCGCAAAAGAAATCCACGACCCAGGCCAAGGGCAAGACCGCGAGCAAGAGCACGACCAAGAGCACCGGCAAGACTGCGACCAAGGGCACCACCAAGGGCAAAGCCACCACGAAGGGCAAAGGCGGCAAGTCCGGCAAGGCCTCGACCCCGCGCAAAGGCGCCAGCACGCGCGCGGCGGCCGCACCCGTGCAGCAGAGCAAGGCCCAGCAGTTGGCGGGCATCTACGAGCAGTACTGGGACGCTTCACTCAAGCTCAATCCCTTGCAGGCGACCTTGCAGGGCGACCGCCGCTACAACGACCAACTGCCGAACTTCCTGTCGGCGGCCTATCGCCAGCAAAGCCATGACCTGACCACGCAATGGCTGGGCAAGGTCGAAGCGATCGGCCCCGACGGATTGAGCGGGCAGGACCTGCTCAGCTACGAGATCTTCGTGCGCGATGCGCGCAGCGCTTTGGCTGCCGAGCAGTTCCCAAGCTGGATGCAGCCGATCAACCAGTTCTACAACGTGGCCAGCATCGCCGCGATGCTCGGTTCCGGCACCGGCGCGCAACCGTTCGAGACCGTCGAGGATTACGACGCCTGGGCGCGCCGCGCCGCGGGTCTGCCGGCATTGTTCGACCAGGCCATTGCGAACATGCGCCAGGGCATGAAGGCCGGCGTCGTGCAGCCGCGCGCCCTGATGGAAAAAGTACTGCCGCAGCTGGATGCGATCATCCGGCCCGCCGCCGAGGACACCTTGTTCTGGGCGCCGGTGCGCAATATGCCCGAGAGCTTCAGCGCCGCCGACCGGCAGCGCATCAGCGCCGATTACAAACGCCTGATCGACAATCGGATCCTGCCGTCCTACCGCGCGCTGCGCGGTTTCATCGCCACCGAATACCTGCCGGCCACCCGCGCCACCGACGGCATGTCCGCGTTGCCCAACGGTGCGGCGTGGTATGCCTTCAACGTACGCCAGAGCACGACCTCGGACCTCACCCCGGCGCAGATCCACCAGATCGGCCTGGACGAGGTCGCGCGCATCCACGCGCAGATCGAAGCGGTGATGAAGCAGGTCAAGTTCCGCGGCTCGATGCAGAAGTTCTTCAAGTTCATGCAGAACGACAAGCGCTTCGCCTTCGCCAATGAGCAAGCGATGCTGGCGTACTACCGTGGGCTGGAAGCGCGCATCGATGCCAACGTGCCGAAGCTGTTCTCGCTCACCCCGAAGGCGAAGTTCGAGATCCGTCCGGTCGAGCCGTACCGCGCGCAGTCGGCCTCCGGCGGTTCGTACATGCGCCCCAGCCAGGACGGCAAGCGGCCGGGCATCTTCTACGTCAACACCTACGACCTGCCCTCGCGCAAGACCTGGGACGCGGAAGACCTCTACCTACACGAAGCGATCCCCGGCCATCACTACCAGCTGGGGCTGCAACAGGAACTGGGCGCGATGCCGAGCTTCCGCCGCTTCGGTGGCGAAACCGCCTTCATCGAAGGCTGGGGGCTGTACGCCGAGTCGCTGGGCAAGGACCTGGGCGTCTACCAGGATCCGTACAACTACTTCGGCTATCTGCAGAACGAGCTGTGGCGCGCGATCCGCCTGGTCGTCGACACCGGCCTGCACAGCAAGGGCTGGAGCCGCCAGCAGGTGATCGACTACATGCTGGAGAACTCGGCCGCCAGCCAGACCGACGCCGTCTCCGAAGCCGAACGCTACATGGCCATTCCCGGCCAGGCCCTGGCCTACAAAGTCGGCGAGCTCAAGATCATGCAGTTGCGCAAGCAGGCGGAAACGGCGCTGGGACCGCGCTTCGATGTCCGCGCCTTCCACGCCGAAGTGCTCAAGGACGGCTCGGTCCCGCTGGACATCCTGCAGCAGAAACTCGAGCGCTGGATCCAGAATCCCGCCGTGTCCGCCACCGCGCCCGCCGCACCGCCTGCATCGCCTGCATCGCCGCCGCCCACCCGATAGGACCCCCGCATGCACGGCGCCCGTCTGCTGTTCGCTGCCCTGCTCTCGATCCTGGTGATCGGCGCCAGTGCGCCGCTGTCCGCCGCCCCGGTGATCACCCCGCCCGACGCCGGCCTCGACGCGTTGATGCGCGACTACGACGGCATGCAGCCTGGCGCGGCAGTGCTGGTGCTGCGGGATGGTGAGGCGGTGTTCGAACGCGGCTACGGGCTGGCGGTGGTCGAGGACGGCACTCCGGTGACGCCGCAGACCAACTTCCGCCTGGCATCGGTGAGCAAGCAGTTCACCGCCGCCGCGATCCTGTTGCTGGCCGAAGACGGCAAACTCTCGCTTGACGACAAGGTGCGGCGCTGGCTGCCGAGCCTGCCGGCCGCCGCCGATGCGGTGACGATCCGGCACCTGCTCAGCCACAGCGGCGGATTGATCGATTACGAAGACCTCATGCCGCCGGCGCAGACCACGCAACTGCACGACATCGACGTGCTGCGCTTGCTGGAGCACCAGGACCGTACCTACTTCCCGGCCGGCCAAGGCTACCGCTACAGCAATGGTGGGTATGCCTTGCTGGCGCTGATCGTCGGCAAGGCCTCCGGGCAGGATTTCGCGACCTTCCTGCGCCAGCGCATCTTCCTGCCGTTGGGCATGCAGGACACTTACGCGCACCAGGACGGGGTGGACGAAGTGCCAAACCGCGCCTATGGCTACAGCCGCATCGACGGGCACTGGCAGCGCACCGACCAGAGCCCCACCAGCGCCGTGCTCGGCGATGGCGGCATCTACTCCTCGTTGCGCGACCTGGCGCGCTGGGATGCGGCGCTGTACGACGAACGCCTGTTGAAGGCGACATCGCTGAAGGCCGCCTTCAGCCCGTCGGTGGCGACGACCGAGCCTGACGTGCCCTTCTACGGATTCGGCTGGCGCATCAATGGCGAGACGCTATGGCATAGCGGCGAGAGCATCGGCTTCCGCAATGTGATCATCCGTTACCCGCAGCGTCATTTCACCGTAGTGGTGCTGACCAATCGCGACGGCCCCGAGCCGTATCCGTTGGCGCAGAAGATCGCGCGCCGCTATCTCTACGGCAACTGAGGCGGCGCACGGACAGTCGCCGTTGCGGGAGTACTGCACGGCCCGTGAGATCATGCACGCACCCCATGCATGAACCCCGCAGGCCCGCCCATGCTGCAATCGATCCACCACGTCGCCATCATCGCCTCGGACTACGCGCGCTCGCGCCGCTTCTACAGCGAGGTGCTCGGCTTGCGCATCGTGCACGAGGTCTACCGCGAGGCCCGCGACTCCTGGAAGCTGGACCTGGCGTTCCCCGACGGCGGCCAGATCGAACTGTTCTCCTTCCCCGCGCCGCCGCCACGCCCCAGCCGGCCGGAAGCGCAGGGACTGCGGCATTTGGCTTTCCGCGTCGACGACCTCGATGCGGCGATCGCGCGCCTGCACGCCCACGGCGTGGAGACCGAACCGGTGCGCGTGGACGAATATACCGATCGTCGCTTCACCTTCTTCGCCGATCCCGACGATCTGCCGCTGGAGTTGTACGAGGCTTGATTCGCTGGTTTCGCGTCGAGCTTTTTCGCAGCACTTCCTAACCTCGACGGCACGCCGACTCAAGCGGATCGGCGTGCGATTGAGTGAGAACTTTCGAAGCACGTCATCGATTTTTTCTTGCATCAGAAATTTTTTGTTAACCGATGCAGAACCGCGCTTGAATGAAACCTTTCCGAAGGGCGTCATGCCCGAGCGGTCGCGGTGGGCGATCCGCGTCCGCGATGCGGGCGACCCCCTTTGGAAAGGAAGAGACGATGCTTGGAAAGACCCCGCGCATGAAGCGCGCAAGACTTGCCTTGGCCATTGCCGCGATGGTGTGCGCCACGGGCGTGCAGGCGCAGGAAACCGAGGCGCCACCGCCCGCCACGCCGGCCGGCGATGGGCAGGCCAAGACGCTCGACGCGGTCAGCGTCACCGGCACGCGCATCAAGAGCAAGACCATGACCGCGGCCAGCCCGGTGATGGAGATCGACGCCGAGTCGTTCCGCCAGACCGGTTCGACCCGGGTGGAGGACCTGGTCAACCAGTACCCGCAGCTGGCCTCCAATTTCGACAGTTTCGACAACAATGGCTCCGACGGCTACGGCACGGTGTCGCTGCGCGACCTCGGCCCGCAGCGGACGCTGACCCTGCTCAACGGCCGCCGCCTGCCGAACGGCAGCGGTGAAACCACCGACGTCACCATCATCCCCGCCGCCCTGCTCAAGCGCGTGGACATCCTCAGCGGCGGCGCATCGGCGGTGTATGGATCCGACGCGGTGGCCGGCGTCGTCAACTTCGTACTCGACGACGAGTTCGAAGGGGTTTCCGCCAACGTCGGCTACTCCGGCTACCAGCACGACAACGACAACCGCTACATGCGCGGGTTGATCCGCGACGCGGACTACGACTATCCGTCCGGCAATTCCGGACTGGACGGCATCGCCCGCAACCTGGATCTCGCGATCGGCGGCAAGTTCGGCGAGAGCGGACACGCGGTCGGCTGGCTCACCTGGCGCAAGAACGAGGCGCTGGGCCAGGACCGGCGCGACTACTCGGCCTGTGCATTGAGCAGCAAGGGCACCGCCTGCGGGGGCTCGGCCACCTCCGACCCGCCGAACTTCCTGGTCTACGACGGCCAGGGCAAGGGCGGCTTTGCCTATCTGGGCGGCGACGGGCGCTGGGCAAGCGGACAGGACGGCCTGTACAACTTCGCCCCGTCCAACTACTACCAGCGTCCGGATGAGCGCTTCACCGGCGGCATGATGCTGCGCTACGAGATCACCCCGCAGTTCCGGCCCTATGTCGAAGCGGAGTTCGTCCACCACAAGAGCACCGTGCAGATCGCGCCCAGCGGCACGTTCTTCGCCGACGACATCGAGATCGCCTGCAACAACAGCCTGATCGGCACCTTGTGCAACGACCTGAGCGTCGCTACGCCGAATGCCTTGGTCACTGTCGGCAAGCGCAATGTCGAAGGCGGCCCGCGCATCACCGACACCACGACCAACGGATTCCGCTTCGTGGTCGGCGCCAACGGCGACCTCAACGAAAACTGGTCTTACGACGCATCCTTCCTGTATGCGCGGGGCGACACCACTGAGCGTGGCCGCAACGATTTCCTCAAGGACCGCATCTCCGACGCCATCCTCGGTTGCCAACCCGGCTCATTCCGCGGTTGCCTGCCATACAACGTATGGGTACCGAATGGTGTGACGCCCGCGGCCGCGGCCGCGCTCGCCGGCACGAGCCTGTCGGACTACAGCACCGATCTGATGGTGCTGTCGTGGTACGTCAATGGCGACACCGGCAAGGCGCTGCCCTGGGCCGATGACGAAACCTTCAAGGTCGCCGGCGGCATGGAGTGGCGCAGCGAGTCGTACTCGCGCCATTCGGACAATGACACCCGCACCGGCAACTTCGCAGGCGCCGGCGGTCCAAATCCGGACGTGAGCGGCGATTACAACGTCGCTGAAGTATTCCTCGAGGGCGCGCTGCCGATCGTGGTCGGCGCCGGCCCGCTGGATCGCTTCGGGGCCGAGTTCGGCTACCGCTACTCGGACTATTCGACTTCCGGCGGCGTCAACACCTACAAGGTCGGCCTGACCGCGGACATGTTCGAGAATCGCGTCCACCTGCGCGGCGGCTACAACCGCGCGATCCGCGCGCCCAGCGTGACCGAACTGTATTCCGTCAACAGCATCTCGCTGTGGAGCGGCACCGACCCCTGCGCAGGCAACAGTCCGGAATTCAGTCCTGCCGAGTGCGCGCGAACCGGTGTCAGCGACGCCCAATACGGCAGAATCCCGGCCAGCCCCTCGGACCAGAACAACCAGTACGGCGGCGGCAATCGGGACCTGCAGCCGGAGGAGGCCGATACCTGGACCGTGGGCGCGGCCTTCAGCCCGATCAGGAACCTGGACGTCAGCGTCGACTATTACGACATCAGCATCACCGATGCGATCACTACGATAGGGGCGAGCCAGATCCTGCGTACCTGTGCGCAGTCCGGTGAGGCCGCGCTGTGCGACCGGGTACATCGGAGCAGCTCGCGAGGCGATATCTGGATCGGCGACGACTTGCAGAGATCCGGCTACGTGTTCAACCGTTTCGACAATTTCGGCAACTTCCACTATCGCGGCATCGACCTCACGGCGCGCTATCTGTGGACGATCGGGCCGGGCAGCCTGGTCGCCAACATCGTCGGCAGCTATGTGGTGGAACAGGAGAACGAACCGATTCCCGGCTTCGACGACGCCACCTACGACTGCGCCGGCAACATCAGCGAGTCGTGCATGGCGCCCGAATGGCGGCATGTCGCCAACCTGCGCTACAGCTGGGACGACTATTCGGTCGGTCTGCGCTGGCGCTATATCGGCAAGGTCGACTATGAGGACACCGACGGCAGCCCTGGCGCAGCCGACCGACTGGTCGCCTCGCGCGGCGGTATCGACGCGGCGAACTACTTCGATCTGTCCGGCAGCCTGCGCTTTGCCGAGTACTGGGAGTGGACGCTGGGCGTGAACAACGTCTTCGACCGCGAGCCGCCGTTGGTGGGCGCGGCACTGAGCAACAACGGCAACTCGCCCGGCGGCTACGACCAGGCCGGGCGCTATCTGTTCACCAGCCTCAGCTACCGCTACTGAGTCTGGCAGCGGCAACGAGGGCCCCGCTTCGGCGGGGCCTTCTCGTTGCCGGGCGGACGCCGCGGCCACCCTCCGGACGCCTTTCCGTACCCGGCCGAATGGGTATAGAGTCTGGCCATTGCCGGCCTGGCCGGATCCACCGAATCCCTGGGAGGGGAAACATGCGCAAGACCTGCAAAGCCCTGCTGTTCGCCCTGCCGCTGTTGGCCGCCTCGCTGGCCGCGAACGCCGCCGACGGCGCCACCGGTCGCTGGAAGACCATCGACGACAAGACCGGCAAGGTGAAGTCGATCGTGGAGATCACCCAGGCCACCAACGGCACGTTGACCGGCAAGGTGGTGGAGATCCTGCATTCGGACCGCGGCCCGAACCCGATCTGCGACGGCTGCGAGGGCGAGCGCAAGAACAAGCCGGTCAAGGGCATGACCATCCTGTGGAACCTCAAGGCCGACGGTGCCAACCACTGGGCCGGCGGCACCATCCTCGACCCGGCCAACGGCAAGACCTACAAGTCCAAGCTGGAGCTGCAGGCCGGTGGCCAGAAGCTCGACGTCTCCGGCTGCATCATGTTCATCTGCCGGGCGCAGACCTGGGTACGCGAATAAGCGCCTTGCCCATCTGCGTCCCTCACGACCCGGCTGCTGCCGGGTCGTTCGTTTTCAGCATGCGATAATCCCCGGTCCCCCGCGTTCCGCCAGGCCCAGCTCCCGCCATGTCCCGTACCGCCCTCGTTACCACCGCCTTGCCCTATGCCAACGGTCCGCTGCACCTGGGCCACCTGGTGGGTTACATCCAGGCCGACATCTGGGTGCGCGCGCGCCGCTTGCGCGGCGACAAGACCTGGTTCGTGTGCGCCGACGACACCCACGGCACGCCGATCATGCTGGCGGCGGAAAAGGCCGGGGTGACGCCCGAAGCGTTCATCGCCGGTATCCAGGCCAGCCACGAGCGCGACTTCGCCGCCTTCGGCGTGGCCTTCGACCATTACGACTCGACCAACTCGCCGGTGAACCGCGAGCTGACCGAGCAGTTCTACCGGCGACTGGATGAGGTCGGCCACATCTCGCGGCGTTCGGTGGCGCAGTTCTACGACCCGGCCAAGGGCATGTTCCTGCCGGACCGCTACATCAAGGGCATCTGCCCGAACTGCGGCAGCCCGGACCAGTACGGCGACAATTGCGAGGTCTGCGGCGCAACCTACGCGCCAACCGACCTGAAGGAACCGCGCTCGGTGATTTCCGGGGCGACGCCGGAGATCCGCGATTCGGAGCATTTCTTTTTCGAAGTCGGCCATTTCGAAGGCTTCCTGCGGCAGTGGCTGGCCGGCGATGTCGCCCTGCCCGGCGTCAAGGCCAAGTTGATGGAATGGCTGGACGCCGACGGCGGCCTGCGCGCGTGGGACATCTCGCGCGACGAGCCTTACTTCGGCTTCCAGATCCCCGGCCAGCCGGGCAAGTACTTCTACGTGTGGCTGGATGCGCCGATCGGCTACCTGTGCAGCTTCAAGACCTTGTGCGACTCGATCGGCGAGGATTTCGAATCGCACCTGGCCGCTGGCACCGCGACCGAGCTGCACCATTTCATTGGCAAGGACATCGTCAATTTCCACGGCCTGTTCTGGCCGGCGGTGTTGCACGGCAGCGGCCATCGCGCGCCGACCCGCCTGCACGTCAACGGCTATCTCACCGTGGACGGCGCCAAGATGTCCAAGTCGCGCGGCACCTTCGTGATGGCACGGACCTTCCTGGATGTCGGGCTGGAGCCGGAAGCGCTGCGCTACTACTTCGCGGCGAAGTCCTCCGGCGGCGTCGACGACCTGGACCTCAACCTCGGCGACTTCATCGCGCGCGTCAACGCGGACCTGGTCGGCAAGTTCGTCAACCTCGCCAGCCGCTGCGCCGGCTTCATCAGCAAGCGCTTCGACGGCCGGCTGGCCGAGGTGCTGCCGGATCCGGCGCAGTACGCGCGCTTCGTCGCCGCGCTCGCGCCGATCCGCGAGGCTTACGAACGCAACGACGCGGCCAGTGCGATCCGTCAGACGATGGCGCTCGCCGACGAGGCCAACAAGTACATCGACGAGACCAAGCCCTGGGTCATCGCCAAGCAAGAGGGCGCGGATGCGCAACTGCAGGCGGTCTGCACGCAGGGATTGAACCTGTTCCGCGTGCTGGTGGCCGCGCTCAAGCCGATCCTGCCGCGCACCAGCGCCGAGGCCGAGGCCTTCCTGTCCGCGCCGATGACCAGCTGGGAAGACATCGACGCGCCGCTGGCCGCCGGCCATGTCATCCAGCCCTACACCGCCCTGTTCACCCGTATCGACCCCAAACTGATCGACGCCATGACCGACGCTTCCAAGGACACCCTGATGGGCGGGGCCGCTGCCCCGGCCGCGACCGATACCAAGAAGACCGCTGCCGCTCAACCGGCCAAGAGCGAGGCGAAAGCCGAGGCCAAGCCGGCAGCTTCCACCGAAGCCGGCGGCCACATCGGCATCGACGATTTCGCCAAGCTCGACCTGCGCATCGGCAAAGTGCTGGCCTGCGAGTTCGTGGAAGGGTCGGACAAGCTGCTGCGTTTCGAACTGGACGCCGGCGACCTCGGCAAGCGCCAGATCTTCTCCGGCATCCGTGGCAGCTATGGCGAGCCGGAAAAGCTGGTCGGCCGCAACGTCGTGTTCATCGCCAATCTTGCCCCGCGCAAGATGCGTTTCGGCTTGAGCGAGGGGATGATCCTGTCGGCCGGTTTCGATGGCGGCGCATTGGCGCTGCTGGATGCCGACGCCGCGGCGCTGCCTGGCATGCCGGTGCGGTAAAAGCGGGTGCAGCTCGCCCTGTTCGATTTCGACCACACGGTCACCACGCACGACACCTATGCGCGCTTCCTGCGTCGCGTCGCCACGCCGGCGCAGCTGGCGCGGGCACGCTGGTCGGTGGGGCCGTGGCTGCTGGCGTATCGCGCCGGGCTGATCTCGGCCGAAGCGATGCGTGCGCGGGTGACGGCGCTGGTATTCCGCGATCGCGACCGCAACGAAGTCACCGTGCATGGCGAGCCGTTCGCACGGGAAAGCCTGCCGCCGCTGCTGCGCCCGGAGGTCATGGCGCGCATCGACTGGCATCGCGGTCAGGGCCATCGATTGGTGCTGGTTTCCGGTTCGCTGGACCTGTATCTACAACCCTGGTGTCGCCAGCACGGGCTGGAATTGATCTGCAACCGGCTCGCCCATGATGGTCGCGGCCGCCTGACCGGCCGCTACGAAGACGGCGACTGTGGCGCGCACAAGGCGGCGAAGATCAGGACGCGCTACGATCTGGCCGGCTACGAACGCATCCATGCCTACGGCGACAGCCGCGAAGACAAGGCCATGCTCGCCCTGGCGCACGAGCGCTGGTATCGCGGCCGTCGCATCGCCTGACACTGTGCAGTCCCTGCCCCGCATGCAAGAACCCACGCCCTCGCTGGTCGAACGCCTGGACCGCCTGTTGCCGCAGACGCAATGCGGGCAATGCGGTTTCGACGGCTGCCGCCCCTACGCCGAAGCGATGGCGCGCGGCGAAGCGAGCGTGGACCATTGCCCGCCCGGCGGCGATGCCGGCGCACGCGCATTGGCACGCTTGCTGGAGGTGCCCGCGCTGCCGTATGACCGCAGCCGCGGAAGCCACAAACCGGCGCAGCTCGCCTGGATCGTGGAAGCGGACTGCATCGGCTGCACCAAGTGCATCCAGGCCTGCCCGGTCGACGCCATCGTCGGCGGCGCCAAACATATGCACACCGTCATCGCCCCACTGTGCACAGGCTGCGAACTGTGCGTCCCCGCCTGCCCCGTCGACTGCATCGTGTTGCGCACCGCGTAGCCCACTGTTCCACGGTGGCATGCGGCAAGCCTGTTCCCCCGCCCTTGGTGATGCGCTTCTCTCACTGACTGCGCATACGTATTGCGGCGGCTTGCGTTGCGGGCACCGCGCTTTGCCTGACCGCGACGTCGCCAGGATTTGCACTGTAGGAGCGGCTTCAGCCGCGACCGTCGGATCCCGCAGTCGCGGCTGAAGCCGCTCCTACAATTACCCCAGCTGCATCTGCAGCAGAGCCCCCTTTGTTAAGGGGGCGCGCCAAAGGCGCGGGGATAGGAAGCAACGAAGTCGGGGCCCGCGGTTTTGCGAAGCACAACCGTGGGGGGCACAGCCCGCGAAGCGGGATGGGCCATGCCCCCCTTTGTTAAGGGGGCGCGCCAAAGGCGCGGGGATAGGAAGCAACGAAGTCGGGGCCCGCGGTTTTGCGAAGCACAACCGTGGGGGCACAGCCCGCGAAGCGGGATGGGCCATGCCCCCCTTTGTTAAGGGGGCGCGCCAAAGGCGCGGGGATAGGCCGGCAACGACCGAACCCAAGTTTGCGCCGCAAACTTGGGTGTGCGCTCCGCGACGTGGAGCGCACCGGCTGCGGTCTGACGACGGCCGTCGTCAGACCGCAGCCGTCACCACGATCTCGATCTTCCAGTCCGGGCAAGCCAGCTTGGCCTCGACCGTGGCACGCGCAGGCGTGAAACCCGGCGCCACCCAGCCGTCCCATACCTCGTTCATCGCGGCGAAATCGGCGATGTCGGCCAGGAAGATCTCAGCACGCAGGATCTTGGTCTTGTCGCTGGCGCCCAGCGCCAGCAGCCGGTCGATCTCGGCCAGGATCTGTTGCGTCTGGCCCTTGATGTCCTGGCTGACGTCTTCGGCGATCTGTCCGGCGAGATAGCACACGCCGTGGTAGACCGTCATTTCCGACATCCGCGGACCGTTTTCGAATCGCTGCAGCATCATCATTCCTCGGGTTGAAACACCCCTGCATTGTCACGCGATCGGGCCGGCGGCGCAGCCCCTGCGAACGGAGGGCGCGCCAGCCGCAGCGCCACCACCACCAGCCAGGCCACGATCAGCACGATCGCAGCCTTCTGGCCCACGCCGCGCGGCCCCAGCCGCAGCACCGCATGCGCGAACAGCACCGCGAACGCCAGCCAGCCCCACCACCAGGCCCAGGGATGGTGACGGTGCCAGCGCGGATCGCCGCGAAAGCGCCAGGATTGCAGCAGCACGGCGGCGATCACGCACACGAACGCGGTCTGCGCCGCCAATAGATGGATGAGCGGCGCCAGCGCCGGTGCCTGCTCGGGCAGATAGCTGTCACCGACCGCCACCATCGCCAGGCCGAATCCTCCCGCCCAGAACAGCAGTAACGTCGCGCGGCTGCGTGCCACCGGCGCCAGGCTGGCCTGCAGGGCCAGGCCCAGCGCAGCGATCGCCACTGCCAACAGGCAATACGCGGTGCGCAGCCACAGCCCATAGGGGCCATGCAGGTAAAGGCTCAGTTGCGCCCGCGTCCACGACAGATCGCCACGCGCGAACTGCAGCCCCAGCACCAGCAACAGGAAGGCACAGCCCATCAGCGCCGCGAGCATGCCGACACGCGCCGTCCATGCCGGTGCCTGCGGGAAGGGCGTGGGCGATGGGAGCGAGGGCGAAGACATCGGATCTCCTGTCGTGGCGCGCGCCGTGCGCGGCACGCCGGCCACCGCCGGCCGGTCTCCGCGATGTTCCGCTTTGGCCTTATGATGCGCGCCGATGGCGAGATCCGACAACGGCGTCGCCCCGCATGGCTTTCACCTTCCGCCCGCACCACCGCCTCGACCATGCCACCTGTGACCCGATCCCGCCGCGATGCCGCGGCGCGTCACGCCTCCCCTTCCCCCGAGATTGAGATGTCCCAGATGACGGAACCCGCCGCCGTCGAAACCGTTCCGCAACGCGGATGGCGGCGCGCGCTGCCGGTCGCGATCAGCCTGGTGATCCTGGCGATGGCGCTGCGTGCGCTGTCGGCGGAATTCAGCACCCATGGCTACGCGGCGATACGCCACGCGTTCCGCGAGATCAGCGCCACCCAGGTCGTGCTGACCTTGTTGCTGGGCCTGAGCAGCTACGCCTGCCTGGTCGTGTTCGATGCGATCGGCCTGCGCCGCAGCGGCCGTCACGTGCATCCCACCCGCATCGCCATCACCGCCTTCCTGGCACACACGGTCGGCCAGACCCTGGGCTTCGCGGCGCTGACCGGCGGCGCGGTACGTCTGCGCGGTTATGGCGGGGTGGGCCTGACCCTGGGCGAGATCGGCCAGGTCGTGTTGATGAGCACGCTGGGGTTCGTGTTCGGCGCCTGGGTATTGCTGGGGCTGGCGTTGATCATGGAGCCGGCCGCCGCCGCACTGGCCTTGCCGGTCAGCCCGGGCGGCGTGCAGATCGCCGGCATTGCACTGTTGGTCGGCTATGTCGCCATGCTGGTCGTGGTCGGCCGGAAGGGCCGGACGCTGCGCCTCGGCCGCCACGAGCTGTGGTTGCCCGATCGCCTCACCGTGCTTGGCGTGACCGCGCTCAGCGTGGTCGAACTCGCCCTGGCCAGTGCCGCGCTGTATGTGCTGCTGCCGCCGGTGCCGGGCACCGGCTATGCCGGCTTCGTCGGGCTGTATCTGGTGGCGGTCGTCGCCGGCCTGGTGTCGACCGTGCCGGCCGGACTGGGCGTGTTCGAGTGGAGCCTGCTCAAGTTGTTGCCGGGCATCGCACCGGCCGCATTGTTGGCGGCCGCGATGGTCTACCGCATCACCTATTACGTGTTCCCATTGCTGCTGGCTACGCTGATGGCCGCCAGTTCGGGCTTGCGCCGCCCGGTCGCGGTGAGTCGCGATGCGGCGCGCACCGCCTGGATGACGCTGCGCCCCTGGTTGCCGCAGATCATCGCGATCGCGGTGTTCGCGATCGGCGCGGCGATGGTCATCGAGGGCACGCTGCCGATGCCGCGGCGTTGGGAAGGCGTGGCGCCGCTGCCGATCGTGGAGACCTCGCACCTGCTGGCCAGCCTCGGTGGCGTGGCCCTGCTGCTGATCGGCCAGGGCCTGCAGCGGCGCAGCCATGCGGCCTGGGCCTTGGCGCTGGCCATCTGCGTGGCGCTGCCGCTGCCGGCCTGGTTGCGTGGCGGCCACATCACGGTGGCGCTGAGTGCGCTGCTGGTGGCCTGCGCGTTGTGGGTGTCTCGTCGCGAGTTCTACCGCGAAGGCGCGTTGCTGGACGAGGCCTGGTCGTGGCCATGGTTGCGCAATCTCGGCCTGGTGCTGGTGGCCACGGTGTGGCTGCTGTTCTTCGTCTATAGCCATGTCGAATACCAGCGCGAGCTGTGGTGGCAGTTCGCCACCTCGGCCAACGCGCCTCGCGCGCTGCGCGCA
>Ga0160447_100284_pt1 | contig 26930 bp, 19 predicted proteins | sample HID1973K_E1MG_FD_108222 | JGI IMG/M metagenome (GOLD analysis project Ga0160447, IMG submission 108222) | Enriched mosquito-associated microbial communities from UW Madison campus, WI, USA - HID1973K_E1 MG | ecosystem: Host-associated > Arthropoda: Insects > Digestive system > Unclassified ...
CGCAGCCACAGACGCAGGCCCATGTGGCTATCGGCGCCCGTGCTCATCTCCAGATCGACGACGTTTTCCGCCGGCTTCTCGATGCCCTTGCGCGGCGCCCTGGGCTCCGTCGCGGACGTCGTCTTTCTGTTGCGTGCGGCTTGGGTCACGTTACTTCTCCACCGGATACGGAAATGGATTGCCCGTTCATCGCTTCGGAACCGGGCGCGCATAGCCATAGCACGGCGTTGGCGACTTCTTCCGGTTGCACGAAGCGGCGTTGCGGGTTGTGGCGCACGAGCGCATCGCGTGCGTCCTGTTCGCCGCGCGCTGTCTTCGACATGATCTGGTCGAGCGATGCGCGCAATAGTTCGGTTTCGGTGTAGCCGGGACAGACCGCGTTGACCGTCACGCCCTTCGTCGCGACTTCGGCGGCGAGCGCGCGCGTGAGGCCGATCACGCCGTGCTTTGCGGCGCAATAGGCCGCGACATACGCATAGCCGATTTGCCCCGCCGTGCTCGCGACATTCACGATGCGGCCATGGCCGCGTTTCAGCATCGAAGGCAGCGCGGCGCGCGTGCAGAGGAACACGCCCGTGAGGTTCACGTCGAGCATGCGTTGCCAGAGCGCGGCATCGGTGTGCGTGAACGGCGCGGCCTGCGCGTGGCCTGCGTTGTTGACGAGGATATCGACCGGACCGGCGCGCGCGAATGCCTCATCGACGGCAGCTTCATTCGTTACATCGACGCTGATGCACGCGACATCGTCATGCGCGCGCATCGCGTCGCGCTGCGCTTCGAGACGCGCGATATCGCGGCCCATCAGCGTGATGCGCGCACCGGCGCGCGCGAGCGCTTCTGCACACGCGGCGCCGATGCCGCTGCCTCCGCCGGTGACGACCGCGTGTTGATCGGCAAGCCCTGTCATGATCAGACCGTTCCTTCGGCGCGTTGCGCACGTTCTTGCGGCGTGAGGCGCGCATTGTCGGCGGCCATCGCGCGTTCGCGTTCCAGATTGCGTTCGAGTTGCGACTTCGCGGCGGCGTATTGCTTCGGCCACGCGATATCGAAGTAGCCGATCTTCGCGGCCTCGTTCAGGGTCCACGATGGATTCGCGAGATGCGGACGCGCCACCGCGCACAGATCCGCGCGTCCCGCCGCGATGATGCTGTTCACATGATCCGCTTCCGATATCGCACCGACCGCGATCGTCGCGATGCCCGCTTCGTTGCGGATGCGATCGGCGAACGGCGTCTGGAACATGCGGCCATACACGGGCTTCTCCTGCTTGCTGACTTGCCCCGACGAGACGTCGATCATGTCCGCGCCCGCGGCCTTGAACGCGCGCGCGATCTCGACGGCATCGTCCGGTGTCGTGCCGCCATCGACCCAGTCGTGCGCGGAGATGCGGACCGACATCGGCTTGTCCTGCGGCCATGCGGCGCGCATCGCCTTGAATACTTCGAGCGGATAACGCAGACGGTTTTCGAGCGAACCGCCGTATTCGTCAGTGCGATGATTGGTGAGCGGCGACAGGAAGCCCGACAGGAAATAGCCGTGCGCGCAATGCAGTTCGAGCCAGTCGAAGCCTGCATGCGCGGCCATTTCGGTGGAGCGCACGAATTGCGCTTCGATCTCGCGCAACGCTTCATGCGATGCCTCGCGCGACCATTGGCTCACGCCCTGCACATACTGCTGCGGTGAAGCGGAAACGAGCGGCCAGTTGTCACGGGCAAGCGGCTGATCGATGCCTTCCCAGCTCACGCGCGTCGACGCTTTCGCGCCCGCGTGACCGAGCTGCATGCCGATCTTCGCGTCCGACTGCGCATGCACGAAATCGACGATGCGCTTCCACGCCGCGAGATGCTCCGGTGCGTACATGCCGGGGCATCCCGGCGTGATGCGCGCCTCGGGCGACACGCAGGTCATCTCCGTCATCACGAGCGCCGCGCCGCCCATCGCGCGCGCGCCGAGATGCATCAGGTGATAGTCGCCCGCGATGCCGTCGATGGCGGAGTACTGCGCCATCGGCGAGACGACCACGCGGTTCTTCAACGTGACGCCGCGCAGTGTGAATGGCGTGAACATCGGCGGAACGGAACGTTGCTGCGCGTCGCGTTCGATGCCCGCGCGCGCGGCCAGCCAGTCTTCGAACGAGGCGAGATAGCGTGCGTCGCGTTCGCGCAGGTTTTCATGCGAGATGCGTTGCGAGCGCGTGAGCAGCGAATAAGCGAACTGCTCGGGTTCGAACGACGCATAACGGTCCACGTTTTCGAACCATTCGGTCGAATTGCGCGCGGCGTTCTGGATGCGCAGCACATCGACGCTGCGTACTTGCGTGTAATGCGCGAGCGCGCCATCGAGATCGCCGTCCTGCTTCGCGAAGGCAGTGTCGATGCTGTTCGCGAGTTCGATCGAATCTTCGAGCGCGAGCTTCGTGCCCGAGCCGATGGAGAAGTGCGCCGTATGCGCGGCATCGCCCATCAGCACAATCGGCGTGCGCTTGCCGTTCGCGCCGTCACGCCAATGCACCCATTCGCGATTCACGACGCGCGGAAAGCGGATCCATTGCGCCGAGCCGCGCAAGTGCGTGGCGTTCGACATCAGCGCGTGGCCGTCGAGATACTTCGCGAAGAGCCTTTCGCAGAACGCGATGCCATCTTCCTTGCTCATGTCGGCGAGGCCCGCGGCGCGCCATACACGCTCGGGCGCTTCGACGATGAACGTCGAGGTGTTCTCGTCGAAACGATAGGCATGCGCCTGGAACCACCCCCATTCGGTCTTTTCGAATGCGAACGTGAAGGCTTCGAAGCACTTGTTGGTGCCGAGCCACACGAAGCGGCATTCGCGCAGATCGATATCGGGCTGATATGTCGACGCGTATTTCTGCCGGACCGCGCTGTTCGCGCCATCGCTCGCGATGATGAGGTCGGCGTCGTAGTCTTCGTCGTTCAGGACGTGCGTTTCGAATACGAGCTTCACGCCGAGTTCTTCGCAACGCGCTTGCAGGATGTTCAGCAGGCGCTTGCGGCCGATGCCGCAGAAGCCGTGACCCGACGAGCGGATCGTGCGGCCGTTGATATGCACTTCGATGTCATCCCAGTGATTGAAGGCATCGAGGATGGTGTCGGCGCTTTGCGGGTCCGCTGCGCGCAGGTTGCCGAGGGTCTGATCGGAGAATACGACGCCCCAGCCGAAGGTGTCGTAGGGGCGATTGCGTTCCACCACGGTGATGTCGTACGTGGGGTGGCGGCGCTTCATCAAAAGCCCGAAATACAGGCCCGCCGGGCCTCCACCGATGCAGACGATGCGCATGTTTGCTCTCCGACTGGTGTCTCCTCGAAATGGTAATTTAGGCTTAGATAGTTTAGATGTCAAGCAATTGGTTTCAGATATGAGGAATCGGGGCGCGTCGTTGCGCGCCCCAACGCAATCAGGCGAGCGCGTAGATCGAACTACCCAGCGTTAGCGAAGTAGCGCTGCTCGCAGAAGCGAAGCGGATCTCGTACAGGTCGCGGCCGAAGTTGCCGGGCACCTTCACCGACATGCCGCCGCGATCGTCCGAGAGCGGCACGAAGAGTTGATAGCGAAGGTCGGTATTGCCGTACAGGACATAGCCCGGAAGCTCGGACAAGGTGGTGAGATAAGCCGGTTCGTTGCCGAGGATGACGATCGGCACGGCCGTCGGCGAATCATTGGTCAAGGTCCATTGCGTGCCGAGACGCTGCTGCCACGCGCTGTCGAGCGGGGCAAGCGGCGCGAGTTGCTGACCGATCGCCAGCGTGAGAAAGGCGTAGCCCGCGCCCGGCACGACGCGCTTCATCAGATAGCGATAGCTGAACGCGTTGCCGGCGCTGTCGGTTCCGGAGACGACGGTAAAGCGATACGACGCGGGATCGCTGTTGCTCCACCACCAGCCGTCGTTGCGGTACTGGTACGCGCCGATTTGCGCCCAGACGCGCTTGGGCCCGTTCCACTGATTGAGCTGCACACTGCCGTCCGGATTGGCGATCACTTGCAGCGGGGAATCGGAGTTGCCGTAGATTCCGCCGGCATTGGCGATTGCCGGACCCGAAGCGGCCGGCGGTGCCGTGCCGCCGACCTGCGCCGGCAACGCGGCGATCGTGCCGTCTTCCTTCAGCGCGGACAACACGAGCGTTTCGGCGAGCTTGCGAGCGTCGTAGCCTGAATTGCCTGTCACCATCAGCGCGAATTGCGCCTGCGGCACGACGAAGAACTCGCTCGAGTAGAACGCGGTCCCGCCGTCCTTTTCCCAACCGAGAACGCCGGCCGCGGCGAGCGCTGGCTGCTGGACGGAATCCCAGCCGAGCCCCCAGCGCCACTCGGGTGAAGGGTTGATCAGGAGTCCGGTAGATTGATCCTTGCCCATCTCGGCGATGGCCGCAGCGGATATCACACGTTGCCCCTGAAACACGCCGCCGCCGAGAATCATCTGTGCGAGATTCATCATGTCGCCGGGCGTGGAACTCAGCCCGCCGGTCGCGTAAGCGTTGACGAATTCCTGATACTGCGTGCCATCTGCAAACGGATACGAGAACGAGCCGCTGGTGGGCACGCTCGTCAGATAGCTGGAGTTCGTCATCTTCAACGGTGCGAGGATGTTCGTTTCGACGAAACTCGCAAAGCTCTGCCCGGTCAGCGCGAGGACGATCTGTTCGATCATCGTGAAGCCGTCGTTGCAATACACGGCCAGTTCGCCCGGCAGATGCTTCAGATGCGTATTCGCCAGTTCGGCTTGCGTATCGGCGGCGTAGCCGGGAACCGGCGCGAACGTGAACAGGTTACGCGAATTGGTGCCTGGCAGCCCCGACGCGTGCGACAGCAGATGCCGCGTGGTGATCTGCGCGTACTGGGGCGAAAGCATCGTGAAGGTCGGCAGATAATGGACGATCGGCGTATCGAGTTCGATCAGTCCGCGATCCTGAAGAATGGCAGCCGCGAGCGCCGCGAAGAGCTTGCTGACCGAGCCGATATTGAAGCGCGTCTGAGCCGTCGCCTTGGTCTGGCCCGGCACGGACGATACGCCGAAGGCCTCCTGCCAGACCACGCTGGTGCCTTTGAGCATGGCGATGGAAATGCCCGCCACGGGAGGCTGCGCGGTATTGCTGACGGCCTGCTGGATCATCTGCTGACCCATCGCGATGGTCTGGGGATAGGGCGAGCCGTTGTCGTCGCTGCCGCTGCAACCGGGCAATAGCGTCGCAAGCATGCCCGCGCCAGTGACGCCGAGAAATTGCCGGCGACCGGCGCGGAAGGGGTCTGGATCATTGCGTTTGATTCTGGACACGGCCGTTCTCCTTGTTATTGTTTCGGAATCTGCGGTGTGCGGTCCCTGCGTTACGGCGAATGTCGTCCCGAGCCGCCGTAGCGAAATATACGACGGGAATTGCAAGGATAGTTAACCGCTCCTTACAAAGCAAAGTCCTCCGCGACGATCAATGATCGTCGGGCATTACTTGCAGAAGCGGTTCGGGCGTCAGGGCGATTTCGCCCGTGAAAGGCCGGTCGTGCGCGAGGATCAGCAGGACGGTCGTTGCGAGCGCCGCCGAGAACAATCCGATCGCCACGGCTGATGTCAGCCGGCTCTCGCCATGAACCAGCGCGATCGCGAACAGCAGGCAGACGGCCAGAAACGACAGACATGCCCATTTGACTCCACTCACTTCGGAGCGACTGATCAGAATGCGCTCGCGTCGCGCGGCGAGCGCCTGCTCCAGCGAGGCCGCCACGTCGCGCTGCGCGGTCTGCTGTCCGGGCGTATCGACCTTGACGGACAGCGTGAACTGGATTGCCTTGTTCAGCGCGGGAGGGCTGATGTTCAGTGTCACGATCCCTTGCGCCATCAACGGCCATTCGGAGCTGGCGACTTCCCGAATGTAGTCTCGAATCAGCTTGCGCAATTCGGTCTGCGCTTCCGGTGGAAGAACGGCCGACATGACGACAACCGATCTGAGTGCGCCGGCTTCCGAATCGATGGCGGCATCGGCGCGCGTCGTGTCGTTCCAGACTTGCGCGGCAGTGAATGCGATGAACAAACCGAAGATGACGCCGATCGGAGAAAGCAGGCCCGGTGATATCGCCTTGTACGACTTGCCGTGCCTGCCGGCGGCGAGCGAGCTGGTAATGACATGAATCACCGCGCCCGCGAGAAACGTCGCGCCGAAGACGACGAGCGCCATGAGTCCGATCGGCAGATTGTGCAGCCATGTACTCGTCATTGCGGCCTGCTCCCCATTCGGCGCACTCATTGGAAGCTAATTCTCGGGCATTAATCTGCTTCACATCGGCGGTGCATGTGAAGCGATTCAACGAAACGGATTTACGTGCGCTGCGTCAGGCGGCGAGGCATTCCGCGAACGTCGCCATCTTCAGGACAAGGAGCACATCATGTTCGCACTTCTTTCGCATCTCCTCGGCAAACTGGTTTCCAGCGCCGACGTTCCTTCGAACCGCGCTTATCTCGCGTCGTCATCGGATATGGCGGATCTCGAACGCCGCATGCGTCAGGTCGAATACGACGATCGCGCCTACAGCATGGCGTTTTGCGGTAGCGTATCGCGCGATCGGAATGCGTTTGCGCAGTGAGCGGATCGCGCCCAATCTAGCAGAAACGGTCGTCCCGCGTCATCCGGTATGGAGGCGCATACTCTCCGGATTACGGAGGGTATCTTCATGACCACGCTTTCAGATTTCCGGCTTGTCAGTTTGCCGCTCGCCCGAGGCAGCGGCGCGATGCCCGCCATCGGTTTCGGCACGCTGATTGCCGATGCGGCCACGACGAAAGGCGCAACCCGCGATGCGCTGAAGGTCGGCTACCGGCATTTCGATTGCGCCGAGCGATATCGAAACGAACGCGAGGTAGGCGAGGCGTTGCAGGCGGGACTTTCGTCCGAAAGAATCGCGCGCGATGAAATCTTCGTGACCACCAAGTTGTGGAATTCGAATCATCGGCCAGAGCGCGTCGGACCGGCTTTCGAGGCGAGTTGCGAAAGGCTTCGGCTCGACTATGTGGACCTCTATCTCATGCATACGCCGTTTGCGTTTCGGCCAGGCGACGAGCAGGATCCGCGCGATGAACACGGCAACATCGTTTATGACGATGGCGTGACGCTGCTCGACACGTGGACGGCGATGGAAGACCTCGTCGACCGTGGCCGATGCCGCGCCATCGGACTGTCCGACATCGGACTGGAGGAACTGCGGCCGCTGTATGAATCCGCCAGAATCAAACCGGCGGTGGTGCAGGTGGAGGCGCATCCCTATCTTCCGGAAGCCGATCTGCTGGATTTCTGCAAGTCGCACGACATCGTGTTGCTTGCATTCGCGCCGCTCGGGCACGGCATCAAGCCCGGGCCGCTGGACGATCCGGTCATCACGGCAATCGCCGCGCGATTGCAACGCACGCCTGCTCAGGTGTTGCTTGCCTGGGCCGTGCAGCGTGGCACGGCTTTGCTGACCACGCCCAAGAGCGCGCAGCGCGCCCAGGAAAACTTCGATATCTGCGCATTACCCGATGATGCGTTCGACGCGATCAACGCGATCCAGACCCGGGTCAGGTTCAACGAAGTCGTGAAAACCGGCAGCCCCGGCTTCATTCCGCGCAGCGCTTAGAGCTCGTTATGCGATCACAACGCGCCCCGTCTCTCTGATCCGACAATTCGGAGAATTATTGATTGACGTATTCATGCTGAAGGGCACAAGCTTCAGCAATACTCCGTAATAAAGCTTCCAGTTTGATTACACGCTGAGAATACCCTTCCTTCCGCCATGCGCGCAGGTTCGCATGGTCTCGATACACGGAGACGAAAATGAGAAGGATATGCGCGCTGGTACTGGCTATATCGTCAGGAGTATTGATTAGTGGATGCGGCGGCGACTCAGGCTCGGATGCACTGGGCTCGAACGCGAAGAGCACCGCCGGACAATCCGCCTCACAGGGAGCGGCCACGACCAAGGGTTACGCGTTATCGACCGTCATCTGGGACCGCGTACCCATCGGCGTTTGCTGGGACATGAACAACGCCGATTTCGCGCGCTACTCGGCGCAGCGCAACTGGAGCCGTCTCGCGGTCCAGGAAACCTGGGAGCAGCATTCGGGCGCACGGTTCACGGGCTGGCAGCAATGCAAGAGCGATCCGAACTACTATGGCATACGGGTCAAGGTCGAGGACAACGCCGAGACCGGACCGCATACCTTCGGCCTCGGCGCAATGCTCAATAACGCCACGGGTGGAATGACGCTCGATTTCACGTTCAAGAACTGGAGTCCGAGTTGTCAGGGGCGCGAGGAGTACTGCATTCGCCGGATTGCCGCGCACGAATTCGGTCACGCGCTGGGCTTCGCGCATGAACAGAACAGGCCCGACACACCTTCGACCTGCAAGGAGCCCGTGCAAGGCAATTCGGGCGACACGATGATCGGCGAGTGGGATCTCGCATCGATCATGAATTACTGCAATCCGAACTGGAACGGCGACGGTAAATTAAGTGCTACCGACATCGAAATGGCGCAGAAGTACTACGGGCCTCCGAGGACCGACGAGACCGTCTATGCGTTGACGCGCGCTCAGGCTCCGGCGCAGGTGACCGCGTATGATTTCGCTTCGCGCGCCGTGAAGGCATCGATCGATCTTACGCTGACGGGCGACTACAAACGGGTCGATCAGATGTTCGCCAGCACCGACGGAAAGCGTCTGCATGTGCTGCTGGAGAGAAGTCCGACCTCGATCGATCTCGCCACCATCGACACCGCGAGCAATACGGTGCTGCACGTCACGCCCATCGGTCCTTTGTTGGCGGCTTCTACCGGTTATAGCCTCCTGCCCGCGCCGGATGGAAGGCAGGTCTATCTGTCGAGCAAGGGCTTCGTCGGCATCATCGACACGGACTCGGGGGCGCTGCTCAGGAAAATCGCGGTGCCCGAAGGCTATGCCGTCATCCGGATGGCAACGGCCAGAAACGACGCCGGAACCCTGTTCGCGCTGACGAACGCATCGGGGACGAATCTGGAAGTGCTTCGCATCGATATCGCCAGCGCGTTGATCACGGGCGGTTATCCGGCGGGCTCGGTGCCGAGCGTGATGCGTGATCAATTCGCCGTGACGCCTGATGCGAAGAAGGCCTACTTCGTCAGCTTTGCGTCGCCGCTCACCGACGGCAGGTTGACGGAAATGGATCTGGAGAGCGGCATCACGCGTGTGCTGACCGATCTGCCGGAAAAGCAGCCGACATCGCTCACGGCCATCAGCAATCAGCAAATCCTCTTTGCCGATGACCATGCTGCAAGCCCGAGTCCGGTCATTCTCTATGACGTGACGACACGAGCCAAGGCGACCTTGCTGAGCGCCTCGAAACCGATCGACTTTATCCAGTACGAGCCGACGACCCAATCGATCTTTCTCGAACAGGAAGGCACATGGTCCGTCAGTCAGTTGAAGCAGATGGCTAACGGAAAGTACCGAAGCATCGACCTCGGGATGCGGTCGTTCACGAGCGGTTCCGTGTACAGCAACGTTGCGCCCTTCGTGGTCGTGGCGCGTTGAGCGCTTAAGCGCTGTTCGCCGCGTGCCTGCCGATCTGCCGCGTCATGTACTCGTTCGAATCGACATGTTCCGGCGTCAGCGAAAGGCCGCACGCGGCGCACGCGGGCGTGTTCTCAGCGAAGAGCCGATCGGCTCCGTCGTAGTGACCGGCGTGCGACAGGTCGTGTAGCGTGGCCTGATACCAGTGAGACTGTCCATCATCGTAGATGCTCTCGACAATCGAGCCGCGATGACCGCAGGGGCAGTTCACGTAGGTGATGAAGCGGACTTTCATGCATACCTCGGGATCGTTGGCATAGTGTTGAGGGGTGCGATGACAGCGGCACTTGTCGTCCTTGTCGTGAACACGCGAAGGATGCGCGAATTCTCGCGGAAGTCTTGCGCGTGAATGGCGCGCAATACGTGTACCCACGCTATTCGAAGCGTCCGCGCGCATTCCGCACGCGGCGAATCAGGGAAGAATAGACATCGTCTACCCAGCCGGGCCGGGCTGCAAGGCAAAATTTCGCTATACAAAACCTGCAAACCGCGTAGGATGGGCCTATCAAGCGAGCGGCGCACACTTCGCGCACTCGCTGGCGCTTGAGCGCCTGCCCTGAACGGGATCAGTCTCAGATCGGAGACCGTGCAACGCGGTCGTGAGTCAGCTTTGCCGATACTGCTCCACGCACCCTTACTTAATTGCCTTATTGCCGCGTGAATGCGGCGCGGGATCATCTGATGACAGCCGAAATCCGTCTTTATCGTGGCCTGGAAATTTATCCGCTCGTTTTTGCGCATCGGCCTGCGGGGTCCGGACATGGTGCCAATCCGGACGAGGGATACGACGCCGCCGTGCGTATCCAGGAACCGCCAGTGCCGATGGGCGTGTCGCGAAGCCGCGTCTTCAAGGTCAGTGAGGAGCCGTTTCAGAGCGCCGGCGACGCGCGTCGCGCATCGACTGCCTATGCCGAGCAGATGATCGATACGTGTCCGCAGGCGAGGTCGTTCCTCGATTAGCGATACGCGTCATCTTCGCAATCCGCGATCATGAGAGAGACAACGATATGCAACCCAGCACCACCAGCTTTCGCATCGATCCAACACCGCGCCGGGCCGACGGCGAGTATATGGCGCATGCGCGCATCAGCACCAACGGTGTGGATGGCAGCGAAACGGATGTTTTCATCAGCGGCGATCTTGCCGGCTTCGACCGGCGTGACGAAGCTGTCGCGTTCGCGAGGAACTGGGCGCAGGAATGGCTCCATGTTCGTTTCGGTTGAATCGGCTTCTTTTTCCGTCGATTGAAACGCGTGCTGGCCAAGGTCTGTTCACCTATAAAACGGCCATGCAACCCCTAGCTCTAAATTCAAGTCAGGGGAACGCCCGAAATCGGCCGCATTGCGGCGTCGCGCGTCGCTTGTTTGGGGCGGCCAAACGGCGCGACGCGCTCCTTGCACTGCAGCCGATTTCGGGCGTTCGCATGGCCGTTTTATAGGTGAACAGACCCTGAGTCTCACATTGGCAATGCAGCTTGCGGCGGAGAGAGAATGGCCGGTTCCCACGTAAAAGAAGCAACTGAAGATTCGCGCTCACAGGCGCCGAAGGCCCGCGCCGCAACGGCGAAGAAGGGCAAGCTGGTCATCGCGGCCGCACCCGTCGATATGTTGCGGACGGAACAGCAACACGCAGTGCGCGCCTTGATCCATCTGGGCAAGGATCAGGGCTTTGTCACGCACGCACAGATCAACGATCATCTGCCGGGCGATCTCGCGCAACCCGCCGTACTCGACGACATCTCGCGCACCTTCCGCGAGATGGGCGTAGCGGTCTACGAACACGTGCCCAACCCCGAGACGCTGCTGCTCGATGACACGGTCCCGATCGTCACGCTCGACGACCAGTCGGACGAGGATGCCGAAAGCGCGCTGTCCACCGTCGATGCCGAACTTGGCCGCACGACCGATCCGGTGCGTATGTACATGCGCGAGATGGGCGCGAAGCAATTGCTGACGCGCACGGCCGAGCTTCAGATTGCCAGGCGTATCGAAGAAAGTCTCAATGAGATGATTCAGGCCATCGCGGCCTGCCCGCCGATCATCTCGATGATCCTCGCAAGCGCGCGCCAGGTTGCGGCCGGCGAACTCGGCATCGATGAACTGATCGATGGTATCGATGACGACAGCATGCCGGCAGCGCTGGAGGTCGCGCAATCCACGCGCGACGATGACGAAAGCGACGCCGATTCAGAGGACGAAGCGAACCGCTTGCGGCTGACGCAACTCAGGGACGGCGCACTTGTCCTGTTTGCCCGCGTGGGCGAGTGCGTCGATCGATCGCGCAAAGACCCGAAGGCTCACGACGCCATTCGCAGCGAACTTGCGCGCGTGCGCTTCACGGCACGCACCGTCGATCGCCTTTGCAGCGACATGCAGCAGCGCCTCGCGAATGTGCGTCAGATCGAGCGGCGGATCGGCAGTATCGCTATCGACCGTTGCGGGATGCCGCGCGAGCATTTCATTGCATCGTTTCCGGGCCACGAGACCAATCTCGGCTGGACCACGAAAGCCGCCGCGAAATCGCACGAATATGGCGCATCGCTGGAACGCAGCCTGCCCGATATCCAGGCCGAGCAGCACAGTCTGATCGATCTCGAACGGCTCGCGGCGATGCCGATTCAACAGTTGAAGCAAGTCAGCCGGCAATTGCTCGCAGCTGAATCGCGCATGCGGCGTGCGAAGAACGACATGATCGAGGCGAATCTGCGCCTGGTGATTTCGATCGCCAAGAAATACGTGAACCGCGGCGTGCACTTTCTGGATCTGGTTCAGGAAGGCAATATCGGCTTGATGAAGGCCGTCGACAAATTCGAGTACAGGCGCGGCTGGAAGTTCTCTACGTATGCGACGTGGTGGGTCCGTCAGGCGGTGACGCGCGCGGTCGCGGATCAGGCGCGCACCATCCGCGTGCCGGTGCATATGGTCGAGACGATCAACAAGCTCAACCGCATTTCGAGCGAGATTCTGCAGCAGACCGGCAAGCCTGCGCCGTCGGCGGCTTTGGCCGAGCGCATGGAGTTGCCCGAGGCGCGCATCAGCAGCATTCAGAAGATGGCGATGCATCTGATCTCGCTGGACGCGCCGGCCAACGACGAAGCCGAAACGACGCTCGGCGACATGATCGAGGATTCGAACGAGGCTTCGCCGCTCCAGGCCGCCGAGCACGCGGACATGCGTATCGCCATAAACGATGCGTTGAGCGTGCTGTTGCCACGCGAGGCGAAGGTGCTGCGAATGCGCTTCGGAATCGATATGCCCAGCGAATTTACGCTTGGCGAGCTGGGCACGCAACTGGGCGTATCGCGCGAACGCGTACGGCAGATCGAAAGCCAGGCTATCCGCAAGCTGATGCATCCCAGCCGCGCGGACAAGCTGCGTTCGTTTCTCGATCGTTAGCTTGCCGAATCAGTTTTCGGTGAGGCGCATCAGCACATCGGCGTACCAGGCGCTGTTGAGGCCGAGCGTTTCGTCGACGTGCAGATCGCGCTGGGTCATGTCGATGGTCGATGAATGGATGCCCAGGAGGCGCCAGGGAAGCGCGCACGACGCGCCGTTGGCATCGGTCGACAGGTGGCTTATCACGACGGGCGCGCCGCTCGTGCCCCGGTGTGTGCGGGCATCTGTGATGAAGCAGCCTTTGCCCTGAAAGCGCAGCCCGAAAGCGGACGCGATGACGCCCTGCCTCACCACCGGCAGATGATGCAGCGAGTCGTGAAATCCCAGCGGAAAACCGACGATCAGCACGGAAGCGCCGATCGGCATCGAGTCGCTCGATGTAGGCAGATGTTCAGGACGAAACGCGGCAAATACCGCCGTGCGCGGCAACTGATCCCGTGGAACTTCGAGCACGGCGACGTCGATCTCGCCGCCCGCATCCGATGCCTGCCGCCACAGGCTCATGCCTGTGGCATAGAGCGGCAGCGACACCCACGCCGAAGCGCCCAGATTGCCGCGATCCACGTGCAGTTCGATCTCGACGTGATCCGGAAAATGCTGGCTTGGCGCGTCCACGAGCACATGACGGCTCGTGACGAGAAAGAGACACTCCTCGCGCGCGAAGAAGAAACCGCTCGCGTTGGTCAGATGGCGCGTTTGTGCAAATGTGCGAACTCGCACGGCGGTCAGCAAGAGTGCTTCCACCGTGGGTTTGCGCGCCGTGTCAGGCTCGTTCAGCAAATAGGAAATGGCGGTGGTTCCTGCAAGGAAGACACGCCAGAACGGACATCCGGGCGGAGTGATTCATGGTACGCGCTTCAGCGCGTGTGCAAAATGAATCTTTCGCTTCGTCTATCCGCGTGTGTCGATCCAGTCCTTCGCCCAGCGGCGCGCGTAGGAGATCGCCTCGCCTTCCTTCGAGAAATAACCGAGGGAATAAAAGGTGTACTGCGATTCAGGAAAATGCTCGTTCGAACGGTCGACGGACACATTGGCCGAAAAGGTTCGATCGGGTAGACGGTGTGCGGATGCTTGTACCGCATAGCCGCGGTAGCTCTGAATGGATGTCATTTGAATTTTATATTTTTGAGCGTCGACACTTACGTTCGAACGCGGAAATGGAGGAGTGCGTGCGTAGATACCGACCGTTGTCGGGACTCGCTGCGATGAAGCGGGGGTGCGGGGAAAGGACCTGAAGGGACGGGATCCGGACGCCGGATCCCGGAATACTACGCTTACAGCGGCTTGATGTTCGACGCTTGCATGCCCTTGGGGCCGCGCTTCGTTTCGAAGCTTACCTTCTGACCTTCGACGAGGGTCTTGAAACCATCGGCGCGAATTTCGGAGAAGTGGGCGAACAGATCATCGCCGCCGTTATCGGGCGTAATGAAGCCGAAGCCCTTGGTGTCGTTGAACCACTTGACGGTGCCGTTATCCATGTGAAACCTTGAAAAATATGATGTGCCTGTTGAGCGGGAGAAGAATCAAGGAGGGAGTGGACAACGAATTCCGGCAACGGACGGACGATTGATGAGCAGCAGTCGACTTCTTGAACTTCGCCTTAGAGTATATCAAGTCCAACCGATTTGATCAAGTATTGGGTAAGACTCGATCGAGGCGCGCGAAATTCGAAACGCGCGCCCCGGATTTTGCACGTTACCCGGTCGTCAACGTCCCGTGCGGTTCGTTCGCGCGCGTCGGCGCGCCGTCATCCAGATGTCTGCAGACGATATCGACCACCTGCCCGGGACGAGTGCCGATGAAATAGTGCTGCCCCTCCGGAATGACGGCCAGCGCCGCCCGATCCGACAACGCGGACCACGCGCGAAAGCGCAGCGCATGTCCGCGCGTCAGGGGATCGTCGCGGCTGACGATGCAGAGTATCGGCGCGGCGATCTTCTCGTCTGCCCGGCGCCGCTCGTATTCGAACGTCAGTTGCGCGTTTCTGCGGAAGTTGCCCATCATGAAGGCGATGACATCCGGCTCCATCTCTTCGGCCGTGCCGCCCCAGCGTTTTATCAGCGCCTGCAGTTTGCTGTCGCTGGTGAAGCTCCAGGGCGCGGGCATCGGCAGCCTGCGCAGAAGCCACGGAAGCGGAAACGCCGCCGCAACCGTGAGCAGCGCGACTTTCCGCCCGCGCTGTTCGAGCTGGCGAACCAGTTCGAACGCCAGAAAACTGCCGACGCAATGGCCGTACACTGCGATCTCGCCCGTGTCCGTGGCGACGAGTTCGTTGGCGCAGGCTTGCGCCATCTTCTCCACCGATACGTAATCTTGCGGATCACTGCCAAGCTCATTGCCCGGCAGCGCGATCGCGCGCACGGCGAGCGTCGGATCGCGCGAGCAGAGCGCGTCGGCGAAAGGCCGGAACACGGTGGCCGATGCACCCGCATACGGTGCACACACGACCGTCAGTCGTGTGGGTGCGGTACCGCGCGCGATCAGCGGGACCAGTGCGCTGGTCTCGTCCGCCGCGTGGGTATCGCGAGCAAGCAGGGCGGCGACGCCCGCGACCGTCGGCTGGCGATAGAAATCGAGCTGAGCGATCTTTTTATCGAACACACTGGCAAGACGCGCCAGCGACGTGATCACTTTCAGCGAATGGCCTCCGAGCGCGAAGAAGTCATCGTGACGGCCGACTCGTTCGACACCCAGAAGCTCCTGCCAGATCCCCGCGATCGTGATTTCCGCCTCTCCTTGCGGCGCTTCGTAGTTCTTCGTCACCACCGATGACTGATCCGGCGCCGGCAACGCACGCCGGTCCAGTTTGCCATTCTGCGTCAGCGGCAACGCATCCAGCTTCACGAACGCGCTCGGCACCATGTAGTCGGCCAGTACCAGCGAGAGCTGTTCACGCAGATCTGCCGCCGATGGTGCCGTTCCGTCATGAGCCACTACATAACCGACCAATTGTTTGTCATCCGAATTATCCTGTCGCACGACTACGACGGCATCGCGCACGCCTTTGCATCCCAGCAGCTTCGCCTCGATCTCGCCCAGCTCGATCCGGAAGCCCCGGATTTTCACCTGGTCATCGTTACGGCCCAGATACTCGAGCGTGCCATCGGCCAGCCAGCGACCGAGATCGCCGGACTTGTACATGCGCGCTTGCGCGTCGCTGCTGAATGGATCGTGCACGAATCGCTGCGCGGTCAGTTCCGCACGGTTCAGGTAGCCGCGCGCGACGCCCGCACCACCGACATGAATCTCGCCGGTCACGCCCTCGGGCACCGGCTGGCCCTGAGCGTCCAGCACATAGACGCGAAGATCGGGAATCCGCCCGCCTATCGGACTGCGGCCCGTGCGCTGCGCATCCTCGGCGCTCAGCGCGCGATAGGTCACGTGGACCGTGGTTTCCGTGATCCCATACATGTTCACCAGTTGCGTAGCCGCGTTCTGCTCGCGTGCATACCACGGCTGCAGGATCGCTGGCTCCAGAGCTTCGCCACCGAAGACGATCTGGCGCAAACGATGAGTCAGATGGCTTTCACCCTGAGCCGCGATCAGTTGCCGGAACGCGCTCGGCGTCTGGTTCAGGATCGTCACCTCTTCGTCGCACAGCAGGCGATAGAAGTCCTGCGGCGAGCGGCTCACCAGCTTCGGCACCACCACCAGCCGGCCGCCATACAGCAGCGCGCCCCAGATTTCCCACACCGAAAAATCGAACGCGAAGGAGTGGAACAGCGTCCAGACATCCTTCGCGCCGAATTCGAACCAGTGCGCCGTGGCGGCGAACAGCCGCACCACGTTGCGATGCTCGATCATCACACCCTTGGGCTGGCCCGTCGAGCCGGACGTGTAGATCACATAGGCAAGGCGGTGCGAGTTCAGATTCGCCACCACCGGGTTGTGCGCCGGTTGTGCGTCGAAGGCCCGGGCGTTCAGTTCGATGACCGGCGCGGAAGGTTCGCCCAGCACGTCGCGCACGCTTGCCTGCGCGAGCACCGCCACCGGCGCGCTATCGTCCAGCATGTAGGCGAGCCGCTCGACAGGGTACGCCGGGTCAAGCGGTACATAGCCCGCGCCGGCCTTCAGAATCCCCAGCACGCCGATCATCATCTCGAGGCCGCGTTCCGCGCAGATCGCGACGCGGTCGTCGGGCTGGACGCCCTCGGCGATCAGGTGATGCGCCAGTTGATTGGCGCGGGCGTTCAGCTCGCCGTAAGTCAGGCGCTGTGCTTCGTACACCACGGCGACGGCGTCGGGCGACTTCGAGACCTGCGCTTCGAACATCGCCGTCAGCGTGGTTTCGGGCACGTCCATCGTGGTTTCGTTGCGCTTCACCAGCAAGCGTTCGCGCTCGGCGAGCGGCAGCATCTCGAGACCGCGTACGGGCAGCGACGGGCTTTGCGCGAGCGCCACGGCCAACGCGTCGAGCGTGCAGTTCATGTAGCCGGCCACGCGTGATGCATCGACACGCGTATCGGCCTGCACGACCAGTTCGAAATCGTCACTGAAGTCGTTCACCGACAACAACAGCGGATAGTTGGTGCGCTCATCGCCGCGCAGCACTGTCACGCCGCTCAAGTCGTTCGCTGCGGCGGACGCGCGGCCATGCCGGTAATTCAGCAGCGCGCTGAAAAGCGGCGACGGCGCGGCCACGCCGCTGCAACGCTGCGCCAGCGCCAGCGAAGCGTGTTCATGGTGCAGCAGCGTGGACAATGCCGCGTGCGTGTGCCGCACGGCATCGCCGACGCTGACATCGTGCAGGTCGATTCGAATGGGCAGCGTGTTGATGAACATGCCGAGCACGCGGTCCGCGCCTTCGCCACCCTGCATGCGGCCGAGCAGCACCGTGCCGAACACCACGTCCTCACGGCCCGATACCCGCCCCAGCACATGCGCCCACGCAAGGTGAAACAGGCTCGCGACACTCACGCCCAGCTTGCGCGCTTCCTCGCGCAACTGCCGGTTCAGTCCCGCCGCGAGCATCGTCCTGAACTCCGCGATGCCCGAGCCGCCGGATTGAACGTCGCTCAGGCCATACGGCAGCGTCGGTTCGTCCACGTCGCCGAGCACTTCGCGGAAGTAAGCCTCGTGTTCGTCGCGGCTGATGCCCAGTCGCGCCTGCGCGACGAAGTTGCGGTACGGAAGCGGAGTGGGGAGGCGCTCCGTCTCGCCACGCAGGATCGACTCGATCTCCTGCAGCATCAGTTCGAGCGCCGTGTAGTCCATCACCATGTGATGGCCCAGGAGTTGCAGCAGCCAGCGGCCGTTGGCCTCATCGCGAGCCGCATAAAGGCGCATCATGGGCGCCTGCCGCACGTCCAGCCGATGATGCCGCGAATCGAAACGCTGCGCCAATTGCGCTTCGATCTCGCCATCCTGCGGCGACAGCGTGACTTCTTCGACGATCACCCGCGCTTCGCGCCACACCACCTGAACCGGTTCGGGCAGATCTTCCCACAGCATCGCGGTGCGCAGGATGTCGTGCCGCGCGATCACCGTTTGCAGCGCTTCCACGAAGCGCGCGAGTTCCACGCGCTCGGGCAGGGCCAGCATCATGCTTTGCAGATATGGATCGCTGTCGGCTTCCGCGATATGGTGGAACAACATCCCCTCGTGCAGCGGCGCAAGAGGATAGATATCCTGAACATTACTAGCGCCGCCTTCGACGCGCGCCACTATCGCCTCGATCTGCCGCTCGTTGAGCTTCACGAGCGTGAGCATTTCCGGCGAGATCGCTTCGCAGCCGGCGGGAATGCCGTTCGGCGGCACCGCGACCGCGTGGCGCACGTCATGTGCCGCCGCCGCGAGCGCAGCGACGCTCGGCTGACTGAACAGCACGCGCACCTCGGCCTGCACGCCCGCCTGACGCATTCTTTCGATCAGCGTCACCGCCAGCAGCGAATGGCCGCCCAGTTCGAAGAAATTGTCGTGCCGGCCCACGCGCTCGCGCCCCAGCACTTCGGCCCAGATCGCGGCGATGAGCGTTTCCGAGTCGCCCACCGGCGCTTCGTAGTTGCGGCGCGTGAACGCTTCGTCGTCCGGCGCGGGCAACGCACGCCGGTCCAGTTTGCCGTTGGGCGTGAGCGGCAGCGCCTCCAGCATCACGTAAGCTGCGGGCACCATGTACTCCGGCAACGTCTGCATCAGATGCGCGCGCAACTGCTGGTTCTGCGGCGCTTCGTGCCCGGCGGCAGGCGTGTAATAGGCCACCAGATGTTTGCTTGCGCCACCCGTCTCGCGCGCCAGCACGACCGCCTCGCGGATGCCTTCATGCGCCGCCAGCCGCGCCTCGATCTCGCCGAGTTCAATGCGAAAGCCCCGTATCTTGACCTGATGGTCGTTGCGGCCCAGAAACTCGATGTTGCCGTCGGGGAGCCAGCGGGCGAGGTCGCCGGTGCGATACATGCGCGCGCCGGGCGCGTCGCTGAAGGGATCATGGAGGAAGCGTTCGGCGCTGAGATCCGGTCGATTCAGATAACCACGCGCGACACCGCCACCGCCGATGAACATCTCGCCGACCGCGCCGGGCGGCATCAACTGGCCGTGTGCATCGAGCAGGTAGATCCGAGTGTTGGGAAGCGGCCGGCCGATGGGCACGGTGTTGCCGTCGAATCCCTCTGGCCTGCGCCACGCTGTTGCGCACACCGTGGTTTCCGTCGGCCCATAGGCGTTGAAAATTTTTATTTCGGATTGCACCGCTCGCATCAGCGGGACACCCGGCGATTCGCCACCCAGCACGAGAACCTGAAGCCTCGGCAGCAGGGCCAGCGAATTCTGTCCCTGCAGCAGCGCGGGTGGCAATTGCGCATGCGTGATGGCGTGCCGTCGCATGTATTCGATCAACGAAGTGGCCGCGAGGCAGTCGTCACGAACCGGCAGATAGAGCGCAGCGCCCGCAGCCAGCGTCATGAATACATCGGCGACGCTGACATCGAAGCCGGGCGATACGAACTGCACGATGCGACTCTCCGGACGAACACCGTAAAGCTCGATCTGCGCTTCAGCGAGATTGACGATGTTGCGATGCTCGACCATGACGCCCTTCGGCGTGCCCGTCGACCCGGATGTGTAGATCACGTACGCGAGATCGCGGGAACCGAGGCCGGGAACCTGCGGAGCGTGACCGGGCAGGGTGTCGTCGAAGGCGTCGGGGCCGAGTGTCGGCACATCTCCGGTATGACCGAGTGCCTCGCGTCCGGCGGCATCGGCGATAAGCAGTACGGGCGCCGCGTCGCGGAGCATGTAGGCCAGCCGCTCGCCCGGATAGGCCGGATCGAGCGGCACATAGGCCGCGCCTGCCTTGAGAATCGCCAGCAGCGCGATCACGAACTCAGGGCTGCGCTTCACGCACAGCGCCACGCGTGCTTCGGGTCCGACGCCCCGCGCGATCAACTGATGCGCAAGCCGATTGGCCCGCACATCGAGTTCCGCATAGGTAAGAGACTGATTTTCGGAGACGAGCGCGATCGCATCGGGAGTACGCGCGACTTGCCGCTCGACCAGATGATGGACGCACTGCGATTCGGATAACGAAGCGTTTGTGTCAGTCCATGCATCGAGTTGCGCGCGCTCGCCGGGCAACAGCAGCTCGAGCGTATGCAAGGGAGCGCCGGGCTGCGCGATGGCATGCTCCAGAAACTGCGTGAACCGCCGCAAATGCGTTTGCACTGCTTCGGCGGTATAGAGCGCGGCGCTTGCATCGAACACGAGCCTCAGTCCTGCTTCCTCTCCTTCATCGTGTACGTGCAGCGTCAGGTCATCCGGAGTGACCGAAAAGGTGCGAGTCGAAGCAACCTCACAATCCGTGAAGGCGATTGCATTGTTGAAGCCGGGCATGATATTCACGATCGGCCCGAACAATCGCTGTCCGATATCGAGGCGTTCCAGATCGCGCCGGATATCCTTGATCCGATAGCGTTGATGACGCAATACGCGCAGGCTTTGAGCCGAAACGCGCTTCACGAGGTCGATCATGCTCGACTGCGGATCGACGGGCACGCGCAGCGGCAGGACATTGGACATCATGGCCGGCACATTCTTGGCCGTACGTCCGACGCGGGCAGTGACGGGCATCCCCAGCACTACTTCATCGGGTTGACCGCTGACGCGCGCAAGATAGGCCGCCATCGCAGCGGTGATGAACTGTGACCAAGAGGTGCCGTTTTGCTGGGCCGTCTGGCGCAGGGATACAGCCGTTTCCCGCGCAATCCTGATCCTGGCCTTGACTGTCGAGACTTCAGACGATGCGTTCTGCACGTCCCCGGCGAGGATCGGGGGCTCGGCGCAATCCGCCAGATATTCGCCCCAGAAATGCTGGTCCTTCTGAAAAGCGCTCGATCCGCGGTAAGCCTCGTCATCGGCGAGCAGATCGGTCAGAGAGCTCCAACTGGCCGCAGCGGGTTGTGAGCCGCTCTTCAATGCCGAATAGATCTGCGCAAGCCGCTCGATGAAAAGAAGAAACGAGTAGCCGTCGAACACGAGGTGATGAAAGCACAGAAACAGAAAGTAGCGGTCCGGCGCAGTCCGCAGCAGTGCGATGTTGAACAACGGCCACGCGTTGAGATCGATCGCGGTGGAACGTTTGGCCTGTACGTGGTCCTCGACTGCCTGAAGCGGATCGGCAGCGCCGCTGACGTCGAGCACTGGCAGCCTGAAGTCGACGCGCTCCAGTACCTGATGCGGCAAGCCGTCCGTGCCGCGCAGCCTGACCTGTACTGCATCCGCCTCCGCGATGGTCTGCCGCAAAGCCGAATCCAATACGTCGATATCGAGCGGTCCGACGATTTCGGTCAGATGCGCCAGGTTGTATCGGGGATCCTGCAAGTCGACCTGTTGTCGAAAGAAGATGCCCAACTGTGCGGGAGTAAGAGGAAAGCTGAGCATGGTTTCACTCGACGAAAAAGTATTGACCAGACGCGCCGCATTGCCGTTCTTCTCATGAGGCACGGACTTCGATGACACTGCCGCATCACTCGGCCACCGTCGAGCCATTGCGTCTTGCATACAGGCCTGCTTTCAGCGCTTCGGCGGATACGTCGACAAGCCGTCCCTGCGCGACCTGTACCAGCCGGTCGGCACACTCGAAATAGGCATCGTCATGGGAGATCACGATGACCGTCTTGCCCCGGCGCTTGAGATCGGGAATCAGCTCCGTGTAGAACACACGCCGGAACACGGGGTCCTGATCGGCCGCCCATTCATCGAAAAGATAGATCGGACGATCTTCCAGATACGACGCAATGAGCGCCATGCGCTTGCGTTGTCCGGACGACAGACTCGTCGTGCTGAACCGGTTGCCTCTGAGGCTTACCTTGTGATCGAGTTCGAGCGTGCGCAGATAATGCGTCGCCTGTTTCGCGATCTGCGCCTGATCGTGACAGAGGATCTCGTCGAACAGATGAAAGTCAGCGAACACGGCGGAGAATCGCTGGCGATATTGCGTCAGGTTATGTTTATCGACCTCGATGCCGTTCAGCTCGACATGTCCTTGCTCGGGTTCGTAAAGCCCGAGCAGCAGCATCGCGAGCGTGGTCTTGCCGCTGCCGTTTCCGCCGATCAGATAGATCACTTCGCCTTGTTCGATCGAGAGGTCGATCGGCCCGAGCGTGAAGGGACGGTCTTCGGTCAGTCCCGGATAGCGATGCGACACACCGGCGAATCTAAGGAGCGGAGCGCCTTCGACCGTGTCGGCAAAGGGATCGTCTTTTGTCACGTGGGCGTCGTCGTTCGTCGCTTGTGTCAGTTCCGCATCGAGCACGCGGATTCGCGTCAATGCGATGGACGCCTGACGCAGTATCGGCAGGGTGGTCATCACTTCGCTGACAGGCTGAATCAGAAAGAGCAGCAAAAGCGTGAGCGTCACGAGAACGCCAGGCGATTGCGGGAACCAGTGCGGCATGACGAGCAGGATCAGGCCGATGGCCACGTAAAACAACATGCCGCCCGCATTGGCGACGAGCGAGTAGATGAGCATCGCTCGCGTGAAGGAGCGCCGGAAGTTATGCGCCGTAGGATGCACGACGTGATCCGTGAAATACGCGGCTCGCGAGGTGTTGAGCTGCAATTCACGCGTGCCTTCCAGCAGCGAGCGGAAATGCCGGAAGATGACGTCGAGCTGATCGCGAACCGCCTGCATCTCGCGCAGCGGCCAGCGCTCCACGCAGTGATAAATGACAGCTGCAGTTATCAGAAAAAGAAAGAAGCACGCGAATGCCTGCCACGAGAGCCACGCCATATATCCGAGGCACACCGCGATCAGGACCAGATGCCCGAACGTCACCGGAAGCATCTGCGCTGCCTGTGCGAAGGTGCCTACGTCCGTCGTGAGAATGGCGAGCAGGCGCGGCTTGCCGAGCGCTTCCAGCTTCTTGTAGGGCGTTTGCAGGATCTTCCGGCATAACTCGATGCGCAAGCTGCATATCACCTGCTGCCCGAAGTCCATGATGAGTATCTGCGAACTCGTCCTGAAGAGCAGTTGTGCTGCGCAGACGCCGAAGAAGGCGATCGCCAGTCCGCGCGTCGGGATGTGCCCTCCGGCGACGCCGCTGATCAGCCGTGCGATTTCCGCGCTGCAAATGGCACCGGCGAATCCGGCGACGATGCCAATCGCGATACGCGGCAAGGACTGACGTCGAATCTCGGCGGGAATCAACGCGAACATGGCAGGCCTCCATGCGCGACGGGCGACAGGGAAGCAAGGAAGGTTTGAATCGTCTGGTTAAATTCGTCTGGATTGTCGGTCATCACGGAGTGACCGGCGCCTGAAATGGTGGCGAGGCGTCCCTGGGGCAACGCCTGATGCGCCATGCGCCATGCCACCTGAGGCTTGAGAATGGCGGAGCCGATGCCTCTCACGACAAGGCTCGGGCATCGCACGGATTTGAGCATGTCCCACAGATGCGCTTCGCGTGATCCTTCATTCAACTGCGAATCATCGGCGACGGCGCGGTCGAGCTTCGGCTCGAAAGCGCCCGTTTGGGTGCGGCGCAACGCGTGCGACGCCAGATGATGCAATGCACGACCGTTCGCGAGCGGACGGCGTTCCTGCAGCCACTGCGCATATTCGGTGATCGAACTGAATTGCGCGGGCGTTTCGCGAATTTCGGCAACGACTCTTTGCGAACCGGCGGCATCCGAATCCGGTCCAAAGTCGACGAGGACGAGTCCGGAGGTAAACTGTTCGAGCATCCCGGTCAAATGCAACGCAACGCTGCCGCCGAGCGAGTGACCGATCAATACCGGTTTTCGTATGTTCAATGCCAGCAGAACTTCAAGCACGTCGCCCGCGAGGGTTCTGGCATCGTAGGCCCGCTCCGGATCCCAGCTCGAATCGCCATGGCCGCGAAGATCGATGGATATGAAACGGCGATCGGCGGATGCGGCTTCCGTCAAGGTGCGCCATACGCCGCTGCACTCGCCGCGACCGTGAAGCAGCACGCACGGTGTTCCGGCACTCCCTGAATCCTCGATGGAAATTTCGAAACGGCCGTTACGGATTCTGACGCTGCGTCGTTGCACGAAAGAGGGTCGTTTCATCATGTCACCTGTCGGGAATCGAACGGAGACAGCTTGGCGGTCGAGAGTTACAGGCAAATTAGGGATCTCGACGCGACCGTATCCGGTCAGGCTAACCGGATGCTAATTTTCGACGCATAACCTACGGTCACATTTACGATGGAGGCGACGAAAATGTGCACGATCATGGAAAGTACAAGAAACGAAGCGCGCGAAGAAGTACTGCGCACCATTTCGGACGAAGTGCTTGGAATCGATTCCTTCGAGCCGGCGGGCATTCCGTCTGCTGGCTTTCGAACCGTGAGCGTGCGCGAACTCAGACGCGCGCTCGATGCCGCTTACGAGGCAGGACTTTTTGTCGGGCGCGCAGCAGGTTACAGCCCTTTCTGACTGGACCCGATGTCGTCGCCGTGACGACGCATGTTCAAATTTTCCGCTGGATATCCACATGAAAAATTCAGAACCTGTATTCGAAGAGCAATACCCGGAGCCTGAGATCGCGGTCACACCGGATTCCCTCAGTTCACCAGAGGAACTCTCGACGATGGTCGCCGACGCGCTGGGCGCGAAGCGATGTGTTGTTTCGATGACGAACGATGAGCGGATCGCCGCAGTGTGCTCCGGTCATTATGCGTCGTTCGGCGAGGTGCATTTGAGCGCGACGACGGCGATCGTCGAATACTCGGACGCGCGCGACAAGATGTTTTCGGTGCTCGAGTTGGGCGGGAAAGCGATTGGCGTCGTGCAGGTTTCGGGTCCGCGAGACAAGCGGCAATTCAGCGAGCATGACCTGAAGCTGCTGCGCATTTTTGCTGCGTTCATTGCGAAAGCGGTCGAGGCTGACCGATTGCAGAAGCTCGTCGCTTCGCCCTTTGCGCGAATGACACTGAAGCGCGCTTCGGATCAGACGATCGGTGACATCGTCGCTCAGTCGGTCCAGAATCCGGGCCAGCTTTCGAAGATGCTCGCGCGATCCTTCTATCGCGAGATGACGCGCGCAGGTTTCGATTTCAATCAGATCATCGGCGCGGCCACCGAAATCATTTCCGAACTCGCCAGTAACGTGCGCAAGCATAGCGATCGAAAGACGCGGCGAGGAAGTTAGCGATTCGCATCGGGTAGCGGGCGGCGGCGCGTTGTGCGCCGCCTCTTTGTTTTCCGTCATTCTGTTCTCCTTTCTCCCGAAGCTGCGCTTGCCATCGGTCTATCGACCGATGGCAATACGCGCCGCATTTCAATCATTCGCGACTTTCGATTCTTCGAAGAGGTTCAACGACGCGAGCTGATGTCCGATCGTCACGACGGACGATGGCTGGCACATATCGGCGTGCGCGCAATCCATATCGACATTCACAATCGAGCCATCGGCCCACTCGCGCCATTCTGCGACATGACGTGGCTGTCCGGGTTTCTCGGATCGAGCGGCCGTGAAGTAGACGATATCGCCGCCATATCGCTTCGGCGCGAACGTGGCTTGCAAATGCATGTTTTGCTGCGTTGCACCGATAAGGGTCATGACGTGTCGGTCCGTGATATAGGCCGGAATCAGACGGTTCGCGCGCAGGGCATCGACTCGTTCCGCAGTCGTGCGCATGTCGCGAAGCGCGATGGTCAGTTTGTCGGACATGCCCGGGAACGCGGCTGCCATGAGCGTGCATTCGTCGACCTCGTGCGTTTGGCAGCCATCAGAGAGACGCGAATCCAGCAGAACGAGCTGATCGATTGTTTCGCCAAGGCTCTGAAGTTGTGTCGCCATTTCATAAGCCACCAATCCCCCGAAAGACCAGCCAAGCAGGCGATATGGCCCGCGAGGCTGGATGCTGCGAATCCGCGCGATGTAGTCGCTCGCCATCTCTTCGATAGTGGCCGGGTTGTAGTCGGGTTGCTGGAGCGCTGGAGTTTGTATGGCGTAGATCGGCTGATTTCCTTCGAGGCTCTGAGCAAAACCCGCATAACTCCAGGCCAGCCCGCCGACCGGATGGATGCAGAACAGCGGAGCGCCTTCGCCCGGAGCGCGGATCGGCAGGATGGTGTCGAATTCAGTGTTGGACGGCGTCGTATTCAGGCGGTCGGCAAGTTCGGCCACTGAGGGCGCCTTGAACAATTCGCGGATGGAAATGTTCTGGCCGAGTTTAGCGTCGATATGCGCTGTCAGTTGTACGGCGAGCAAGGAGTGGCCGCCAAGCGCGAAGAAGTTATCGAACACGCTCACCCGTTCGAGACCGAGCACGCTGGCGAAGCATTGCGCGAGCGTGTCTTCGAGAGCGGTACGCGGGGCGACGTATTCGTCGAGGCTTTGCCACTGCGGATCAGGCAACGCGCGACGATCGAGCTTGCCATTGGGTGTGAGAGGCAGCGCATCGAGCACGACGAAGGCTGACGGCACCATGTAGTCGGGCAAACGCTGGGCGAGATGTTCGCGCAACGCGCTGGCATCGACCTCAGCCGCTGC
>Ga0160447_100287_pt1 | contig 26860 bp, 17 predicted proteins | sample HID1973K_E1MG_FD_108222 | JGI IMG/M metagenome (GOLD analysis project Ga0160447, IMG submission 108222) | Enriched mosquito-associated microbial communities from UW Madison campus, WI, USA - HID1973K_E1 MG | ecosystem: Host-associated > Arthropoda: Insects > Digestive system > Unclassified ...
CGCCGGTTGCGCGCCAGCAGTTCCGGCTCGGCGCGCAGCAGCGGATGGGTATACAGCACCAGCCCGGCAAGTCGTTCGTACAGCAAGGCATCGGTCTGCGAGGCGTTGATCTGGCGCCGCACCACCTGGCTGTGGGTCAGGGCCAGGTCGAAAACACGGTCGGCCAGGCGCCGGTCGCGGTACTTGTCGACCAAGGCCACGCAGGCCGCGCGGTCGGCTTCCATGCCGTACACCATGTCGATCTGCGCGCGTTGCTCGGGCGCCAGTTCGATCCGGCAGCGGATCGCCACGATCGGATCGAGCACCGAGCCGGCGGTGCCGGACAGCATCTCGACATCGTCCAGCGCCTGCGGCTGCCGCGGGCTGCGGCCACGACCGAGGAAGCGCGCACGATCGGTCTCGTAGGAGATCGTGCTGATGTCGGCATCGTGCACCGCGACCAGGTGCAGCATCCACGGCGTCGCTTCATCGCGCGAGCGCGCACGGCGCGTGCACAGCAGCGCCTGCTTTTCGGCCAGGATCTCGCTTTGCACGAACAGGTTGCCGAAGGCCGGGTGCATTTCATCGGCGATCGCCGGCGCCAGCACCACCTCGGCATAGGTGGTGATCTCGATGACCCGGCGCTGGCGCGAACGGTTGCTGATGCGCAGGCGCCGCAGCTCGACATCGTCCTCGGCCGATATCGCGATTTCCAGATGGGTGTCGTAGCCCTGGTGATGGCCACGGAACTCGGCCTTGGCATCGGAGAAGATCGCTTCGTAGCCTTCCACCGCCACGCAGGTCGGCTGATGGGTGGCCGACCAGACCTGCCCGCTGCCGACATCGCGCAGATAGCAGAACGTACCCCAATGGTCGCGCGTGCTGTCTTCGCGCCAGCGCGTGACCGCGACGTCGCGCTTGCGGCTGTAGCCGCCACCGGCGCTGCTGAGCATGCCGTGGTAGCGACCGTTGGAGAGCAACTGCACGCCCAGGCGGCTGCGGTCGGGGTCGCGGATGACCCGCAACGGCGCCTCGATATCGGCCGCGGCACTGCGACTGCCGGCGGTTTCGACCGGATGCGGATGGAACACGCCGATGCGCGGCACGCGCTCCTGCAACAGCAGCAAGGTGGCCTGCACCTGCGCATCGGCGACGAAGCGCCGCTGCATGGGCTGCCCGCACAACAGGTAATCCAGCGCGAGCAGCGCCATGCCCTGGTGATGCGACATGTACGAGCGCACCAGCACGTGGTCCTGCCCGCGCGGCACCCGCGCTGCGGTGTAGTCGATCGCCTCGTACAAGCCAAAACGCCCGCCGAAACCTTGCCTGGCGAGCGACTGCAGGTTCTGGCAGGCGGGCACCGGTGCGACCATCAATGCCATCGCGCTGGCGTAGGGCGCCACCACCAGGTCCTGGGCAAGGCCGCGTTTGAGGCCGAGGCCCGGCACGCCGAACGCGCGGTACTGATAGTTCAGGCGCGCATCCACCGCGTTGTAACCCGACTCGGACACGCCCCAGGGCACGCCGCGGCGCGCGCCGTAGCCGACCTGCGCGCGCACGACCTGCTGCGCGGTGCGGTCCAGCAGGGTGTCCGGATAGCTCGGCATCACCAGCTGCGGCATCAGGTATTCGAACATCGAGCCGCTCCACGACAGCAGTGCGGCGCCGCCTTCGACTTCGGTCATCTGCCGGCCCAGCGCGAACCAGCTCTCCTGCGGCAACTGGCCCTGCGCAATCGCCACGAAGTTGCACAGTCGTGCCTCGGAAGCGAGCAAGTCGTATTGGCTGGCGTCGAGGCGACGCTCGTCGACGTTGTAGCCGATCGCCAGCAAGTGGCTGGCACGGTCGTACAGGAAGTTGTATTCCATCTGCGCGAGCTGGCCGGCCAGGTGCGCCAGCCGTTCCAGCCGCAGGATGCGTTCACTGGCGCGCGCCTGCAGGGCGGCATCGGCGTCCTGGCGACGCAACTGGCGCAACGTGGGGATCGTCGAGGGCGCCGGCATCGCCGCGGACAGCCAGCCCTGCAGATCGGCCTGGGCGGCATCACAGTCGTCCTGCAACGCGCGGGCGCAGCGCAGCACTTCGCCACCGAGGTCGGCTGCGGTCGCGACGACGGCTTGCGCACTCGCGCCCAAGCCGGACAGGCCCTGCTCGATCCCGGCCAAGCGCAAATCCGGTTGCGCGCGCAGTCCCGCGAGTTGCGCCCCGAAAGCCGCGCAACCGGCCAGCAGCGCGGCCTGGCCGGCGGCGGCTTCCTCCAGCACGCCCAGGGTATCGGCGAGGCCTTCGAACAGCCGCGGCACGACCACCGGTGCGTCGATTGCCGCCAGCAGCCCCTGCCGCAACGTGAGCAGGTGCCCGGCGAGGTTGCCGCTGTCCACGGTCGACACGTAGCGCGGCGGCAAGGGCTGCAGCGTCTGGGTGTCGTACCAGTTGTAGAAGTGGCCGCGATAACGCGGCAGTTTTTCCAGCGTCGCCAGTGTCTTGCGGCTACGCTCGATCAGTTCGCCGGCCGGCAGGTAGCCCAGGTCGTAGGCGGCCAGGTTGGCCAGCAGCGACAAGCCGATGTTGGTCGGCGAAGTGCGGTGCGCCACCATCGGCGCCGGGTACTCCTGCAGGTTGTCCGGCGGCAACCAATGGTCGTCCTCGCAGAAGTGGGCGGCGAAGAAATCCCAGGTGCGTCGCGCCAGCCGGCCCAGGAAAACCAGCTGCGCCGGTGCCAGTTCGGTGCCGCGCTGCGGTGGCGGCTGGCCCAACCACGCCATCAACCAAGGCGACAGCGCCCACCCCAGCAGCAGCGGCGCAGCGGCCCACAACGCCACCGGCGCCATGCGGGCCAGCACGATCGCCACGCCCAGCGCCAGCAACGGCGCGATCGCCATTGCGCGCCATTCGGCGTGTTTGCCGGCGCGCAAGGCACGCTCCACTTCGCTGGAAGGATTCCACTGCAGCAGGTGACGGCGGCTGAGCAGCGTCCGCCACAGGGTGCGGGCGATCGCCGAGAAGGTGAAAGCGGCTTCATAAGGCAGGCAGGCTACGCTGACCGCCGCGCGCAACAGCTGGCGCCCGGTGCTGGCGGCCACCTGGCGCAGATGCAGCGACAGCGTCGAGTCTTCCGGCCGATGCACGGCGGCATGCAGCGCCGGCAACAGCACCGGCGCGGCCCACAGCGCCAGCAACCACATCGTCCAGGCCCAAGGCGCCGGCGACAGCAACCATCCGGCGACGAACAGCGTGGCCGCGGCGATCGGCAGCAGGCTGCGGCGCAGATTGTCGAGCAATTTGCCGCGCGACAGCCAGGACAGCGGGTTGCGCTCGTAGCGCTCGCCACGCCCGCGCGCCAGTGGCACCCACGGCAGCAGCCACGGCCACAGCTGCCAATCGCCGCGGATCCAGCGCGCGCGGCGTCGCGCGTCGCTCAGGTAGCGCGCCGGGTGGTTCTCGAACAGTTGCACGTCGCTGATCAGCCCGGCACGCGCATAGCAGCCTTCCAGCAGGTCGTGGCTGAGGATGCGGTTGTCGGGGAAACGATCGGCCAGCACCGCCTCGAACGCATCGACTTCGTAGATGCCCTTGCCGATGAAGGAACCTTCGGCGAACAGGTCCTGGTACACGTCCGACACCGTGCCGCTGTACGGATCGATGCCCGGCTCGCTGCCGAACATGCGTGCGTAGCGCGATTCCTCGCCGCCGCTCATGCTGCTGCCCATGCCGGGCTGCAGGATGCCGTAGCCGCGCTCGATGCGGCGCCTTCGCGGATCCATCCGCGGCCGGTTCAACGGATGCGCCATCGCCGCGACGAACTTGCGCGCGGCGTCGCGCGGCAACTGGGTGTCGCTGTCCAGGGTGATCACGTAGCGCACGTTGGCCAGCACCGCGGTGGCGCCGCAGACGCGCTGGAAATCGGGCGCCGGGTCGTTGTCCTGGCTTCGCAACAACCGGTTCAGCGCCGCCAGCTTGCCGCGCTTGCGCTCGGCGCCCATCCAGCAGCGCTCGCCGGCATTCCACAGGCGCGGACGATGCAGCAGGAAAAACCGATCGCCGTGCTCGGGCGCGTAGCGCAGGTTCAACTGCTCGATGTGCCGCGCTGCCTGCGCGACCAGCGCGTCGTCGCCGGGCATCGTCTGCCGCGGGGCGTCGAGGAAATCGGTGAGCAAGGCGAAATGCAGCTGGTCGTCGCGATTGGCGAGGAACCGCACTTCCAGCGCCTCGGCCAGGGCATCGGCGTCCGCGAGGCTGCCGATCAGGCTGGGAATGACCACCAGCGTGCGGGAGTCCGGCGGAATGCCCGCGGACAGATCCAGCCGCGGCAGCGCGCGCGGCGGCACCCGCAACGTCACCATCCAGTTGACCAGGGCGACCCCCAGCTCGCTGAAGGCCAGCAGCGCCAGCAATGCCATCGGCCACAGCAGCAGCGCATGCTGCCCGCTGCGGTACCAGGGCCACATCAGCGCCAGACTGAAGCAGGCGGCCAAGGCGACCACCGGCAACAGGTAGTACGGCAGCGGCGTGCGCAAGGGCGTCAGGCGGATCCGGCGTGGGGCGGCGATCGGCACTTCCGCCGCCACCTTCGCCTGCGCCTGCTGCCGTCCGTCGTCGACCAGGTAATAGCCCACGTGGGCGGCGGCATCCTGCGCCGTTTCCGGCGTGGCGGCGTCCTGCGCCAAGCCCAGGATCAATGCCGCCACCCGCACTTCGCCGACGCCATGGCGTCGCGCCAGTTGCTCCACCACGTGCCGGTAATGGTCACGGGTGCCGAAGTCCATCCGCGCGTAGACCCCGGCCGGATCCTGCCGCAGCGTGCGCTCGACCACGCTCATGGTCTCGACGAACTCGCGCCAATCCATGTGGTCGAGGAACCGCAGACTGCCGATGCTGTTGCTGATCGACACCTGGGTGGCTGCCTGGCGCTGGCTTTCCGCATGCACCAATGCCTCCACGCTGTCGCCGGCCTCGGCGACCCATTGCTCGATCCAGGACTGCGGCATCGACAGGACCGTGCCGCCGCCTTGCAGCCCGCGTTTCAGCTCGGCCACGAACGCGCCCGACAGCGGCGGATTCGAGCGCGCCATGTCCGCGACCACCAGCACCACGTCCTTCGGGCTGCTGGCGGCGATGCGGTTGAACCGGCGCACCCAGGCGCCGGCGAGCCGGTGGTGCTCGCCTTCGCGCATGACCTGCACCGCCATCTGCCGCAGGTTGTCGATCAGCGCCAACCGCAACATGATCGGAATCGCCCACAGCTCGCCCAGCGTCAGCGGAGTGACGGTCTGGTAGGAGGCGACGAAGCGGCTGAGCATCGCCGCATCAATGCGCCCATCGCTATGGGCGATCGCCTCGCTGGCCAAGTCGTACACCCGCGGCAGGCCGGCGGAGGGGCCGCGCTCCAGGTTCGGCAGTTCGCGGCTATAGCCGGCCGGCAGATGGCGACGCGCCATCCGCATCTGTTCGGCGACCAGGTAATAGTTGTCCAGCAGCCATTCGCCGGCCGGATTGATCCGCACCTCGTCCTGTGCCATCCGCGCCAACATCGCCGCGACGGCATCGAGCTGGACTTCGTTCTTCTTGAGCCGCAACAGCAGCCGCGCATCCGATGGACGGGCGCTGATCCGGTGCTTGGCGGCCAGGGCGCGGCCATACAGCGCCATCTGCTCGGCACTGAACAGCGCGGCCCGCAGCGGCTCCCGATCGCTGGGCTGCGTCGTGGAATGCGCGCCACGCCTTCGCTGCAAACGCCACTGTTGTGCCTGCAGCCTGACACTGGAACGAAGCATCTTCCAGCGGGAAGACATGGAGGGCCACCTGAGCGGCTAGAGGGCCGTCTGCCCCGATCATGCGCGCCGGGCGTAAACACGCGCGTGAAGGATGGCTACCGCGTTGCCCCGCAGGTGGCGTGGGGGCAGCGTGCCGTATGGCTCAGGGCTTGCAGTCGGTCAGGTCGAAGAATTGCCGTGCGGTGCTTTCGCGTCGATCCGGCGCGGCGCGATACCACAGCGCTTCGCGCAGGTCGGGCAACAGGAAATGCGCAGGCGCAGGTTCGGCGCGGCGTGGCCCATCGGACAGCAGGCGATAGTCGGCATTGGCGCCGATATATTCGACATCGCCGATCGGGCGCGGGCCGCCATCGGGATCGGGCGTGTGCCATTGCGGAGCGGTCACGTCGGTAGTCGACGCCAGCTTCAAGCGCCCATCGCTGCCGCCATGCCACGGCAGGAAATCGTAGTCGCGGCCCGTGCGCGTGGAGTGCAGCCGCAGTGCCAGCCCCGACGGCCAATCCGGCGTCGTGTCCACGATGAGGAAGCGCGCGGTGATCGCGGGATCCTCGCGCAGCACATAGCGCGCCTGTTCCGGCGCGCAGGACGCGACCAGGCCCAACAGCAGTGTCATCCCCAGCATTTGATTCCCCTGATGGCAAGACGGCCGGCGAGTGCCGGCCGTCGAAAGAGTTTCGGTAAGATTTATTCGCCGCCCAGGCGTTCCCACAGGAAGGCGTAGGCCAGCGCTGCCATGTGCGCCGCCTGCGCGTTGTTGGCCGCACCGCCGTGGCCGCCTTCGATGTTCTCGTAGTAGGTCACGTCCTTGCCGGCCGCGATCATCTTCGCCGCCATCTTGCGCGCGTGGCCCGGATGCACGCGGTCGTCGCGGGTCGAGGTGAGGAAGATCACCGGTGGGTAATCCTTGTTCGCGTCGAACAGGTGGTACGGCGAGAAGGTCTGGATGAACTTCCAGTCGTCGGTGTCGGGATTGCCGTATTCGGCCATCCACGAGGCGCCGGCCAACAGATGGCTATAGCGCTTCATGTCCAGCAACGGCATCTGCACCACCACCGCGCCGAACAGCTGCGGATACTGCACCAGCATGTTGCCGGCCATCAGGCCGCCATTGCTGCCGCCCTGCACGCCCAGGTGCGCCGGCGAGGTGATCTTGCGGTCGATCAGGTCCTGCGCCACCGCCGCCATGTCCTCGTAGGCCTTGTGGCGGTCCTGCTTGAGCGCGGCCTGGTGCCAGCGCGGGCCGTATTCGCCGCCACCGCGGATGTTCGCCACCACATAGACCCCGCCGTTCTCCAGCCAGGCGCGGCCCAGCCCGCCGGAATAGCTCGGGGTCATCGAGATTTCGAAGCCGCCGTAGGCGTACAGCAGCGTCGGCGTGCGGCCGTCGGCCTTCAGGTCCTTCGGGCGGACCAGAAAGTACGGCACGCGCGTGCCGTCCAGGCTGGTGGCGAAGTGCTGCTCGATCACGTCACGGCTGGCGTCGAAGAATGCCGGCATCGTCTTGATCACTTCCGGTGCCTGGCCAACCTGGGCCAGCGACAGCGTGGTCGGGGTCAGGTAGTCGGTGGCGGTCAGCCACAGCGCGTCGCTGTCGTCGTCGTCCACCGCGCCGACTTCGATGGTGCCGAAGGCCGGCGCCCCGACGAAGGCACGCTTCTTCCAACCACCCTCGCCCGGCGTCAGCACGCTGAGGCGGTTCTTGACGTCCTCGAGCACGTTGAGCACGAGGTGGTGGCGGGTCCAGGTAAAGCTGGCCAGCGAAGTGGTGTCGGTCGGTTCGAACAGCACGTCGAACTCGCGCTTGCCGGCCATGAAGTCGTCGAACTTGGTCGCCAGCAGCGTGCCGGCCTTGTAGGTCTTGCCGCCGACGGTCCACGGCTCGCGCAGCTCCAGCGTCAGCCACTCGCGCTTGACGTTCTTGTTGGCGGAATTGGGCGCGTCGACCTTGACCAACTCACCGGAATCACGGCGCAGGTACAACTCATCGTTGTAGAACGCCAGCGTGCGGCTGACGAAATCGCGCTCGAAGCCCGGCGTGTCGTCATGCATCGCGGCGATGTACATGTCATCCGGCTTGCCTTCGTAGACCGGCTGCGCGGACGCCAGCGGCTCGCCGCGGCGCCAGCGCTTGACCACCCGCGGATAGCCGGAACGGGTCATCGTGCCAGCGCCGAAATCGGTGAACACATAGACGGTGTCCGCGTCGATCCATCCCAGCGCGCCCTTGGCCTCGGGACGAAAGAACCCGTTCTTGACCCATTGCTTGTCGACCAGGTCGAACTCGCGGGTGACGTCGGCGTCGCTGCCGCCGCGCGACAGCGCGACCAGGCAGCGCCGGTAGTCCGGCCGCAGGCAGTCGGCGCCGTGCCATACCCATTGTTCGTTCTCGGCCTGGTTCAAGGCATCCAGGTCGATCACCGTCTCCCACTTCGGGTTCGGCTTGCGGTATTCCTCCAGCGTGGTGCGCCGCCACAGGCCGCGCGCGTGCTCGCGGTCCTTCCAGAAATTGTAGTAGTGGTCGCCGATCTTCTGCACGCCGGGGATCTTGGCGTCGGAATCCAGCACTTCGCGGATGCCCGACTCCATCTGCTTGAACTGCGGGGTCGTGGCCAGTCGCTGTTCGCTGCGTGCGTTCTGGGCCTTGACCCAGTCCAGCGCCTTGGCGCCGGTCACGTCCTCCAGCCAGGCATAGGGGTCTTGGGACATGTCGGGCTCCTCGGCGTGCGCACTGGCGGCGGTGATCAGGCCTGCCACCAGGCAGACTACGGCGAACTTGGGCATCGGCCCCTCCTGAAAGGCAGGGGCCAGACGCTAGCATGCCCGCCGCGCCGGCCTGCCCTGCCGAAAGTCCGGGGGCAATCGCCGCGACGCCCCTTGCTCAAGCCGCCCGGGCCCAACCCCGCGCCACCACCGCGCGCCGCCGCGCCTGCGGCAGACGCCGGCGGCGCGGCGCCGTGCGCACATCGTCCGCCGCGGCGCGCAGACGCGGCAGCCGGAAACGGTAAAGCGCCCACCACGCAACCATCGGCATGCCGACCAGCCACAGCGGCCACCACCCCAGCCAGGCGTTGTAGCCACGCGCGGCAGGCCACACCAGCACCAGGGCCAGGCCGGCCAGGGCGATCTGCCGTATGGGGCGCAGCACGCGCGGATCGGGCTGTTGGCCGGCCAGGCGGGCGGCGGCGCGACGCGGGGCGAGGCGGTTCTGGGTGATGGCGGAACGATCCATGGTGACTTGGCTCCGGGACGTGATCGGGAGCTCAGGCTCCCCCATCGCTATCTCACGGTCTGCGACCTACCATTGACAGTCACTTCGCTCGTGCATGATTAGTGTGACCGTCCAACGACCCTCGACCACCCGCATGCACCCGATCGCCAAGTTCGCCCTCTCGCTCCTGATCGGCCTGGCCGCCTTGCCCGTGCTGGCGAAGCAGCAGCCCGATCCCGAGCCCGCGCGCCCGGCGCTGGCGTTGCCGCGGCTGATGGGCACCTGGTACGTGATCGCGCGCATTCCCAACCCGGTCGAGCGCGGCCATGTCGCCAGCCGCGACGAGTACACGCTCAAGGACGAGAACTCGGTGGCGGTCCGCTACGTCTACCGCGAAGGCTTCGGCGAGCCCGAGCAGGAGAAGACCGCACGCGCATCGGTCGACGCGGACAGCGGCAACTACGACTGGCGGGTGTGGTTCTACAAGGTCATCCCGACCAAGCAGCGCATCCTCGAAGTGGCCCCGGACTACTCCTGGATGCTGATCTCCTGGCCCGGGCGCGACCTGGCCTGGATCTTCGCGCGCAGCCCGGACATGACCAACGAGCAGTACCGCAAGCTCGTCAACAAGATGCGCGACGACTACGGCATCAACACCGACAAGCTCAAGCGCGTACCGCAGCGCAAGGAGCAAGTGGACAAGCTCGGCTTCGAGATGCCGAACATCCGCTGAGGGCTGATGCGGTGCTTGACGCCGGGTGGGGATGCCCTGCGCTCCAGAATCGCGACGGCTCAACAAACAGCGGCCAGCCTCACTGATCATCCGTCCGCAAGCCGATGGCCCCGGCTTGGCCTGCGGGCCTTCGGGGCGAAATCAAGGAGGAGGCAGCCGCCATAAGGCGGATGCCGGGGGCGTCGCCCCGAAGGCCCGCAGGCCACGCCGGGGCCCATCCGATTGCATCGAAAACGAGCTCGCCAGCCGCAAAGAGCACATGCGCGGCCAACGCAGCAGTCCACTCACGAGTCGCCGTAATTGCTCAACGCCAGCGACAGCAGGGCCTTGGCCTGCTCGCGCAAGGACTTGGGCTCGATGATCTCCGCGTCCGAGCCGTAGTGCAGCACGTCCATCAACAGCTCGCGCGAGACGCTATAGGGCAACTTGAGTTCGTAGCGGCCATCGGGCAGGAAGCGCCCCTGCTGCTTGGAATGCCAGTGCTCGTCGGCGACCCAGCGCGCGGCCTTGGCCGAGAACACGATCGTCGCCCAGCCCTTGGGCGCGCCTGAAAAGATCCCGTAACTGGCCGCCAACTGCTCGTCCAGTTCGCTGTCCGGCACGTCGCGCGCCGGCTCGTCGAGCGGCTTGGCGTGGTTGATGCGGTCCACCGCGAAGCTGCGCACGCCTTCGCGGCCATGGTCCCAGGCGTCCAGGTACCAGTTGTCGCGGTAGTGCGTGATGCGCTGCGGCGAAACCGTGCGGCGCGTCGACTCGTCGGTGGAACGCGCGCGGTACTCGAAACTCAACTGCTTGCGCTCCAGCACCGCCGAGGCCACCGCGCGGAAACTGGCCTCGTCGAGCTTGCGGCCGCGGTGCGGGATCACCCGCACCCGGTCCACCGGCCATTGAGATACCCCGGCCTGGGCGGCCAGCAGGCTTTCGATGCGCTGCTGCAGCGGCGCCAACACCGAGGACAGCACCCCGCCACCGGTGCGCGCGAGCAGTTGCTGCGAAGCCAGCAGCGCGTGCAGCTCCTCCGAACTGAGCCACAGCCCCGGCAACTCGAAACGGTCGCTTTCGCCGGCCAGATAACGGAAACCCGCCTCGCCGTCGCCCTCCACCGGCGCCATCAGCGCATCGCGCAGAAAGGCCAGGTCGCGGTAGACGGTGGCGCGGGAGCAGCCCAGCTCGTCCTGCAACCGCGCCACCGTGACCGGATAGCGGGCGGACTTGAGCAGGCGATGCAAAGCATTGATGCGTTCGTAGCGGTCCATATGCCGATTATGTCCGAGTCTTGGGTCCGAGCGCGGCCGCGGCCGGGTCGGCTATCGTGTCGGCCTTCCGCCACGAGGCCGCCACCATGTCCCGCGTCCCGCCCCTGTCGTCCTTGCGGCTGCCGCTGGGCCTGCTGCCATTGCTGCTGGTCGCCTGCGCGCAACAGGCCGCGCCCGATCCGCAGACACCTCCGCAGCCCTCGCCCGAAACCGCCGCGCACACCGCCCCGGCCGAGTTGATCGAAGCCTCGATGGCGCGCTTCCGCGGCGCGCGCAGCTTCGTGGCCGAGATGACGCTGGAGGCCGCGCAGACGCAACGCACCCGCCTGGAGTACGTGGCCCCGGACCGCTATCGCATGCAACTGCCGGTGGGCACCCAGGTCATCGTCGGCGACACCCTGTACCTGCAGAGCGCCGCCGGCAGCCAGCGCGTGCCGCTGCCCGCCGGCCTGCTGACGCAATGGCGCGATCCGCTGCAGCTGCGGCCCGGCGAACGCCTGCAGGTCGACGACCTGGGACCGGAACCGGTCGATGGCCGCGCCGCGCACAAGTACCGGGTGCGCCACCCCGACGCCGCCCGGCCGCCGATGCTGTACTGGATCGACGCCGACGGCTGGCCGTTGCGCATCGAACAGGCCGGTCGCGACCCGCGCGGCGACTACCGGCTGATCCTCACCTACTCACGCTTCGACGACCCCGCGCTGCGCATCGATCCCCCCTGACCTGCCCGGACGCCGCCGGCCGCGCGGTCGCGCTTTGCGACGGACGGCGCGGCGCGACGCCGGGCGCGGTGGCAGAATCGCCGCGGGGATCCGCATACCAACGCATCGGGGAGATGCCGTGTCCGAATTGAATCCGTCCGCGCCGAACCGGCGCAGGCCATCGCTTGTCCTGGCCCTCCTCGCGCGCAGCGGTACCCGGCCATGTTGAGGACCGCACCTGACTGGTTGCGCGCCGGCCTGGCCCGCACCCTCGGCCTGCTCGGCCTGGGCATGCTGATCTGGGCCGGGATCAGCACGGCGCTGTTGCAGGGTCGCGGCGATGCGCTGCTGAGCCTGCGTCCACTGCAATACCGTGCCTTGGGCGGTGCAGCGGTCCTGATCGCGGTCGTCGTGGTGCATTTGTTGCTGCAGCCGGCTGCGCAGCGTTCGCGCTGGCGCCCGCGTGCACTGGCGACGCTGGGGCTGGCCCTGTTGGCCGACCTCGTATTGCTGGTGCTGCTCGGCGCAGATCATCGTTCGCCGGGCCTGGTGTCGGTGTTCGGCGTGATCGCCTGCATCGCTGCCTTGGGCTCGGTCGGCCTGGTCACGCTGGCCACCGAAGTGCCGCGCTCGCAATGGCTGTTGCCCGCGCAACTCGCGCTCACGCTGCTCGGCGGCGCCGCCGTGTTCTTCTCGCTGATGGCCTGGCTGTGGCCCGGCGACATGGGCGCCAGCGGCGCGACCTCGTCGCTGTTGCTGCTGACCGGCATCGCGGCCGCACTGATGTGGGCCGGCTGGCTGGGCGAAGGCGGCGTGCTGCCGCCGACACGGCACCGGCTGCGCTGGATCGCGCTGGGACTGCTGGTAATCGCACCGCTGCTGCTGAAGGCCTGGCAGCTGGTCGCACCGAGCCTGCCGCGCGGCATCTGGGGACTGTCCGCACTCGCGGTGGCCGCCGCGTTGCTGCTGGAATGGCGCGATCGGCGCGACAACGACACGGTTGCCTGAACGCAACGGGAAATGAAGCGGGGTGTTTAGACGCGTCCGAGCGCGTGAAGACATCCGTTATCATGAAAGCGCTTTCATTCCCTTCGCGCCCTTGGCCGCCAGAGAGTCGACCATGTTTCGCTGTGCCCCGTACGCTGCCGTTTGTACCGCCGTTCTCCTTTTTTCCTGCTCCAGTGCCGCCTGGGCCCAGAGCATCACTGAAGCGCCCGTGGATCCTGCCACCGCGGTGATTCCCTCTCCCTGGAGCGGCAGCAGCGGCGAACTGGGCTTCGCGTCCGCGCATGGCAACAGCAGCAACGAAAGCTTCAACGGCCGCTTGCGCGGCCGCTACACCGATGGCGACTGGATCCACTCGCTGGATCTGTTCGGCATGCGCTCCAGCGCCGAATACACCATTACCAACGACGACGGCAGCACCGAGCGACAGCGCCAGACCACGGCCGAGCGCTACACCGCCGCCGCCGGCAGCGCGCTGCAGCTCGGTGAACACCGCCAGCTGACCGCCACCGGCCGTTACGAAATGGACGATTTCGCCACCTACGACCGACTGGCGACCTTCGGTATCGGCTACGGCACCCGACTCATCGATCTGGAGCGCTTCTATCTGGACGCGCAGCTCGGCCCCGGTATCCGGCGCGCGCACGATTCGGTCGAGGACCGCACCGAGACCGGCGCGATCGCGCGCGGCGTGCTGGACCTGAAATACAACGTCACCGCCAACACCGACCTGATCAATACCTTGCTGGTCGAATCGGGCAGCTACAACACCTACGCGCAGAACGATTTCGGCCTGCAGGTGTCGATGAACTCGCACTTCGCGCTGAAGGCGGCCTGGCAGCTGCGCCACAACAGCGACGTCAGCGACGACAACAAGAAGACCGACACGCTGACCACGGTGAACGTGGTCTACACGTTCAAGTAAGTGATATTTGGGTGCGCGACGCGTTGCGTTGCGCATCTCGCATGCTGCCGTTGGCGCGGACGCCGCGTTTGTTGCGGCTTGCGAGGTGGGGGGTTTATTGAGGGCGCGCGCGCTTTGGGCGGTTGGTGTGGTCGGCTTACCGCACGCAGCACGCGCGCCCCTCAAATACCCCCCACCTCGCAAACCGCAGCGTTGCGGACACCGATCTGACAAGCGAAGTGCCAGACTTTCAGCACGGGCAATGCAGCGACCGATCGGTCCAATCCGCTCGCCAGTCCAGTTAAGTCGTTCCGTCTTCCCGCGCATACGGCCCGAGCAACCGATCAGCGCCGGCTTCCAGCAACTGATGCGCGACTTCGCGACCCAGTGCCTCGCGCCCGGCGACCGTGCCGCTCGCCTGCGCGCGCACCAACCGCCCATCGCCCGCATCGCCGACCAGGCCCTGCAGATGCAGCGCATCCCCGTCCAATTGCGCGAACGCCGCCACCGGCACATGGCAGCTGCCGTGCAGCGCGCGGTTCATCGCCCGCTCGGCCTCCACGCAGCTCCGCGTCGGCGCATCGTCGAGCGCCTCCAGCAACGCCATCACCTGCGGATCATCGCCACGGCACTCGACCGCGATCGCCCCCTGCGCCGGCGCCGGCAACCATTGCGGCGCCGCCAGCCGCGCACCGATGCGCGCGCCCAGCCCCAACCGCTGCAGGCCCGCGCAGGCCAGCACGATCGCGTCGTAGTCGCCCTGGTCGAGCTTGGCCAGACGCGTATTGACGTTGCCGCGCAGATCCAGCAACTGCAAGTCCGGCCGCAGCGCGCGCAACTGCGCCTGCCGGCGCAGCGATGAAGTGCCCACGCGCGCGCCCTGCGGCAGATCGTGCAACGACGCATGCCGCGACACCAGTGCATCGGCCGGATCGGCCCGCTCCAGGATCGCCGGCAGCACGAACGGCGCATCGAGCTCCATCGGCACGTCCTTGAGCGAGTGCACCGCGCAGTCGGCTTCACCGCGCAGCATCGCCAATTCCAGTTCCTTCAGGAACAGGCCCTTGCCGCCGATCGCGGCGAGCGAACGATCCAGCACCTCGTCCCCGCGCGTGCTCAACGGCACCAGCAGCACTTCCAGATGGGGATGGCGCGCCTGCAGGCGGGCGGCGACGTGTTCGCTCTGCCACAGGGCGAGCGGGCTCTTGCGGGTGGCGATGCGCAGGGTTTTCATGCCGCCGATTATCCCCCGCCGGCGGCATTCGCGCCGCCGCCAACGCTCAACCGTGGCGCAGCTCGCCGCGCAGGTTGGCCACGCAGCGCCGGCTGACCTCCAGCGGCTGCGGCACATCGCGCAGTACCGCATGGACCTGGCCGTCGTTGCCACGCCGCAGTTCCATCAGCCGCACCCGTGCCACCAGGCAGTTGCGGTGGATGCGCACCAGGCGATCGGCGAACTCGTCCTCCAGCGACTTCAGTGATTCTTCGATCAGGTCTTCGCCACGCGCGTGATGGACGATGACGTACTTTTCTTCGGCCTGCAGGTAATGGATCTCCTCGACCGGAATCAAGCGCAGGCTGCCGCGCAGGCGCGCACACAGATGGGTGCGCTGCCGTGCCGGCGGTTCGGCCGATGCCGGCGCGCGCCCGGCAATGAAGGTCGCCGCGCGCTCCAGCGCCGCGGCCAGCCGCTCGGGCCGCACCGGCTTCATCAGGTAGTCGATCGCCGCCGCGTCGAACGCCGACAGCGCATGCTGGTCGTAGGCCGTGCAGAACACCACCGCCGGTCGCGGCGCAAAGTCGCGCAGATGCCGCGCGGCCTCCAGACCATCAACGCCCGGCATGGAGATGTCCAGCAGGACCACGTCGGGCTGGTGGGCGGCCGCCAGTTGCAACGCCTGCTCACCGTTCTCGGCCTCGCCGACCAGCTCCACGCGGGCGTCGTCAGCCAGCAACAGGCGCAGCCGCTCGCGGGCCAGCGGCTCGTCGTCGGCGATCAGCACTTTCACCGGTCATCTCCACGCCACGCCGGCTTGCGCTGGCGCAGGATCGTGCGGGCCTGTTTCGACATCTGCTCCCCTGACTGCTGTGACGCTCTGTAGCTCGGTCCCCTGACCGCCCGCCGCACCCTACACCGGCACGACGATCTCGCAGGCATAGTAGCCGCGGTCCCAACCGGCCGTCATCTTGGCCGCCGGTCCGAACCGGTAGGCCAGGCGGTGGGCGATGCTGGCCTGGGCGTGGCCAGCGCCACGTCCGAGCGGATCGCCGGCAACGGCCGGGTCCGGCGCGGGATTGACGATCCTCACGTGCAGCCTGGCGTCCGCCACCCACAGCGACAGCCGGACCGCGCCGCCTTCGGGCACGCGCGAGACGCCGTGCAGGATCGCGTTCTCGACCAACGGCTGCAGCACCAGGCGCGGCATCGCCAGCGACCACGGCAGCGGCTCGCTGCGCTCCCATTCCACCGCCAGGCGCTCGCCCAGGCGCAGCGATTCGATCGCCAGATAGCGCTCGGCCAGTTCGCACTCGCCGCGCAGGGTGGAATTGCCCTCGCCGGCGCCGAGCGCGGCGCGGAACAGGTCCGACAGGTCCAGCACCGCCTGCTCGGCGACCAGCGGGTCGCGGCGCAGCAGGCTGGCGATCAGGTTCATGCTGTTGAACAGGAAATGCGGACGAATCCTCGCCTGCAGCGCGTCGGCCTCGGCGCGCGCGTTGGCCTGCAGCTGGGCCGCCCAGCGGTCGCTGACGTAGAAGTAGCGCAGCGCCAACGCGGTGATCAGCGCCACAGTGGCTGCACAGCCCAGGCTGAAACGCCACAGCCCGACCCCATGGCCAAGCAATCCCTGACCCGTCAGCGCGAACAACGCGTGCACGATGGCCGCGCCGACCAGTCCGGCCAGTCCGGCCGTCAACACCGCCACGATCGCGCCGAGGCGGATCGGCAATCGCGCCAGCGGTGCGCGCAGCAGGCACAACAGCGCCGTGACGCTGAGCGCCATCCACAGCGCAAAACCGCTGGCCGAGAGGAAGCGGGCGAACGTGTAGTCGCCGCCATCGGGCACCAGCGCCACCACTACCACGACCAATTCGGCCAGGCCGACCATCGCGCCCACGCGCGGCAGCCGGCACAGTTCCGGCATCCAGGGCTGGACGATGCGCGGGTCGCTCATGCGATCAGGCGGTCAAGCGCTGGCTCATCCAGTCGCCGAGCGCGTGGATTTCCTCGGCACAGACCTGGTGGGCCATTGGGTAGCGGTGCCACTCCACTGCAAAGCCAAGCTCTCGCAACGTGGCGGCGCTGCGCTCGGCATGCACATACGGAATGACCGGGTCGCCGCTGCCATGCGCCATGAACAACGGCTGGCGTTGCGCGCCCGGCGCCAAGGCCTCGGCCGCGTGCGCGGCATCGGGCAAATAGGTCGACAGGCCGATCAGCCCGGCCAGCGGCACCTGTCGACGCAAACCGGCGGCCAGGGTGATCGCCCCGCCCTGCGAGAAACCGGCCAGCAGCAAGCGTTCCGGCGGGATGCCGCGTTCGTGTTCGCGGTCGATCAGCGCCTCGACCTGGGCCACCGATTCGAGCACGCCCTGGCGATCGGCGCGCTCGGCGAAATCCATGCTGGCGATGTCGTACCAGCCGCGCATGCGCACGCCGTTGTTGATGGTGATCGGGCGCACCGGCGCATGCGGGAATACGAAGCGCAATGCCGGCCATTCGGGACGAACCAGTTCCGGCACGATCGGCGCGAAGTCGTTCCCGTCGGCACCCAGGCCGTGCAGCCACAGCACCGACCAGCGCGGTGAAGCGCCGGTCTCGGTCTCCAGCCCATCGAGCAGTGTCGGCGGTGTCGGCATCATTGCGGCTTCCCAAAGCTAAAGCCGCATTATGCCTGCGCCCGCTCAGCCCTCGGCGGTGGGCCGCGCGGCGGCGGCACGGCGCAGTTCGGCCGCGCGCACCATCACCGTCGGCGGCGAGGTCTCCTCGGGAATGGCGAAAATGCCCCAGCGCAGCAGGGCCAGGCCGACGCGGCGCAGCGAGGTCAGCGCGACCACCGGAATGGCCAGCATCATGCCGATCACCACCGGGGCCATCCACGCAGCCAGCGACGGCGACACCCTATACGCCGCCACCGCGGTCACCAGGCCGAACAGGCTCAGCCCGCCATAACCCTTGAACAGGGCCGACCAGGTGAGCTTGCCATCGTCGCGCTGCTGCGCATCCCAGCCCGAATCCTTGCCGGCCAGCACTTCAGCCACGCCGCGCGACTGCAGGTACATCACGATCGGCGCCATCAGCGCGGCGAGCACGGTTTCCACCAGGATGCTCAGGAACGCGCGGAATGCGCCGCCACAGGCGCGCCGTTCGCTGCGATTGAACAACAGCGCCAGATAGCCCAGGAACTTCGGCGCCAGCAGCACGCCCATCGTGAACGCGAACACCCACAGCACGCCGCTGTCGCCCCGGGCATGCCAGTAGCGCGCCGGCGAGAAGGGAATCTTGGCGGCCAGGTCGATACCGCCGTCGGTCAGCGGGATCGCGATGCCGATCAGCATCAGCATGGCCCACATCGGCGCGGTGAAGTAATGGCCGATGCCGATCATCATGTGCATGCGGCTGATCCAGTGCAGCCCCTTGGCGGTGACCACCTTGGAATGCTGCAGGTTGCCCTGGCACCAGCGACGGTCGCGGATCAGCAGGTCGGTCAGGGTCGGCGGGCCTTCCTCATAGCTGCCCTGCAGGTAGGGCACCATGTGGGTCGCCCAACCGGCGCGACGCATCAGCGCGGCCTCGACGAAATCGTGGCTGAGCACATGGCCGCCAAACGGCTTGCGGCCCGGCAACGCGGGCAGCCCGGCATGGTCGGCGAAGGCGCGCGTGCGGATCACCGCGTTGTGGCCCCAGTAGTTGCTTTCCGCGCCGTGCCACCAGGCCACGCCGTAGGCAATGATCGGCCCATACACGCGGCCGCCGAACTGCTGCATGCGCGCGAACAGGGTGTGGCCGTTGACCACCGCGGGCAGGCTCTGGATGAGGCCGACGTCGGCGTTGGCCTCCATGCCGGCGACCAGCCGCACGATGGAATCGCCACTCATCAGGCTGTCCGCGTCCAGGATCAGCATCTGCGGGTAATGACCACCGAAGCGGCGCACCCAGTCGGCGATGTTGCCCGCCTTGCGGCCGGTGTTGTCGGCGCGGCGGCGGTAGAAGATCCGGCCACGCCCGGCCACGCGGTCACACAGCGCTTCGTATTCGCGCTCCTCGGCCAGGCCGATCGCCGGGCGGGTGGTGTCGCTGAGCACGAAGAAGTCGAAACGGTCGAGCTGGCCGGTCGCCGCCACCGATTCGTAGATCGCCTGCAGGCCCGCCAGCAGGCGACGCGGGTCTTCGTTGTAGGTGGGCATCAGCAGCGCGGTGCGGCTGGCCAGGACCGGCAACGGCGCGTCCGGATCGATACCGAGCTTGCGACCACGCCCGAACACGACCGAGATGAAGCCGGCCACCGCGCTGGCGAAGGACATCGCCACCCAGGCGAACAGCAGCACGAACAACGCCAGCAGACAGGCTTCGAGCACGCTGATGCCGCCGGTCCACATCACCGTGAGCATCATGTAGGTCGCCGCCAGCGTCATCGCCGCGGTGCCGCCGATCAGATAGAAGCGGCGCAAGCCAATGCCCATCGGCGAGGTGCGCTGGCGGCGCACCAGCAGGCGGCCTTCCCGCAGCGACTGCTCCGGCATCGCCAGGGGCGCTTCCGACGGCAATATCGCCATGCCGGCGTCCAGGACCGGTGCGGGCAGCGATTCCAGCGAAGCGCTCATCGCGGCGGGTTCCTGCAGGGGGTCATCGCGGGCGCGAGCCGCCCGCCGCGGCATCCGGTCCGGCCGGCCACCTCGGAATCCATGCTGCTCGACATGCCAACCACTACACCCACAAGCACTCCTCGGCCGCGACGGAACATCGCCGCCATGTTAGGACATTGGTTCCGGGAGCCGGCGCTCCGTGCGCCCCACCCCGCTTCAGGCCCGCCCCCTCCGGCGACCGCTGGCGCGCAGACTACGCCCTCCAGGCCCAACCGCGGTTCAACGTGAATGGGGCCCGCACAACGCTGCCGCGCCCCACGGGACGTCCGGGCGAATCGCCTCATCCGCCCGGCCATAGCGGTCCACCCAGCCACAGCCAGCGCGACATCCAGGCCGCGGCCACGCCCAGCAGCAAAGTCAGCGGCGCGCCCACGCGCAGGAAGTCGCCGAAGGTGTACTGCCCGGGATTGAGGATCAGCAGGTTGCCGTGGTGGCCGATCGGGGTCAGGAACGAGGCCACCGCGCCCATCGCGGTGCAGATCACGAACGGTACCGGCGGCAGGTGCAGGCCTTCGGCAAGGGCCAGCGCGATCGGCGTCAGCAGCACCGTGGTGGCCGCATCGGAAAGGATCTGGGTCAGCAGCGCGGCCGCGGCGAACATCAACATCAACAGGGTCAGCGGCGACAGGCCATGCGCGTGCACCAGCAGCATTTCGGCCAGCCGTCGCGCAGTGCCGGTCTGGTCCATTGCGATGCCCAGCGGGATCACCCCGGCGATCATCACGAAGATGCGCACGTCGATCTCCTCGTAGGCACGTTTCAGGCTGACGCAGCGGCACAGCACCATCGCCACTGCGCCGGCCAGGAAGGCGATCTGCGGCGGCAGCCATTCGGTGGCGGCGGCGGTGATCGAGGCCAGCATGATCGCGGCCGCCAGCGGCCAGCGTCGGCGCCGGCTGCGCTGTGCGTCGAACGGCATCAGCATCAGGAAGGCGCGATGCTCGGCCAGCTGGCGGAACTTGTGCTCGTTGCCCCACAGCACCAGCAGGTCGCCCTCCTCCAGCCGCACCTCCGACAACTCGCCGTGCAACCAGCCCTCCTTGCGCCATAGGCCGACCACGACCACGCCCAGGTTGTGCAGGAAATCGATCGCCGCCACGCTGCGGCCGACGAATTCCGAGCGCGGCGCGACCACGGCCTGCACGAGTTGTTCGTCGCCCAGCGGCTCGCCGTCGGCCTGGCGGGGCTGCTCGCCGTACTTGGCGACCGCGTGCAGGCTCAGCCCGGGTTCGTCCTTGACCGATGCGATCTCATCGGGCGAGGCGCGCACCAGCAGGACGTCGCCGGCGCGCAGGGTGGCGTCGCCACCGCGGGGCTGGCGATGCCCGTAACGCAGCCAGTCCGCGACCTGCAGGCGATCCTTGAATGCCTCCTCGAACTCGGCCAGGGTGCGCTGCGCCCAGGTCGACCGGGGCTCGATCAGCAACTCGGTGTAGTAACGCTCCAGGCGCAGGTATTCACCGCTGTCCTCGCCGCCCTGGCGCTTGGGCAGCAGCCAGCGCCCGGCCAGCATGTAGAGCATGCCGGCGAGCACGAGCACCGCGCCGACCGGGGTGATCGCGAACAGGTCCAGGCGCGGTTCGCCAGCACGGTCGAGCAGATCGTTGGCGAGCAGGAAGGCCGGCGCGCTGATCAGGGTCAGTGTCGTGCCCAGCGACGCGGCCAGCGACATCGGCATCAGCAGGCGCGAGGCCGCCAGGTGTTGGTCGCGGGCCAGCCGCATCATCACCGGCAACATCATGGCGGTGATCATCAGGTGGTGCGAGAACGCCGCCATCATCGCCGTGGCCGGCATCGTCACCGCGATCGCGCGCCACTCGCGGCCGCCGGCAGCGCGCCCGATCGCCGCACCGATGCGGTCGGTGATGCCGGTGGACGACAACCCGGCCGACAGCACGAACACCGCTGCCACGATGATCGCCGGCTCGCTGGAAAAACCGGCCAGCGCCTGCTCGGGCTTGAGGATGCCGGTCAGCGTCAGCGCCAGCGTGGCCAGCAACGCCACCAGGTCTACCCGCAGTTTCTCGCTGATGAACAACACCAGCGTGGCGCCGAGGATGGTCAGGAATAGGATCTGCTGCGGCTCCATGGCGAGGTCGGCGTTGCGATGTACCGACCTTACCCGATCCTCTCGCGTGGGCCATGCGAAATTCCCCGCATGGCGCTATAGCGACTGTCCCAATTCGATGAAGACCACCCGATCGCCGCCCTCGCGCAGGCCCAGGCCGAAGATCAGCGGCCCAATCCACGAATCGAAGCCCAGGAACACGCTGCCGTTGAGGATGCCGTCGGACAGATCCATATCGCTGCGTTGCTGCCAGGCATTGCCATATTCCAGCGTACCGCCAACCTGCGCGGAACGGCCGAGGACGCGGCCGAGCTCGTAGGTGTAGCCGCCGAAGGCCAGCGCGTAGTCCTGCCCGGTCAGTTCGTTGCGCTGGAAGCCCACCAAGCGCCAGCGCCCGCCCAGCCGGTACAGGTCCTGGACCGGCGCCACGCCGGATATCGTCGAATGCCAGCGTACGCCGGCCTGGAACGCGTGGCGGCCGAAACTCTTGGCACCGATCAGGTCGACGTCGAGCTGATCGAAATCGGTATCGGCACCCAGCCAGTCGCGCGACGCTCGCACTCCCACCCTGGCAAAGGTGCCGTCGCGTGGGAAGAACACGCTGTCGATGTCGTCCCAGCCGAATATTGCCACCGCCGCACCCTGCTGGAAGTCGATGTCCGGCCGCGAGGGATCGCCGATGTTCACCCGTGCATTGCCGGCATAACGTTCCAACCCGACGGTGAAGGCGGCGACGTTGGAGAAATTGCGGCTGAACGCGGCGGACGCGCCATAGCGCTGCACGCGGTATTCCTCGAGGCGGTTGCCGTGGCCGTCGTAGACGTTGAAGCCTGCCGTGGTGAAGCCGCCCAAGGCACTGAACGCATAACGGTTCTGCGGGTCCAGCGGCGCGTAGTACTCACCGGTGAGGCCGGGCTCGCTGCCGATCTGCGCCGTGATCCGCGCCTCGGCGCCATTCGGGGAAATCGGCGACACGCGCACGCCCGCACGCAGATTGAAGTCGTGGCTGCCGTTGAGATCGTTGCTCAATGTAGCGCCCGCCTCGAGATAGGCCGGGCCGTTGGCCTTGGGACGGGCGACGATGACCACGCCGGTGGACTCGCCCTCGCGCTGCAATTCGTAGGTGATGCTGGACAAGGTGCCGAAGCCGTAGGCACGGATGATGCCTTGCTGCACTGCTTTGGCATCGAAGACCTCACCCACGCGCACCGGCAGGTAGCTCATCAACACCGCGTCCGAATAGCCCGTGTTGTTCTCCAGCCGCACGAAGTCGATGACCGGCGCTTCCGGCTTGGCCGTGCGCTGGTGCTCCTTGAAGCGCGCAAATGTTTCCGCGTCCACGCTGTAGCGACGCAGCTCCGGCGCGGCGGCGTCCGCCGCTGCCTGGCCGATCTCCAGGGCTAAGGGTGCCTTGTCGAACTCGCCGGTGGACACGTGGCCGGTGAGGTCGGGGGTGATCACCATGTCCTGCGGCCCCAGCGTGGCCAGTTGGCGACTCGCGCTGCCGACGGTGAGGAAGCCACTCATCTGGTCGACGACGTCGAGCAGGCTGACCTCGCTGCCGAGGTCGCGCAGAGGCGTGCCGACGTCGACGGCGATGATGCGTTCGGCGCCCATCGCGCGCACCACGTCGATCGGGATCTGGTTGGCGATGCCGCCGTCGAGCAGGACGCGCCCGTCGAGCCGCACCGGCCGCAGGATGCCGGGCAGCGACATGCTTGCACGCATCGCCATCGCCAGGTCGCCCTCGCCCAACGCCACCGCCTGGCCGGTGTTGAGGTCGGTGGCGACCGCGCGAAACGGAATCGGCAGATCGTCGAAGTCGCCGGTCACGCGCGCCGCACCCGTGGCCTGCTCGAACATCGCGATCAGGCGCTGACCCTGGCCGAAGCCGGCGGCCAGCTGCAGGTTGCCACGTTCGCGTCCCCAACCCACGCCGATCGGCGCCAGCCGCGTGTAGTCGTCGCTTTTACGCCGCAGGGTGCGGTCACGACGCGGCAAGGTGTCGCTGAACATCGCGCGCCAGTCATTGTCGAGCACGATCTGCTCGATCTCGTCGGGACTGCGCCCGACCGCATAGAGCGCGCCGACCAACGCTCCGGCACTGGTGCCGGCGATGCAGTCGATCGGCACGTGCAACTCCTCCAGCTTCTTCAGGATGCGGATGTGGGCGATGCCGCGCGCGCCCCCGCCGCCCAGCGCCAGGCCAATGCGCGGCCGAGTATCGCCGGGCTCCCGCGTGCCGCACTGATGGCCGTCAAGTCCCGCCAGCGTGTCTGCCACCCGCTCGGCCGGCAGCGGCGGCTCGCCCTGCGCGGCCGCACCCCAGGGCGACAGCAACGTCAGCGCCGCCAATAGGCCTGCGAGGCGCTTGCACGCGCCGCGGGTCGTGCAGGTGCCGGCAAGCGGGGCAGGCATTGGCAGGTCCATGGTCGGTATCTGCGGGGTCAGGGCGTCGGCGGATAGATCTGCTTCCAATCACGTGACATGTCCACCACGGTCCAGCCGTCGCGTGCAGCCTGGTCCAGTGCCTGGTCGAGCCGGCCGATCTTCGACTGGCGGTCGTAGGCCCACTCGCGCTGGGCATCAGTATGGTGGACCAGGCCGGCGAAATGCGGCCCGCTGCCATGCGCGGTCCATTCCAGCATTTGCCGGTCGCCGTCGGAGTTGCCGAACGCCAGCACCGGCCGGCGGCCGATGAAGCGCTGGATGCCAACCGGCTTGCCCGGACCGTCGTCGATCAACGCCACCTTGGGAAGCTTGAACAGCACCGGCCCCGTGGCGTTTTCGCGATATTCCAATTCACCCTGGCTGCCGACCACCTGTTCGGGCGGGATCCCATAGACCTGCTCGGTCCATGGCCGCATGAACTCCTGGCCGCCGCCGGAAACGATGTAGGTCTTGAAGTCATTGGCACGCAGGTAGGCCAGCAGCTCGAGCATCGGTTGGTACACCATCGCGGTGTACGGACGATGGGTGACCGGGTGCCGCGCGGTGCGTATCCAATCGCGGACGACCGCCGAGAACTCGTCGGTGGTCATGCCGGTGTGGGTGGCCGCCATCAATTCCATCAGGCCCTTATTGCCGCTGGCGGCCAAGCCCTTCGCATCGCCGGCCAGGGCCGAACGGTAGGGCTCGGTGGTCTTCCACTCCGGGTGTTGCGGGGCCAGCGCATGGAGGCGATCCAGCACGAAGAAGGCCTGGAAATACATCGGCTGCTCGGCCCACAGCGTACCGTCGTTATCGAAGGTGGCGATGCGCGCTTCTGGCGCGATATAGCCTTCGCCGCCCTTGCGCACGGCCTGGTCGACGAAGGCCACGATGGCCTGTTTGGCTGGCCCGTCGTTCCACGACGGCAGTGGTTCGGCGGCCCAGGCGGGCTGCACCAGCAGGCAGAACCACAAGGTCAGGGCAGCGATGGTCTTCTTCATGGTTCTTCCTTCCTCATGCGCGGTTGCGAAGACTCGGCTCAACGCCAAGCACTGCCGACCTGGATGTAGAACGTGTGGTCATCCGGACCCCAGGCGTAATCGATCCCGGACCACAAACCGAGCTTGCGCGCCAACAGGTAACGGAAACCGCCGCCTTTCGCGACCGCCGTGGTCGCATCGCCGAAGTCGTCACGGCGCCCCCACGCGCGGCCGGCGCCGACGAAACCGATCAGTGCCCAGCGCGGCGTGAGATTCCAGCGCAATTCGGTCTCCAGCATCGCGGCGCGCTCATCCTGGTAGCGGCCTGCGGCGATGCCGCGCATGTCGACATAGGGCAGGCGATAGAACGGCACGTCGCCGCTGACCGCGCGCAGGTCGGCGCGGCCACCGACCACCAGCTTGTGGTCGAACAACGGCAGATAGCCGTAGACATGCGCGCGGTAGCTGTCGAAGTCCACGTCGCCACCGAATGCCTCGCGATAGAAGTTGCCTTCGAGCACGCCATTCCAGCCGCTGGAGGGCGTGAACGGGTTGTCGCGGGTGTCGTACTCGAGGGTCAGGCCGAGGCCCGACGTCTTCTGGCTGAGTTGTTTGTCGGTGAAGAAGCCGCGGTCGGATTGGGTATCGAAGCCGACGTCGAAATCCATGTAGATCCACGACAGGCCGAGGAACAGATCGTTGTCGCCGAGGCGGCGCATCACTTGCTGGAAGGACGCCAGGCCATCGATGTTGTAGCCGATCTCCTGCACCGGCAGCAGCCGGCCGGAGGTATAGAAATTGAGATTGAAGGAGGCATCGGCGACGCCGCCCTTGTAGCGCCAGCGGTCCTCGTCGAAATGCAGCATCGCGCCGGCGCCGTAGGCCTTGCTGCCGTTCTCGGTCTTCATACCCATCACGCCGTAGATGTTCGGCGAGATGAAGCGCGTCTTGCCATCGGCGGTGGTGCGCGTCGCCGCGCTGCCTTCGGGACGGTGGAAGAAAGCCAACGCCACGCCACCGCCGTAGCCCAGCGCCGGCTCGGTGATGATGATCGGCACCGGCAGGAAACCGCGATGGTTCAGCAGCCACTCCGAGGTATCGAACTTGCCGTCCTGCGGATCCCTCAACAGCTGGCGCCAGCTCTGCTTTGCAGGCGCGGGCGCTGCGGTATCGGCCGTATCGGTCGCGGCCGCGGTCACCGTGGAGGCGGCAGCGGAGGGCTCAGTCGGCGATGCAGCCTGCTGTTGGGCGAGCACGGGGGTGGCGACCAGCATCAGGGCCGACACCAGGACCGACTTGGGCGTGAGCAAGGTTTGGGTCATGACTTTCGCTGTGGGGGAACAGCAGTGGCCAGGTCCGCCTCGCGCCTGCGAAGCGGCAGGTCGGCGAGGCGTGCAAAGGCCCGGGCGAGGCGACGTGGCGGACCGCCGCCTGCGCTATGCGCAGGTCACTTGGCCGGCGCCGAGCCCGGCGGGAAACCGGCGAACATCTTGTCCAGCCCGGCGGTGACCGCCGCGTCGACCCGATCCGGCGAACTCGGCACCGTGCCGCTGGCGGTGCCGCGCCAGATCGCCTGCTTGCTGGCAGTGTCGAACATGTCCACCACCAGTGTGCCGACATCGTAGGTGCGCACGGTGGTCTGCGCGGTTCCCATGCCCATGCCACCGCCCCAACCGCCGCGCCAGCCCCACCCCCCCATGCCGCCGCCGGTGTAGAACGTGTCCAGGGTCTGGCGTTGGCTGGTGATCACGTGGGCGGCGAGCGTGACCTGCCCATCCGGCGCCTGGGTCCATCCGCGCGCGGCCAGGCGGGCGTCAATGCCGTCGACGATGCGCTGCGCCACCAGCGGGGAACCGCCCTGCGGCCGGATGCCCCAGGTATAGGTGCGGAACTTGGCGAAATTGACGCTCGGGTCCGAGTCGGTGTGGACGGTCGGCGTGGAGGCGCACGCGGCCAG
>Ga0160447_100289_pt1 | contig 26744 bp, 26 predicted proteins | sample HID1973K_E1MG_FD_108222 | JGI IMG/M metagenome (GOLD analysis project Ga0160447, IMG submission 108222) | Enriched mosquito-associated microbial communities from UW Madison campus, WI, USA - HID1973K_E1 MG | ecosystem: Host-associated > Arthropoda: Insects > Digestive system > Unclassified ...
CAGGAGATGGGCTACCGCAAACGTCTCGACGGCGGCTACACCATCGCCAACGCGTTTCACAGCCATCACGACATCACACCGGACAGTTTCCGTCTGTTCGCGAAATTCCTGCCCGCGCTGAAGAGTCAGATCGGTTCGATCAAACTCGGCCTGAACGCGCGTTTCTTCGAAGAAATGCGGCGGCCGCGCCGCTGGCCGCTGGATCGACGCACGCTTTTCGAAACCGCGCGCACGCTCGATCCCGAGCCTGTCGAGTCCTTCAACCAGAGCGCGGTCACGGAATTCCGCAAGCTTTTCCCGGCGCTTGCCGATCTGCGCATCGAACAGGCGTGGGCCGGCTACATCGACGTGACGCCCGATGCCGTGCCGGTCATCTCCGGTGTCGACCGGAAACCCGGGTTGTTCATCGCGACGGGCTTTTCCGGCCACGGCTTCGGCATCGGGCCGGCCGCGGGCAGGCTGATGGCGGATCTCGTCGCGAACGACGCGCCGCTCGTCGATCCACGCGCCTTTCGCCTGTCGCGCTTCTTCGACGGCAGCAGGATCGAGATCGACGGCGGCTTCTGACGCGACCCGGACGCGCACGCCGACGGTCGGCTCGCGCTAACATACCGGTTTTGCGTCCGTCGCCGCTGCGCGACGTTCGCCTGGTTCGGTCAAACGGCGCACATGCGCCGTTCGCTTTTGAGGCTCACATGGCATCCACGCCTGTTCTGTTTATCGACGTCTGGTCGGACTTCGTGTGTCCGTTCTGCTATCTCGAAACGCCCGTGCTCGATCAGTTCCGCAATGCATACGGCGATGCGATCGAAATCCGCTGGCATGCATTCGAGTTGCGTCCCGAGCCGACGCCGCTCGCCGATCCCAACAGCGACAAGATCGTCGAATCCTGGGAAAACTCGGTCCGACCGCTCGCGGAAGAGCGCGGCGTGACGATGCGTTTGCCGCCTGTCACGCCGCGCAGCCGCAAGGCCTTCGAAACAGCGATGTTCGCGCGTGAATCCGGACGCTTCGACCTCGTGCATCGCGCGATCTTCAAGGCGTATTTCGAGGAAGGCATCGATATTGGCGACACTGACGCACTGCTCGATATCGCGGCGACCTGCGGCATCGATCCCGAAATGCTCGAAGAAGCGCTCGACGACGGCACCTACACCGATCTCGTGATCGAAGACGAAGAGTTTGCGAAGAAGCTGGGCGTGGCCGGCGTGCCGTTCGCGGTGCTGTCGCGCGAAGGGGCGCCCGGTCAGGAAGCGCCGCCGCCGATCGCACTGCGCGGCGCGGCGCCGGTCCAGCATTTCGAAGCGGCGGTCGAGCGGCTCTTTCCGGATGGATTTCCGGGAAACTGAGCCCGCGGGCCTAGCTGTGCTCGGCCATGAACGACTTCAGCGCGATTCGTTGCGACGGCTCGATCGATTCGAATTCGAGTCCGTACGCCGCACTGCCGTCGGCGGGATCGAGCGTCCCGACATGACGCACGATCGCGATGGTGTCGATCTTCACATCGACGCCATCGGTCTTGAACTGAAACGAGAGTTGCAGGCGGTCGCCCACGCGCGCGGCCGGATTCGCGACCGTCAGCGACATGCCGTACGGGCTGATATCGCTCACGCGACTCAATTGCCGCGTGCTTTCCGGCTCGCCCTCAGCGGCGAAATGCGCCGCGAGGCGCGTTGGCATGCGCGCGAATTTGCGTGTGCGCAGTCTGCGGATCGCACCCGGCGCCGATAGCACCGCGTAATTGAACGGCTCGCGACAGGTTGCATCGACCGTGCAGGCGAAGCGGAACACGCCGCGCCCCGTCAGCGCGACGAGGTCGACCTGCTCGCCGAGCGTCAGATCGAGCGGATCGAATCCGGTCATCAGCGGTTGTGTCACGAACAGGGATCGCTCGCCGTTGCGACGCGGCGTCGAAAAACCGATCACCCGGCTCGCGTACATGGCCGAACCCGTACCACCCGTACCGCGCAAGCCGACCCGCGCGCCGATGGTCAGACCGATATCCTCCAGCGTCAGCTGACCGTCCTTGAGCGCGTCGTCGTCGGGCACGCTCTGCGCCGGCTCCGGAAGCGCGCGATGCGGCTCGAAGTGCCGGAACATGAATTCGCGCGACGCGCCATCCGGTACGACGGTGCCCGCCCCGAACAGCAACGCGCCATCGGCGGCGACGATCGCGAATTCGAGCGCGGTGTCCAACGGAATCTCGGATGGTTCGAGGCGAACCAGAGACTGGCGCGCGTCTACGACGGTTTCTTCGGTCATCTTGTCGGACGATTCTTAAGTGTTTTTTGCAATCGTCGTGCTTGCCGAGCTTGCCGTCAAGTGTCGTGCGGCAAGTTTTACGTTAGCGCACCGATATTTTCGCTCGCCGCATGGACTTCCTACCGCCGAACCGTGACGGGCAGGTTTATGCGCATAAAATTCTTTATGAGATAACGCGCTCGCCGAATTGCAATGGCGCGCCCGTGACGCTTTCGATGGCGGCCAGCACTTGCGGCACATTGGGTGGCGCGCCCTCCTCGCCGACCGAAACCGAGCGCCCCGGTTCGTTTATGCCGAAATGCTCGCGCGACGTCGCCGCGAACAGCATGACGGTACGGCGCTGCAGCGCATGCGCGAGATGCACGAGACCGGTATCCGTGCCGACGACCAGTTCCGACGCCTGAATCCAGTGCGCGCATTCCACGACAGAAAGCTTCGGCAGCACGGTCGCGCCCGGCACGAGCGCGGCGATGGCCTGCGCCTCGCCCTGCTCGCGTTCCGTGCCCCACGGCAGCGCGATTGAATAACCGCGCGCGGTGAGCCATCGGCCGACCTCGGCCCAGTGTTCCTTCGGCCACTTCTTGACGTCGGCCGATGTCGCGTGGAACAGCATCGCGATGCGCGTATCGCGTGGAATCTCGAGATCGCGCGTGACTGCCGGAAGGCGAATGTTGTAGTCAGGCGTGTCGTCGAACCGATAGCCGAGCGCATCGGCGACACTCACGCGCATGCCGCGCCAGGCGTCCGTGAGCGGACGCGGACCGAAGCGCGCGTTGTACGCGAAGGCCGCGCCGCGCTCGCCGAGATCCTGATTCAGATAGCCGTAACGCCGCCGCCCACGCGCGATGAACGCGATGATCGCGCTCTTGTAGACGCCGTGAATATCGACGATCACGTCGTATTTTTCCGCGCGAAGCTCGCCGATCGACGCACCGATTTCCTTCAGGTCATTCCAGCTACGCGCCTTCTTGAACTTGCGCAGCGGCGCGCTCAGCACGCGATCGACGCCTGGATTCCAGCGGATGATATCGGCGAAGGCGGCGTCGGCGGCCCAGTCGACCTTGGCGGACGGAAACGCGCGCCGCAAATCCGCAACGACCGGCAGCGTCTCGACGATATCGCCGAGCGACGTGACTTTGACGACCAGAATTCGCTTCATGAAAAGGTAGGAGAGTGTTCCGGTGCGTGTGCCGATCCGGCGGTCCGTCACATCACAAGGCGCGGCTGGCCGCGCCCCGGAAAAACTAGCGATTCTAAAGAATTTGAGACGAACGCACTGTCAGCGTTTGTAAGCATCGACGGCGCGCAACCGTGTTTCGTCGATTCAGAATAGCCCATTTCGGGATGAGCGGAACGTCCCCGAACATGCCGTCGTCGTCATTACAATGCGCGGGCCGAGAACGTATCGCACTGGCTGAGGTCGCCCGTCGACATGCCGCGCCGCAGCCAACGCTGCCGCTGCGCGCTCGTGCCGTGCGTGAACGCCTCGGGCACGACGCGTCCTTGCGACTGCTGCTGCAGGCGGTCATCGCCGATCGCCGCCGCCGCGTTCAAGCCCTGCTCGAAATCGCCCGGCTCGATCAGCTTCGCGTTCTCGCGCTGGGCGACCGCCGCCCACACGCCCGCGAAGCAGTCCGCCTGCAATTCCACGCGTACCGATAGCGCGTTCGCCTGCTCACGCGTCATCCGTGCGCGCGCCTGGTCGGCCTTGTCCATGATGCCGAGCACGTTCTGCACGTGATGCCCGACTTCATGCGCGATCACATAAGCCTGCGCGAAGTCGCCACTCGCGCCGAAACGATCGCGCAATTCGCGATAGAACGAGAGGTCGATATAGACCTTGCGGTCTCCGGGACAATAGAACGGTCCCATCGCCGCCTGCCCCATGCCGCAGGCGGTCTGCGTGCCGCCCGAAAAGAGCACGAGCTTCGGCGCCGGATAGTCCTGATTGAACTGCGCGCGGAAGATGTGCTGCCAGGTGCGCTCGGTATTGCCGAGCACGCGGCGCACGAACACCGAGCCGGCATCGTTGGCGGGCGGCGCATTGCTTGGCGCGGCCTGTTGCTGCGGCGCGTTGCCTCGCAACACCTGCGCGCCGTTGATGATCGTCATCGGATTGATGCCGAAGAAATACGATGCCGCGAGCGCCACGATGATCGTGCCGATACCGATCGATCCGCCGCCGACCCGAAAGCCGCCGCCTCCGCCGCGCCGGTCTTCGACGTTTCGACTTTCCGCTTCGTCATCGAGACGCATGATGGTTCTCCTTGCTGCCCACGCGGTGCGCGTGTTCAAAAGCCATTATGGTACCCGCGCAAACCGCACGTCTCGTGCCGGCGCATCGTAAAAGTTCTTTCCGGCTTGCGCGCTCTGGTTTCGATCAGTGCGGTCGATTGTCGCGAAAGCCGCTGCGCGCTCTTGCCGCACCGCACCATCCGCTCATCTCGAAATTACCAAAAAATCAATTCGATACGCACGCCAAACCCTTGAGCCTGCGGCATTTGCGCGCAATGAGAATTCACTGACGCAGCGCAACACTTTCTCGAAATGGCGCTAAGCTCCGACCCGTTACACGTCTGATCCGATACAGGACAAAGCCGCCTCGCCATGCGGGCGCGGGTGAATTTCAAGGCACACGTCATCATGCATTCGACTCCCGAAGCACTCGATCTGGCGCGGATCCAGTTCGCGTTCACCGTCTCGTTTCACATCATCTTTCCGGCGCTCTCCATCGGGCTCGCGAGTTTCATCGCGGTGCTCGAAGGCGCCTGGCTCAAAACCGGCAAACCGGTCTACAAGGAACTGTGTCTGTTCTGGTCGAAGGTCTTTGCCGTCGCTTTCGGCATGGGCGTCGTGTCGGGCGTCGTCATGGCGTACGAGTTCGGCACCAACTGGGGCGGCTTCTCGACCTTCGCCGGCCCCATCACCGGGCCGCTGCTCACGTACGAAGTGATGACCGCGTTCTTCCTCGAAGCGGGCTTCCTCGGCATCATGCTGTTTGGCTGGAACAAGGTCGGCCCGAAGGCGCACTTCGGCGCGACGCTGATGGTCGCCATCGGCACGCTCATCTCCACCTTCTGGATTCTCGCGTCCAATAGCTGGATGCAGACGCCGCAGGGCTTTCGCATCGAAGGCGATCACGTCGTGCCGGTGGACTGGTGGGCGATCATCTTCAATCCGTCGTTCCCGTACCGGCTCGCGCATATGGCGATCGCGGCGTTCATCGTGGCGGCGCTCGTCGTGGCCGCGACCGGCGCGTGGCATCTGCTGAAAGGCCGCCGCGATCCGGCCATCAGGAAGATGTTTTCGATGTCGCTCTGGTTGCTGCTCGCATTGACGCCGATCCAGGCGCTCGTCGGCGACGCGCACGGTCTCAACACGCGCGAACATCAACCGGCGAAAATCGCCGCGATCGAAGGCATCTGGGAAACCGAGAAAGGCGGCACCGCGCTCAATCTCTTCGGCATCCCCGACATGGAAGCCGAAACCACGAAGTACGCCGTGTCGATTCCGCATCTGGGCAGCCTGATCCTCACGCATAGCTGGGACGGCGAGATTCGCGGCCTGAAGGAATTTCCGAAGGAAGACCGTCCGAACTCGACGCTCGTGTTCTGGAGTTTCCGCGTGATGGCAGGTCTGGGCGTGCTGATGATCGTGATGTCGGTGGCCGCGTGGTGGCTGCATCGCAGGCGGGCGTTGTTCGATGCGCGCTGGTTCCATCGCTTCGCATTGGCGATGGGTCCGACCGGTTTCATCACGTTGCTCGCGGGCTGGGTCACGACCGAAGCCGGCCGTCAGCCGTGGGTCGTCTACGGCGTGATGCGCACCGCCGATGCCGTGTCGCCCGTTACCGCGCAACAAGTCGGCGTGTCGCTGCTCGCGTTCGTGATCGTCTACACGATCGTGTTCGGCACCGGCATCTACTACCTGCTGAAGCTGCTGCGTCACGGCCCCGCGCTGCCGGGCTCGCCTTCGCAGCCTTCCGACGGCAGCGCGCGACGTCCGCTCAGCCTTCCGCATCAGTCCATCGAAGGAGCGTAACGATATGGATCTCACACTCGCCTGGGCCGCGATCATCGCGTTGGGCCTGTTCCTCTACGTGGTGCTCGACGGCTTCGACCTCGGCATCGGCATTCTCTTTCCGTTCTTTCCCGATCAGCACGATCGCGACGTGATGATGAACACCGTCGCGCCCGTCTGGGACGGCAACGAAACGTGGCTCGTGCTCGGCGGCGCGGGACTTTTCGCCGCGTTTCCGATGGTCTATTCGACCGTGCTTTCCGCGCTCTATCTGCCGCTCGTGCTGATGCTCGTGTGTCTGATTTTTCGCGGCGTGTCGTTCGAGATTCGCGCGAAGGCGCAGCGCACGAAGCACATGTGGGACCTTGCGTTCATCGGTGGATCGGCGGGCGCGACCTTCTTTCAGGGCGTGGCGCTCGGCGCGTTTCTCAGTGGCATTCCCGTCGCCGATGGCCGGTTTTCCGGCGATGCCTTCGGCTGGTTCACGCCCTTCTCGATCTTCACGGGCGGCGCGCTCGTTGTCACATATGCGCTGCTCGGCGCGTGCTGGCTGATCGCGAAGACCGAAGGCGATCTGCAGCGGCGGATGTATCGCGTCGTGTGGCCGTTGACGGTCTTGCAGCTCGCGACGATCGCGGTGGTCAGCATCTGGACGCCGTTGCAGGATGCGGGCATCGCGTCGCGCTGGTTCGATTCGCCGCTGTTTTATCGGCTGTTGCCGGTGCCGGTGCTCGTCGCCGCGTGCGCGTGGGCGATGCGTCGCTCGATCCGATCGCGGCACGAGAAGCGTCCGTTCGCGATGGCGCTCGGCTTCGTGCTGCTCGGCTATGCGGGACTGGTTGCGAGCATTTCACCGCACGAGATTTTTCCTGGCGTGTCGATCTGGGATGCGGCCGCGCCTCGCTCGAGCCAGCTTTTCACGATCGTCGGCGCGGCGGTGATTTTGCCGGTGATCGTCGGTTATACGATGCTGGGGTATTGGGTATTCAGAGGAAAGGTGCGCCATGGCGAACATCACTATCACTGAGCGCGCGCGGAAGGTGTTCTGGTTCGTTGCGCTGTGGGCGGCGGGCGTCGGCGGCACGATGCTGCTCGCGCTGCCGTTCAAGTTGTTGATCAGGGCGGGGGCGGCGATTCATTGAGCGGCTGAACGGTCACCCCTGATCATAAGAGCCGATCGGGTCGTACCATTTATTGTCTTTGAGCAGCAGATAGACATGCCCGCCGGCTTGCCAGTCGATTCTGGCCGAACCATCGGAATAAAGAATCCAGTCGGCCCGGAAGCCGTCCTTGAACGTGACCGTTCCTTTGGCGGCGCAAGGGGAATAGCGGTCGTGATCACTCACTACGGCAGGAACAGGCACTGCGTTGGAAAAATACCGGCGCACTTGAGGCAATGTCGGTCGGAAGTCCTTGCACCAGTGGATCAATGCTTCGTCCGTTTGCTCCGATTCTGGCCGAATGATTCCCGATTTCTCAATGTTCAAGCTCTTGATCTCGCGAGCAAGCGCGGTCCCACCACACGCGAGGCTTAGAAGCAGAATGATGGCAGATCCGTTGGATATCGTACGAAAACTCACCATTGCGCTCCTTGCGCCTCAGTCGGATTCTTATAGGACACCGCCGGATGCAAATACACTTCCGTCTTGCCGATCCCTAACGTCTCTGCTAACTCCGCGATTAACCACTTTAGCGACGCATTTTGCTCAGCTGTCGGATCATCGTAGAGCTTTTCACCGCCTTTTACTCGAGCAACACCAACGAGTTCGATCCCAATGGAATCGATATTCGACGGCAATCGGTTCGGCCACGATTTCGTCATTTCATGCTGATGCAAAGCCTTATAGCCGCCCTGGAACGCCTTCCGACTTGCGGCGATCTCCACAGGCGAGCATTGCAATGTTTCCAGACACCGCGATTTAATGTTGCCCACATGATAGGTGACTCGCGTCAATGACGCCGTTTGATAAATCGTCCCGTCCTGGTCGATCAGGAAGTGAGCACCGTTCGCACCCTTTTGCTGATAGCTGTTGAACGTACTCTCAGCCGTGCTGCCCCCCGTCTGGTGTACGACGATGCCATGTACGACGCTCATGGAACCGTGCTCGATCGCATTGAATATCCTGATCCGAACCCGATCATGATCGACATGGCCTTGCTTCGATATGAACAGCATGCGCGTCTCCTGCGTCAGAATTCACAGTTCTGCTTGATGTCGAACGCCATCCGAACGGCACCAGCACTCCCGCCGTTGGGCGACTGAACGACATACTCCTGTTCGACGCGGGCGAATGACAGCGCCACCTCTTCGCGTGGTGCAGTCATTGAAGGTTGCGCATACGGCGCCACGCGGGTGACGATGACGTCATGCATCTTGATGGTCAGATATTCGAGCGGTGCACCACCTGCCTTACGCACGATAAGCGTCGCGGTAGGAATATGTTTGCCGGTGAGGCTATATACCATCAGATTGGGACTCGCACGATCGACGTAGTGCTCGAAAACCAGGTCGTCGACCTGCGCTTTGCCCGCTCCGCCGCCTTGACCTACATGTGTGCTGGAGGACTGAGAAGCTGCCCATTCCCAATTGAGCACATCGATTTGCTGCGCGTGAGCCGCATCCTGTGCCTCGCCGACGATGCCGCTGAGGTTCAGGAAAATATCCTGGGCCATTTTTGCTGCCCCTATGTCAATGACGAATGGGACATTCTAGAAACTAGATTAAATCGATGTCACCACGAGTAATCCTAAATAATTAATGTCTGATCGCAGTCAATTCTCTGAAAAGACTGAATCTCGGCAAACAAGCGCTTCCAAACCAAAGCCCGAAAGCGCCCTGCTTCAAAAACCTATCAAAACACCGCCGCCGCAATCACCCCGCTAACAACCCCAAACCCCACCACCGCCACCGCCACAAACGCCAGCACGCGCGGCGGAAACGACCGCGCCAGCATCGCGAGCGACGGCACGCTGACCGGCGGCAACGTCATCAGCAGCGCACCCGCCGGCCCCGCCGCCATGCCGAGCGACAGCATCGCCTGAATGATGGGCACCTCGCCCGCCGTCGGAATCACGAACAGCGTGCCCGCGACCGCGAACGCGACGATCCACAGCATGCCGTTGTCGATATCCGGCCCGATGTGCGGAAAGAGCCACGCGCGCGCCGCGCCGAGCAGCAGCACGAGCACGATGTACTCCGGCACGAGCCGCAAGGTCATGCGGCCGAGGATCTTGATCCAGCGCGAGAACGCCGTGCCCGGTTCGTCCTGCTCGATCAGCTTCGCGAGCGTCGCGCGCGATGCCGCCGCCTGCGCGGGCGTCACCATGCGGTTCACCGCATATCCGAGTCCGAACACCATCAGCACGCCGAGCACGAGCCGCAAGCCGGTCCATTGCCAGCCGAGCACGAAGCCCATGAAAACCAGCGCGGCCGGATTGAGCACCGTGTTGCCGAGCCAGAACGCGACAGCCGCGCCCGGCGCCGCCTCGCGCGCACGCAAGCCCGCGACGACCGGTGCCGCGCAGCACGTACACATCATCCCCGGCAGGGACATCAGGCCGCCGTTCACCACGCTGCCGAAGTTGTGCTCGCCGAGCGCGCGCGCGACCCAGCGCGGCGGAATCAACGCCTGCACCGCCGAGCCGAGCAACAGGCCGAGCACCATCGCCTGCCAGATCGCTTTTCCGTAGGCCATCGCGTAATCGAGCGCGGCTTGCCATGAAGGCTCGGGCGCGCTCGTCGCCGTGCCCATCAGAATCGATTTGCCGATTGAATGCTGGCTCGCCGCGACAAACGCGCGGTTGTAGTACGGAAACCATTTCACATAGAACAGTCCTGCGACGGCGATCAGCAGGAACACCATCCAGCCAAGCGCGACGCGCGGTTGTCGGAGCGTGGTCATAGCGTTTTCTTTCAAGTGGTGAATGTCGATTCAAGTTGCGCGAGCAGGGCTTTCGCCTGATCGATGCTGTCCGCATCGTTCGGACGGAACAGCACGCGGAGCGCATGCGGCAATTCAGTATAGAGGGCCTGATTGCTGCGCCGGTATGCGGGATCGTAATGACGCTCGATCAGTTCGGCGAACAGCGCGGCGCGCGCGTTCTCATCGATCAGCCGATGCCAGTGCGCCACGCGCTCGCGACTATGCAGCGCGACGAGCTTCGACAACTGCGCCTTGAAAGACGCGGGATCGTCGAAGAGATGCGCGTAGTCTTGCAGCAGGAAGGCGATGCGGTCTTCGCGGCGCGCTTCCACTTGCACGCACGACGCCACGTGGAGCTTGTCGAGCACGGCGTCGGGCACTGTGATCGAGCCGATGCGCCGCCCTTCCGCTTCGACGAAAACCGGTTTGCCCGCGTCGAAGCCGGAAAGCGTGTTGACGAGCGCCGAATCGAACGCCTTCTGCGACGGCTGCGGACGCCCCGGCAAAGCGCCGAGCAAGGATCCGCGATGCGCCGCGAGCCCTTCGAGATCGAGCGTCTGCGCGCCCGCGGCGTCGAGCGCCTGCAGAAGCCGCGTCTTGCCGCTGCCCGTATGGCCGATCAGCGCGACATAGCGAAAGCGCCCGGGCAGCGTGCCGAGCCGCTCGATCACGTCGCGCCGGTAGCTCTTATAGCCGCCTTCCAGCTGACGCGCCTGCCAGCCGATCATGTTGAGCCACGTCGTCATCGCGCCGGAGCGCTTGCCGCCACGCCAGCAATAGACGAGCGGGCGCCAGTTGCGCGGCTTGGCGGCGAAGAGCGTATCGAGATGCATCGCGATGTTGCGCGCGACCATCGCCGCGCCGACGCGCGTCGCCTCGAACGGCGAGACCTGCTTGTACATCGTCCCGATGATCACGCGCTCTTCATTGCTGAGCACCGGCGCATTGATTGCGCCGGGAATGTGATCCTCGGCGAATTCGAGCGGCGTGCGGACATCGACGATTTCGCCGAAATCACCCAGACGGTCGATGGGAACAAGCAGATTTTTCACGGGCGGCGGGCGAGGCCCAGGCTGAGTCGAGCGAAAAATTATCGCACGCGCGCGCGCTTCGCCCTCGCCGGGTATTTTTTGAACGAGGCGCGGCGTGCGCGAAGCGGCTAAAGTGCTTGCATCGATCCATTCAGGGGGAGCGATGACTTATCACGAGACGATCGGCGTGCGCCGCTACCGCTTCGACGATCTGAAGACGCTGCTCGCGCGCGCGAGTCCGCGCCGCTCCGGCGACGAGCTCGCGAGCGTCGCGGCGGCAACGGAGGAAGAGCGCGTCGCCGCGAAACTGGCGCTCGCGCAGGTGCCGCTCGCCGCGTTTCTCGACGAACCGCTCATTCCCTACGAGGACGACGAAGTCACGCGCCTCATCGTCGATACGCATTCGCGCGAGGCCTTCGCGCCGATCGCGCATCTGACGGTCGGCGAATTCCGCGAATGGCTGCTCGCCGATTCCACCGATACCGCCGCGCTCGAGCGCATCACGATGGGCGTCACGCCGGAGATGGCCGCCGCCGTCTCCAAGCTGATGCGCAATCAGGATCTGATTCTCGCCGCGCGCAAGCGTCCGGTCATCACGCGCTTTCGCACGACGATCGGCTTGTCCGGACATCTCTCGGTGCGCCTTCAGCCGAATCATCCGACCGACGATCCGAAGGGCATCGCCGCATCGATGCTCGACGGCCTGCTCTACGGCTGCGGCGATGCCGTCATCGGCGTGAATCCCGCCTCCGATTCGCCCGCCGCGATCGGCAGACTGCTCGCGATGATGGACGACTTCCGCCAGCGCTACGACGTGCCGATGCAGTCGTGCGTCCTGACCCACGTGACCAACACGCTCGCGGCGATCGAGCAAGGCGCGCCCGTTGATCTGGTGTTTCAGTCGGTGGCGGGCACCGAGCGCGCGAACGCGAGCTTCGGCGTGTCGCTCGCGCTGCTGGAGGAAGCGCGCGACGCGGCGTTGTCGCTCGGACGCGGCACCGTCGGCGATAACGTCATGTACTTCGAGACCGGGCAAGGCAGCGCGTTGTCGGCGAACGCGCATCACGGCGTCGATCAGCAGACCTGCGAGGCGCGTGCCTATGCGGTCGCGCGCCGCTTCAGTCCGCTGCTGACGAATACGGTGGTCGGCTTCATCGGCCCGGAATATCTGTACGACGGGCGGCAGATCATCCGCGCGGGGCTCGAAGATCACTTCTGCGGCAAGTTGCTCGGCGTGCCGATGGGCTGCGACATCTGTTACACGAACCACGCCGAAGCCGATCAGGACGACATGGACACGCTGCTCACGCTGCTCGGCGTGGCGAACGTCAACTTCATCATGGGCGTGCCGGGCGCGGACGACGTGATGCTCAATTATCAGAGCACGTCGTTTCATGACGCGCTCTACGTGCGCCGCGTGCTGAACCTGAAACGCGCGCCGGAATTCGAGGCATGGCTCGCGAAGATGCGCGTTACCGATGGGCACGGCACCCTCCTCGCGGCGAGCGCGCCGCCTTTGCTCGACTGGATCGACTCATGACGAACGCCAACGCCTGGGATGCGCTGCGGCGCTTCACCAACGCGCGCATCGCGCTCGGCCGCGCGGGCAGCAGCCTGCCGACCGCGCCCTTGCTCGCGTTCGAACTCGCGCATGCGCAGGCGCGCGACGCGGTGCATCAGCCGCTCGACACGGCCGCGCTCGCCGAAACGCTGCGTGCCGCCGGATTCGACACACTCGACGTGCAAAGCGCTGCTCCCGATCGCGATCACTATCTGCGTCGCCCGGATCTTGGCCGCATACTCGACGATGCGAGTGCGGCGCGTCTTGCCGGACATGCCGCCGCGCGAAGCGATGCGCCCGATCTTCTTTTCATCGCCGCGGATGGTCTTTCGGCTTTCGCCGCGCAACGCCACGTCGTGCCGCTGCTCACGCGCGTGCGCGCGAAACTCGATGGCTGGAGCGTTGCACCGGTCGTGATCGCGACGCAGGCGCGCGTCGCACTGGGCGATCGTATCGGTGAGCTTTTACGGGCGAGGATCGTCGTCGTGATGATTGGTGAGCGGCCGGGGCTCAGTTCGCCCGACAGCCTCGGTCTTTACGTGACGTATGCGCCACGCGCGGGCCGCCACGATGCCGAGCGCAACTGCATCTCGAACGTGCGGCCCGAAGGACTCGATTACGAAGCCGCGGCGTTCAAGTTGATGTGGCTGGTGAACGAAGCGCGCAGGTTGAAGCTCACAGGCGTCGGGCTGAAAGACCTCAGCGGCGCGTTGCCCGCGCCCGACGCGGGAGCGCTCGAAGCCTAAACCCGCAACTTCCGATACAGCGTCGTCCGCGATATCCCTAGCGCGCGTGCCGTCGCCGACACATTCCCGCCATGCGCCGCAAGCGCACCCGCCACCGCGCTGGCCTCGATATCGACGAGCCGCGCTCCGCTCGCCAGCGGCGACGTCTGACCGCACTGCACACGCTCACCGAGTTCATCGACGAAATCATGCGGCAAATGCTCGACGCGAATACGCGTATCGTGATCGTCGAGCATGGCGCAGGCCGTGCGCAACACGTTGCTCAACTGCCGCAAATTCCCCGGCCACGGATGACGCGCAAAGAGCGCGAGCACATCATCGTCGATGCTCACGACGCGCCCCGCGGAGCGCTCATGCCGCACGATCCTGTCGACGACCGCGCGCAGGTCCGTGCGCTCGGCCAGCGGCGGCAGCGTCACCGAAAGACCGTTAATCCGGTAATACAGATCCTCCCGAAACGCGCCTTGCGCCACGCGCTCGCGCAACTTGCGATTGCTCGCGCAAACGAGCATGAAATCCACCGGCATGGCGCGCGCCGCGCCGAGCGGCTCGACGACGCGCTCCTGCAACACGCGCAGAAGGCGGCTTTGCATCGCGAGCGGCATGTCGCCGATTTCATCGAGAAAGAGCGTGCCGCCGTTCGCCTGCGCGATCTTGCCGGTCGCGCCGCGCTTTGCCGCGCCCGTAAACGCGCCCTGCGCATAGCCGAACAGCTCGGATTCGATCAGCGTCTCCGGCAACGACGCGCAATTCACCGCGACGAACGGCCCCGCGTGGCGCGGCGAATCGCTGTGAATCGCGCGCGCGAGCATTTCCTTGCCCGCGCCCGTTTCCCCGCCGATCAGAATCGGGATGTTCTTGCCGATGACCTTGCGCACGCGCGCGACGATGTCGTTCATCTGCGCATCGCCGGTGCAGAGATCGGCGAGACTCGACTTCGTTCTGACGCTGGTCGTAACCGCTATATTCGGCGTAAGACGCGCGTTCACATCGACGCTCGCGAACACCACCACGCCGCTGTGTAATTCGAGCCGGCAAGGTGCGTCGCCCGACCACGCGATGAGCGCATCGACACGCTCGCCGAACAGCGTCTCAAGCGTCTGCGAACGCAGATGCCCGAGTTCGAGCCCGAGCTGGAACTGCGCGCTGCGATTCGCGCACAGCAAATGCCCGTCGAGATCGAACACGGCGATGCCTTCCATCAGCGTGCCGAGGAATTCGGGCCGGCTATGAAAACGGATGCGCAGTCCGTCGCCGAACGCGCTCGCGATCAGGCGGTTCTCGATCATCTGTCCGGACATCTTCACGAGCGCCATCGTGTGCTGGTGATAGCCGCGTCGGTCGCCGGTGACGTCGAGCACGCCGGACAGGTTGCCGTGCGGATCGAGGATCGGCACGCTGGAACAGGTGAGGAAATGATTGGCGCGCAGATAGTGCTGGTCGCCGTGTACGGTGATGGCGGTGCGCTCGGCGATCGTGGTGCCGATCGCGTTTGTGCCCTGATGCGCCTCGCTCCATACCGCACCCGCCCGCAGCGCGACTTTTTCGGCGCGGGCTAGGAAGTCGTCGTCGCCGAGCGAATGCAGGATGAGACCGCTCGCATCGGTCAGCGCGATCATGCTGTGCGTGTTCGCGATCTGCGCGTACAGCGTTTCCATTACCGGCAGCGCATGGGCGAAGAGCGCGCGGCTTTCATCGAGCTTGACGGCGAGTTCCGCGCCGGTCAGCACGGCGTATTCCGGGCGCATCGTCTCGAACAGGCCGAATGTGGCCGAGCGCTCGTGCGAGTGACGGATGACCTCGCGTTGCGCAGGCTGCAAGGCCGCGCCGATGGCATGCTGCATCGCCTCCTCCTTTTGGTCCATCGCGGCGAGCGTCGTCGCGTGAATGTCTCCTCGGGGCAATGTAACACCGTCGCGGCGCGGCGGTCGATTCGAGGAAGCACGCGGATGCGCGCGCTCCCCCGCGATCGCTACAGCACCAGCGATCCCGCCGTGATCGCGATCACCAGGAACACGACGAACAGGATCAGGAAGATGAAGAAGCAGATCTTCGCGATGCCTGCCGCGCCCGACGACACGCGCGTAAAGCCGAAGAAGCCGGCAATGACGGAGATGACTGCGAAAAGAATGGCGAGCTTGAGCATGGCAGGTCCGGTTGTGTTGTGATGACTCTTGTCTGCAAGACGCGTGCCGCGCCCGGGTATTTGTTTAAAGATCGCATATGAATAAGACCGTTAGTTGCGTAAAAGGCGCAAATAAAAAGCGGACGGCACGCCGCCCGCTTCGACCCGGCTCAGCGCACGCGATGGTCCGTCGCCGACACGGTCGCGGGTGTGGGGGCCTTGGCCATTGCCCGCACCGGTTTTCGCGTATCGAGCCAGCCGGCGGTCCATCGTTGAACACGCGGCACGGCAAGCAACGCGCCGATGGCGATCGCATCGGCGGCGAGTCCGGCCGGCACGTTGATGAGGCCATCGGTCAACGTGAAGAGGATCGAATCGACGACGAGCGAAATCACCGTGCCCGCGACGAACGACACCATGCCGGCGCGCCCCAACGCGCCGACCCACGGCAGCCGTTGCGCCACGGCCTTGACGACGCCATAGCGCGCGAGATTCGCCGCGACCCACGCGATAGCGAGGAAATTGACGACGCGCGGGCCAGCCAGATCGCGCTTGAAGGCGCTGTCCAGTATGGGCGGCAGCACGAGCAATTTGTAATAGGCCATACCGGCGATCAGCGCGACGGCGCCTGCGCTCACGATCCAGCCGAAGCGGTTCGCGCTCACGCGCTGGTAAACCGGCTGGCAACGCGCCAGCACGCCGAGTACGAACATCAATTGCCACGCGGCAGGATTGAAATCCCAGAGGTTGTCGTCGACGGAAGGCAGATATTCGCCGATCTGCGCCCCGAAGGCCCACAACGCGAGGCTCAGACCGAGCAGGAGCCAGGGCTTGCTGCGCGCGAGCGGCAGCATGACCGGCACGGCGAGCGCAAAAAGCGCGTACATGGGCAGCACGGCGGCGAGATAAGGCTGGCGCTCGAAGGTGAGGATTTGCGCAATCGAGGAAACCGGCTCCGACACGAAACTGTCGAGATCGTGCAGCGCGAGGTTTGGCGCGTGGCCGAAAAAAGGCCGCAGCAGAAAGGACGCGACGAGCATCAGCACGGCGGTGACGATAAACGCGCGGTACAGTTCGAACGCGCGCCTGACGAAGCGCATGCGCGCCGCGTGCTCGGAGCGGCGCGCGGCCAGCGACACGTACGCCGTCGCCGTGGCGAAGCCGCCGAGGAAGACGAACACTTCGGCGGCGTCGTTCAGCGCGAACGAATGCAACGTGAAGCGCGACAACATGCTGCCGCCGATATGATCGACGACGATGATCAGCAGAACCAGTCCCCGGAAGAAGTCCAGCTCGATGAGACGTTGTGATTTTTGCTGCATGCGGCTTCGTGTGATGTCCTGCGGCTACAGGAAATTGAACGGCGGCCGCGGACACGCGGCTCGAAAGGATAAGAGTTTACCCGTAAATGACGCAGCGCATCATCAGAAGAAGCGCAAATAATCGTTTCGAATCCGGTATTTGTGGCCGATTCGGCAGTGGTGCCGATGAAACGTTCGATCTCGTCAGAAGGTTTCAAGTTCCTTTCATTTCACGCGATCATCAGGCTAAGATCACGCCCTCACCGTCGAACCCTCGTGAACATGGACTATCTCGTCGCTCTCCTTGCAGATCCCGCAGCCTGGGCCGCCCTCGCGACGCTCGTCGTCATGGAGGTCGTGCTCGGCATCGACAACCTGATTTTCATCTCGATCCTGACGAACAAACTGCCCGTCGCGCATCGGGCGCGCGCGCAGCGTATCGGCATCGGGCTGGCGCTCGTGATGCGGCTGGGCCTGCTCGGCACCGTCGCGCTGATCGTGCGGCTCACGACACCGATCTTCGAAGCGTTCGGCCACGGCTTTTCGTGGCGCGATCTGATCCTGATCGCGGGCGGCGTGTTTCTCGTCTGGAAAGCGACGACGGAAATCCACCATCACGTCGCGGCCGACGCCGACGATCACGCTGGCCCCGAATCCGGCAAGAGCCTGACGCCGCTTTCGGCGATCGGCCAGATTCTGCTGCTCGATCTCGTGTTTTCCATCGACAGCATCGTGACGGCGGTCGGCATGACCGAGCACATTCCGATCATGTTCGTCGCGGTGATCGCCGCCGTGACCGTGATGCTGTTCGCGGCGGGGCCGCTGTCGCGCTTCATCGAACGCAATCCGACGATCGTCATGCTCGCGCTCGGCTTCCTGCTCGTGATCGGCATGACGCTGGTCGCCGAAGGCTTCGGCACGCACGTACCGAAGGGCTATATCTACGCGGCGATGGCGTTCTCGGCGCTGGTGGAAGGTTTGAACATGCTGGCGCGGCGGGCGAAGGGCCGGCGCGCCCCCCGCGAAAACGCTCGATGAAACGCTCGCCTGTGCAGATTAATTAGCCGGCATGGGTATGACCGCGCGCACCGTTCCCCCGGAGCGCGGTCACGATGCGCCGGAGCGGCGCGGTAATGCGCCAGGACGTGGACGAGACGAACTCCGCGATGACCGCGTTGCTGGCCTGAAGTTCGGTCTGAGAAGTCCGTAGCTTGTCCATCGTTTCGCCGAGTTTGCTTTCCGCATCGGCGAGACCACGACGGGTGTCGACGAGCATGGCCTGGGTTCGCGTGAGATCGTTCTCGGCGAGCGCGAGGCGGCTCTCTGCTTCGGCGACCCGCTTATCCATTCCCCCGCTCGCCGTGTAGAACTCCTCCGTCGTAAGTTGCACGTCCGGACGTTCCTTGCGCAGGATGATGATCATCTCGCCGCCCGTCTCGCCCCTGGCAGGCACGAAATCGACGAGATTGAACGTCAGGAAGCCCATCATGAGAATCGGCTTCAGAACCTTGCTCTCAATCGTTTCACTGTCGAACACGTGGCTGTGAATGCCGACATGCGGCGGCGCCTTTAGCTGTTCCTTGATGCGATCGAGATTCAGCCGGTCGCGTACGTCCATCGGCCTATTGACGAAGGCCTCGTCGTAATATATTTCGCACTCCAGTTGATGCTCGCGAGGAATCTCTTCCACGCCCGCCAGATACTCGGCGACGAAGTGGCTCAGCGCCGTATCCGGCCGGTACTTGTCGAAGCTGAACTTCTTGTCGGGCAAGGCGAGGAAAAGAATCCCGCCGTCGTTCATCATCGCGCAGAGATCCGCAAGCCACTGGATCATGTTCGGCGCGTGCTCCATCACATGATTCGCGATGATGTAGTCGAACTTGTCGCTGATGTAGTCGCCGTACCGGTTCGAACTGACGACGTAATCGATCTCGGGAATGTGCTCGATAAGATCGGGATGGGAACATTCGCGCACCAGTTGCTCGCGATTCTTCCAATCGAGATAACGCACCTGAGCTTCGGTCTTGAACACCGTCGGCTGGTCGTAAGGGCCTAGTTCCAATCCAAGCCCCGACAGGTCAGTGTGCTTCAGAAGATGACCACGCCGAAGCTGCGTCACGAGATTCATCGACCGGCTCCTCTGCATCAAATTCGACTTCGAATCGCCGGCGGATGGATGTCCACGGACGCTTGATGCGGGCGCGCCATTACGCTCGCCGATCGAACTTAACACAACTCCGCGTCGGCGTGATATCGGGTTCCGGCGACAGGCGAAGCCTAATTCGTCGCGATGGTCGCCGTGGCTTTGCGATTATCGTGAATATCGTCTGATGGACGGTGCTTCACGCAGACCAGTGAATTCCAGAGCAGCGTCTTGCACCGGAAGTCTTTGCACGAATCACGGTCACACGGCGCGTCGTTGATGACCCGGACGTGAAAACGGTCGAACATCGGTCCTAGCGCGACACCGGTCCGCCGCCAATAGACCGGCTCTTGCCCGTTCGACGTCAATTCGTTCACTGCCTTGTGAAGATAGTCATTGCCGTCGCGGGCAATCGTCAGCGCGCTATATTCCACGACTGCGGAATTGGCCAGGAGAATCAGGCAAATCGCGTAGCCCGCGAGCCGATGTCTTCCGATCGCGAGCGCGCCGACCAGCGCCACGAGGAGATAAATCTGTGGATTCAGCCTTGCCCACCACGACTCGGGGCTGATGAAACACAGCACCCCGACCAGGATGAAGACCGGCGCTTCGGAGCGCATCGAGCGAAATCGAACCGCGGCGAACACCATTGCTGCGAGGCACGCGCCGCCGAAGAGCGGTCCCCATCCGCCCCATCGAACGTCCGCGGCGCCGGCCGCCGACACTTCCGCGTCCGTCATGGAGAATGGCGTTTTGATCTCGGGTAGCCGGGGCGTCGCCGGATTGCTCGGGCTTTGATTGGCCGTCTCGCCGAAAACGCTCAAGGCGACCTGGGAAAATCTGTCGAGCGCGTGAAATTCCGGCGTTGTCTGCGCGGAAATGAGATTCTCCACACGCCCTTCGCCCATCGACGGATAGAAAATATGATGGCCTTCAATGAGATTCTTCACATACGGATTCACGCAGAGCACGATGCCGACCAAGGCCAGACCGGCAATGCGCCACCACGGAAAAAAATACGGACGCAAGTCGACTTTCTTTCGATGAGCTATCGCCAGAAATGCAACCATGGAAATGGTCGAAAAGACGAGTCCGGTATGTTTCAACGCTGCGCAGCCGATCAACGACAAAACAAAAACCAACACGAGATTTCTCGAGGGCGCGCCCCAGAAAAAGCCGTAGAGCGTCAGAATCTGAATCGCCAGAAAGCTTGCCATGCAGCCATCGATGTAATGCGTAAAAAGCTGCGTCAACACCACGGGATTTGCCGCGACGCCGATGCACACGAGCAGGCGCGCATCGGCTCGCAGCTTTCTCGTCACTGAAAGGCAGATCAACATCACCGAGATGAGCAGCAGGAAATTGATGCTCTTTGCGAGTTCCAGGTTTCCAGAGAGCTTGTAAATGGCCGCGCCATAAAACCACGCGAGCTTGGGATAGTTGTTCGTATAGATTGCGTTCACTCCGCGCAGCGTCGATTCAAGAAAATCGAAACGGCTCGCGAGTTCAATGATCGCCTCCGAGTGGTATCCAATGCCATCGTTCGAGAAATCGAAATATGCGTTCGATAGCGCGAAGGAAAGCGCGATGAGCGCAACACCGCATGCGGCGCTTTTGACAAATACCGTCGGGGACGCATATTTCGTCACGGTCAGCGATGCGCCGCCCGCCAGTAGAGGAGCGATAAAAGCCCATTGACTGGCAATACCGGAGCCTTGCAGAACGGCGAAAATAAAGGCCGTCGAGACAACGAACACAATCAGAAAAATTGCACTGCTCAAACCAACGTTACCGACTTCGACTTTCTGTACTTGCATAACCCATCTATTAATTTGGGTCGCGATCGTGCGACCTCTCGTAGTCCGTCATCTTACATGGCGTGGAGAATTGTTAAGCAAATACATGATAAGTCACCGGCAGCATCGAATCGCCGGACAAAGCCCCGGCTAAAGTTCTCCCGTCATCCGCCGATATCGCACGGATGACGACCCAACCCGCTTCCATCGCACGCGAGCCCGCACGCCGTTGGTTCAACGGCTGGCGGGCGGGCGCCTGGTGCGCCACCGCCCTGCTCGCCTTTCAGTGCTTCGGTTTCTTTTTCAACGCCCGGCATTCCTGGGCCGCATACGGCCATCCGGGCGGCTGGGACTTTCTGACGTTCTGGGCCGCGTCGCGCCTCACGCTCGACGGAACACCGCTCGCGGCCTATTCCTGGACCGCGATCAAGCACGTCCTGTTGCAGTTGTCGCCGGATATCGTGATGCCCGGCCCGTGGTTCTATCCGCCGAATTTTCTGCTGCTGGTGCGCCCGTTCGCAGCGCTTTCCGCGCCTGTCGGCTACGCGCTTTTCATCGGGTTGTCGTCGGCGCTGTTCGTCTTGCTGATCCGCCGGGTGCTGCCGATGCGGTCCATGCTGATCTGGATACTCGCGTTTCCCGGCCTGTGGCTCAACGCGGCGCAGGGACAGAACGCCTGCATCACCGCCAGTCTCGCCCTCGCCGCATTCCTCGCGATGGGCAGGCGGCCCGTGCTCGCGGGCGTCTTCATCGGCCTGCTGTCGATCAAGCCGCATCTGGCCATCCTGTTTCCGGTCGCGCTCGCGTGCGCGGGCATGTGGACGACCTTCATCGCCGCCGCGGTGACGGCCGTGCTCTTCACGGCCGTATCGATCGCCGTGTTCGGCGTCGATATCGTGCCCGTGTTTCTGCACGGGCTCAGCGAAGCCAACGGCTATATCGCGAGCGGCGTGCTGCCCTGGGACCAGACGGCGAGCCTGTTCGCGACCCTGCGCATGGCGCACGTCGCGACCGGTCCCGCGTACGTCGCGCAGGCGTGTCAGGCGCTCGTCGCGGTCTGCGCCGTCGCGTGGGCGTGGCGCAACGCCAAGGCGCTGGAAGTGCGGGCCACGGCGCTCGTCGCGGGCACGTTCATGATCAGCCCCTACATCTATAACTACGATGCGGTCTGGCTCGGCGTGCCGCTCGCGCTTCTCGCCGCCCGCGCGCTGCGCGATGGCTGGCTGCGCGGCGAAATCGCCATTCTGGTCGTCGCGTGGCTGTATCCGCAGATGGGCGACCTGCTGGCCAAGCATTTCGGCGTGGGGCCGGGGCCGCTCGTGTTCGCGTCCCTGATATTCGTGGCGATACGGCGCGCGCGTCTCGAAGCCGCCGACACCGCCACGCTCGGCGCGTTCAAGCGCCAGTCAGAAAGGTAGGCGAAGCTGCGGATCGTCGGGCGTGGCGGCATTCGCGGGCGGCAGCGGTTGCGCCCGCAGCCAGCGTTCGATCGCATCGACGACATGCTGGCGCTCGCTTTCATCGAGCGCCCTGCCCGCCGCGATGCCGTGCCACGTGGCGAGGCACGAGCGGCAGCACGTCGCCGTCGCGTGTTGCGCGATGAACACCGGATGCCCGCGAAACGGCGTCTGTTTGCCGTCGTTCAGCGGCGCTTGCGGCGCGAGCCGCTTGCCGATCAGTTCATGCGCCTGCGCGACAATTGTGTCGATGCCCTTCTCGCGCAGCATCTTCCCCTCCCGCACGCCGAGCGCGAAGCGCCGCCGGAACGCCGATTTCGCGAGCGCATCGAACACGGCGTCGAGGTCGCGCATGGCGTGATCAGTCCTTGGCGTAGAGCGTCGAATCCGCGAAACCTTCGGCGCTCAGCACGCGCCCGACGAGAATCATCGCCGTGCGCTCCATGCCCGCCGCGCGCACTTTCGAGGCGATATCGGCAAGCGTGCCTTCCACGCGCGTCTCGTCCGGCCAGCTCGCGCGAAACACGACCGCCACCGGGCAGTCCGCGCCGTAGTGCGGCACGAGATCCGCGACGATGCGCTCGATATGCCGCACGCCGAGATGAATCGCGAGCGTCGCGCGGTGACGGGCGAGATCCCCGAGGCTTTCGCCTTCCGGCATCGACGTTTTGGTCGCGTAGCGCGTGAGGATCACGGTCTGCGAGATGCCCGGAAGCGTGAGTTCGCGCCTGAGCGCCGCCGCCGATGCCGCCGCCGCCGTCACGCCCGGCACGACTTCATAGGGAATCGCGAGCGCGTCGAGCCGGCGGATCTGCTCGCCGATCGCGCCGTACAGCGACGGATCGCCCGAATGCACGCGCGCCACGTCCTGCCCGTTCGCGTGCGCGTCCTGCAAGAGCGCGACGATCGCGTCGAGATCGAGTTCGGCCGTGTCGATGCAAGTCGTCGCGCGATGGCCTTCGAGCACCTCGCGCGGCACGAGCGACCCCGCGTAGAGAATCACGGGACACGCGCGGATGAGCCGCTGCCCCTTGACGGTGATGAGTTCGGGATCGCCCGGTCCGGCGCCGATGAAGTAAACAGTCATTGTCTGGTGAGCCAGTGTTGGAGCGCATCCCGGGCGCTGGCGGCGTCGTCGAAAGTCTGGTCGGCGTCGGGCAGCGCCGGACGCGTCAGCATCACGACCGGCAAGCCCCGCTCCCGCGCGACGGCCAGTTTCGCCTCGGTCGCGCGGCCGCCGCTGTTCTTGCTGACGATCACGTCGATGCGCGCCGCATCGAACAATGCGCGTTCGCCGGCGAGATCGAACGGGCCACGCGCATCGATGATATCGGCGCGTTCGTTGCCCGGATGCGCGTCGAGACAGCGAATCGTCCAGTGCTGCGACGCGGGAATCTCGTGCAGATGCGCGAGCGGTTCGCGTCCGAGCGTAAACAGCGGCCGATGAAACGCCGCGATCCGTTCGACGATCCCGCGCCAGTCCGCCGCGTCGCGCCAGTCGTCGCCCGGCTGCGGCTGCCACGCCGGACGGCGCACCGCCCAGAGTGGCACGCGCGCGAAGGTGCAGGCCTCGCGCGCGTGGCGGCTCATCTGCGCGGCATACGGATGCGTCGCATCGACGACGAGCGCGATGTCCGCGTCGCGCAGATAGCGCACGAGCCCGTCGACGCCGCCAAAACCGCCGACGCGCACCGCGCACGCCAGATCGCCCGGCACGCGCCCGAGGCCCGCGAGACTGTAGACATGCGCGGCGGGCAGGCTGCGCGCGATCGCGAGCGCGTCGCCGGTGCCGCCGAGCAGCAGCACGCGCCTCATGCCGCGCTCCCGACGATATTGCCCTGCCGGTCGATCGCGAAGGTTTCGATTTCGATGCCCGGCGGCACCACATCGAGCGCGACGGCGCGCGCGCGGCGGCACACGATATCGCCGAGCGCGATGCCTTCGGCGCGGGCGAGCTTGAGCGCTTCCTGACTCGTGTTGGCCGCGCGGATCGCCGCTTGCAGCGCGTCGCTCGCGCCCGCGTCGGCGGCCCAGACGGCGAGCAGCGTCAGGTCGATGCTGGAGTTGCGGCTATGCAGATCCATGTGTCCCGCCGCCAGCTTGGACAGCTTGCCGAAGCCGCCGCACAGACTCAGTTTGTCGATGCTCGCGCGGCGCAGATGCTTCAGCACGGCCCCCGCGAAGTCGCCCATTTCGATCAGCGCGATGTCGGGCAGGCCGTAATGCGCGCGCATCGCGTCCTCGCTCTGATTGCCGGTGCACGCGGCGATATGCCGATACCCGTTCGCCCGCGCCACATCGATGCCCTGATGAATCGACGCGATATACGCGGAGCACGAAAACGGCCTGACGATGCCCGTCGTGCCGAGTATCGACAAGCCGCCGACGATGCCGAGGCGCGGATTCATCGTCTTCTGCGCGAGCGCCTCGCCGTTCTCCACGCCGATGCTCACGTCGAAGCCGCCGCCGTAACCCGTGCTCGCGGCGAGCGCGTCGAGATGTTGCGTCATCATCTTGCGCGGCATCGGGTTGATCGCCGGTTCGCCGACGGCGAGCGCCAGCCCCGCGCGCGTCACGGTGCCGACGCCCGGTCCCGCATGAAAGCGCACGCCGGGTTCGTCGGACAGACGCACGCGTGCGAACACGAGCGCGCCGTGCGTGACGTCGGGATCGTCGCCCGCGTCCTTGATGACGCCTGCTTCCGCTGCGTCGGCCTGTTCGGCCACGCGGCGGCAGAAGGAAAGCGTCATGGTCACGCACTGGCCTTTCGGCAGCACGATCTCCGCGCGCTCGCTCGTCTCGCCGAGCAGCAACAGGCGCGCGGCCGCGAGGCTCGTCGCGGTCGCGCAGCTTCCGGTCGTGTAGCCGCTTCTGAGCGGCGCGGCCTGTTCCGGCGTTTCTTCACGCATGACGTGTCACGGTTTGCTGGCGTGCAGCAGCGTGATCGGCAGCGCCTGCCGCCACGTATCGAAACTGCCGAGCGGCTCCGCCTGCGCGATGCCGATGCGCGTCAGCTCGCCGCCATGCCGCGCGCGCCATTCGACGAGCGCCGCTTCGCTTTGCAGCGTCACCGCATTGGCGACGAGGCGGCCGCCCTGACGCAGACGCGTCCAGCAGGCATCGAGCACGCCCGGCACGGTCAGTCCCCCGCCGATGAACACGGCATCGGGCGCGGGCAGGCCGTCGAGCGCGGCGGGCGCTTCGCCTTTCACGAGTTGCAGCGCGGGCACGCCGAGCGCATCGCGGTTGGATTCGATGAGACGCTGCCGGCTTTCGTTCGCTTCGATCGCGATCGCCCGGCACGCGCCATGCGCGCGCATCCATTCGATGCCGATCGAGCCGCAGCCCGCGCCCACGTCCCACAGCAATTCGCCCGGCTGCGGCGCGAGATGCGCGAGCGTCACGGCGCGCACGTCGCGCTTCGTGAGCTGGCCGTCGTGACGATAGGCGTCATCGGGCAAACCGGGCGTGAGCGGCGGACCGGCGTGGCCCGCATGCGTGCGGCAATCGATCGCGACGAGATTGAGCGCGGCGACGAGCGGCTCGCGCCAGTCGTCGGCGCGCTCGTCGATGCGGCGTTCGTGGTCGCCGCCTAGATGCTCGAACACGGTCATGCGGCTCGCGCCGAAGCCGTGCGCGGTCAAGAGCGCGGCGACGGCGGCGGGCGTGGTGCCGTCGGCGCTCAGCACGAGCAGGCGCACGCCGCGATGCAGGCTCGCGAGCAGCGACGCGACGGGCCGCCCGACCAGCGACACGCACACCGCGTCCTGCAACGCCCAGCGCAGACGCGCCGCCGCCAGCGACAGCGACGACGGCGCGGGAATCACGCGCATTTCGCCATTGGCGACTTCACGCGCGAGCGTTGCGCCGACGCCGAAGCACATCGGATCGCCGCTCGCGAGCACGCATATGCGCGTCTTGCCGTCGCCGCGCCCGGCGAGCACGGCATCGATCGAAAAGGGCTTCGGCCACGGCACGCGGCGCGCGGCGATGCGCAAGGGCAGCAGCGCGAGATGGCGCTCGCCGCCGTGGATCGATTGCGCCTCGAGCAACGCGCGGCGCGCCAGACGGGAAAGGCCGTGCCAGCCGTCTTCGCCGATCCCCACCACGGTCAGCCAGGTCGACATGCGCCGCCTCCTTGCGATTCGAATCGCGCTTCGGGCTTGTGCCCTGAAGCGCCTGGATGGTCGATAAAAGCGGGCATAATACAGGTCCGTCGGTGCCCGTTGGGGCCTAAGAGGGAACACAGCAAAACTGTGGCTGCCCCCGCAATTGTACGCAGCGAGTCCGCGCTCCACTGCCACTGGTTTTTACCGGGAAGGCCGGCGCGAATGAAGACCTGCCAGCCAAGAGACCTGCCGACTCATCGCTTCGCGCGA
>Ga0160447_100291_pt1 | contig 26729 bp, 27 predicted proteins | sample HID1973K_E1MG_FD_108222 | JGI IMG/M metagenome (GOLD analysis project Ga0160447, IMG submission 108222) | Enriched mosquito-associated microbial communities from UW Madison campus, WI, USA - HID1973K_E1 MG | ecosystem: Host-associated > Arthropoda: Insects > Digestive system > Unclassified ...
AGCACGGCGTGGGTCGGCCAGCCGAGCATGTGCGCGACGACCTGCTGCATCTCGCTCGGATGTTGCGTCGAACTGTGGACGAGCATGCCGTCCTGCTCTTTCGGCATCGCGTAGGCGACCTGGCCTTCGAGATAGAACTGCTCCTGGCCGCCCACTTCGAACTCGCCTTTCAAGCGATGCTTCGCCGCCGCGATGCGTGCGGCCGGATCGCCGCGCAGCAGATGCAGCGGCGGCAGCACGAACTGGTTGCGCGCCTTCGCTTCGCGCGGCGTAAGCACGGCTTCGAGCGGCTCGTAGCGCACCACATCCTCGCTTTTCGCGAGCGCGGCGGCGCGGCGCGCCAGATCGTGACTCTCGGCGATGACGGCGAACACCGGCTGGCCGAGGTACTGCACTTCATCGGTGGCGAGGATCGGGTCGTCGTGCAGTACCGGGCCGCAATTGTTCTCGCCGGGAATGTCGGCGGCCGTCAGCACCGCGACGACGCCAGGCGCTGCGCGCACCGCGTCCAGATCGAGCGACACGATGCGCGCGTGAGCATGCCGCGACAGTCCGAGCGCCGCGTGCAGCGTGCCGCGCAGTTCGGGAATGTCGTCGATATAGACCGCTTCGCCGCTCACGTGCAGCGCCGCCGATTCGTGCGGCAGCGCGGCTCCGGCGGCATCGAGCGCGATCGGTTCTGTGACCTTGTTCATGGCTGCTCCTCGGAAGCCGCATGCGCCTGGTATGCGAAGGCGCTCACGTCGGCGAGCGCGAGCGGCGCATCGCGGCGCGTTTCCAGATAGAAGCGCCACAGGACGTTGCGCGCCACCTTCGCGCGATACGCGCTCGACGCGCGCATGTCGGTGAGCGGCTGGAAATCGGCGTCGAGCGCGGCCATCGCGGCGCGCGCCGTGTCTTCGGTCCAGTCGCAGCCGATCAGCGCCGCTTCCGCCTGCGTCGCGCGTTTCGGCGTCGCGGCCATACCGCCGAACGCGATGCGCGCATCCGTCACGCGATGCTGCGCGTCGAGCGTGATCGCGAACGCGGCGCACACCGCCGAGATGTCCTGGTCGTAGCGCTTCGCCACCTTGTAGGTGCGAAAGCGCAGCGCCGCGACCGGGCGCGGCACGCGAATCGACGCGACGAATTCGCCTGCGTCGAGCGCGGTTTTCTGATAGCCGAGATAGAACGCATCGAGCGGCATGGTGCGGGTCTTGTCGGCCTTTTGCAGCACCAGTTCCGTCTTAAGCGCGATCAGCGCGGGCATCGAATCGCCGATCGGCGAGCCATTCGCGACGTTGCCGCCGAGCGTGCCCGCATTGCGGATCGGCCGCGACGCGAAGCGCGTCCACAGTTCGGCGAGTTCGGGATAGTCGGCGGCGAGCGCGGCGTAGGCGTCCTCCAGCGAGGCCGCCGCGCCGATGGTCAGCGTCTGCGCGTCGCGCTCGATGGTCTTCAGTTCGTCGACGTTGCCGATGTAGAGCAGGTCGCCGAGATCGCGGAATTGCTTCGTCACCCACAGGCCGACGTCGGTGCTGCCCGCGAGCAGCCGCGCGTTCGGCTGCGATGCGCGCAAGCGCGCGAATTCGGCGCGCGTGACGGGGGCCTGGAACGTGTGCGGACCGGATGACGCGCGATATTCGAACGTCTGCGTGCGCTTCAGTGCAAGCAACTGTTGCGTCAGCGCGTTGGCATCGAAGGGCGGGCGCGGGTAGTCGAACATGCGCTGCGCGGCATCGACGATCGGCCGATAACCCGTGCAGCGGCACAGATTCCCCGACAGCGCGGCGGCGATGTCATCGCGCGACGGCGGGCCCGCATCGCGCGGATGGCTGTGATAGAGCGCCCACAGGGACATCGCGAAGCCGGGCGTGCAGAAGCCGCACTGCGAGCCGTGACAATCGACGAGCGCCTGCTGCACCGGATGCAGCGCGCCATCCTCGCCGCGCAGATCCTCGACGGTGAAGAGGGCGCGCGAATCGAGCGTCGGCAGAAACTGGATGCAGGCGTTGACCGCCTTGAGCGCGAGCGCGCCGGCGGCGTCGAGTTCGCCGATCACGACGGTGCACGCGCCGCAATCGCCTTCCGCGCAGCCTTCCTTCGTGCCGGTGCAAAGCGCGGTCTCGCGCAGATGCTGAAGCACCGTGCGCGTGGTGGGAGCGTCGCCGATCTCGCGTACGGCGCCGCGTTGGAGAAAGCGGATGGTTTGCGTTGTCATGAGTGAAAAGACATTGCGGACCGGGCGCGCGTTACGCGGTTTCCGTTCGCCTCATGGGTTGCATGAGAAAGCTGCCTTTGAGCGAATCGGACTGCGCGCACGTAGATCGCCATCCAGACACGAACATATCACCGCAATATCCCAAAAATATTGCCGGGCACGTATCAAGATTATGCGGATGCGCTGATGCGGGAAAGGGAAAGCGCGTGGAGCAGGGTGAAGCGGGGAAGAACGGGCGACCGCGACCGGGCCGCCCGGAAATAATTACCGTGCCGCGGTGCGCAGATTGCGCTTCAGGCGCAAACTCGCCGCGACCAACACGAAAATCAACGCGAACGCGATCAGCGACCACTGCGGCAGGGACAGCCCGAGGATCGGCGGATAGGGCGTCTCGCACAGGCCCGCGACCTTGAACACCTGCGGCAGCCAGGCCGCGGGCGGCAGGCCGTCGACGATCGGCTGAAGCGCGTCGAAGCCGCAACTGAAGCCGGGATGCGACTGCACGTAGACGTGGCGCGCCGCCGTGGCGATCCCGCCGAGCGCCGAGATGGCGACGAGCGTTTCGAACAGCGCGATGGCGCGCCAGTTGCGGAAGATCGCGCCGATGAACGCGAAGATCGCGACCAGCACGAAGAAATAGCGCTGGATGATGCACAGCGGGCAGGGATCTTCGTTATGGAAGAATTGCAGATAGAGCGCGCCGCCGACCAGGCCGAGACTGACGAAACCGAGCAGCACGAGGAGGCGCCGCTCGCGCCGCACCGCCCGGTCGTCCTGATGCATCGTGAAGTGATGTAAAGAGTTGTTCATTGTTTCGCAACGATTCGAGAAGGAAGCACCTGAGTTGCGCCGGTCGCGCGGTGAATTCTAGCGCGAACGCCCGATGCGCAAAATCCGCCGCCGATTTTCAGGCGTTCAGCGCGTCGTCGCGAGCACCGCTTCGACCGCGCGTCCGATCGACAGCAACGCGTCGTCGGAGTTCGGCGCGCCCGCGAGCATCAGGCCAACAGGCGCTTCGCCGCGCGGATGGCAAGGCAGCGACAGCGCGCACGCATCGAGAAAGTTGAAGGTCGTCGGGTTGCGCAGGATCAGCGCGTTGGCGCGCGTGAAGGCGTCGTCGTCGGCTTCCAGATCGGCGATGCGCGGGGGCAGCACCGGCACCGTCGGGCAGACGATGGCGTCGAAACGCTGCCAGAGCGTCGTGCGGGCCTCTTCGATCATCGCGGCGCGCGCCTCGCACAGGTCGATGTAATCCGCCGCGCTTGCCGCCTCGGCGCGCTTCAGCCGCGCGAGCACGCGCGGATCGTATTCGCCGCCGCGCTCGGCCATCAGTTTCCGATGCCACGCATGGGCTTCGATCGCGACGAGCGGGTAGCGATTGATCTCCGGCAGCCGGTCGAGCGGTGCGAAACGCACGTCTTCGACGAGCGCGCCCGCGGCGGCCAGATGATTGACGGCTGCGGCGACCGCGTTGGCGACGGGCGCCTCGACGCCATCGGTCACGTAGTTCGTCAGCACGCCGAGGCGCACGCCGTCGAGCGGACGCGTCGCGGGCACGCCGGGGTCGCGCCCCGCGAGAATGCGGTCGACGAGCGCGCAACACGCGACCGACACGCCGATCGGCCCGAACGAATCGAGCGACTTCGAGAGCGGCACGCCGCCTTGCTTCGGAATGCGGCTCGCGGTCGGCTTGAAGCCGGTGATGCCGCACAGCGCGGCGGGAATGCGGATCGAGCCGCCGGTGTCGGTGCCGAGCGCGATCGCGGCCATGCCATCCGCGACCGATGCCGCCGCGCCCGACGAAGAACCGCCCGCGATGCGCGCGTCGCCCGGCACGTCGGCGCGCCACGGGGAACGCGGCGTGCCGTAATGCGGATTCAGGCCAAGGCCGGAGAACGCGAATTCGCTCATGTTGGTACGCCCGACCAGCACCGCGCCCGCGCGGCGCAGACGCGCGACGGCGACGGCATCGGCCTTCGCGGGCGCGGCATCGCGCAGCGCCTTCGAACCGGCGCGCGTCACCTGGCCTTCGATGTCGAAGAGATCCTTGATCGACACCGGAATGCCCGCAAGCGGCGACAGCACGGTGCCGGCGCGGCGCAGCGCGTCGTGCGCGTCGGCGGCGGCGCGGGCGTGTTCTGCATCGACATGCATGAAGACGGTCGAACCCTGGCCCGACGGATCGGCGATGCGCTCGAGCGCCGCCTCGACGAGCGCGCGGCTCGTCGTGCGGCCGCTTTTGAGATCGGCGGCGAGTTGGGCGAGAGGGGCGAACTGCGGCGAAGTGGTCGGCATGGCGTCGGGCAGTGGCTTGGCCGCGTGCGAGAAGTCCGGGCGCGCCCGGCGCTTCGCATCGGCAGTGAATGGATGGGCGCGCTGTGGCTCGAAGCCGGGACACCCAAGGTGGCTGTCATTCTAAGCCACCGCCGCCGTTCGAACACCGCTCAGATCGTGCGCGAGAAGCGCCGCAGGCTCGCCTGTCCCAGATAGCGGTCGAACACCGACGCGACGTTGCGCACCAGCATGCGCCCGGCGGGCAGCACGCGGATCGCGTCGCGCGACAGGTCGATCAGGCCGTCGTCGGCCATCGGCGCGAGACGCGCGAGTTCGCTGGCGAATGCGGTGGGAAATTCGATGCCGTGCGTGCTCGCGACATCGTCGAAACGCAGCTCGCCGCCGCACATGAGACGCATGATGACGTCGCGGCGGAGTTCGTCGTCGGCGCAAAGACGCACGCCGCGCGCGATGGCGAGACGCCCCGCATCGATCGCGGCGGCGTAATCGGCAAGCTCGCGCGCGTTTTGCGCGTAGACGTCGCCGATCTTGCCGATCGACGACGCGCCGATGCCGACCAGATCGCAATCCGCGTGCGTGCTGTAGCCCTGGAAGTTGCGCTGGAGCGTGCCCGCTTCGAACGCGCGCGTGAGTTCGTCGCCGGGCAGCGCAAAATGATCCATGCCGATATACACGTAGCCCGCGTCGCTCATGCGCGCGATCACGCGCTCGAGAATCGCGAGGCGCTCGGTGGCGGAGGGCAGCGTGCTTTCGTCGATTTGCCGCTGCATCTTGAAGAGCGCCGGCATGTGCGCGTAGCCGAATACGGAGACGCGGTCGGGCTTCAGATCGACGATCGCGTCGAGCGTGCGCGAGAAGCTCTCGACGCTTTGATGCGGCAAGCCGTAGATCAGATCGACGCTCACCGACTTGAAGCCGTGCGCGCGCGCGGCATAGAGCACGGTTTCGGTCATCGCGCGCGGCTGGATGCGGTTGACGGCGCGCTGCACGCGCTCGTCGAAATCCTGCACGCCGAGGCTCAGGCGGTTGAAACCGAGTTCGCGCAGCAACGCGATGGTTTCCGCCGACGCTTCGCGCGGATCGACTTCGATCGAATATTCGGCGCGTTCATCGGGAACGAGGTTGAAATGTTCGCGCGTGGCCGACATCAGCTCGGTCATCTCGTCGTGCGACAGGAAGGTCGGCGTGCCGCCGCCCCAATGGAGTTGCGTGACCGGGCGTGAGGTGTCGAAGAGCGCGGCCTGCAACGCGAGTTCGCGCTTCATCCGGTCGAGATAAGGGCGTGCGTGTGCGCGATTTTTCGTCGCGACCTTGTTGCAGCCGCAATAGAAACAGACGGTGTCGCAGAACGGGATGTGGAAGTAAAGCGAGAGGTCGGCGCTCGGGCTGCTGTTTTGCGCCGCTTCGCGATAATGCGCGGGGTCGAACGAGTCGGTGAACTGGACGGCGGTCGGGTAGGACGTGTAGCGCGGACCGTGCGCGTCGTAGCGCGCGAGCAGGTCGGGGCGAAAGAGCGGGGTGGCGGGACTCATGGCGGACCTCTGGGAATCATCCGAGTCTAATCGAACGATGCGCGCCGGAATTGCGTGATAAGGTCGCAGCCCGAACGCGGCGATTTGACGAAGCGCAAAGGTGAGGCGTGGGACAATGGCGTTTCTTTTTGCGCTGTTCAGTGCCGCCATGTCGATCGATTCTTCGTCTCATGCCTGTCGGGAAGGCTGCGGTGCGTGCTGCATCGCGCCGTCCATCTCCAGTCCGATTCCGGGCATGCCGGAAGGCAAGCGCGCGGGCGAGCGCTGCATTCAATTAGGCGATGATCTGCGCTGCGGGATATTCGGCGATCCGCGCCGGCCCGCATGCTGTGGCGGGCTGCAGCCTTCCGCGGAGATGTGCGGCGAGACGCGCGAATATGCGCTCGTGTGGATCGAGAGGCTGGAAGCGCAGACGCAGCCGACGCAACTGTCGTGACGATCGGCAGTCCAAAGCCCGAACCGCGCCACGAGGCGCAGACCTGAAGAAACGCATTGGAGGATCACGCATGACGGAACCCGTCGCGCCGCTGCGGCGCCGGTTCGTGCTCGCAGGACTGATGTCGCTGCCCGCACTCGTACTCACATCGAAGGCCCGCGCGGCCTCGAACTCGATATTCCCGTTCATTCCGGACCACTACACATTCTCGACGCAGCAGGTTCAGGCCGCCGTCGCGCGCAAGTTCCCGCTGCAACGCACGGCCTCGCAGATCTTCGACGTCGTTCTGAGCAATCCGGTCGTCGGCATGGCGCCGGATCGCAATCGCGTGACGGTGAAAGTCGACGCGCGTCTGGCCACGCCGTTCATGCCGAATCCCGTGGTCGGCGTGTTCACGCTTTCGACGCAACTCGGCTACGACGCGCCGAGTCGTTCCGTCATCCTGATTTCACCGAGTGTTGACGATGCGCAGCTAACCGGCGACGCCGCGCAATATAACCAGCAGATCGCCTCGGTCGGCGCGCAACTGGCGGCCCAGTTGCTCGATCGCTATCCGATCCACACCTTCAAACCGGAGGAACTCCAGTTCGCCGGAGTGTCGTATGAACCCGGTACAATCACAGTCCTTACAAACGGCATACGTGTGCAGATCGTTGAGAAGTAAGTCGAAATCTCTGCGCAATGTGCTCCACAAGCAACGGCGACAACAGCTAACAAGGGCTGACGGATGGACTGGATATTGATGGTGAAGGCGCTCATTCTGGGCGTCGTCGAGGGCTTGACCGAATTTCTGCCGGTTTCGAGCACGGGGCATCTGATCGTGGCGGGCAGTTTGCTGAATTTCACCGACGCGCAGTCAAAAACGTTCGATGTCGTCATTCAGTTCGGCGCGATTCTCGCGATCTGCTGGGAATATCGCGCGAAGATCGGCTCCGTGGTCGTCGGTCTGCCGGCGCGCGCGGACGCACGGCGCTTCACGCTGAACGTGATCATCGCGACGATTCCGGCCATCGTGCTGGGTCTGCTGTTCGAGAAAACCATCAAGTCGGTGCTGTTTTCGCCGGTGCCGGTGTCGGTCGCGCTGATCGTCGGCGGCATCGTGATTCTGTGGGCCGAGGCGCGCCAGCGCGAACGCGCCGCCATGACGCGCGTGTATTCCGTCGACGATCTCTCCTACGCGGACGCCTTCAAGGTCGGTCTCGCGCAATGCTTCGCGCTGATTCCGGGCACCTCGCGCTCGGGCGCGACCATCATCGGCGGGATGCTGTTCGGGCTGGAGCGGCGCGTCGCCACGGAGTTCTCGTTCTTCCTCGCCATCCCGATCATCTTCGGCGCGACGCTCTACGAAATGGCGAAGTACTGGCGCACGCTGACGGTGGACGATTTCGGGCTGTTCGCCATCGGGATGGTGGCCGCGTTCGTGAGCGCCTTCGTCTGCGTGCGCTGGCTGTTGCGCTACGTGGCGTCGCACGATTTCACGGCGTTCGCGTGGTATCGGATCGGCTTCGGTTTGCTGATTCTGATCGTCGGCTACAGCGGCGGGCTGAGCTGGGCGGACTGAGCGCGGTTTCGTCGCGCACGATGCAAAACGCCACGGCTTGCCGTGGCGTTTGTGTTTTCCGGGTAGGGCTTTTTCAGCGGCGGCGGAACATCAGGTCCCATACGCCATGTCCGAGCCGCAGGCCTCTTCGCTCGAACTTCGTGACGGGGCGGAAATCCGGGCGCGGCGCATAGCCGTCCGCGGTGTTGTCCAGCGCGCTTTCCGCCGAAAGGACTTCGAGCATCTGCTCGGCGTAATTCTGCCAGTCGGTCGCGAGATGAATGTACGCGCCCGGCTTCATGCGCGACACGAGCAGCGCGACGAACTTCGGCTGAATCAGACGGCGCTTGTGATGACGCGCCTTGTGCCACGGATCGGGGAAGTAGATATGCACGCCGTCGAGGCTGTCCGGCGCGATCATGTGTTCGAGCACTTCCACGGCGTCGTGCTGAAGGATGCGGATATTGCCGAGCCCTTGCTCGCCGATCAGCTTCAGCAGCGCGCCGACGCCCGGTTCATGCACTTCCACGCCGATGAAGTCATCGCCCGGACGCGTGGCCGCGATCTCCGCCGTCGTCGCGCCCATGCCGAAACCGATTTCCAGCACGCGCGGCGCCTTGCGTTCGAAGAGCGCGTCCCAGTCGCCGGGTTGCGGCGTGTAGGGCACGACAAAACGCGGGCCGAGTTCGTCGATCGCGCGTTGCTGGCCCGGCGACACGCGGCCCGCGCGCGTAACGAAGCTGCGGATGCAGCGATGACGCAGCGTGGCGTTCGCGTCTGTTTCGGAGTGGACGTCGTTTTCGATGCCGTCGTCGGCGTCGTCCTGAGGATCGTGGTTCATGGCGAGCGATGCTGGAAACTAAAAAGCCGCCCAAACGTGACTTGGGGCGGCTTTCGCTGGGATTCTGGAGCGGGCGATGGGAATCGAACCCACGTCTGTAGCTTGGGAAGCTACGGTAATAGCCATTATACGACGCCCGCATGAGGCGGCTATTGTAAGCGCAACGCGTCCCGAGGCGCAATCGCGCCCGGTGGCGCTCAGATGCCGAAGAGCGTCATCGAGACCGCCATGCGCGTCACCACCATCAACAGCACCTGCACGATCACGAACAGCAGGATCGGCGAGAGATCGATGCCGCCCAGGCGCGGCAGAATGCGACGCAGCGGATCGAGGAACGGCGCGGTGATCTGATAGAGCAGCGGCATCGCCGGCGACTGCGGGTTGAGCCACGACAGCAGCGCCATCAGGATCGTCACCCAGATGATGAGGTTCAGCGCCCATTTGACGACCGTCAGCAATGCGACGAGCAGAAGCATCGGCACCATGAGCGTCGGATCGATGCCCGCCAGCACGACCATCAGCGTCACGTAGACAGCCGACGCAATGAATGCCGCGAGAATGCTGGCCCAGTCGATCTTGCCGCCAGGCAGGATCTTGCGCAGCGGCAGCACGAGCCAGTTGGTCGCCTGCATCACGGCATTCGAGACGGGGTTGTAGGGCGGCATGCGTACGACCTGCATCCACGCACGCAGCAGCAGCGCCGCGCCGAACAGGGTGAACAGGGTATTGAGCAGAAAACGGGCGATCTCGCCGAACATCTCGGGTCCTCTAGGATGCGTGGGGTCGTTTGAGCGAAAGGGTGAAGAAAGCGAAAGCTAGCGCGTGAAGCGCTGCCCGCCTGGCGTGTCGATATCGACGAGGCCGTCCGCGCGGCGCGAATGGTGGATGCTGACCTTGATCATTGTTCGTTCTCTGGACTTGAGTATCGTGCCGGAACCATCGCGGCGCGGCGCCTGGATTCCCCGCCCGCCAAATCGTCTGGTGGGATGCGCCGGACGTCACCTTATCATGGCTTTAAAGCAGCTTGGGGACGTTGTCGCACGTGCCGCGCGCGATTCTTCGCGCGAATGCGTGAAAGGCTGGCGAAAGCTCCGCGCAAGCCGGTTTGCACGGTGCGCGCCAGCATCGGAAAACCCTAGTGTTGCCAATTTGAGACGATCTCGGAAAAGCGCATTTCATGCAAAACTGGCAGGATATAAAGACAGAGAGCGAAAGGACGAAAGGGCAGGGCGGACGCGAATCTGTTTCTCGCCGGTCACGCAAACGGATAAGAACAAGGGCTTTTTTCAACGCGGAGGTGTGTATCGAAACGGCATGCTTTCTGCTGAATGTGGTTTAACGCACATCGACGCGAAGACTTGGTTTCTTTGCGAACATCGATGCACGGACAGGGCGCTCAATATCAAAGAGAAGACAGATTCAGCGGGATAGAACGTGCGGTCCGAGGCCGCCGGGCTTCCCTTGGGGTTTCATTCGCTACGTTCGGAGGTCGCCATGAGCATTTTCTCTTATCGAAAGCATCTGCGATTCTTGAGCCAGGCCCAGCGTCGCCGCTGGTGGGACCAGAAAAAGCGTCTGACGCCGCGGGTCGTGATTGGCGCGGCTTATGTGCCGCCGAACGTCACCCGTGAGTTTGCCTACGTCAAAGTGGGCTGAATCAAATACTAGCTTCGGGTATTTCGCGTAATACATGAAAAGCCCCGCCGGACGGATTTGTCCGGCGGGGCTTTTCCTTTCTTTTGTAATTAGACGTTACGCGCGTTTTATCGATCGCTGCGGAGTCCACGCGTCGTGTCGCGCCGAAGTCCGCCGAACGGTCGATCGGAGCGCGGTTGCACGCGCGCTCCGGCTTACACATTCGCATGCGCGTTAAGGAACTTGCAATTTGCAACAAATGGCTTCTGCGACTGGCGCGCTTTTTCGATAAATTGTTTTCATACCGTCGCTCGTGAGCCGTGCAGACCGGCCAACACGCGAAGCGGCGAGGAGAACGAAAGTGAAAAAGCTCGGTGGTCTTTTGGTTGCTGGCGCGCTCGGCGTGGGTTTCGCCACTGTTGCGCAAGCGCATGTTTCGGTCGGCGTGGGTATCGGGGTGCCGGCCTATCCGGTGTATGCCGCGCCGCCCGCGCCCGTCTATATGGCTCCGCCGCAGCCGGTGTATGTGGCGCCGCCTCCGCCTGTCGTGTACGCGCCGCCGCCCGCGGTGGTCGTCGGCGGTTATGGCGGGTATGGGTATTACGGCCGTCCGTACTATGGCCGCCCTTACTACGGGCATCACGGCTATTACCGGCACGGGCCGGGCTACTGGCGCCATTGAGCGGTCCGCCGGATAAACAGAAAGGCGATGCGAGCATGCATCGCCTTTTTGTTTGGGCGTGGGAAAATGGGGTCCCTCTTCGCCCCGAAGGCCGACTCCGATGTCCTCACTTCCCGCCCCGACTTTCGATGACGTCGCCGATGCCGCCAGGCGCATCGAAGGCGCCGCCCATCGCACGCCCGTCCTGACCTCCCGCACCGCCGATGCCATCGCGGGCGCATCGCTCTTCTTCAAATGCGAGAACTTCCAGCGCATGGGCGCGTTCAAGTTCCGCGGCGCGTACAACGCGATCTCGCATTTCGACGAGCGTCAGCGCGCGGCGGGCGTCATCACGTTTTCGTCGGGCAATCACGCCCAGGCGATCGCGCTGTCCGCGAAGCTCGCCGGCATCCGCGCGACGATCGTGATGCCCGAGGACGCGCCCGCCGCGAAGATGGCAGCGACGCGCGGCTACGGCGGCGAAGTGATCACCTACGACCGCTATACGCAGAACCGCGAGGAAATCGGCCGCAAGCTCGCCGAGGAGCGCGGCATGACGCTGATCCCGCCTTACGACCATCCGCATGTGATCGCGGGGCAGGGCACGTCGGCGAAGGAACTGATCGAGGAAACCGGACCGCTCGATTATCTGTTCGTGTGTCTCGGCGGCGGCGGGCTGATCGGCGGATGCGCGCTCGCGGCGGCGGCGCTTGCGCCGGACTGCAAGGTCATCGGCGTCGAGCCGGAAGCGGGCAACGACGCGCAGCAGTCGCTTGCGCGCGGCGAGATCGTGCATATCGAAGTGCCGCGCACGATCGCCGATGGCGCGGCGTCGACGCATGTCGGCGAATACAACTTCCCGATCATCCAGCGTCACGTGGACAGCATCGTCACCGTGAGCGACGCGCAACTCATCGAGACGCTGCGCTTTTTCGCGCAGCGCATGAAGATGGTCGTCGAGCCGACCGGCTGTCTCGCGGCGGCCGCCGTGTTGCAGAAGGTGGTGCCGGTCGAGGGCAAGCGGGTTGGCGTGATCGTCTCGGGCGGCAACGTCGATCTGGCGAAGCTGGCTCAGTTCGTCGCGTGACGCCGCATTTTCACGATGCCGCGTGGACGATCAGATCGCGGTAGCCATTGACGATCACGCTATACGAGAAGTACGCGACGAGCACCGCGGACATCACGTGGCAGGCGCGCAGAAGCTGGGTTCCGGCGCGCTTCCTGCCGTGGCTCGCGAGCGTGCAGATGAAGATCGTCCAGCCGAGCCCGCCGGCGAAGAAGCCGATGAGAAACACCGAAGCGCTCACGGGACTCGTCGCGCCGCTCTTCGCGATCAGCGCCCCGCCCACCGCCGCGAACCACAGAATCGCACTCGGCGATGAAACCGCCAGCAGGCATCCGCGCACGAAGCTTTTCCAGTGCGCGGGCAGCGGTGCGCTGTAATCCGCCTCGCCTTCGACGGGCGGCGCGGTCGCCGGATTGAGCGCTTCGCGCGCCATCTTCCAGGTCAGAAAGAGCAGCACGATCGCCCCGCCGATCCACACGACCCAGCGCACGGCGGAAAACTGCAGCAACGCCGACATGCCCGCCAGCGCGAGCGCCGCGTAGAACAGATCGCCGAAACACGTTCCGAGGCCGAGCACGAGCCCCGGCCTGAAGCCATGCGACAGCACCAGCGAAATGATCGCAACGTTGGCGATCCCGATATCCAGACACAACGACAGCGACAGAAAAAAACCGTCCGACAGCAGCGACCACGAATGCATGTTGTTATTGATGATTGTGAAGGGCGAAGCTTATGTCGAGGTGTCCGGTCGGCACGCTCATCGTGTTGCGCGTAGTGGGGTTGCGAAAGGCGGCGAGCGCATCGCGTTGCCGCTCTGTGCCGATGCCGAGCAGATCGAGCACATGCACGACGACCGCGTTGAGCACCGATGTGTTGCCGTCCTCGACCTTCACCGCGATGCCGAGCGCGCCTTGCTCGCGCCGCACGCCGATCGCGTAGCTCGCGTCCGCGCCCGTCTTGCCGACGAGTTCGCCGCCGAACGCCTGCATCAGCAGCGTGCAGAAGCGCCCCTCGCCCGCGACGAGTTCGGGATACGACGTCATCGCGCGATGGATGCGGGCAAGCGGCGAGTCTTCGGGCGCAGCGGCGATCTTCATGTAGAGCCGCGCGAGACGTTCGAGCGGGAAGGCCGGCGTCGGCAGATTGCAGCCGTCGATGGCCCATTGCACTTCGTCGTCGGCGAGATCGACGGCGCGCGCCATCGTGCGCTTCACGTGCATCTGCAGCGGATGCTCGGGCAAGTGGTAATCGGCGAGTGGCGCGTCGATCGCCCGCGCGCCCGCCAGCATGCCGGCGTGCTTGCCGGAGCAGTTGCTGCAAACGGCTGTCGGCGTGAAGTCGCGCCTGATCCAGTCTTTGTATACCGCTTCGGAAATCGGCGGATGGCCGCCGCAGCGCAGATCGCTTTCACTCGCATTCGATCTGGCGAGCATCGCCCGCGCGCGCTCGATATGACGCGGCTCGCTGCTGTGCGAGCCGCACATCAGCGCGAGGTCTTCATCGGTGAAACCGAAGCGCGTGAGCGCGCCCGTTTCGATGATCGCGAGCGCCTGCGCGGGCTTCGCCGCCGAGCGCGGCAGCGTCACGCGATACGGATCGCCGAAGGAATGCACGAGACGCCCGTGAGCATCGACGATGGCGACGTGCGCCGCATGCGTGTTCTCGACGACGTCGCCGCGATAGAGCGTGGCCGCGATCATGATTTATCCAGTCCGAGTTCGTTCCACAGCGCATCGACGCGGCGCTTCACGGCTTCGTCCATCACGATCGGGCGGCCCCATTCGCGTGTCGTTTCGCCGGGCCACTTGTTGGTCGCGTCGAGCCCCATCTTCGAGCCGAGTCCCGCGACCGGCGAGGCGAAGTCGAGATAGTCGATCGGCGTGTTATCGACCATCACGGTGTCGCGCGTCGGATCGACACGCGTCGTGATCGCCCAGATGACTTCGTTCCAGTCGCGCACGTTCACGTCTTCGTCCACCACGATGATGAACTTCGTATACATGAACTGCCGCAGAAAGCTCCACACGCCGAACATCACGCGCTTCGCGTGGCCGGGGTAGCTCTTCTTCATCTGCACGATCGCCATGCGATAACTGCAGCCCTCGGGCGGCAGATAGAAATCGGTGATCTCGCTGAACTGCTTCTGCAGCAGCGGCACGAACACTTCGTTCAACGCGACGCCGAGTACGGCGGGCTCGTCGGGCGGCTTGCCGGTGTAGGTGGAATGGAACAGGGCGTCGCGGCGCATCGTGATCTTCTCGACGGTGAAGACCGGAAACCATTCTTGTTCGTTGTAGTAACCGGTGTGATCGCCGTACGGCCCTTCGAGCGCGTGCTCGTATTTCGCGGCGGCGCCGGCCGACGGACGCGGCGGCGCGCCTGCGGGCGCGGGCGGCGGTGCGCCGTCCTGCGGATAAATGAAGCCTTCGAGCACGATCTCGGCGCGCGCCGGCACCTGCAGCGTATCGACGCCCGGCGTCAGGCACTTCGCGAGTTCGGTGCGTGAGCCGCGCAGCAGGCCGGCGAACTGATATTCGGACAACGAATCGGGCACCGGCGTGACGGCGCCGAGGATCGTCGCGGGATCGGCGCCGAGCACGACCGCGACCGGGTAAGGCTTGCCGGGATTCGCCAGCGCGAATTCGCGGAAGTCGAGCGCGCCGCCGCGATGCGCGAGCCAGCGCATGATGAGTTTGTTGCGCCCGATCAACTGCTGCCGGTAGATGCCGAGATTCTGGCGCGGCTTGTTCGGCCCGCGCGTGACGGTGAGGCCCCAGGTGAGCAGCGGTCCGGCGTCGCCGGGCCAGCAGGTCTGTATCGGCAGCCGGTGAAGATCGACGTCGTTGCCTTCCCACACCACTTCCTGACAGGGCGGCGCGCTGACCGCTTTCGGCGCCATGTCCCATACGGCCTTCGCGAGCGAAAGCAGCTTGCCCGCGTCCTTCAGGCCTTTTGGCGGCTCCGGCTCCTTGAGCGCCGAGAGCAGCCTGCCGACGTCGCGCAGCGAGCTGAGCGCGGCGACGTCGCTGCCGAGGCTGACATCGGAGCCGCTCTGCGCTTCAGTTTCGATGCCCATGCCGAGAGCGACGCGCCGGGTCGTACCGAACAGGTTGGCGAGCACGGGCATCGTGTGGCCGGTGGGCGCTTCGAAGAGCAGCGCCGGTCCACCCGCGCGCAATACGCGATCCGAGATTTCGGTGATTTCGAGAACGGGAGAGACGGGCTGCCGAATGCGGCGCAATTCGCCGAGCGCTTCGAGGCGGGCGGTGAAGTCGCGCAGATCTTTATATTTCATCGATGGTCGAAATAGGGCTAGGAGGCGCCCGATGCACGCGGTGAAGGGCCGGGACGGCTGCGCGCTAGGCGATTGTCGATTTTACCTGCGTCGGCGTCCGTGCGTTGGGGGACATTCAGTAAATTCCTGTGGGAAAGGCCCGTGAGACGTGCTTTTCGGGCGCTGAACGGTGTTCAATATAACTGTAAGTAATTGAAACAGAAGTCTATAGCATTGACGGATCATTAAACCCTGATAGAATCGCCTCACACCCATTGCAGGTTTTGAAAGTTTTTACCTTAGCCTCAGGTTTTTCAGACGCACATGCGTCGCCTGCGCCGCTCCTGCCCGGCGATTCATGGCTGTTGGTTGTCCTTGCCGGCGTTTGACACGCCGGTTTTTCGCGTGGAAAGCCATGTGCGCAACCAGGGCATGCAGTTCGTGCCGCGCAACCGGTGGTCTTTGACCGGATCGGCTTTTCAGACGGCGCATGCCGTATCCCCGATGCCGCTTACGCTTGCCAGGTGCGAGCGGTGTCTGATTTGTGTTTCGAATGCGTATTCAATTCGTATTCATCTGCGCAAATCATGCAACATTGGGAGTATCGATGAACGCTTCATTCTGGTGGGGTTCCGACACCCGCGCCGCGCAGATCGTGCGTGTGGCGCTACGTCGTGGACGCCGTTTGAGTCACCATCTCTTCGCCATCGTCGGCTGCGCGGCGGTTGTCAGCGCGCTCGCACTGTGGTTGCTGCCATCGTGGCGCACCACCTTCGCCGCAAAGATCATGCCGTTCGTGTCGGCGGCCGTGCAGGCCGGATCGGCGCGTCTGCTCGCAGGCCAGCCGCTGCCGCCGTTCGCGGCGGTGCATCGCGCGCCGAGCGATCCGATGCTGCCCGCGAACCTTGCAGCCAACGCTGCATCGGTCAAGTCGAAGGCGCCCGGCGCCGCCGTGCCGTCGCTCGGCGCGGCTGCGTCCGACGACGCCAGCACGCATCGGCTCACCGGCGGCATCAGCCTCGCGGTCTCGCCCAATGGGCTGGACCCGCGCACGATGCCGTCCGTCGGCATGCTCGCGAGCATGATTCCGGCGCAACGCGTCGTCGCCGATGCGCGCGACGACCGTGTGCTCGTCTCCACGCGCGAGCAGAAGCTCGTCGCGAACTTCATCGCGCGCCGTTATCGCGTGGCGGAAGATCCGGTCAGCGAACTCGTGCGCGCTGCGTTCGACACCGGCCGCGAAGTCGGTCTCGATCCGCTGCTGCTGCTCTCCGTGATGGCGATCGAATCGGGCTTCAATCCGTATGCCGAAAGCGGCGTGGGCGCACAGGGCCTGATGCAGGTGATGTCGAAGGTTCATTCCGACAAATTCCAGTACTTCGGCGGCTCGCACGCGGCGCTCGATCCGCTCGCGAACATCAAGGTCGGCGCGCTGGTGCTGAAGGACTGCATCGCGCGCGGCGGTTCGGTGGCGGGCGGTCTGCGCTACTACGTCGGCTCGACGACCCAGGACGACGGCGGCTACGGCGCCAAGGTGCTGGCCGAGCGTTCGCGCCTGCGCGATGTCGCGCGCGGCCGCAATGTGCCGATCAACGCGCCGCAAGCGCCGGTTCAGGCCGCGCCGAAGCAGGTTTTGGCCTCGACCGCGGCGGACAGCAAACGCGTTCACGTGACGATCGACTCGGCGAAGAAGTCGGCATCGCAGGATGATGGCGACGGCGAAACGAAGCACGTCGCGTCGGCGGAATTCGGCGCTTGAGGCATTCGCCAGATGTAAAAGAAGAAGGGCACCACGCGGTGCCCTTTTTTTATTGCCTGCCGCGCTCAGATCATCGGGCGAACAGCGTTCCCAGCCGCTGCACCGCTTCTTCGAGCTTCGAATACGCCGTGGCGTAAGAAAGACGAATGTAGCGCTCCGGCGCATGAAAGCCGAAATCCGCGCCCGGCACGAGCACGACTCCCGCGTCGTGGAGCATCGAGTGCGTGAGTGCATCGCTGTTGCCGGCGGCGGGATGGTGAACCGTCGTCGTATCGGCGTAGACGTAGAACGCGCCGTCGGGCACGACCGGTACGCCGAAACCCAGCGAGCGCAGCGCCGGCACGATGTAGTCGCGCCGCCGCTTGAACTCCAGCCGGCGCGCTTCGTAAATCGCGAGCGTCTCGGGCTGAAAGCACGCGAGCGCAGCATGCTGCGCAAGCGCCGACGCGCAAATGAACAGGTTCTGCGAGAGCTTCTCGACCGCGCTGACCATCGCGTGCGGCACGACGAGCCAGCCGAGCCGCCAGCCGGTCATGTTGAAATACTTCGAAAAGCTGTTCACGGTCACGACATCGTCGCCGAAAGAGAGCGCGGACACGGGCTTCGCGTCATAGCTCAGCCCCTGATAGATCTCGTCGACGATCGTGAAGCCGCCGCGCGCACGCACCTTCTCCACGATGCGCCGCAGCTCGTCCGGTTCGATCGACGTGCCGGTCGGATTCGACGGCGACGCGAGCAGCACGCCGCGCGTTCTATCCGTCCAGCTTTCCTCGACATGCGCGGCCGTGAGCTGAAAGCGCTCGGCCGGACCGCTCGCGATGAGCACCGGCTTGCCATCCGCCGCCGACACGAAGTGCCGGTTGCACGGATAACACGGATCAGGCATCAGCACTTCGTCGCCGTTGTCGACGAGCGCCATGCACGCGAGCAGCAGCGCCGCCGACGCGCCCGCTGTCACCACGATGCGCTCCGGCTCGACTGTCAGTCCGAAGGTATCGCGATAATGCTGCGCGATCGCCTCGCGCAGGGCGTGAATGCCGAGCGCGTTGGTGTACTGCGTGACGCCGCGCTTGAGCGCATCGGCGGCGGCGTGGATCACCGGCTCCGGCGCGGTGAAGTCCGGTTCGCCGATGCTCATGTGGATGATGTCGCGGCCCGCGCGCTCCAGCGCCTGAGCCTCTTTCATCAGCTCCATCACGTAGAACGGCTCGATCGCATCGACGCGCGACGCGAGCCTGACGAGCGGTTCCGAGACGCCGGTCATTTACGCTCCGCGCCCGCGCGCCTGCGCCTCGGCGGGACGCATCACGACGGCGAGCTTGTCGAGCACGCCGTTTACGTACTTGTAGCCGTCCGAGCCGCCGAAGGTCTTGGTCAGCTCGACCGCTTCGTTGATGACGACGCGATACGGCACGTCGATGTGATGCTTGAACTCGAACGCGGCGACCAGCAACACCGCGCGTTCGACCGGCGACAACTGCTCGATCGGGCGGTCGAGACACGGCTGCAACTGCGCGGACAGCGCGTCGGATTCCTTGATCACGCCGTGCAGGATCGCATCGAGATGCGCCTGATCGGCCTTGTCGAAGCCCTGTGCGTTGCGCAATTGCGCGTCGATTTCGCCGGCGGGCGCGCCCGACAGCAGCCATTGATAAAGCCCTTGCGTCGCGAGTTCGCGCGAACGGCGGCGTGCGCTCTTCATGCGCGGTCCTCGTCTTCTTCGTCTTCGTCTTCGTCATCGCCGCCGAGCTGCTCGAGCGCGACGGACAGATTCGCCATTTCGACCGCCACGCGTGCGGCGTCGCGGCCCTTCTCGGTCATGCGGGCGACGGCTTGTTCGTCGTTTTCGGTCGTCAGCACGGCGTTCGCGACCGGAATGCCGAAATCGAGCGCGATGCGCGAGATGCCCGCGCCGCTTTCGTTCGACACCAGTTCGAAGTGATACGTCTCGCCGCGCACGACCGCGCCGAGCGCGATCAGCGCGTCGAACTGGCCGGACTCCGCGAGCTTTTGCAGCGCCAGCGGAATTTCGAGCGCGCCGGGCACGGTGACGAGCAGCACGTCCTGGCCGATCACGCCGAGGCGCTCCAGCTCTTCGATGCACGCGTCGGCGAGGCCGTTGCACACCGGTTCGTTGAAGCGCGACTGCACGATGCCGATGCGCAAGCCGTCACCGTCGAGGTTCGGCTGGTATTGTCCGATTTCCATGAATGAGGTCCTTCCCTTGGAATTGTATGGAATGGGGTTGTGCGGCCGGCGGTTTCAGACCGAGCGCAACTGTGTGAGGGGCGTGTCCACGGGCGCGGCGGTGGCGGGGCAGCCGGGCATCGGCACGAAGCCCGTCACTTCCAGGCCGTAGCCCGACATGCTGCCCAGCTTGCGCGGGTTCGCGAGCACTTCCATCCTGCCGACGCCGAGATCGCGCAGGATCTGCGCGCCGATGCCGTAAGTCTTGAAGTCGATCGGGCGGCGCTTGAGCACCGCCGCCTTTTCCTTCTGGTCGAACGCCTGAAACACGTCGACGAGATGTTCCTTCGTGTCGCCGCAGTTGAGCATGACGATCGCGCCGAGGTCGCGCGCGGCGATTTCCTTCATCGCGGCGTCGATGGTCCACGAATGCGTCGACGAATCGATTTCGAGCAGATCGAGCACTGAAAGCGGCTCGTGCACGCGCACCGGCGTGTCGCGGTCGGGACGCGGCGCGCCGCGCACGAGCGCGATGTGCGGCGAGCCCGTCGGCTCGTCGCGGTACAGCACCGCGCGGAACGGGCCGTGCGCGGTCTGCATCGTGCGCTCGCAGACTTTCTCGATGATCGACTCGGTGCGGCTGCGGTAATGGATCAGATCGGCGATCGTGCCGATCTTGATGCCGTGCTGCTGGCTGAACTCGATAAGATCGGGCAGGCGCGCCATCTCGCCGTCGTCCTTGATGATCTCGCAGATCACCGCCGCGGGCGTGAGGCCGGCGAGCGCGGTGAAGTCGCAGCCGGCTTCGGTGTGGCCCGCGCGCACGAGCACGCCGCCCGGCTGCGCCATGATCGGGAACACGTGGCCCGGCTGGACGATATGCTCGGCGCGCGCATCGTGCGCGACCGCCGCGGCGATGGTCTTCGCGCGGTCGGCGGCGGAAATGCCGGTCGTCACGCCTTCCGCCGCTTCGATGCTGACCGTGAACGCCGTGCCGTACTGCGTGCCGTTGCGATGCGTCATGAGCGGCAGATTCAGCTGCTTGCAGCGGTCCTGCGTGAGCGTGAGGCAAATGAGGCCGCGGCCGTGCTTCGCCATGAAATTGATGGCTTCGGGCGTGACGAATTCGGCGGCGATGACGAGATCGCCTTCATTTTCGCGGTCTTCTTCGTCGACGAGAATCACCATCCGGCCGGCTTTCAGTTCAGCGATGATCTCAGGAGTGGAGGCGAGCGACATGATGACGTCCCGTGCGGGGTCCGGTTTGGGGAAAGGGCGTATTTTACGCCACGGCCGATGGACCGAGGCTGAAATCACTTGCCGTCGACTGACGGAGATTTGCCTAAGCCATTCGGACGAATGGTGTGGCGGCGTTGCGCTTGAGAAACTAGGGGCGTCTTAAACTTCAATGCGCAAATATTGTACAATGTTAAGTACATTAATTCGTACGGAGCCTGCCGTGGCTTACACCGCAAAGGACATCATCCCGCTGTCGCAGGCGCGTGCCAATCTTTCCGAACTGGTCGAGGAAGTGCGCGGCGGAACTGAAAAAATCATCACCAAGAATGGCGAAAGTTGCGCAGCGCTGATCAGCACGGAGAAGCTCGAGATGTACTACCGGATGGAGCGCAATCGGATTCACATGCTGCTGCTGGAGGACGCGCTTGCAGGTCTGGAAGATCTGAAGGCCGGGCGCCATGAAGACGCCTTCGAAGTACTCGCGCGCTACAAGGCACGAATCAAGGCGAAGAAAGACGCAGGCGGAGGGCCGGACGGTGACTGATCAGCGTGGACGTGCGACTGTCCGAAGCATGAGCAATTTCGCGGCTCGACTCTTGGACATGGAGCGTTACTGGGTAAGAAAGGACAATCTGGACGGCTTCGCTCGAATACTTCAGTCGCTCGAAGAAGAAGTCGTTCCGCTGCTTCAGCGTTTTCCCGCGCTCGGCCGCCGCTTCCTCAATACCAGCCCCGACACGGTCCATGCGTTACTCGCGTACGAAAAGCTCGCCGATGCAACGGAATCCGCGAGCATCGCTGCGGAACTCCGCGAGTATGTTTTCGACGACCACGTGCTCCTATATCTGCTGGCGGACGACACCATCTATCTGGTCTCCATCCGTCACAGCAAGGAAGTGTCCTTCGAATTCGACTACTTGTGGGGCGCCCAGTCCTGACTGGCGAAACGGCGACTCACTGCGCGTTCATCATCCGCTCGACATAGCGCGCGATCAGATCGATTTCGAGATTGACCTTCGCGCCCTTGGCGAGCGCCCTGAGCGTCGTGACTTCGACCGTATGCGGAATCAGGTTGATGGAGAATTCGCAGCCATCCGCGCGGTCGCTGACGGAATTCACCGTGAGACTCACGCCGTTCACCGTCACTGAACCCTTGTAGGCCAGATATTTGCCAATGTCCTTCGGCGCGACGATGCGCAACTCGTGCGATTCGCCCACCGGCTCGAACTTCGACACCACGCCCAGGCCGTCGACGTGACCTGAAACGAGATGCCCGCCCAGCCGGTCGTGCGCCCGCAACGCCTTCTCCAGATTCACGCCGGCGCCGGCATCGCCGAGGCCGACCGTCTTGTTCAGGCTTTCGCGCGACACCTCGACGTCGAACGCATCGGCGGACTTCTGAATCACCGTCATGCACGCGCCCTGAATCGCGATGCTGTCGCCGAGTTCGACATCGGCGAGATCGAGCGCGCCCGCGGCGACCGTCAGGCGAACGCCCGCTTCCGGCTCCGCGCCGAGCGGCGTGACTTTTTCGATGCGGCCCACCGCCGCGACGATTCCTGTAAACATCGGTTTCGTTCCTTGATTGCGTGTGTGATCCGCTCAGGCGTTGCGCGCCAGAATGCGCAAGTCGTCGCCGAGCCGGTCGATGCGATGAAATTTCAGATGCGGCCGCGCATCGAGCGTGTCGGGCGGCGCGAAGTCGAACATGCCGGGCGCGCTGCCGAGCAGGCTCGGCGCGAGATAGATCAGCAGTTCGTCGACGCAGCCTTCGCGCAGCAGCGAGCCGTTCAGCTTGTGGCCCGCTTCGACGTGCAGTTCGTTGATGCCGCGATCCGCGAGCGCGGTGAGCATCGCGGGCAGATCGACCTTGCCGTGCTCGTTCGCCAGCTCGATCAGATCCGCGCCTTTTTCGCGCAGCGCGTCGATGCGCGCGGGATCGGCGTCGGCGGCATGGAAGATCCACGGCGGCGCGCCATCGAGGATGCGCGCCTGCATCGGCACGTCCAGACGGCTGTCGATCAATACGCGCTGCGGCTGGCGCGGCGTGTCGACCGCGCGCACCGTCAGTTGCGGATCATCCTCGCGCACCGTGCCGATGCCCGTGAGGATGGCGCAGGCGCGGGCGCGCCACGCGTGGCCGTCGGCGCGCGCGTCCTCGCCGGTGATCCACTGGCTTTCGCCGGACGGCAGGCCGGTGCGACCGTCGAGCGTCGCGGCGACCTTCATGCGTACCCACGGACGGCGGCGCGTCATGCGCGACACGAAGCCGATATTCATTTCGTACGCCTCGGTCGCCAGCAGCCCGCAGCGCACATCGATGCCCGCATCGCGCAGCATCGTGAGACCGCGGCCCGACACCGCCGGGTTCGGATCTTCCATCGCGGCGATGACCTTCTCGACGCGCGCATCGATGAGCGCGTGCGCGCACGGCGGCGTGCGCCCGAAATGGCTGCACGGCTCCAGCGACACATACGCGGTCGAGCCGCGCGGGTCCTTGCCGCGCGAGCGGGCGTCTTTCAGCGCCTGCACTTCGGCGTGATCCTGGCCGGCCGGCTGCGTGTAGCCCATGCCGATCACTTCGCCGTTCTTGACGAGCACGCAGCCGACGCGCGGATTCGGCGTCGTCGTGTACATGCCCTTCGAGGCGAGCGCGAGCGCGCGCTCCATATGCGTGAAGTCGGTTTGCGAGAACATCGGCGTGGCCCGGGCGCGTCAGGCGGCGAGCGAGGCGAACGCGCCGCGTGCGGCATCGATCGTCGCGTCGATCACGGCGTCGTCGTGCGCGCTCGACACGAAGCCCGCCTCGAACGCCGACGGCGCGAAGTACACGCCCGCGTCGAGCATCGCGTGGAAGAATGCGTTGAAGCGATTGGTGTCGCCTTGCTGGATCTGCGCGAAGCTGCCCGGCACCTGATCCATGAAATACAGGCCGAACATGCCACCGATAGAATCGGCGGAGAAGGGCACCTTCGCATCGCGGGCGGCGGCGGTGAGACCGTCGACCAGCTTGCGCGTCTGCTTCGCGAGATTGTCGTAGAAGCCGGGGCGCTGGATCAGTTGCAGCGTCTTGAGCCCCGCGGCCACCGCGATCGGATTGCCCGACAGCGTGCCCGCCTGATACACGCCGCCGAGCGGCGCGAGATGCGCCATGATGTCCCGGCGTCCGCCGAACGCCGCCGCCGGCATGCCGCCGCCGATGACCTTGCCGAGGCAGGTGAGATCCGGCTTGATGCCGTAGACCTCCTGCGCGCCGCCGAGCGCGACGCGAAAACCGCACATCACTTCGTCGAAGATCAGCACCGCGCCGTGCTCGTCGCAGCGCTCGCGCAGCGCGTTGAGGAATTCGGGCGTCGCGCGCACGAGGTTCATGTTGCCCGCAACCGGCTCGACGATCACCGACGCGATTTCCGAACCGAACGCCGCGAACGCCTCGTTCAACTGCTCGACGTTGTTGTACTCGAGCACGGTGGTGTGTTTCGCGATATCGGCGGGAACGCCCGCGGAAGTCGGATTGCCGAACGTCAGCAGGCCCGAGCCGGCCTTGACGAGCAGGCTGTCCGCGTGGCCGTGATAGCAGCCTTCGAACTTGATGATGCGGCTGCGGTTCGTGAAGCCGCGCGCGAGGCGCAGCGCGCTCATGGTCGCTTCGGTCCCGGAGGACACCATGCGCACCTGTTCGATCGACGGCACGAGCTTGCAGATTTCCTCGGCGATCTCGATTTCGGCTTCCGTCGGCGCGCCGAACGAGAAGCCGTTCGCGAGCACGCGCTGAACCGCGTCGAGCACTTCGGGATGGACGTGGCCGAGAATCATCGGGCCCCACGAGCCGATGTAGTCGATATAGCGCTTGTCTTCGGCGTCCCAGAAGTACGGGCCCGCGGCGCGCTCGATGAAGCGCGGCGTGCCGCCGACCGAGCGGAACGCCCGCACCGGCGAGTTCACGCCGCCGGGAATGGTTCGCTGGGCGCGTTCGAACAGAGCTTGATTCTTGGACATGGATGAAGGCCTGCGCTGAAAGTGGATGCGGGAGTCGCGTGAAGCGGACCGGGTGCCCGAGCGGCGGCGTGCAGAACGCGCGGTCCGACGCGAAAAAATCTTGCTGAAATTGTACCGGAGTCGATGCGAACAGGCCGCCTCGCGCCTACATGTCCGATGGCGGCGCGGGCGGGCGCGCACGCCGCCCGGTGCGCGCGGTCCACAGCTTTTCCAGCGCGCCTTCGGCCATCGGCTTGATGAGCGTGCCGGACATTTGCGCGTCCCACGTCTGCACGGAGAAGGGGTGCGAGCGCAGTTCCTCGCGCGTGACGACGACTTGCGCGTGCGCGTCGACGAGCCAGTCGTAGACGAAATCGATGCACAACCGATAGCCGCGTTTGCTGCCCGCATCGGGCACTTCGTAAGGCGCGCGCGTCACCCAGCCCGATGCGAACACGCCCTTCGGTTCCTGCGCCACGCGATGCACGAACACGCGGTCGCCCGGCAGGAGCCCGCGCGCGGTGCCGCAGCCCCACACATCGGCGACGGCATCGCCCGCGGCCACGCGCCGCGCGATATCGGGCAACTCGGGCCACGGCCACTTTTTGGGGCTCCAGATCAGCAGAAAGGCAGTCATCGGATCGACGAACAGGACAGAACGAGCGATGAGCTTAGCGCAACCCGGCGCTCAGGGACGGATCGCGACAGGGCGTCACGTACAATGGTCGCTCGCTCGGGCGCCGCAAAGCCGCGTCGCCTTCACCCATTCCCGTCTTCCGAACTCCATGCCCGACACCACCCGGCGCCGGCCCGACGGCCGGCTGATCCTGTTGCTCGGCGCGCTCGCCGCGTGCGGCCCGCTGTCGATCGACATGTATCTGCCGAGCCTGCCCGCGCTCGCCGCCTCGTTCGGCACGAGTCCGGCCGCCGCGCAAACCACGCTCACGAGCTTCATGTTCGGCTTCTCGTTCGGCATGCTGCTCTACGGCCCGATGTCCGACGCCTATGGCCGCCGGCCGGTCCTGCTCGGCGGCATTGTGCTGTACGCGCTCGCGAGCATCGGCTGCGCGGTGGCGTTTTCCATCGATACGCTCGTCTCCGTGCGCTTTCTGCAGGCGCTCGGCGCGGGCGCGGCGTCAGTGCTCGCGCGCGCCATCGCCCGCGACGCCCACGAGCCGACCGACGCCGCCCGCGTGCTGTCGATGCTGTCCATCGTCACGTCGATCGGACCGCTGCTCGCGCCGCTCATCGGCGGGCAATTGCTGCTGCTCGGCGGCTGGCGTGTCGTGTTCGTCGCGCTGACGCTGTTCGGTCTGACCTGCGCGGTGACCGCTTTTCTGCGCGTGCCCGAAACCTGGCCGAAGGAGAAGCGTGCGAGCGCGGCGATCGGCAAGTCGTTCGCCGCGTACGGGCATCTGCTGACCGATCCCGTCACCTGGGGCCACATGATGTGCGGCGGCATGGCGTTCGCGTCGATGTTCGCGTACATCACCGCGACGCCGTTCGTCTATATCGATTATTTCCACGTCAAGCCGCAGCACTACGGGCTGCTGTTCGGGCTGAACATCGTCGGCATCATCGCGGGGAACGTGCTCAACACGAAGTTCGTCGGCCGCGTCGGCGCGATGAAGATGATCTCGGCGGCGTCGTTCGTGAGCGTCGTGGCGGCGCTCGCGGTCGCGCTGGTGTCGCTGACGGGCTGGGGCGGCTTGTGGTCGATCGTGTTCACGCTGTTCTTCGTCGTCGGCGTGGTCGGTTTGCTGTCGGCCAATTGCACGACCGAGCTGATGCACCGCTATCCGCGCAACGCGGGCGCGGCCGCCGCCGTTTTTGGCGCGATGCAGCTCGCGCTCGGCGCGCTCGCGAGTCTCGCAGTCGGACTCTTTCACGATGTATCGCCGCACGGCATGGGCATCGTGATCGGCGTGTGTGGCGTGCTGACCTACGCCGGGCGCACGCTGGTTCTGCGCTCGCATGCGGCGCCCGTGAAGGTCTGAATCAGGCGAGCGGCCCGATCGTCGCGGCGAGGAACGTGAACGCGGCCGCTTCCGCCTGCGCGATCGCTTCCGGCTCGACGCCCGCGCCG